>Ga0209257_1004084_pt1 | contig 11700 bp, 13 predicted proteins | sample AraplaCvi_mCL_r2_FD_184277 | JGI IMG/M metagenome (GOLD analysis project Ga0209257, IMG submission 184277) | Arabidopsis root microbial communities from North Carolina, USA - plate scrape MF_Cvi_mCL_r2 (SPAdes) (version 2) | ecosystem: Host-associated > Plants > Roots > Endosphere | place: USA...
CAACATGCCCCGCATGGACGGCTTCGGCTTCATCGAGGAAGTCCGCGGCGACCAGCGCTATCGCGGCATCCCGATCCTGGTGCTGACCACGGAAAGCGACGCCGAGAAGAAGAACCGCGCCCGCATGGCGGGGGCGACCGGCTGGATCGTGAAGCCGTTCAACCCGGTCAAGCTGGTGGACGCCATCCGCCGCGTCGCCGCCTGACCCTTTTGAACCAAGAGTAGGAAACCACGCCCGTGGATCCCCTAGCCGCCATCCGGGAGACGTTCTTCCAGGAGTGCGAGGAACAGCTCGCCGAGCTTGAGTCCGGCCTCCTTGCCATGGAAGGCGGGGACCAGGACCCCGAGACCATCAACGCCGTCTTCCGCGCGGTGCACTCGATCAAGGGCGGCGCGGGCGCTTTCAGCCTGGAGGCGCTGATCCGGTTCGCACACGTCTTCGAGACGGCGCTGGACGAGATGCGATCCGGCCGGCTGGCCGCGTCCAGCGACGTGCTGAAGAGCATGCTGCGGGCCGCGGACGTCCTGGCCGACCTGGTGCGCGCGGCGCACCGCGGCGACGAGGCCGAGCATCCGCTGGCCGCGACCCTCGCCGAGGAGCTGCGGACCATGAGCGGCGCCGCGGGCGTCGACGACGAGTCCGAAGAGGACTGGGGTGATTTCGAGTTCCAGCCGATGGCCGCCGCGGTCGACGCCCCCGAGGCGCCGCCCGCCCCCACCGGCTTCCTGGTGAAGTTCAAGCCGCGCACCGACCTCTACGCCAAGGCCAACGAGGCCGCCCTGCTGCTGCGCGAACTGACGCGCCTGGGCGTCGCCGAGGTCGAGCTGGACGCCCATGACGTCCCGCCGCTGAGCGAGCTGGATCCGGAAGCCGCCTACCTGTCGTGGACGATCACCCTGACCGGGGACGCCGACGAGATCTCGATCCGCGAAGTCTTCGAATTCGTCGACGGCGATTGCGAACTGGACGTCACGCCTCTGGCCGGCGAGTCCGCGAGCCCGGCCGGCGGCGACGCGTTCGACCTGTCGGCGCTCCTGGCCCGCGTGCAGGGCGATGCGCCCGCCGAGGCCGCGCCCGAAGCCGAAGCGCCCCCCGCGGCCTTCGACCCGATCCCCGAACCGGTCGCGACCGCCCCCGTGGCGAAGCCGCCCGCGCCGATCGCAGCCCCGCCCGCGGCCAACGAGGCCGCTGAAGGCCAGGCCGCCGGCGGCCCGCGCAAGACCGAGGCCGGCGCCACGATCCGTGTCGACCTGGACCGCGTCGACCGCCTGATCGACCTGGTCGGCGAACTGGTCATCAACCAGGCCGTGCTGGCCCAGCGCGTGATGGAGGCGGGCCTGGCCCGCGCCTCCGCCGTCGCCATGGGCCTGGACGAGCTGGAACAGCTGACCCGCGAGATCCAGGACAGCGTCATGGCCATCCGGGCCCAGCCCGTGAAGTCGGTGTTCCAGCGCATGCCGCGCCTAGTGCGCGAGGTCGCCGCCATGACCGGCAAACCCGTGCGCCTGGTGACCGAGGGCGAAGGCACCGAGGTCGACAAGACCGTCATCGAACGGCTGGCCGACCCGCTGACGCACATGATCCGCAACGCCATCGACCACGGGCTGGAAAGCCCCGAGAAGCGCGCCGCGGCGGGCAAGCCGGCCGAGGGCGTCGTGCGCCTGTCGGCGGCCCACCGCTCGGGCCGCATCGTGATCGAGGTCTCGGACGACGGCGGCGGCATCAACCGCGAACGCGTCAAGGGCATCGCCATCGAGAAGGGCCTGATCTCGGCCGAGGCGACGCTGTCGGACGAGGAGATCGACAACCTGATCTTCATGCCGGGCTTCTCCACGGCCGCCGAGGTGAGCGACATCTCGGGCCGCGGCGTCGGCATGGACGTGGTCCGCCGCTCGATCCAGGCCCTGGGCGGCCGGATCACCATCTCGTCCAAGCCCGGCAAGGGCTCGACCTTCACCATGAGCCTACCGCTCACCCTGGCCGTCCTCGACGGCATGGTGGTGTCGGTCCAGGGCCAGACGCTGGTCGCCCCGATCACCGCGATCGTGGAGACGCTGCAGCCCAAGGCCGCCGACGTCCACAGCCTGGGCGGCCACGCCCGGGTGATCTCGATCCGCGGCGGCTTCGTGCCCCTGATCGACGTCGGCATGGCGCTGGGCTATCGCCGAGAGCCGCTGCCGGCCACCCAGGGCGTCGCCCTGCTGATCGAAGGCGAAGGCGGCGCGCGCGCCGCCCTGCTCTGCGACGCCATCCAAGGCCAGCGCCAGGTAGTCATCAAGTCGCTCGAAGCCAACTACCGCCAGGTCCCCGGCGTCGCCGCCGCGACCATCCTTGGCGACGGCCGGGTGGCGCTCATTCTCGACATCGACACGATCGTCGCCGTTTCCCGCGGCGAGATGCGCAAGGCAGGCTGAACATGAACCAGATCACCAGTCAGAGCGGCCAGAACCACGCCGGCGGGATGAGGGAGCTGATCTCCTTCCGCATCGGCGCCCAGGAGTTCTGCGTGGACATCATGGCCATCCGGGAGATCCGCGGCTGGACCGCGGCCACCGCCCTGCCCCAGTCGCCTTCGTTCGTGAAGGGCGTGATCAACCTGCGCGGCGCGGTGCTGCCGATCGTGGACCTGGCCTCCCGCCTGGGCTTCGAGAGCACCGAGGCCAGTGACCGCAACGTGATCATCGTCGCCCAGATCGGCGAGCAGGTCGTGGGCCTGCTGGTCGACGCGGTGTCCGACATCCTGACCATCACCGACGACATGATCCAGCCGACGCCGGACGTGGCCTCGGAGACGGCCAAGACCTTCGTGCGCGGCCTGATCCCCATGGAAGGCCGGATGATCAGCCTGATCGGCCTCGAGCGCGTCCTGCCCGACATGGAGCTGGAAGCCGCCTGATGACTGCTAGCGCGCCGACATCTACGCGCCCGGGCGCCAATATGGTCGATGGCGAGTTCGCCTTCACCGAAGCCGATTTCCGCAGGATCTCGGCCATGGTGCATGGCGACGCCGGCATCCACCTGCCCGACGCCAAGGCGACGCTGGTCTATTCCCGGCTGGCGAAGCGCCTGCGTGCGCTCGGCCTGACGAGCTTCAAGGACTACTGCGCCCTGGTCTCGGGAGCGGACGGCGTGGACGAGCGGCAGAAGATGCTGGCCGCCCTGACCACCAACGTCACCCGCTTCTTCCGCGAGCCGCACCACTTCGACCACCTGAAGGAAAAGGTGCTGCCCCCGCTGCTGGACGCCGCGCGCCGCGGCGGCAAGGTGCGCATCTGGTCGGCGGCCTGCTCGAGCGGCCAGGAGCCGTTCTCCATCGCCATGACCATCCTGTCGCTGATGCCCGAGGCGGCCGACCGCGACGTGAAGATCCTGGCCACCGACATCGACCCGAACATGGTCGTCGAGGGCCGTGGCGGGGCCTACGCGCCGCACCTGCTGGAGGGCGTGCCCGACGGCTACCGCAAGCGCTGGACCTCGGCCGGCGCCGACGGCCGCGTGAAGATGGCCGACGATTTGCGCGCGCTGATCACCTTCAACGAGCTGAACCTGATCGGCGACTGGCCGATGAAGGGGCAGTTCGACGCCATCTTCTGCCGCAACGTCGCGATCTATTTCGAAGACGACACCCAGGCCCGCCTGTGGAGCCGGTTCGCGCCCCTGAACAAGGTGGGCGGCGCCCTCTACATCGGCCATTCCGAACGTATCCAGGGACCGGCTGTGACCGCGTACAAGCCCGACGGCGTGACCACCTATCGCCGCGTCGAGGGGGGCGTCTGATGACCCGCGTCCTCGTCGTCGACGACTCCAGCACCATGCGCCGCCTGATCAGCGCGGCCCTCTCCGCCGACCCCGACCTGGAGGTCGTCGGCGAGGCCGGCGATCCATTGCAGGCCCGCGAGGCGATCAAGGCCCTGAACCCCGACGTGATCACCCTCGACGTCGAGATGCCGAACATGAACGGCATCGACTTCCTGGAGCGGATCATGCGGCTTCGGCCGATGCCCGTGGTGATGGTCTCCACCCTCACCAGCCGCGGCGCCGAGGCGACACTGGCCGCGCTCGAGCTGGGCGCTGTGGACTGCGTCGAGAAGCCCGGCGGCGCCGATCCGATCGGCTTCGGCCGGCTGGCCGAGAAGGTGAAGATCGCCGCTCGGGCCCGCGTGCGCTCGCGCACGGCCCGCACCGACGCCGCGCCGACCGACCTCTTTTCGCCATCCAACAAGGTGGTCGCCATCGGCTCGTCCACGGGCGGCGTCGAGGCCCTGCTCAACATCGTCGAACGCCTGCCGGCCAACTGCGCGCCGACGGTCATCGCCCAGCACATGCCGGCCAGCTTCACCAAGAGCTTCGCCGAGCGCCTCAACCGCGCCTCGGCCGCCACCGTGACGGAAGCGCGCGACGGCGACCCGATGGTCCCCGGCCGCGTCTATGTGGCGCCCGGCGGCGATTTCCACCTGGAGGTCGAGGGCGCCCGGCACCTGCGTTGCAGGGTCACCCATGGCGATCCGGTGAGCGGCCACTGCCCCTCGGTGGACGTCCTCTTTTCCTCCGTGGCCCGCGCCGCCAAGGACCACGCTGTGGGCGTGATCCTGACCGGCATGGGCCGCGACGGAGCCCGCGGCCTGCTCGAAATGCGGCAGGCCGGCGCCAAGACGCTGGGGCAGGACGAGGCGACTTGCGTCGTCTACGGCATGCCCCGTGCGGCCTTCGAACTGGGCGCGGTCGAGCGCCAACTCCCCCTGGAGAAGCTCGGCCCCGCCATCCGCAACCTCACGAACAAAGAAACGGAACGCTGAGATGCCGGCGCCCTCCTCCATTCCCTGCCTTGTCGTCGACGACCAACAGACCATGCGCTCGCTGGTCCGCACCGGCCTTCAACAGCTCGGTTTCCGGACCATCCACGAGGCGGCCGACGGCGAAGACGGCCTGCGGCACATGCTGTCGCGGCCGGTGCAGCTCGTGATCTCGGACTACAACATGCCGAAGCTGGACGGCCTGGGCCTGCTGCGGGCGATCCGCTCGCACCCGCCGATCCAGAAGACGGCCTTCATCATGCTCACCGGCCGCGCCGACAAGGAGCTGGTGCAGCGCGCCGTGCAGTTCGGGGTCAACAACTACCTGGTGAAGCCCTTCACCGTCGGCACCCTGAAGGAAAAGATCGAAGCGATCTTCGGCGTCCTCGCGTGACGATGGGCCTGGCCGGACAAAGCCACGCCTACGACGCGGAACCCCGCAAGATCCATGTGATCCAGGGCCAATTCCACGTCGCCGAAGGCGATGACGTGGTGCTCACCACGATCCTTGGATCGTGCGTGGCGGCCTGCATCCGCGACCCCAAGCTCGGGGTCGGCGGGATGAACCACTTCCTGCTGCCCGGCGAGGCCGGCGACGAAGGCCTGCGCTACGGCGTCCAGTCGATGGAACTGCTGCTCAACGCCCTGCTCCGCAGGGGCTGCCGGCGCGACCGCCTGGAAGTGAAGCTGTTCGGCGGGGCGCACCTGTTCGACGGCCTCTCCAACGTCGGCGGCCAGAACTCGGACTTCGCCGAGCGCTTCATCCGCGACGAAGGCCTGCGCCACGTGGGCGGCTCGTTGCGCGGCGACCGGGCGCGGCGCATCCAGTTCTGGCCCGCCAGCGGCCGCGCGCGGCAGATCCTGCTGGCGCCGACCGAGGCCAAGGTCTTCGTTTCCGAGCGTCGCCAGCCGGTCGCGCCCGTCCAGGATTCCGGCGCGCTGGAGCTGTTCTGATGAGCGAACCCGCCGCGATCCGACCCCTGGCGGAGTCCCTGGACCTGGTGGCCCGCGAGGTCACCGACCTGGTCGCTATTGGCGACCAGCTGCAGGAGTTGATCGCGCGCCTGGTGCTGACGTCCGGCGCCGGCGATCCAGCGGCCATGATCGAGGCGCAGGCGGCCGACCTGCTCAGCCAGCGCCTGACGGGCCTGGCCGCCTTCGTCCGCGCGCTGGCCGACGCCGCGCCGACCGACGTGGCGGCCGACATCGACGGCGCGCTGCGCCTGCTGACCCTCGCCGAACAGGCCCGGCGCCTGTCGAACCCCGCCCACGCCCCGGCCGACACCGGGGAGCTGATGACTTTCTGGGACTGAGTCATGAGCCTGCCCTACAGCAAGACCGAGCGCGTCAACCTCTCCACCGCTGAGGTGTTGCTGGCATGCGGCGACCTGCAGGGCCTGAACATCATGTCCGAGATGTTCGCCGGCTTCGGCGTGCACACGCCCCGGCGCTGCCAGACCATGGCCGAGTGCAAGACGGTGGTGCAGGAACGGGTCCTGAACCTCATCGTCGTGGACAGCGCCCTGAGCGACGCCGAGGGCTACGACTTCATCAGCTGGCTGCGGCGTGCCGAACTGGACCCCAACAGCTTCGCCCCGGTGATCCTGGTCACCGGCCACACCAAGCCTTCGCAGGTCTTCCGCGGCCGCGACGCCGGCGCCAGCTTCGTGGTCGCCAAGCCCGCCGCGCCGATGGTCATGATGCAGCGCATCATCTGGCTGATGAACGACACGAGGAAGTTCGTAAACTCTCCCGGCTATTGCGGCCCCGATCGCCGCGTGAAAGCCCTGGGCCCGCCCGTCGGTATGAAGGGCCGCCGCCACGACGACCTGTCCGCGGAAGTGGGCATCGCCAAGACACCTAACCTGGATCAGGACGAGATCGACGCCCTGTTCAATCCGAAAGCCGTCGCGTTATGACCAGACCCGCCCGCATCTTCGCCGTCGAGAACAAGCTCAGCCAGATCGCGCGCGAGCCCGGCGGCCGCACGCCCGAGGCGGCGGTCAAGGCCGCCGAGGGCAAGATCGAAGGCGTCCGCGCAGTCTCCATCGCCGCCCTCGCCGAAAAGGCCGAGCACATGGCCGGGCTCGCCGCCCAGGGCCGCGCGAACAACGACGCCTCGGTATTTGGCGCGATCTACGACATCAGCAACGCCATCTTTGGCATCGCCGGCGCGTTCGGGTTGAAGGCCCTGGCCGAGGCGGCGTTCAGCCTGTGCGACCTGGCCGACTGCTTCCGCGGCGGCGAGCCGGCGAACTGGCCCGCCATCGACGTGCATGTGGACGGCATCCGCCTGCTCGCGGGCTTTGGCGACAAGGACGTCGGCGCCGGCGCGGAAACGATCCTGGAAGGCCTGCGCCGCGTGCGCGCCCGGGTGTTGCCGGCCACCTAGGCCGGCGCCAGGCGCGAAGCCCGAAAGGGCTTACGCCTCGTGCAGGTCGCGGATGTCCGGGAGGGCGTCAGCGGCCGCGACGAGGGCGTGTTCCAGAGCGCCTATCATCTCGACGTCGTCGCCGTTGTCCTGGAGGCGCTCGCGGGCGTCCTCGAGCAGCTCGAGCATGTGCTGCGGCGCGCCGCGTTCGCGGGCCAGGTCCAGCTCGTCGTCCAGCGCGCGTTCCGCCACCGCCGCCAGGGTCGGCGACAGGCCCGCCAGGGCCTGCAGAACGGCGCGATTCAGCGCCAGCGAGGCCTGGACTTCGGCGCCCACGGCCTTGAGCGCACGGCGCACGTCTTCATCAGCAAGGGCGGAGATCTGGCTCAAGGGGGGAGGTCCTCGAAATTCCTACGGCCAAGCCTTATGCGCCCACGGTTAATGGCGCAATAACAGTGTGCATTTACACCTATTGCATTTGCACGGAAATCAGCGGCGGACTTCCGGAGACCTACGCCACAGGACAGTTCCGATGCGCAGCCCGCGGCCGAAGGACAACTCGGTTGATCCGACAGGGGAATTCCCGCTCGGCCCGACGGAATATCTTTTCTACCTGGTCTTCCAGGCGTCCCGGCAACGGGACCTCTTCTTCGACCGGGCGCTGGCGCCGCTGGGCCTGAACCTGCCCCGCTGGCGCACGCTTGCGGTAATTCGCCGCATCGAACACTGCTCGATGAAGGATCTGGCGCTCTACGCCGCGGTCGACCGCACCACCCTGACCCGGGCGGTGGACCACCTCGTGGCCGAGGGACTGGTCGAGCGGTGGTCCACGGCGCGCGACCGGCGCCGGGTGCACGTGACCCTCAGCGCCAAGGGCGAGGCCGTCTATGGCGAGGCGGTCGCCGCGGTGCTCGCGGGCAACCGCGCCATGCTGGCAGGCGTCGACAAGGACTCCGCCCGCGGGGTCGCCCGCGTGCTGCAGCAGGTCGTCCGCAACATGCTGGACGACCCGCTCGCCGCCGAGAAGCTGCTGGCCTATGGCCGGCCCGTACGGCCCCCGCCAAGGGATTAGGCGTCGAAAGCGTCAGTCCCGGGGAAGTATTTCGTCGCGGTAAATCATGCCCAGGGACACATGAGAACGTCGAAGACTTGAAAGGCGCGAAAACACCCGAAATTCCCGGGTGCGACATAATGCTGCAGACCCATTTGCAGAGGTTCGTCATGATTTACGGGCGGTAAACACTTCATCTTGACTTAACAGTTCGGCGCAATTCCCACTTTTAACCCTGGATTAGTGACCTCGCGGGAAACTCCCTTTTCGATACTCGCGGCGAGATTGCAGAGATGCCTTTCCATTCCACGGCCAGCGCGGTCCACGCGGTGAGGCCGAGCCTGTGCTGAGCCCGGGCGCGGTGTGCGCCGAATGATCGGATCCCCGCCCATGCGCGAAGCGCAGGACGACGAGTACAGCCGGTTCGCCCGGGTTCTCCGGGGTCGCGCAAAAGCGCGGCGCAGCCGGGCCGCCCAAGCCGCGGTGATCGCGGTGCTGGTGTGGGCGAGCACGCACAGCCCGCTCGTGGGCGTGTGGTTCGTGACCACCATCGCCGCCGGCCTGCTGGAGGGCTTCCTGGCCGATCGGGCCCTGGCCTCACCTGGGGCTTCCGGCCCTCGCCTGCTGGCTGCGCTCGGCCTGGCGCTGAGCGCCGCCACCTACGCCTCCATCGCCGCGGTGGTGATTGCGCCCGATCCGAACGCCACTAGCCTGGCGGGCGCCGCGGTGGTGCTGTGTGCGGTGGCGTTGAACAACGCGGTTGGAACGTCCGGCTCGCGGCTGGCCACCGCCGCCCTGGTGACGCCGCCGGCCGCCCTCCTGATCCTGGCGCCGCTCTACGCCGCCGTGGCAGGCGCCGGATTCGCCCTGGCCGACACCCTGCTGCTGGCGCTGGGCGGCACCGCCTTCATCGCCTTCATCGTGCGCCTCTCCGCCGCGACGGGAGCCGAGCGCGACGCCCTGCGCCGGATGGGCCAGGAGGCCAAGGCCGGCAACGAGCGCTGGGGGATGGTGTTCGACAACAGCCCGGTGGCCCTGGTCTGTTTCGACGCCACGGCCCTTTACGAGCGACTGCACGTCCGGATCCGGCCCGGCGCACGGCTCGGCGCCATCGCCCGCGCCGAGTACGCGACCACCGAGGCGCTCTATGAGGACTGCACGCTCATCGACGCCAACCAGGCGGCGCGCAACCTCTTCAGCCGCTACGGCGGCGTGGGCGGATTCGGCCCCGACTTCCTGCACGCCCTGTGCGACGGCCTGGACGGCCTGGACGCCGATGGCAACGTCCCCGCCTTCGAGGCCGAGCTGCCCGTCGGGGCGGACGAGCCCAGGATCGTGCGCGTGCAATATCGCCTGACCGCCGGCCCGGGCGGGCCTTGGAGCCTTTGTCTGGCGACCTACCTGGACGTGACGGAGGCCCACCGCGTGGCCCGCGCCCAGGAGGAGGCCCGCAGATCGGCGGAGGAAGCCAACCGGGCCAAGAGCGATTTCCTGGCCCTCATGAGCCACGAGATCCGCACGCCGCTGAACGGCGTGCTGGGCATGGCCCAGGCCATGGACATGGACCCCCTGCCCGCCCTGCAACGCGACCGCCTCGGCGTGATCCGCGAAAGCGGATCGGCGCTGATGGACCTGCTGGACGACCTCCTGGACATCTCGCGCATCGAGGCCGGGCGCCTCGCCCTGGAGACCCAGGACTTCGACCTGCGCGCGGTCGCCGAAGCGGCGCATGCCGCCTTCGCCGCCCAGGCGCGGGCCAAGTCACTGGCCCTGATCCTGGAGATCGACCCCGGGCTCGACGGCCAATGGCGGGGCGACGCCGCGCGCGTGCGCCAGATCCTCGCCAACCTGATCTCGAACGGGGTGAAGTTCACCCACGAAGGCCAGGTTACGGTGCGCCTCTCGCGAAACGCCACCGGGGTCCGCTTCGAGGTGGCCGATACTGGCATCGGCATCGCGCCCGACCGTGTGGCGCGCCTGTTCGAAAAGTTCATCCAGGCGGACGTCTCGCCGACGCGCGAATACGGCGGGACCGGCTTGGGTCTGGCCATCTGTCAGGAGCTGTGCCGCGCCATGGGCGGGGCGATCACCGTGGGCAGCGCCCCGGGCCAGGGCAGCACCTTCGCCGTCGATCTGCCCCTGCGCCGGGTGGAGCGGCCGGCGGCCGACCCCGCGGCCCTCGACCTGCCGGCGATCCTTGCCGACGCGGCGATCCGGGTGCTGGCGGCCGAGGACAACCCGGTCAACCAGATGGTCCTTAAGGCGATCCTGGCGCAGTTCAACCTGGAGCCCACCATCGTCGAGAACGGCGCCGAGGCCGTTCGCGCCTGGGAGTCGGCGCACTGGGACGTGATCCTGATGGACGTGCAGATGCCGGTGATGGACGGGCCCACGGCCGCCATGACCATCCGCGCCCGCGAGGCGGTGCTGGGGCGGCCGCGCACGCCGATCCTGGCGGTCACCGCCAACACCATGGCCCACCAGCTGGCCAGCTATCGCGCCGCCGGCATGGACGACGTCGTCCCCAAACCCCTCAACGTCACCCAACTGCTCGCCGCCATGGCCGCAGCTGCGGAGCCGGCCCCAGCGCAGCACGAGCTGCGCCGCGCGGCGGGTTAGGCCGCCCGGGGCGTGAGCTCGGCCAGCTTCCGGGCGAGTTCGGCGCGACGATAGGGCTTGGGCAGGAAACCGGCCAGCGGGTCGTAGCCGACCGAGCGCAGCACCGGGTCTTCGGTGTGGCCCGAGGTGAACAGGATCGGCAGGCCGGGCTCCAGCAACCGCGCGTGGTCGGCGAGCTGGCGTCCGTTCAGGCCGCCCGGCATGTTGATGTCGGTCATCATCAGGTCCACCCCTTCGCCCGCGGCCAGCACGTCCAGCGCATCGTGGCCGTTGGCGCAGGCGCGCACTTCGCAGCCCAGGATCCCGAGCTGCCGCAGGACCTCGCCGCGCACCAGGTCGTCATCCTCCACCAGCAGCACCTTCAGCCCCGGCGCGAGCGGGGCCGCGGGCGCTTGGCCCGCCGGAACGTGCTCGCAGGCGCCGGTCATCGGCAGGCTGAGCGAGATGCGCGTGCCCATTCCCTCCTCGGTCTCGATCTCCAGCCGCCCGCCGGACTGGACCGCGAAACCGTAGACCATGCTCAGGCCCAGACCCGAACCCTTGCCCTCGGGCTTGGTGGTGAAGAACGGCTCCAGGGCTCGCGCGCGGGTCTGCGGCGACATCCCCTCGCCCGTGTCCTGCACCCAGAGCGACACGGCCTCGTTCCCGCGCGCCGCGCCCAGCGTCAGGCAGCCGCCGTCCGGCATGGCGTCGCGGGCGTTGAGGCACAGGTTCAGCATGGCCGAGGTGAGCTGGGTGAGGCCAGACAGCATACCTCGCCCGGCGCCGCCTCCATCCGCACTTCGATGGCCTTGCCCAGGGTCCGCCGCAGGATCGGCGCCAGGCCCTCCAGGAACCGGTTCACGTTGATGATCTGCGGGGCCAG
>Ga0209257_1004089_pt1 | contig 11689 bp, 10 predicted proteins | sample AraplaCvi_mCL_r2_FD_184277 | JGI IMG/M metagenome (GOLD analysis project Ga0209257, IMG submission 184277) | Arabidopsis root microbial communities from North Carolina, USA - plate scrape MF_Cvi_mCL_r2 (SPAdes) (version 2) | ecosystem: Host-associated > Plants > Roots > Endosphere | place: USA...
GGGGGGGGGGCGGGGGTGGGGGCACGCGGCGCATGGGTAGTGAGCTGCCTGTTGAAGGCCGTCTGCCCCCATCCCAACCTTCCCCCAGAGGGGGAAGGAGCAAGGCGGTCAAGGCTGCGCTCGATGCGTGGTTCGTCGAGCGCGGATGGAAGCCTTTCAAGTTCCAGCGCGAGGTCTGGAAGGCGATCGCCGATGGCAGGTCGGGCCTGCTGCATGCCACCACCGGCGCGGGCAAGACCTACGCCGTATGGCTCGGCGCGCTGCAGGCCTTCGTGCGGGCGCGCAAGGCTGCCGCATCAGCGAATGCAAGGCCCATTGCCGAGCCGCTCACCGTGCTGTGGCTCACGCCGATGCGCGCGCTGGCGGCCGACACCTTGCGTGCGCTGCAGCAGCCCCTCGAAGCCCTCGGCGCGGAAGTGCATCCATGGAGCGCCGGCGCGCGCAGCGGCGACACCACGTCCGCCGAGCGCAGCGCGCAGAACCAGCGCCTGCCTACGGTGCTCGTCACCACGCCCGAGAGCCTTTCGCTGCTGCTCGCGCGTGCCGACGCGCGCGAGGTGCTCGGGCATGTGCGCATGGCGGTGGTCGACGAATGGCACGAACTGCTGGGCAACAAGCGCGGTGTGCAGGTGCAGCTGGCGCTCGCGCGGCTGCGGCGCTGGAACCCGGGCCTCGCGGTCTGGGGCATGTCTGCCACGCTGGGCAACCTGCACGAGGCGATGCATGCGCTGCTGGGCCACGAGGACGGCGTGCTCGTGCAGGGGCAGGTGCCGAAGAAGCTCGTCGTCGATTCACTGCTGCCCGGCGTGGCCGAGCGCTTTCCATGGGGCGGGCACCTGGGCCTCACGATGCTGCCGCAGGTGATCGAGGAGATCGCAGCGAGCAGCACCACGCTGGTCTTCACCAACACGCGCTCGCAGGCGGAGATCTGGTACCAGGCGATGTTGGAGGCCAGGCCGGAGTGGGCGGGCCTCATCGCGCTGCATCACGGCTCGCTCGACCGCGAGGTGCGCGAGTGGGTCGAGCTGGGCCTGAAGAGCGGCGAATTGAAGGCGGTGGTCTGTACCTCCAGCCTCGACCTGGGCGTGGACTTCCTGCCGGTGGAGCGCGTGCTGCAGATCGGCTCGCCCAAGGGCGTGGCGCGGCTGCTGCAGCGCGCGGGCCGTTCGGGCCATGCGCCGGGACGGCCTTCGCGCATCACGCTCGTGCCCACGCACAGCGTGGAGATGGTGGAAGGCTCGGCCGCGCGCACCGCCATCGCCGCCGGACACATCGAGGCGCGCCACACGCCCGAGCAGCCGCTCGACGTGCTGGTGCAGCACCTGGTGACGGTGGCGCTGGGCGGCGGCTTCGTGCCCGGCGACCTGTACGAGGAGGTGCGCGGCACGGCCGCCTATGAAAGCCTCTCGCGCGAGAACTGGCAGTGGTGCCTGGAGTTCGTGGCGCAGGGCGGCCCCTCGCTCGCAGCCTACCCCGACTACAAGCGCGTGGTGCCCGATGCCGAGGGCGTCTGGCGCGTGCCCGATGCGCGGCTCGCGCGCCGGCACCGCATGAACATCGGCACCATCGTGAGCGACGCGAGCATCTCGGTGCAGTACCTCGGCGGCTCGAAGATCGGCAGCGTGGAAGAGAGCTTCGTCGCGCGCATGAAGGCCGGCGACTGCTTCCTGTTCGGCGGCCGCATGCTCGAACTCGTGCGCATCCACGACATGACGGCCTGGGTGCGGCGCGCGAGCGGCAAGCGGGCCGCGGTGCCGCGCTGGGGCGGCGGGCGCATGCCGCTGTCGAACACGCTGGCCGACGCGGTGGTGCAGCAGCTCGCGCAGGCCGGAGAAGGGCGTTACGACTCGCCCGAGCTGCAGTGCGTGCGCCCGCTGCTGGAGATACAGCAGCAGTGGTCGGCACTGCCCACGCCGCAGACGCTGCTGGCCGAAACGCTGAGCACGCGCGAGGGCTCGCATCTGTTCCTGTACCCCTTCGCGGGCCGGCACGTGCACCTCGGGCTCGCGAGCCTCCTGGCGTGGCGCGTCGCGCAGCACGAGGCGCGCACCTTCTCGATCGCGGTCAACGACTACGGCTTCGAACTGCTGAGCGCGACCGAGGTCGACTGGCCGGCGCTGCTGCCGCAGGTGCTGACGTTGCCGCAGGGCGAGGGCGAAGACCAGCGCGCGGCGCTGCTGCACGAGGTGCTGGCATCGCTCAACGCGGGCGAGCTGGCGCAGCGGCGCTTTCGCGAGATCGCGCGCGTCTCGGGCCTCATCTACCAGGGCTATCCGGGCGAGAAGCGCAGCAGCAAGCAGCTGCAGGCCTCGTCGTCGCTCTTCTGGGAAGTGTTCCGCAAGTACGACCCCGGCAACAGGCTGCTGATGCAGGCGGAGCAGGAACTGCTCGCGCAGGAGCTGGAGATCGGCCGCCTGCGTGCGAGCCTCGAGCGCATCGCCACGCAGCGGCTGGTGCTGAAGCCGCTCGTGCGACCCACGCCGTTCTCGTTTCCGCTGATGGTCGAGCTGTTCCGCGAGAAGCTGTCGAACGAGAACGTGGCCGACCGCATCGCGCGCATGGTCGAGCAGCTCGAGAAGGCCGCGGGCGGTGCGGTCACGGCAGGCGGCGTGGAGCGGGTGAAGGGGACGCTCGCCTTCGGGCAGGAAGGGCCGGGCAAGCCGCCGAAGCCGGTGGGCCAGCGGCGCGACCGCAGGCGGCCATCGCGTCCTTCAAGGCCGCTGCCGCCGCTCTGATGCGAGGGTCAGCCTGCGCCGTGCGCCTTGACCCACCGCACGATGTCCGCCGCGCCCATCGCGCCGGCTTGCCGCGCCACTTCGCGGCCGCCACGGAACAGCGCCAGTGTCGGGATGCTGCGGATGTTGAAGCGCGCGCCCAGCGCGGGCACAGCCTCGGTGTCGACCTTGGCGAGCCGCACGTGGGGCTCCAGCTGGGCGGCCGCCTGTTCGTAGGCCGGCGCCATCTGCCGGCAGGGGCCGCACCAGGGCGCCCAGAAATCGACCAGCACCGGGATCTCGTTGCGGGAGATGTGGCGGTCGAAGGTGGCGGCGTCCGCCAGTGCCGTCGAATGGCCGGTGAACAGCGGGCGGTGGCAGCTGCCGCAGTCGGGCGCGCTGCCCAGTTGCGCCGCGCGCACGCGGTTGGTCGTGTGGCAGTGCGGGCAGACGATGTGCAGCGGGGGCGATTCGGTCATTGCAGGCATTTTGGGGCTCTGGAGGGCCTTTGCAAGGCGATCGCAGGTTTTGCGACACTGGCCGGGTGAGATCTCCCGATACGTCCACCGCGCCGCTCGCCGTCCACTGGGCGGGCGAACTGCTGCACCTGCTGCCCGAGCGGGCCCTCTGGTGGCCCGGCCAGCGCGTGCTCTTCGTGGCTGACCTGCACCTGGGCAAGGCCGCGACCTACCGCGCGCTCGGCCAGCCGGTGCCCGTCGGCACCACGCAGCAGAACCTCGCGCGGCTCGATGCGCTGATCGAAAGGCACGAGCCCGGGCGCATCGTGTTCCTCGGCGACTTCCTCCACGCGGCGCAGGCGCGCACGGTGCTCGCCGCCGTCGAGCCCTGGCGCGTGCGCCATGCAGCCATCGCCATGACGCTGGTGCGCGGCAACCACGACAGCCGCGCGGGCGACCCGCCGCCGGAACTCGGCATCGAGGTGGTCGACGAGCCCTTCCTGCTGGGCCCCTTCGCCTGCTGCCACCATCCGCAGACGCATGCCACGCACTTCGTGCTCGCGGGGCATCTGCATCCCGTCTGCAGGCTCCACGGCAGGGGCCGCGACAGCGTGCGGCTGCCGTGCTTTGCGAGCGATGGGCAGCAGGCGGTGCTGCCGGCCTTCGGCGAGTTCACGGGTGGGTGGCTGATGGAATCTGCGCCGGGCCGGCGCTTCCATGCGGTAGGCGGCGATGCGGTCTGGGCGCTGCCGGTCCAAGAGTGACGCTTGCTCCTTCCCCCTCTGGGGGAAGGCTGGGATGGGGGCAGGCAGAGCGCCGATTTGATGCGCCGCGTGCCCCCACCCCCGACCCTCCCCCAACGGGGAGGGAGAAAGAATCAGAGCACGACCGGCTCGTCGGGCAGCTCGTTCACGTCGAGCTCGCCTTCGGCCAGCGGAAAGTGCTCGACCAGCAATGCGGAGATTTCCTCCAGCGCTTGCGTGAGCCCGTCCTCGAAGCGGCCTTCGCGGAAGGCTGCGCTCATGCGCTGCGCCATGGCGGCCCATTCGGCATCGTCGACATGCGCGTCGATGCCCCGGTCGGCCACGATCTCGATAGCGTGCTCGGCCAGCAGCAGGTAGATGAGCACCCCGTTGTTGTGTGCCGTGTCCCACACGCGCAGCTTGCCGAACAGCGTGACGGCACGCTCGCGCGGCGGCGCGTGGCGCCACAGGTACGACATCGGCAGGCCGGCCTCGACGCAGATGCGGATCTCGCCGCTGTGGCGCCGCTCGCTCGCCGTCACGCGGTGCGCGAGGCGCTCCAGCGCGGCCGGGGGAAGCGCGCGGCGAACCTCGGATTCGTCGATCCAGCGGTGCCGCCAGATGCGGCCCAGCTTTGTGAAAAGGCCGGCGTCGGCCGGCTTGGTGTTTGTGGCCTGCATCGTGTTCACCAGTCCCCCGACGCGCCGCCGCCGCCGAAATTGCCGCCGCCGCCGGAGCTGAAACCACCGCCTCCACCTCCGCCGCTGAAGCCGCCGCCACCACCGCCCCAGCCCCCGCCGCCGGAACTCCAGCCGCCACCCCCACCGCCGCCCGGCCGCCCCGTGCCAGCGACCAGCGAGACGATGAGCGCCACCAGTGCCGCGATCACCGCGATGGCGATGCTGGTGGTGATGAAGAACACCACCACGCCCACGCCGCCGCCGATGAACATCGTGCCTAGCTTCTTGCCGAAGATGGCCCGCGCGATCGGCGCACCTACGAAGACGCCCACGAAAAGGAAAATTGCGAGGTTCTCCCAGTCGAAGCCCTCGTTGCCGCCACCGCCGCCACCAGTGTTGCGCGAGGGCTCCGGCAGCGGCTCGCCGTCGACCAGCCCGATGAGCCGGTCCACCGCCGCGTTCAGCCCGCCCGCGAAGTCGCCGTTGCGAAAGCGCGGCTTCATCTCCTCGTCGATGATGCGCGCGGCCGCGAGATCGGGCACCGCGCCTTCGAGCGCCTTGGCCGTGGCGATGCGCATCTTGCGGTCGTCCTTGGCCACCACCACCAGCAGGCCGTCGCCGACGTCCTTGCGGCCGATCTTCCAGGCATCGCCCAGGCGCTGCGTGTAGCTGGCGATGTCCTCGGGCGCGGTGGTCGGCACCATCAGCACCACGATCTGCGAACCCTTGCGCTGCTCGAAGGCAGCGAGCTTGGTCTCCAGGCCGTTGCGCTGCGCGCCGTCGAGCGTGCCGGTCTGGTCGATCACGCGCGCGGTGAGCGTGGGAATCGGCAGCAGGCCCTGCGCAAAGGCACCCCCCGCCGCCAGCAGCATCCAGCCCGCGACCAGCGCCGCCAGCAGGCGCGCGCCCCATTCCAGGAACACCGCGGATCCGGCTTCGCCGGTCCGCAGGTGTTGCCCCCGGCGAGGGGGTTGGCGAAGTGACACGAAGTGCACGAAGCCTGGGGGAGTTACTTTTTCGGAGTGCTGAAATCGACCGTCGGGGGCGCCGAGATCTGCGCCTCGTTCTGCACCGAGAAGTTCGGCTTGGGCGCGTAGCCGAAGACCTTGGCCGTGAGATTGGTCGGGAAGCTGCGCGCGAGCACGTTGTACTCCTGCACGCTCTCGATATAGCGGTTGCGCGCCACCGTGATGCGGTTCTCGGTGCCTTCCAGCGTCACGCGCAGGTCGCGGAAGGCCTGGTTGGCCTTCAGCTCGGGGTAGCGCTCCGACACCACCATCAGCCGCGACAGCGCCGAGGAGAGTTCACCCTGCGCCTGCTGGAACTTGTTGAAGGCCTCGGGGTTGTTAAGCGTCTCGGGCGTCACCTGGATCGAGGTGGCCTTGGCGCGCGCCTCGATCACCTTGGTGAGCGTGTCCTGCTCGAAGCTGGCCTCGCCCTTGACGGTGGCCACGATGTTCGGCACGAGGTCGGCGCGCCGCTGGTACTGGTTGAGGACCTCGCTCCAGGCCGACTTGCTGGCCTCGTCGAGGGACTGGAACTGGTTGTAGCCGCATCCGCTCAGGGAAACGACCGCCGCAAGGATCAGGAACCAGCGCTTCATCATCATTTGCATTACCTCCGCAGAAGATGCGGAAGGTAGCATAGGCGGCTCCATGGCCCTCGATCCGCTGCAAGCCCTGCAAGCCGCCAACCGTGCGGTCTTGCCCGTCGCCTCCTCCGCCTTCGGCACGCTGCTGATCGCGGGAGCGACCGGCGCGCTGGGCGCCGAGCTGCTGCGCCGGCTGGCAGGCAGCCACCGCCATGCGCACACCCGCGTGCTGGCGAAGGAGCCGATCCGCGACGGGCTGCGCGGCGTCGAGACCTACCTGAGCCCCGCCTTGCCCATCGCGCAGTGGCCGCCGACCTCGGCCCACACGGCCATCATCGCCTTCGACCCGCCGCGCCTGTACCACGACCGCGAGCGCGCGCTGTGGGTGCCCGAGCCCTCCGACCTGCCCGAGCTGGCCCGCTGGCTGCGTTCATGCGGCGTGCAGACGCTGGCCATCGTGCAGCCCCACGACCAGGGCCGGCTGCCCGAGGCGCTCAAGCGCGGGCTCGCGAGCCTCGACGAGCAGGCGGTAGTGGCCTGCGGCTTCGAGCGCGTGATCCTCGTGCGCTCGGCGCGCAAGCCGGCCAACGCGAAGCTCGCCAACCCCTTCGAGCGCGTGGCCGCGTGGATGCTGTCGGTGGTGCGATTCATGGTGCCCAGCAGCGAGCAGCCGGTGCGCGCGTCGAAGGTGGCCGAGCTGGTCGATGTGGCGTTGCGCATCGCGCCGCCGGGTGTTCACGTGGCGGCGCCGGAGCTGGTGTGGGAATCTGCGCAGGGCGAGATGCAGGCCGTGGCCGCGCGCTGGCTGCGTGTGCCGGGCTGAGGCTCAGCCGCGCCACACCCGCAGCAACTCTTCCGAATTCATCACCAGCCCCAGGTGCAGCGACACCATCGCGAGCGCCGCGCCTTCCAGGTGCGCATCGGTGCCGCGCACCAGGTCGCGCAGCACGATCACGCGGTAGTTGCGGTTGCTGGCGTCGAAGGCGGTGTTGAGCACGCAGCAGTCGGTGAAGCCGCCGTCGAGCACCACGGTCTCGATGCGCTGGTTGCGCAGCAGGAAGTCGAGGTCGGTCGGGTAGAAGGCCGAGAGCCGGCGCTTGCCGTCCACGCGCATGTCCCCGGGCTCCACGCGCGTGACCCATTCGGTCCACTTCGAGCCTTCGATGGCGTGCGCGTCGGCGTTCGGGATCTCGCCCACGTGCAGCGGGAAGGTGCGCCGCCATGCGGACGGAATGCCGTTGATGTCGTCCACCCCGCCGGGCCGCAGCACCGATCTGACGTGCACGATGCGCACGCCCAGCCCGCGCACCGCGTCGTGGAAGCCGTCGATCGGCGCCACCACGTCGCGCGCTCGCGGCGCCGGGCAGGGGCAGTCGGGGCTGTCGTCCAGGTGGCCGCGGTGCATGTCGATGGAGACGACCGCGGTGGTCGCGGGGTTGAGATAGTCGGCGAACTTCGCCGCGTCGAGCTCGCGCTCCTCGTTGTAGACCCAGGCCTTCATCGGCGCTCTTCTCTCACGTAGGGTTGGCCCAGCGCGCCGGGCTCTTCATCGGCGCCGCGCCGCGAGAGCGCGACCCACACCATCACGCCGAGCGTCACCGCATACGGCGTCATCATCACGAAGTACTGCGGCAGCTGCACGCCGGCAGCGGCCAGCTGGGGAATCAGCGCCTCGATGCAGCCGAAGAGCAGTGCGCCGACGAGCGCCTTCCACGGCGACCAGCGCGCGAAGATCACGAGGCCCACGGCGATCCAGCCGCGACCGCCGGTCATGCCCGCGATCCACAGCTTGGTGCTGACCACCGAGATGTACGCACCCGCCAGCCCTACCAGCGCCGAGCCCGCGAGCACCGCCGCGAAGCGCCATGCCGTTACGCGGATGCCCGCCGCGTCGGCCGCCTGCGGGTTCTCGCCCACCGCACGCAGCCGCAGGCCGGCCGAGCTGCGCGCGAAGAACCACGCCACCGCGCCGAAGATCGGCAGCGTGAGCCACACCATCGCGTTCTGCTCGAAGATCCGTCCCACTCCCGGCAGCATCGACAGCGGCCACAGGCCCATCGCGCCGATGCCTTCGGTCGCATGGTTGGTCCACTCGGCCATCGAGCCCACCAGCGCCGTGAGCCCCTGGCAAAAGAACACCAGCGCGAGCCCGGCGATCACCTGGTTCACGCGCAGCCAGATCACCATCACCGCGAACAGCACCGACACCACGCTGGCCGCCAGCATCGCGAGCACCAGCGACACGGCCGGCTGGCCGATGACGATCTGCGCGCCGATGCCGGCCAGCGCGCCGACCAGCATCAGCCCCTCGGCGCCGAGCGCGAGCACGCCCGCGCGCTCGCAGGCGATGAGCCCCAGCGCTGCCAGCGCATAGGGCACCGCGAAGTCCGGCGTGCTCGCCAGCCAGTTGAGGACGATGCCGCCGTTCATTGCACGGCCTCCCCACCCACGCGGCGCAGCCGGTGGCGGATGAAGAAGTCGCTCGACGCGACGCACACCACGATGATGGCCTGGATCAACTGCACCATCGAGAACGGCACCTGGTAGAACACCTGCAGGCTGCGCCCGGTGACGAAGAGCGCCGCCACCAGCAGCGCCACCACCGTGGCCGCTAGCGGGTTGTTGCGCGCGAGGAAGGCGATGAGGATGCCCGAGAAGCCGTAGCCCTGGTAGAAGGCCTGCGTGAGCCGGCCTTCCTGCCCCGCCGCCACCGCGAAGCCCGCGAGCCCGGCCATCGCACCCGACAGCAGCACCGCGCCGTAGATGGTGCGCCGCACCGGCACCCCGCTGGCATGCGCCATGCGCGGGTTGGCGTCGACGAAGCGCAGGTACAGGCCCATGCGGCTCACGCTCGCGAGCCACCACGCCAGCAGCGCGACAACGCCCGCCAGCAGGATCGAGCTGCCGATGCCCGCGCCCAGCTCGGGCAGGCGCTCGAACACGCGGAACTGCGGCGAGTAGGGGAAGTTGTCCTTCGGGTCCTTCCAGCTACCGTAAACCAGGTGCAGCAGGAAGTTGGCCGCCATGTAGTTGAGCATCAGCGTGGAGATGATCTCGTTCACGCCGAGCTTGAGCTTGAGCCACGCGGGCCCCAGCACCCACAGCAGCCCACAGCCGATGGCGGCGATGAACATCAGCGGCAGGCGCAGGTTCTCGGGGCCGATCTGCCACATCGAGACGGCGGTGGCGCCGATGGCGCCCCAGATCATCTGGCCTTCGAGCCCGAGGTTCCAGAAGCGCGCACGGAAGGCGACGCAGCCCGCAAGGCCGACGAGGATCATCGGCGCGGCCTGGAAGAGCACGGCGCGGAAGTTCTGGCCGTCGAAGAAGGTCTGCATCACGAACTCGTTGGCGAGTTCGTCGGCGGGCACGCCCGCCGCGATGAGGATCGCCGCCGAGACGGCCATGCCCGCGAGCAGCGCGGCCGCGAGGATCAGCGCCTGCCAGCGCCACGGCATGTGCTGGCGGATCTCGAGCGCGTAGCGGCGCCGGGCCAGCGGTTGCACGGACTGCGCGTTGCGCGGCGCCTCGTGCGCGACGGCAGCAGCCTTGGAAGGCGTGGAGGATGTGGAGGAGGGAACTGCCATGTCGGCCATGAGGGATGCGTCAGCCATGGTCCACCATCGCCTGTCCGATGGCCTGCCGGTCCGCGGGCTGCGCGAACTCGCCGGCGATACGTCCGCGCGTCATCACGCCGACGCGGTCGGCGAGCTGCAGCACCTCGTCGAGGTCCTCGCTGATGAGCAGCACCGCCGCACCGCTGTCGCGTGCGGCGCGCAGCCTCGCGTGCACCTCGGCGCTGGCGCGCACGTCGAGCCCGCGGCTCGGGCTGTGCGCGAGCACCAGCGTGGGCGACTTGCCGAACTCGCGCGCGAGCACCAGCTTCTGCGCGTTGCCGCCCGAGAGCAGCGCCGCCTTCTGCGCGACCGAACGCACGCCCTGCACGTCGAAGGCGCGCACCGCTTCCTGCGTGTCGCTCTGGATGCGGCCGCGTCGCAGGCGCCACACGGGCCCGTGTGCACGCGGCCGATGGCGTAGTTCTCGGCCACCGAGAGGCCGCCCGCGAGCGCGAGCCCGTAGCGGTCGGCCGGAATGGCCGCGATGCCGATGCTCCGGCGCACCGAGGCGGGCATGGTCTTCAGGTCGCCATGGCCTTCGAGCCGCATCTCGCCTTCGGTGGGTTCGCCTTCCAGGCCCATGATCGCGCCCGCCAGCTCGCCCTGTCCGTTGCCGCCCACGCCGGCGAGGCCGTAGATCTCGCCCGCATGCAGGTCGAGGTCCACCCCGTCGAGCACGCGGCGGCCCTCGGGCGAGGCCGGCGTGCGCAGCCCGCGCACCGAAAGGCGCACCGGCCCACGAGGCGCCGCCGAGGGCTGGAAGCCTTGCGCGGCAATCGATTCGCCCACCGTGAGCTTCACCAGCTCGGCGACCGATGCTTCTTGCGGCTTCAGCGTGGCCACCGTGCGTCCGCCGCGCATCACCGTCACGCGGTCGGCGTAGGTCTTCACGTCGGCCATCTTGTGCGTGACGAGCACCACCGCCGCGCCCTTGCGCGCCAGGCCCTGCACCGTCTGCAGCAGGCGCGCGGCCTCCTGGTCGGTCAGCACGGCCGTGGGCTCGTCGAGGATCAGGATGCGAGCGCCCGCCAGCAGCACCTTGAGGATTTCCACGCGCTGCTGCTCGGCGACCGACAGCGCATCGACGCGCTTCGAGGGATCGATGTCGAAGCCCAGCTCCGCCGCCTTGTTGCGGATGTCGCGCGTGATCTCGCGCAGCCGCTCGCCGTGGCTCTGGAACTCCGCCGGCGGCGGCGCCGTGAGCAGGATGTTCTGCGCCACGGTGAAAGGACGCACCAGCTTGAAATGCTGGTGGACCATGCCGATGCGGTGCTTCGCCGCGTCGCGCGGCCCGGCGAACCGCACCGCGTTGTCGTCCACCAGCAGCTGCCCGGCCTCGGGCGCGTAGAGCCCGGCCGCGATGTTCATGAGCGACGACTTGCCCGCGCCGTTCTCGCCGAGCAGCGCGTGCACCTCGCCCCAGCGCGCTGCGAAGTGGGCGTCGGTCAGTGCCGCGAAGCCGTCGAAGGTCTTGCGGATGCCGGTGAGTTCGAGCGCGTTGGGCATGTGCGGCCTTGCCTTGTCTGCGGGCCTACTTCTGCGTGACCACGCCCTTGACGAACCAGTCCATCTTCCAGAGGTCGGCGTCCGAAAGCACGGCGCCCTTGGCCACGCGCTCCTTGCCGTCGCGGTCGGCGAGGGGGCCGGCGTAGACCTGCTTGCCCTTCATGATCGCGTCGCGCTCGGCGGTGATGAGCGCGGCTTTGTCCTTGGGCACGGCCGGGCCGAAGCCGGCGATGTCGGTGCCGCCGTCCTTCATCTCGATGAAGGCGCCGTACTGCGCGGGCTTCCAGCCGCCGGCCATGATCTTCTTGAGCTCCGGCGTCAGGAAGCGGTCCCACACCCACACGGAGGAGCACAGCGTGGCCTTGGGCGCGAACTGGCGC
>Ga0209257_1004090_pt1 | contig 11687 bp, 18 predicted proteins | sample AraplaCvi_mCL_r2_FD_184277 | JGI IMG/M metagenome (GOLD analysis project Ga0209257, IMG submission 184277) | Arabidopsis root microbial communities from North Carolina, USA - plate scrape MF_Cvi_mCL_r2 (SPAdes) (version 2) | ecosystem: Host-associated > Plants > Roots > Endosphere | place: USA...
TCACATGGCTCAATTCTCAATGGAAATTATGCGCCTAACCGGCTCATGTATGGATGCCCCCGTTCATGCAAGTTTTTCTTTGAGCGGTTTGAACGTGTGATTGGATGCGGTCATGTATCAGGCCTTTGATGCAGAGCTATATTACTGCTGGCCGGTATGGAGCTAAGCGGGGCTGGCGCAAATCAGTTCTACGAGCTCGAGGCTCACTGAGCCGGCGGCATTTCCCACCCCTCTTTCCAATCTCTTGTCCTTACCGTTCGCTGATCTCCTCACACGCCGACGATCCGATCTCACTATATCGTCAGCTTTGCTTACGCGTTTGCGAGACCGGAATCTTTGTAATTCTCATTCTTCGTCATCATGGCCCAAACGGATCGTGCCATCTTATTGGCCAGCGCAATAGCAACGAGCATACGCGGCTTGCGCATCAACATACGGCCCAGCCATGAGTGCTCGGAGGGGGGCTTTCGGCATGCCCATCGGATCACCGTCATTGCGCCGATAATCAAAAGCCGCCGAATATCGCGCTGTCCCATCTTCGACGTCCGGCCAAGCACCTGCTTTCCTCCGCTCGAATGTTGCTTTGGTACAAGCCCGAGCCAAGCTGCAAAATCACGTCCCTTTTGAAACGTAGTCATAGTTGGAGCAAACGCCTCGATCGCCATGGCCGTGATTGGCCCCACGCCGGGCATTGACATCAGTCGAGCGGTGTTAACCGCTTGCTGGGCTTCAGATTTGAGAACCTTCTCCAAGTTGGAGATACGGGAAGTCAGCAGATCAATCTGCACCAAATAAATCCGGGCAGTTTCAACGACCAGGAGCTCAAGACCGCTATCGTCTTCTACGATCCCCCTCAACGCGTCCAGGCTTGCAATTCCCTGCGGTGCAATAAACCCCTGTTCTGCAAGGTGAGCTCGCAGGGCGTTAATCAGTTGCGTTCGTTGACGCACGAATAGATCGCGCGTCCGAAAGATCATGGCGGTGGCTTGCTGCTTCTCCGTTTTCGGTACGACGAACCTCATCGAGGGGCGGATGGCGGCCTCCACGATGGCTTCAGCATCTGCCGCGTCATTCTTCTGCCGCTTTACGAAGGGCTTCACATAAGCCGGTGGCAGCAGCCGAACTTCATGGCCAAGCTTCCCAATCTCGCGAGCCCAGTAATGCGCGGTCGCACATGCTTCCATCGCAACGATACACCTCGGCAACTCAGAGAAAAAAGCCAAGACATGAACGCGAGCTAGCTTCTTACGAAATAACAAACTGCCATCGGCGCCGGCCGCGTGGAGCTGGAATACCCGCTTTGCAAGGTCTAGGCCTACAATGCTAACTTCCTTCATGGATGCTCTCTCCTCTGAGTGACGTTGTTGCAAACATCACTTTGGCACATTGCGATGCCGTCGGGAGGGGGCATCCACTCCATCAGTTCTGCGTGGAAACCAACAGCTGCGAGAAGTAGCGTAAATTTAAGCAGCGTTTGCAGCGTGTTGGTTCCTTCTTCGACATTCTTGCTAGCATTTGGACTCCAATGTTTCGTGGCACAACATCGGGATATCGGGTTAAAAGTTTCTGCCTTTAGTCCTCATTCAGCAATACGAACGCTTACGTGATTAAGTATCGGTAAACGTAGCTTCCTTTACTTTATCCCTGTAAATTCGGTAGGCGGCTTTCGGCATGTCGAGCTTCGCATTTAAGGCTTAAACGGTACCTTGGTAGATGAAGCTGTTGTCTTTCCGCCTACCATAGTCATGGCGATCAGGGTTTCGTCGCGGATGCGGGATTTGCCGGTGACGCCAAGGCACTCCTCGGCGCGTTGTGTCAATCGGCGCGGAATGTTGACCCCTTATCGGCGTCCAATCTTGGGTCTGACTCATTCTCAATGATGTTTTGAGTTCAATTGGCTTGGTTTCCAATGGAGAATCAGCGCCATGCGAACCCAATTTCGGCTTTCGGATCTGATCCCTGCCGACTTAAGCGTTGAAGCGGTGCATCAATGTGCCGACGCGATCGTCGTTGCCGCATACGGTCGGTCATCAGATAGCAGATGTCCCGAATGCGGCAGGGCGTCGCGTCGTATTCATAGTCGCTACCTCCGGATGATTGCCGATCTTCCGTGTGCGGGTCGAAGGATTGAATTGCACCTGACAGTCCGGCGCTTCGTCTGTAGTGCTACCAACTGCCATCGAAAGATTTTCGCCGAACGGTTCGGCGACGGCGTGGTCCGCCCCATGGCTCGCCGGACAGCACGCCTGGACTGCCTGGTTAGGCATCTTGCTCTTGCATTGAGTGGTCGCCCGGCGGCGCGCTTTGCGGATCGTCTAGGATTGCCGGTGAGCAATGATACGCTGCTGGGAACCGTCCGCCGATATGATCGCCCGCCGCCGGCGTCGCCGACCGTTATCGGCATCGAGCGGCCGCAGATCGAAATCGTCGCACGAGACCGCGGCGGCGGATATGCGCAGGCCACGGCACAAGCCCTGCCACACGCCGAACAGGTTGCTGACCGCTGGCATCTGATGGAAAACGCCAGCCCCGCCTTTCTTGACGCCGTCCGCAAGTCGATGCGACAGGTCCGCATTGCAATCGGCACAGCTACTGTAAATCCGAAGCTTCTGACAGCCGCCGAGCGACTGCAATATGAGGGATATTTGCGGCGTGAAGAGGCAAACGCCGTCATTCGTGGTCTCCTCAGCGAAGGCGTATCCATCAAGGAGATCGTGCGCAGAACCGGGCACAGCCGAAGGCTGGTTCGCAGTGTCGTCCGTGGTCAGCGGACCGACATCTTTCGGGTCCGACAAACTTCCCTGGAACCGCATCTGCGTTGGCTTGAAGCGCAATGGGACGCCGGATTGCGGAACGGCGCTGAACTTTGGCGGCAGCTTCGGTTGGCTGGCTTCGGCGGCGGTCTCCGTGTTGTCACCGAATGGGCAATGCGGCGAAGGCGTGCCGAAAAGGCCGAGAGCGGAGTCGGACATGCGACGGCCGCACGCACTATCGTCCGCCTGATGACGCTTGAACGCAACAACTTGACCAAGGCTCAAACGATGACAGTCGCCGCCATCGAAGAGAGGCTACCGGATCTTGTCGAGGCCAGGGATGTCGTCGAGAGCTTCCACAAAATGCTGCGCAGCAAGTCTAAAGATGATCTGGAAGCATGGATCGAGCGCGCGGCAAGAAACCTGGTCGCGTCATTCGCCAACGGCGTCATCCGAGACCGGGCAGCGGTCCAGAGTGCAATAACTTCGATGTGGTCGAACGGCCAGACTGAGGGACAGATCACCAAACTTAAACTCATCAAGCGGCAGATGTACGGCCGCGTGAAGCTGGATCTCCTCGAGGCACGTATTGTCGGAGCGCCCTGATATCATCGAGATTGCGTCAGACCCAAAATTGGACGCCGGTCACCCGCCAGAGGGGTCAATATTCCACGCCGAAACACAGCCAATCCTATTGCGGGCTTACACGCGACGTTGTAATCCGATGACGCGCTCGCAGGCATCCCGCCTCAATCAATGCGCACTTTCATGACAGCAAAAACTGGTTTCGATGCGCTCATGCATCAGGTCTGTGTTGGATGGGGTCACTGCGGTAGCTTGCAGGCAGGCAAGTATGTGCATGTGACTGACTTCATCCCGAAGTCGGGCGTAGTGACCGCAATCCAATTCGCTGAATGGGTCCTCACCGCTGAAGGCGAGGCCGATATTTCCTTGGCCTACAGGGAGACATGGCTTTCCCGTTTGAGCGACGCCTTCATCGAGCACATGGGAGCAGATCGTGTGGACGCACAGCGACTACGATGGCGATCAAAATAGACCGCTCTGAAACTTCACACCGGTCAATTCGAATTTACCAGTTCACGGCCTAATGAGGAAGCTAGCAGGGCAGTGCTGATCGACGCAACACGCCAACCCCTTGCCGCCGCCCATTGGCTGATTGAACTCCTGGAGCTGCTGGCCGACGCCCCCAATAGGATCATCAAGGCCGTGGTAAGCGACTTCCACGGCGGCATCGAGCTGATCAGCGCAGCGTTCAAAGCTGTCATGTTGGCTGTGGCTCGACTTCGCTGGCGAGGCGATTAATTAAATCAACATCCAAAAGGTTTGGGACCGGCCCAACCCTGGGCCCCGATGATCGGAGGCTCGATTGTTGTGATGAGCCATTCATCTGGATTACGCCAAGAAATCTCCTTGAAGCTTACTTCGAGCTTTCCGATGTCTTGCCACCATAGCATCAGGATATCAGGAGATTCCATCTCTTTTGGTTGATATTGAAACGGAAGTCCCCTCGAATTGAGATCAATCAGCTTGGAATACAGGTCCGCGTTCTCCCAGGGCTTGCCTTCGTCGACAAAGGCAATCTCTTGCCGGAGTTCATGCGTACCCGATATCTGTTTACCCCCCGTGAGAACGATGCGACCCTCTGATAGATGAGATACATTGAGCGGAGGAGGCTCTCCATGAGCCCCAAATTCAACTGCGAAAGGAAGTCTCCGCCCAAGATAGCTCATTGACGTTCAACACATTTCCGGTGGAAAAATCTCAATCTATGAAACGAGGTGGGGCAAGGCAATCAGCTTGCCCACAGAATTGAAATCTACTGCCGCAATCTCATAGTGGTGGTCTGAAAACGTCGCTTACCGCCATCCTAACCAATCGAGCAGAAAGCGTCGATTTCCTGGATGAGCCTGGCGGGCATCGCTTGACCATCTATCCCGACCCGGGGCAGCAGCACATCATGACTCTAGAAATCAGCGCGAATGCAAGCTTGGACAAAACACAGGCGACGCTGATGTTCTCGACGCGTTCGAAACGCAAACAGTTGCTGACATTGCTGATGACGGAACTCTGGAAACTGCATCACTTTCACGCGGAACCGTCGTTCCAACGCGGCAGGTCAAGGTTTGTTCACGCTGACACTTTATTAGATCTGAATCGCATGTGGGATGCTGATCGGCGCATGGGGCCGTCAATCCTGAAGTAGTTCAATTATCCTTCAGCCGTCTAGCTTCTCGACGGCTACACGGCTCAAAGCGGACTTTAGCTTTTTCGGATATTTGGACGCTCACAAGTGGCTGCCGCTAGGCTGGTGAAAAGACCTCCCGAGCTATCGACCAATCGGTGGCAATGAACTCCAGCGTTTCGTCGCGAAAGTAGATTAGGAAATGGCGGGCTCCTTCCGGGTCCACTGTCATGACTTCCCAGTCGACGCAACCTCCTAGCTTTTCTTCCCCAACGATCTCATAGAATTCTCCCCATTTTGGTGCTTGTTTGGCGTATCGACCTTCGCCAGAGAACCATGCATGATCGTTTGTCGCATCCCAATTCCATCGGCTACAGTTTGTGAAGCGAATTGTTGCTGCCTCTCTGGCAAAGGATTTCCGTCGCCCGGGATTCAGCAAGAACCATAATTCGGCAGTGCTGCCGTTAAAATTGACGTTCACTGAGGGGGCATTAGGCGCTGCCTCCCAATGTTCATTAAGCTGAATGAAATTGAGTTTATTCATTACGTTCCTGGGCTAGCACGCCTTTCGATAGTGTGAGGGTATAGGAAGCGGGGAAAATCTGCCACAACTCACATTGGTCCATGATGCAGTTGCGCTGGCTGCCTCGACCGAGGGATGACGGCTACCGGCCCAAAGCCGCCGTGCGTGAACGGATGGAAGTGAAGACAATGGATACGTTAAGCCCATTTGAAAAACAGCGGCTGTTCGAAATCCTCGCTACGGCACGAGCAGAGGATTGGGAAAGATTTGTGTTCCTTACAGACCAGCCGTTTTCTAATACTGCGTCTATGAAAGAACAGTTCGAGGATACGTCGCGATTGATGAAGAGGATTAGTGGGGAAATGCGACCAGACGTGGTCGTGAAAATCCACGAAGACGGGAGCCGATTGATCTTTGCTAAAATCGCTTTAGATGACCTTGCTGATAATCCCATTCTCCTAATGCTCCACAGCACTTCTGAACGCGCAGATGCCGTCATCAGTATCTGGATTTTCTATCAGGAAATGACCTTCGGTTAGTGACCTAAGAGGAACGGAGTGGTCGATGGGTAGACCCCACCAGCCTTGTCCGCCGGTGGCGCAACGCGGGCCGTTCGGTGTACCATCTGAGACAGCCATCAAATTGGATTCAGAATGACTGAGCCTGGGATCGTCTACCACCCCTTTGCCTTCGATTTACGGATCGGAGCGACTTCAGCAGAGATTCATCGCCTTGAGATGAAGTTTGAAGAGGTCGGCGCTAACAAGCTGGTGGCATACGTCTCTGTTGCGGGACGGCCCGGATTTGCCAAAATTACCTTTCCTCATGTCGATATTTTTCGCGTCATAGATGAGATGCATCTCACGCTCGAAGAAAACGCCAGACTAACGGTCGGCCACCTCTCCAACCATTGCGCGTACCGGATCGAGGGCAGTCCTTTTTGGGCACCTCAGCGAGCGGTTTTCGAAGCGGTGTTGCCCGGATCAACCCATTATCGCTTTGTCACCGGGGGCAGTTGCCTCGATGCCATATCTCGCGACCAACCTGAGATTTCATGGGTGCTTACCATCCAAGACTAGCGGCAAGCATGTCCGGCGTCGGCCAGGAGCGGACTTCCTTTTCAACCCCAGAAACGCTACTTCAATGCCAGCCAGTTGTACGGAGGCGGATAGATGATGGGACTGTAGCGTCCGTTCGGCTCCTATTGGGGCGAAGCTGAAGACGCGTCTCGGCCCGAGGCGGAATTTGGTCAGCGGTGCTCGACAACATTTTGGTCTTGTTCGAACGCCTTGGTCACAACGATCTCTCCCACAATGGCTGCGTTGAAATTTTCAAGGTCTTCAGCTGGTATCCAGTATTCCCTCAGCGCCTGGCCGCCCGCATCTTGCGGAACGTAAGCAGCCAGAAACCTGCTCAGAACTTCGAAGCGTGTGACATACCCAGCACCGTCACGGCTGACATTCCAATCCCTCGCGATCCGAATGGCATAATCTTCAGAAAGCACTGGATAGAAAATAGGTTGGTCAGGCAGTCGAGGTGGAAACGTCCTCATGCCGCTCTGCTTTATCAAGTCCAGTTCAGTCGGACCTACAGGTCGCCAAAGGGTCACAGTCTCCATCTCAATCTCCGCAGAAAATATTTGCTGGTAGCTCTAGACGGGAGGAAGAGCGCTCCGAAAAGTCCGCCTCTGGCTCTTCTGTACCACGACGCCTTTCTGCCCCAAAGCAGCCATTCAATATGCGGAGATGCCAGTTTACTTCGTAAACCGTTGCTCGATCACCGAACCGGTCTGCATATCTATCTGATGCCGCCATCCGCTAAAGGTTGTTGCAAAAAGGTCTCCGTCAGCTTCATCAATAGCTATGTATCGCTCTATCCCGTCGCCGTTGTTGGCGCACCACAGAATATTGTCGCCGCCATCGATGGCCCAGAGGGAAGCGGTGTAAGAAGAGCTACCCGATGTCTCAAACAGCAGGATTTTAACGTCACACACGTGCAAGATTTGGGAGACCGGCTGCCGTGGAAGCATCTGTTTTCGTTACGCCCCTCTCGAACTCTCCAATGCTCCTTTGTCCTAACGCCGGTGTCAAGGTTGACATGACCGCTGATGGCCGGAAGCGGAAGACCATCGGCGGCCCGCACCGGACGATTGTGCTTTACAACATTTGCAGGTTGAGTTGGACTGGGGCGATCTGCGTTGTTTTCATCTCCTGCTAAGCCAATCACATCACCTATTTCTCCATGAGCAACATATGCCTTATTTGACACGAATCCTTAGCCAAAGCCGGAGAACTATTCCCGCCGGTGCGTTAGCCGAAACGATCACTCCATTTGATGCGAAGCTTGATGGGGACATCGATTCGAATCTGTGGACAGCTCTTGAGGTAGTGAACTCTAAGTCCGCACCTGTCGTGCGGGTCCTCAAAAGTGAAGTTGCATTGGGGGACTGGGGTCGAGATGAAATCGACGAGTTTTTGGCCGAGATTACAAACTGCTCGCCCGCATCGGCTTCGAGGTGGCTACAGGAATATCTTCGCAAAGTTCAGACTATCTACGCATTCGAAATCTATGCCGAAACAACGAATGATTGGGAAATACTCAACGCTGTGCGAGACCGGATATTTAGGATGGTTGGCGGTATCATACAGGCCGATGGAGAGGGATTCACGAATGAGGATGGATATCATATCCTCTGGCAGTTCTCTGACCAAGTGTCAGGCGAATGGTGGATGGCAGTATTGCAAGGGGGTGAGTGGAAGAGGTTCAAAATGGATTTAGCGAATGAAGCTCACCGCCAAGCTTTTAGAGCTGGAGAGGTACCACCCGGCGTGGATATAATTAAATGAGCGGGATGAGGTTTTGAGACCAAGCTTTTCTCGCGGCTCCACGACGAACGCGGTGACTAGGTCGATTGCATCGGCGTTCATGGATCGTGACCCTGTCGGCCGGGAGCGGACTTCCTGTTCCACCCCAGAGACGCTACTTCAATGCCAGGCAGTTGAACGGAGGCGAAATCGAGTGTCTGATTTCAGCTGTTGGTTTTGCAAAAGGGTCATCGAGGAGATCGACGTCAACTCGGTTGCAATTGAGGTATCGAACCTTTGGCTTCCAAAGGAAGCTTCCCCTTCGCAAACTTTCCGAATGTGCAAAAACACACCTCAGCCCTGATAATCGATTCGATCCTGAGGACCTGCTAGAGCCGCAGTGATCATGACCATCCCATAACCGTTAGCGGCCCATTGCAGACATGGAACCTTGGCTGTACCGTCACGTCACCATGAACTGCCTGTCCTATGAAATCCTCCCTCATCACGAAGACAACACTTACGAAGTGAGGTTCATCGTTGACGGTGCAGACTGGATTGGAAACGACCATCTTGGTCTCGATCCTCCCGACCTGGTTCGCCAGCTTACCGAGGGACACGAGGGTCACCTAACTATTGGCCGCTGCGCCTGCGGTTGTATGGGTTGCGATGATGTCAGCATTTATGTGAGGAGGACGCTGACTTCGGTTGAGTGGTTGTCTCATAACCGGGCAACCCTTGTTTTCGGCGCAGAACATTATGACCATCAGGTCCGCGTTCTGATTAGAGATTTTACCTGGGAACCCATCAACAGGACGGTGGAGCGCCACCTCAACGCGATGTTCTCATCCAAAGTGACGGATGATGGCTACGCCTATGATTGGAGTTCCACGAGGATCAAGTCCAATGTCATTACGGTGAGCCTTACGAAAGACTCGCATCAGGAACTGCTGGAATTCTCCTGGGATGGAGAAACCATCGAAAGCGGATTAAGTCTCGGCAGGCAGTTCTTGCAAGAGCGCTTCAACCGCTGACTCGATGACCGCCTCTGGCGGATACTTCTTGAAAAATTCCTGCGAACAGCTTCCCGTACGCTTTAGAAATCCATGCCCTACTGTCGTTGCTCATCCTTGGATGACAGCCCAACTGGTCATTACCGGATGGCCTTCGCATGTAGGAGGCGACGTGGAAAAGCGGACATCACTCCAAAACGAGTTTGACATTGTCTTCGGCCTCGTCACCACCAGCGCCATGAATTCGGATGATTTCAATAAGCCAATCGAAGACCGTGGTACCTTGCCCTTTTTGCGCTCGGATAAGGTCAACTCGCACAAGTTCACGATTGCTTGGGTGACATCGTTCCAGCCGCTTCTCCAGCTGTCTCAGCGTTTCCGGATGGCTCAGGTTTGCCCGAGAGACAGCGGAATGGGTCCACCGAAGGACAAATCCCCCTTCCGGTGTACCAAAGCCTCCGCGCAGGACGTCATTGAAGGCATCAAGATTTCGTCCCCAGTGTACACCCGGTATGAGTATTTGGCTCACTTGATCGTAAAAAGCCTCAAGTGACGTGATCTTCGATCCATCAAGGATATACTCTTTGGTCATTGGTCAGAACATAATGCACATCACTTAATGTCTGCAATGGTGTCGAGAGTTGCAGCAACGGAGCCTTGTCCTTGTCGTCCTAGGGACGTGAAGTTCACAGGCAATGGCCCGACGAGGTCAAGGCCCAGATCGTTCCGGAGAGCCTTGGGCCAAGCGCGATGGTGAATGAGGTCGCAGAGCGCCATGGCTTGAAGCCGAACTACCTCTCCACCTGGCGGACGATGGCGCGGCAGGGCAAGTTGGTTCCGCCCGCACCCGAGGACCCGGCGAGTTCGAGCGGTTATTGTCGATCCGCCCGCTTCAGAGCCGCCGATCAAGAAGGCCAGTCGCCCCGAGATCATCGGGGGCTCTGTCACCATCCGCCTGGAAGTGCAAGCTCAACAACGTCGATTCGCTTGCGTATTTAACCAGCACGCTCACTGCCATCGTCAACGGCCATAAGCAGAGGCAGATTGAGGGTCTCCTACCCTGGAATTATGCGGTAGCATTACGCGTTCCCAAGGCAGCAGTTGGCTCAAGCGGGATTAAAGGAGAATCTGATCGACAGCGCCGCTTTTATCGGCTTCCCAAGCGTTCGCCATGGCAAGCACTTCATCCAATGGCTCATTAAGGTGCGATGTGGTGCAAAGAAACCGACCAAGCCGTGAACCATCTCCAATCACTAGCCAATCTACTTTCCCCTCAAGAACGTCGGAACCCGGCCCAAATATCGCTAACAACGAAACGCCATCGGCAAGACACCTTTCTACGAAGGCCTCCAGCAGAGCTTCGTCCGATACCGGCGAATGTAAAACGAGTTTCTGGGCGACAGACATTGGCTAAAGCTAGACCGAGACGGCGATAACTGCAACTTGCTCATAGTTGGCCTGTCGTCAAATCCAAATCTGGCGACAACGTGATTGCCGCTAATCGCTTACTGAGCAATATCACTCGGCCAACCTGACCCTCCTGCTTCGCTCGATCAGACTCGACCCGTCGGGACATCCCATTAGTGAAGTCCGATTTGACCGGTTCCAGATTGGTTGGAGCAACGGACACCTGGTGGCCGTAGGACAGGACTGCGTCGCCGGATATCCGAGACATTCGCCTAATCAATCTAGTCGATTTAGGACTTATCACCAAACCCTGCTTTCTACACAACGGTGAGGCCCTGCTTCGACGGGTAGCCCAACGTGCTCGCCTACAGTGGTTGCCGCAGACGGGGTCGCCGCAGTCGAGCTTGCGGTGACCCGTGCTGGCGCATTCCGGAAGCGGCCGATCTTTCGCTATCAGCCCGAAGCGGACTTCCCAATGAAACAGTAAGGTGTACTTCAGACGAAAGGAAATCCGTTGGCGAGTTCTATGGCTGGAAAGTTTTTAAAACGCGGCGCTATCGTCGATACGATTAAAAGCGCGGAGAGGATGAACGCACAGCAAAAGCGAGCCGGTAAAATACGATATCATGTTGATGTTGTATCGTGCGGTTGCCCCGACGAAAACTGCGGCGCATTTCATGTTGTTCGTACCGAACGAGCATTGCCCACGACGGCTGAAGCCGAGGCGACGCTCCATTTGCGCCAACGCATTCGCAAAGGTCTCGGAGAGTGAAATTCTCGGGGCTGCTGATCTGCCTTCGGCCCAAAGTCATCATCGATTTGGGTACTTAACGACATACTCGCCAGCGATTGGACCGCTAGGCCACGGACTCATTAGCTGAGGCGATCCATATCCTCGTCGCTGCAAGCTTGAGGGCGGCGAGGTAATTATCAGCTCGCCGGTCGTATCGCGTCGCGAGGCCCCGCATCTGCTTGATACGGTTG
>Ga0209257_1004094_pt1 | contig 11673 bp, 10 predicted proteins | sample AraplaCvi_mCL_r2_FD_184277 | JGI IMG/M metagenome (GOLD analysis project Ga0209257, IMG submission 184277) | Arabidopsis root microbial communities from North Carolina, USA - plate scrape MF_Cvi_mCL_r2 (SPAdes) (version 2) | ecosystem: Host-associated > Plants > Roots > Endosphere | place: USA...
CCGCTGTCGTTGCCCAAACCGTTCGGGAAACGTTTGGAGATAGAGTTCAGCAGCACGAAGGTGGTGCCCAGGGTAGAGCCATTCACAAAGATGATCTTTGCGTAGTACTCCGTCATCTGTTTGGTGTGCGTGTCTATCACTTTTACACCGGTAGCTTTGCCTTTTGCTTCATCGTAAATGATGGAATTCACGATAGAATCCGGCCTTAAGGTCAGGTTGCCCGTGGCTACGGCTGCGGGCAGCGTAGACGATTGCGTGCTGAAATAAGCGCCAAAGGGACAACCGCGGCTGCACAGGTTACGGAACTGGCAGGCGGTACGGCCGGGTAAAGGCTTGGTGATGTTAGCCACACGGCCCATGGTGATCTTACGGCCACCGAACTTCTCTTCTACTCTTTTCTTCACTTCTTTCTCTACACAGTTCATCTCCATAGCGGGCATGAACTGGCCGTCGGGCAGCTGGGGCAGACCTTCTGCCTGACCGCTGATACCGGCGAAGCGCTCTACATAATCGTACCAGGGCGCGATATCTTTATAACGGATCGGCCAGTCAACGGCGATGCCGTCTTTCAGGTTAGCTTCAAAATCAATATCGCTCCAGCGGTAAGACTGGCGGCCCCACATAATGGATTTACCGCCTACGATATCAGGACGATACCAGTCAAAGCGTTTTACTTCATTATACGGACTGTCAATATCCTTGATCCAGTATTTTTCGTTATGCTCGCTGTAAGGGTAGTCGCGTTTCAGCTTGGGATGCGTTTCCTGCTGCGCTACCGTGATACGGCCCCTGTGCGGAAATTCCCAGGGATCTTTCGTCGCCGTGTCATAGTCTTTTACGTGTTCCAGTTTCTTGCCGCGATCCAGCATCAACACTTTCAGTCCCTTTTCGGTCAGTTCTTTGGCAGCCCAGCCGCCGCTCACACCTGAGCCTATTACAATGGCGTCAAATGTATTCTGATCCTGCGCTTTTATATTCAGATTCATGGAATTCAATTGAGGAATCAGCCGCTAGCTGCTAGCTATTAGCATCTTGCTGTTAGCTGAAGGTTACAAATAATAAATAAGATCACAATTATCAGAGGCAAACTGCATTAGCTAACAGCTAAAGGCCAATAGCCAGCAGCTCCATTATCAGGTCGCCCATGCTTTGTCGCCTTTTTTGTAAGGCACGCAGCCTTCGTATTTGCCCGGTACGGCTACGTAGCGCAGGGCTTTGGTAGCGCCCGGCTCAGAGGTAAAGTAGCCCAGCAGGGTCAGTTCTTTGATATACTGGAAATAATGGGTAGGATCTTCCTTTTTCTTGTTCTCCCTTTTGTTATAAGCCACACGCTCCTTGTCTATCTCTGTCAGCACGGCTGTTTTCTCTTCCGGGCTCAGGTCCAGGAATTTCTTCTTGTACTGCTTATCGCTGGCCTCGTCTACTTTCTTCAGGCCGTCCAGCAGGATCTGCTGGTCTTTCTGCTCGTAGCAGTCGCTCATCATAGTAACGATGAACTCCTCTACTTTCGCGGCTTTTGCGCCAGGCGTATCAGTCTCTGGAATTATGGTTTCCGCTATCTCAGCCAGGATAGATTTGGTCTCTGGCGCCTGCAGGGCGTAGTTCTTTGGCGCCGAGCTTTTACAGCCTTCCAGGGCTGCTAACGTGGAAGCAGAAATGGCGCTGCCCAGGAGGATGGCAACGTTCTTAATGGCATCTCTTCTATTCATAAACGTAAATTAATTTGACCTTTGGCTCAAGTTTCGAAAAAAAAGTGATAAAACAAACACCGCTTGTAAAATAGTTAATAATTGACAATTAATATTGAATAAATACAAAAGGCCGTTTCCCAACGGAAAACAGCCTTTAAATGACGTTACAGATCCTCCTGCACCTACATCACATATTTTCCTTTATTGTCCACCAGGACAACCGGCAGGCGGTGATGTTTCTCGAAATAGTCGTAGGCGCTTTTCAGCTCCACCCAGAACTGCTGGGAAGAGTTATCTGTGAGCGATACGCCGCCGAGATAGTCCATAGAGCGTACATTGCCGAACTTCACCGGGTACACATGCACCGGTATAAAGTCCTGTCCGGCATTCTTGGCATTTACGCAGAGGATATACACCTCCTCTATAAACTCGTCTGTCAGCGGGATACAACCTACGGTCAGGCAGCTGCCATGGATATAGATATCGCCGCCCGGCTTCTTGGCATCGCTCAGGATCTTGTCTGAATAATTAGGATAGTTCAGCCCCAGTGAAAGATGGTAATTACTGTTGGGATTGAAGTCGTTGATATAATAAAACCCTTCCGGTACCTGGCGGTCCCCTTCCTTACGTTTGGGGCCCATTTTACCTGATAAGGTACAAACCCGGTAGGATTTGAAAAGGCGGAAAGTATCATTCACGTTGTTCTTTACCCACACCTCCAGCTCGCTATCGAGCTTAAAGGAGCGTAAAAAGATATATTTGGCAGGGTAAGTCAGGCCCTTCTTTTCAAACTCTTTCTTCAGGGATTCCTCTTTATCCCGGAAAGCCACCCCCACCTTGGGGAACAGCTTCTGGTTGTCCAGGAACGATTGCTGGGCCCGAACACCATAAACACTCAACATCAGCAATACCGCTACAATGATCCGCTTCATATACTTTTTAACAAAATTTTAAGACGTCGTCCGTGACTAGAACAAGTTTATATAAGCCAATAAAAATAGTATCAATGCAAAAATAATATATATAATCATACCAATTTTACGGTTGGCAAATCGTAATACATAATGCTCATGGCCCTGGTAGATCAGATAGGCAGTAATCGACTGAAAAATCCCTCCCAACAGGAACAAGATACCGAATAATGTTTGTGTTCTCATAAAACTAACGTGCTATAATAAAGAATATTGCTTAATGCCATGAGGCGCCAAAATACAAAAAGGCTGTTGCAATTAGCAACAGCCCGGAGATTTAACTACAACGGAAACAGCATCACAGATCAGATGCGGAAGCGGATAATTTTAGAGGTTCCCCCTTAGCTCCTGTTCCCTTTCTATTGATTCGAATAATGCTTTGAAATTGCCTTTACCAAAGGATTTGGCGCCTTTACGCTGGATGATCTCAAAGAACACCGTAGGACGATCCTCGATAGGTTTGGTGAAGATCTGCAGCAGGTAACCTTCTTCGTCCCTGTCTACCAGTATGCCCAGTTCACGCAAGGGACTGATATCTTCGTCAATCTTCCCTACCCTGTCCAGCAGCTCGTCATAATAAGAGCCGGGCACTTTCAGGAACTCTACGCCTCTTTTCTGCAGCTCTCCTACCGTATGGATAATATCGTTAGTAGCAATGGCAACGTGCTGTACGCCTGCGCCGCCGTAGAAATCCAGGTATTCTTCTATCTGTGATTTCTTCTTGCCTTCGGCCGGCTCGTTGATGGGAAACTTAACACGGCCGTTGCCGTTGCTCATTACCTTGCTCATTAAGGCGGAATACTCCGTAGAGATATCCTTATCGTCAAAGGAGATCAGGTTGTGAAAACCCATGGTGTTGGCGTAATAATCCACCCAGGTGTTCATTTCATGCCAGCCTACATTACCCACGCAATGGTCTACATATTGCAGGCCGGTTTCTTCGGGATTGTATACGGTCTTCCATTCCTTGTAACCGGGCAGGAAGGGGCCATTATAGTTTTTACGCTCTACAAAGATGTGCACGGTATCACCGTAGGTGTGGATGCCGCTGCGCACTACTTCTCCAAACTCATCCTTTTCCACCCTGGGTTCCATAAAGGGTTTCGCTCCTCTTTTAACAGTCTCTTCAAAAGCGGAACGGGCATCGTCTACCCAGAGCGCCAGCACTTTTACACCGTCTCCATGTTTTTCAATATGGGCGGAGATCTCGTTGCCGGGCTTCAGGGGGGTGGTGAGCACAAAACGTAACTTGTTCTGTACCAGTACATAGGAAGCCCGGTCCTTTACTCCGGTTTCCGGGCCTGCATAGGCGGCGGACTGAAAACCAAAAGCGGTTTTGTAAAAATGAGCTGCCTGTTTGGCGTTGCCTACATAAAATTCAACGTAATCGGTGCCATTCAAGGGTAGGAAATCCTGTGCCTGGGTATTAACGGCATTAGCGGTAGCTATATCCATATCTGTAAGCTTTAAATAGATTGTTTTGGTGTATGATGATGTATAATTGATTCAGATGGAAGGTGTATGACAATGTTTTACAGGCAGGCGCAAATGCTTGTGGGAGTAATGGAAAATAGAAAAATAAGGAAAATGGGAAATTACTACCCGCAGGCAGCAGGGCGCCTTATCAGGCAGCGATCGAATCCATGGCCAGCGTGGCCATCAGGAAGTAGTATTTGATGTGGCGCTGGTCAGCGCTGTTGTATGTGTGCAGGTTTAGCATGAAATAGTTGCTAATGCAATTATACGAAAAAAGTTTGATTTGGGTGGGAAATTTGCAAGCAGGCGAAACAAAGGGTCTTCATCCTCCGTCATTGCGAGAAGCTGCGGGGGTAGTGTGGGCGGCGCGACGAAGCAATCTTTTATGTGGATCTTCGCGAAGATCTACACGATTGAAGCCCCTAAGAGATTGCTTCGTCGCCCCATCCGCTTTGCCGCTACGGCTCCTCGCAATGACGCGCAGACTAGCGCGATTGAGCAAAGCGACTGGAAAAGCTTATTTCACCGGCTGCACCAGTTCTACCTTATACAACCTGTCATTAATAAACTTAATCTCCTCCGGGCTCAGCTTCACCTCTATCGCTTTCGCATTCTGTATCGCCTGGTTCGCATCCCTTGCCCCTACAAGCGCCACTGTGATCCCCGGCCTTTCAATGGTCCAGCGGATCACCAGCTGCGCCAATGTAGCATTCTTGCTTTCTGCCATGGGCCGCAGTTCATCCAGGAAAGCATTGATACGGGCCAGGTTCTCTGGCTGGTAAAACTTGGTAGAAGGGCGATGATCGCCTTCCCCAAAATTGTGCCCGGGCTTGATCTTACCCGTCAGAATGCCACGCTGCAGCGGGCTATAAGCCAGGATACCTTTCTTATGTTGGATGCAATAAGGCACCAGCTCCTCCTCTATGGTCCTTTCCACCATGCTGAAAGGCACCTGGTTAGAAGCCAGCTTAATGGTCTGCTCCGCTTCTTTCATCTGCGCCACATTGTAGTTAGATACGCCCGCAGCCAATACCTTACCCTGCTCCTGCAGCCGCAGCACGGCTTCAAAGGTTTCAGCAATAGGCGTGGTAACATCCGGCCAGTGGATCTGCAGCAGGTCGATATAATCAGTACCGAGCCTTCTGAGGCTGTCTTCACATTCCTTGATCACGCTTTCCTTACCTGCATATTTGTAGATGTCGATATCCTTACCGTTGTTGTCCTGACTCTTGAAAGCCAATGAGCCCTTGGTCTCGTCCCAGCGCATACCGAATTTAGTGAGCACCTGTACCTTATCCCTGGGAATACTTTTCAGTGCTTCGCCTACGATCTCTTCGCTCAATCCCTGGCCATAGATGGGCGCGGTATCTATAGAAGTTACGCCATGGTCTACTGAAGCCTGTATGGCTTCCAGCGCGTCTTTGCGCTCTGCGCCGCCCCACATCCATCCTCCAATGGCCCATGCGCCGAATGTAATAGCCGATACCTTTAAATTGCTCTCTCCTAATTGTCTGTATTCCATATGATTTGAAGATTTATTAATAGAAATGGGTTTCCCTAACAACGGTACCAAAGATAATCGGAAATACATGCCTTCGGCAGAGGAGAAAGGTATTTTTTTTGATAGAACTATTATATTTAATCGGATAGCTGCTTTACAATGGAAACTATTTTACAACAGGTAAGAGATTTCGCAGACCAGGCGCATGGGGAGCAGATGCGCAAGTACGCTCCGGAACGGTATATTCAACATCCCTTACGGGTGATGGCGATCGTGCAGGAATATTCTTCCAGTACCCCCATACTGGCTGCCGCCCTTTTGCATGATGTACTGGAAGATACGCCGGTGAACAAGCAGGCGATCACAGATTTTCTGCAAGGCCTGATGCCTGCTACACAGGTCACCCGCACGGTTCAGCTGGTAGAAGAGCTGACGGATGTGTATGTAAAGGCGAATTATCCGCACTGGAACCGGCGTAAAAGAAAAAGTAAAGAAGCGGAAAGGATGGAGCAAACCAGTGCCGATGCACAAACCATCAAGTATGCGGATATCATGGATAACGCCGGACAAATTGTTGATCAGGATCCTGATTTTGCAAAGGTATTCCTCTCTGAATGCAGGGCGCTGCTGAAAAAAATGGAAAAAGGCCATACAGGCCTGCGGGATAAAGCTGCCGCAGTAGTAGACAATGCGCTCTCCCGCTTAAGCGCCGGGAATAAGTGATTTTTTTGTATACGATGTATCAATATGTTATGAAAATCCCTATATTCGTAAGCACAATACGTTTTAGCAGCCAGGCTTTATATAGAAACCCTCAAAACTATGACCCTGCATTACCGGCATTTCACAAAACAAAAATCAGACTAATAACACCACATACAGCACTCATAAGTCTTGAACATAAAGATTGTCTGTAGTAAAGCATGATCCTGCATGCTTATCGTAACCTCCATGCCTCAAATAGCCATTTCATCTTTCACTAAAAAACAAACCATCATGTCCACAACAGTCCAAACTGCGCCCAAATCCGTGGCTACCGCTTTCCAGTTCCTCACGCCTGCCAACCAGCAGGATTTTCCTGATGATCCTAAACGGCAGGCAGCATTGAACAGCCAATGGAACATCAATGTGAATGGTTTTACACAACAGGGCATTACACGCGATCCCTGGAACCTGACCAATGCTTCAAACATTACCAACTACATCAACCCTGCCCTTACGCCCCTACCCGCTAACCCAGCGTTACAGCAAATTACATGGAATGCCTTCCCTAACCGTATCAGTTACTATTTTCCTCATTTGTCAACAAACGATGTGTTTTCCCTGGCTGATACCGGTTACCAGCTCGATGGCACCACCAGTTTCCCTGACATTAAGAAAAACCCCTGCAACGGCCTGCCAGCCGAGCCTAAACGCTATGGCCCCTATGGCCCGCGCGGATGGCAGGATGAGTATTGCGAATGGGCAGTGACCAAAAACAATTCAGGACAGATCACACGGATAGATTTTACCTGTGAAAACCCCGAGTATTGGAACAGCTTATGGATGACTGACCCCGAACGCGTGCTGGAGCTTTATCGCAGCATTTTGAACAAAACACAGATCCAGCTGGAAGACCTTTACCTGTATGACCAGATGGGCAAAATAGTGATCGACCCTTCTACCGGCAGGCCTGCCTATAACCCGCTGAATAAATGGAACTTCGGGACAGTATCAGGCAGCAGTGCAGGAGGCGCTATGCACCTCACTGCCACACCTAACACATTGCAGACAGAAATAGGGGAAGCCGCCGGGGCCACCTCGCAGCGCAGCTGCGGCAATAACAACTCCAATAAACTGATCTGCTGTGACCAAACGGGGCAACCGCACCGCAACAGCGACCCTAATATAGGTCAAAGTGTTAACAAGCTTGTAGCGGCCCAAAATGCTGTTACGCTTGCCAACCCTCCTGGTCTGTATATACAACTGCCCAACTTCAGCGGTTATCAAACACCCGATGGTACGGATGCCGCCAGTTTCTGGACCGTTGTAAGAGGACAGGAAACACTGACCGTTGACGGCGTTACCCTGCCAGGCAACTTTATCCTGCACGCTGTATTCGAAGTACCAGCCAGCAAGGGATATACTGTTTCCGATATCACGATAAACGGGGCGCCAATACAATGGGCGGGACAGATCGCCAAGACCTTCAATATGCAGATCGTAGGCGCTGCTGTTCCACAAGCGGTGCCTGCTGTGCAGGATTGCTGTAAAAATACTCCGCCTGAAAGCACTTACGCACAACCCTTACAGCTGCTTTACCAGGATATATTTACGGCTATGGCAGATACACCGGTACCGAACCCGGTAAAAGAGCCCATGGCCCTTATCAGTAATAGCACGCTGATCGCTCCGCTGGCCGAACAAGGCGCCACCAACCTTCAGATGGTGCTCCTGGGAGCCACTGTTCAGGCAGATCCCAACAACGCCGCCAGCTGGCCCGCCGTAACATTTGACAACAATGATATTACGGCAGTGATTACCGCCGTAGCCAGCATTACCTATGCAACACCCGGTAATTCCTATCCCGCCCCTGCAACCGCGTTGTTCTTATCAGTAAATATTAACGCTAATGCCCAAACGGGATTAAGGAACATATACATCACCAACGTTGGTCAGCCGCAGCAGGCTCCTTATCCTGCCGCACTGAATGTGGTGGCGCCCGGTACCATAAGCAAAGGAGGTAAATAATGAACAGGCTTAATCAAATATCATTGCGGCGGCCATGGCTCATCGCAGTCATCCTGGCGCTGTTCATTGGCCTGGCATCTGCAGCGTTGCAGATGCCAGGTTCCAGGCACACGGGGGCAAAATCCTGCAAATGCGGCTTCCTTACTATTCCGTTTGACTCCATTGTGCCTGGTGATTCCCCGATCTTCGGCTCTCAATCAAATGCAGATTGTTTTGGCTGGTGGGAGTTCATTTCCCTCAACTGGCCTACTACACCTGGCGTCAGCTTCGGCGATCCGGACGATCTGGGCCCCGTGCAATGGGAAACCTACATCACAGCCGCGGAATTATATCCACCTCATGGCGCAGCGCCTCCTCCCTGGGGCAAGAGCCGCGTTCTCCCATTGCCTGATAACGTGTTGATGCTGGATAATAGGCTGACATCTGCGACTAAGCTGCTAACCGCCACCTCCAAGTTCGAGGGAAAGGGTGTCCAGCGATTCGGCCCTAACAACGACCAGGAAGCCGCTCCTGAATTTGGCCCTAACTGGCTGGGCGCGCAGAACGGCACTAACGTATGGTACGAGATCCGGGAGAACCAGGACATCTACAATTTTGTTGTGAAAAATCAATTCTATAATGCCAATTACCAGCTGGCTGCCATTCAGAAAAACAAGCCTATCGTGTTCCCAATGGGCTCCTATCCTAACGGGCCTACGGGGGCTATTGAACTGAAAGCCGCATGGATGGAGGTGACCGACACCAGTGAGGCAAAATGGAAACGTTACAAACGGTCGAAAGCAGCCGTGGTGGACCCGTCTACAGGCGAATACCGCTTTACCGTAGTGGCGCTGGTAGGATTGCACATCCTTCACAAAACGGAAAGTCAGCCTACCTGGGTATGGGCTACATTTGAGCATATTGACAATGTACCGGACAGCGGCACTACCGGCGGGAATAATTATAATTTCTATAATCCCAACTGCCAGCCCGTTATGGTAACTCCCAAGGACAGCAGCTCAGCGGTTACGGTTAGCTGTAACCCCAATACCTCGCCCCCGTACTATCTCACTAAGGGTGGTCCGAAACCTGTGCCCATACAGGTCAACCGGTTAACTCCTATTGACAATTACGCACAGGTTGCGAACGATACCATGCGGGAAGCTATTGCAAGGGCATATCCCAGATCAGTATGGAAATATTACCGGTTGGTAAATGTGATATGGTCAACCGACCCGGCAGATAACCCTAAACGGCCGGATACCGTTCCAATCAACCTGAGCGCCATGCAGCCTACCACGCCGGTTGCCAATACCACCCTGGAAACTTACGCGCAGACCACGACTTGTACCAGCTGCCATCAATATGCAACCATTGCGCCCACCCCGCGTGATACCAATCCCAACTGGGCAGCTGATTTCAGTTTTGCGATAGGAACGGCCACTTATCCCGGACAAGAAAAAATGAAAAAGAAAAAGTAAAAAGGGGACAATAGTATCAAACAAGGGGCTGACCATCTACTGTGTCAGCCCCTCTAAAACTTCCGGCATATCTTCTATTCCGCCCAGCTCATCACATACTTCGTATCCTCTATCGCCAGCGCCTCTTCCGTTATCTGCAGCGGATGAAAAGTATCCACCATCACCGCCAGCTCTTTCGTCTCCTTTGCCCCGATACTCTTCTCCACCGCGCCCGGATGCGGCCCATGCGGTATACCACCCGGATGCAGCGTGATCATCCCCCTTGTTACATGCTTGCGGCTCATAAAATCTCCATCCACATAGTACAGCAGCTCATCGCTGTCTATATTGCTATGATTATACGGCGCGGGAATAGACTGCGGATGATAATCAAACAAGCGCGGACAAAAAGAACACACCACAAAATTCCCTCCCTCAAATGTCTGATGCACCGGCGGCGGCTGATGCACACGACCCGTGATCGGCTCAAAATCATGAATAGAAAAAGCAAAGGGATACTCGCACCCATCCCAGCCAATCACATCAAAAGGATGATGACCATAATGAATAGGATACATCATACCTTTCTTCTTGATCCGGATCAGGAAATCGCCTGCCTGGTCTATCGTCACCAGGTCCTGCGGCTGACGGATATCCCGTTCGCAGAACGGCGCATGCTCCATCAGCTGGCCGTACTGGCTCAGGTACCGTTTGGGAAAACGGATAGGGCTAAACGATTCTACGATGAACAAACGGTTCTCGCTGCCCGCAAAAGCTATCTGGTAAATAGTACCCCTGGGGATCACCAGGTAATCACCATAACCAAAAGGCAGTTGCCCGTATTGCGTATGCAGAATGCCGGAGCCCTCATGCACAAAGATCAGCTCATCGGCATCCGCATTTTTATAGAAATAATCCTGCATGCTATGCTGCGGCGCTGCCAGCGAAATATGACAGTCGCTGTTCACCAGCACCGCCTTGCGGCTGGCCAGGTAATCCGCCACCGGTTTGATCTCAAAGCCCTGGAAGCTGCGGTGTTTCAGCATCTTCTCTTCCGCTATGCGGGGCGCTACGGAATAAGGCTCGTCCACCCGGGTGATCTCGGTAGGCGGATGACAATGGTACAGCAATGAATAGTGGGATGAAAACCCTTCCGTAGAGAACAGCTGCTCTGAATACAGGCCGCCATCCGGCTTACGGAACTGGGTATGACGTTTATGGGGAACTTGTCCCAGTCGATGATATTGAGGCATTGTTACAATGATTTTGATGTATGATAAATGAAACGGGTATCAAGCGTACGAAGCACGCTTACTTCGTAGCGGGTATAACCGAATCCATCGCCAGCGTGGCCAGCAGGAAATAGTATTTCCATTTCCTCTTGTCGATGTGATATGTGAAATTGCGGAAGTAAGTCATAACGGTTAGCCTGCGGTGGCTCTTAACAAAGATAGCAAATTAAATAAACGCTATTTGCCCCCGTTTGCCTTCAGATCTGCCAGGCAGGCATTATCAAAATTCGGGATAACACCACCCAGGGAACCGAGTATATCTGTTGTTTCAGCGGCGTAATACATCAGGCAGTCCTCATTGCTGCAATGATTACCATGTTCGGCATCCTTATGAGGCGTTTGCATGGGAGAGCCGATATCCACCAATCCCAGTAAATGCCCCAGCTCATGCTCCATCACGGTAGACTCTAATACGGTACGGCTGGACTGCCCTATCCCACCGGAGTCCTCAGCCACTGTTTTACCGAAAAGGCACATAGACGTATTGCGATAGGCAATACCCAGCACATTGTTTTTATTATAAGCCCCGCTGGTAAAGAGAAAGTAGATCCCCATTTCCGATCCCCGGGTATA
>Ga0209257_1004095_pt1 | contig 11669 bp, 17 predicted proteins | sample AraplaCvi_mCL_r2_FD_184277 | JGI IMG/M metagenome (GOLD analysis project Ga0209257, IMG submission 184277) | Arabidopsis root microbial communities from North Carolina, USA - plate scrape MF_Cvi_mCL_r2 (SPAdes) (version 2) | ecosystem: Host-associated > Plants > Roots > Endosphere | place: USA...
GCCGGAATTTCGCAGTCCCTGTGGCGGGGTAGCTCAGTTGGTGAGAGCGCAGGATTCATAACCCTGAGGTCGGCAGTTCAATTCTGCCTCCCGCTACCACCTCAACAGCCGACAATTCTGGTCCGGCTACTGAGGATAACTTTCCTCTGATTTCATACCGATAATCGGCACCCGGCTTTCTCGGGTGCACGACGATCGCTGTCACGATCTCGCGAACCATCGTGCCAGCCTCCGGCGGCAACGTGCCGCCGGTGTTCTGCAGGATTTCTGTCAGCCGTTCGATTACGTATTTGAACCGCTCGATCGCCTTCGGCTTCAAAAACACGATGTTCGCTTCAGGTTCTTCGGTCGCGAGGTCAGCCTTCAGCGCGTCCCGTTCCTTCCGCAGACCTGGCATGATCGCGGCGACATCATCGTCCTCGATCTGCCCGCGCGAAATTTGATCGATGACGCGAGCGATTCGTTGCTGGACATCTGCCAGCGCCGCTTCCTTGCCGGCGCGACCAGATCGCCTTTCAGCCGCGACCCGCTTGGCCTCGGCCTCATATTCCTTGAGGAACGTATCGATATAGGCTGTATCGGAGAAGATCTCCCGAAGGCGATCGACCACGTCCTTCTCGATCTTCTCGACATAGTACCGGCCGGCGTTGCCGCAGCTCCCTGATTCGCGGTACCGGCTGCACATCACTCGCGGCCCGGATCGGTCGGCGCTGGTCGTGGTTAGCGCCCCGCCGCAAGAGGCGCATTTCAGCAAGCCCGTCAGCATTCGCTTGCTCCGAGGCGCAAACTTCGCCCTAGTGCCTCCGACGGCTTCCTTGCGGGCCCTGGCAGCCTCATAGATCGCATCATCAACGATGCGGAGGTGAGGGGCATCCGAGTATTCATATTCGCTCGGATCGTTCTCCCTGGACACGCGCTTGCCGGTTGAAGGGTCCTTGACCATCCGCACCCGGTTCCAAACTCTCTTCCCAACATACAGCGGGTTCCGCAGCAGGCCGTGCCCGCGCTTGTCATTGCCGTTAATGGTGGACGCGTTCCACTGAGCGCCCCGCGGGGCAGGGACGCCTTCCTTGTTCAGGAGAGCTGCAATGGCTCTCGGGCTCACGCGGTTGACGTAGAGCTCGAATACCCGCCGGATAACGGCCGCCTCGGCTTCGACGATCTGCAGCTCGCCCTTTTCCCCCTGGACCGGCTCATAGCCGTAGGACTTGCCACCTGCGTTCCTGCCGGCGCGGATCAGACCCACCATGCCGCGCTTCGTTTTCTTGGCGCCTTCCTCGCGCTGCATCTGGCCGATGACGCCAAACATTCCCACTTGGACCGTGTCGATCGCACCACCATTGACGCAGTTGATCTCGACGCCTCGGAATTTCAGCGTCTTATGTACCGTGGCCAGGTCGGCGATGTCGCGCGACAGGCGATCGGGGGCTTCCGCTATCACCATGTCGAACGATCCGCGCTCAGCGGCCTGCATGAGCTGCGCCAAGCCCGGTCGGCCGAACATCGATGCACCGGATTTCGCACGGTCGAAAAACTCCTCGACAACCTCGGCGCCGATCCTGGCAGCATGAGATTTGCAGAGCAGGATCTGATCCTCGACCGACCTGTCGTTTTGAAGATCGGTCGAATACCGGGCATAGACGGCGGCGCGCTTCATGATTTCCTCTTGGGAACGTCCCTGTCATCGTTCTGGTTGGCAGGCCTCGGCGGGGTAGCGTCAAGGCGGGCCTGATGACGTGCGAGGATCTTGATGAGCTCGATCAAGGGGTCGGGTTTGTCCATTGCTCAGTTCTCCCCGATATCCACAGGGGCGAAGCCGGCAGACTGGCCGCTTTCGTCGGTAGGAACATCTGTCGGCTTCGGTCCCATCTCCTTCATCAGTCGCCCAACGGACAAGATGTATTCGTTGATTACAGCCATGAAGCCGATCACAAGGCCTTTGGCAGGCGGGTTGGCGATCATGTCCAATACTATCGGACCCAAGAGCGACGTGTTCCCGTAGGTGGGGTTGTCACCCAGGAACCTGACGAATTCGTCAGCCAGCGTGCGGCCGCGCTCGCAGTCCGTTGTGTAGCTCGCAGTCGTCTCGACGTTCCAATAGTCGATACCGGCGCCGCCTGGGTTAGGACGCATGAAGGAGAGGGCTCTGGCAGGATGAGAGGGTTTCATCGGCTTGCCTCCGAATCCGTAACGCAGACCCATTCGTTGGGACCATCGAAGACCGCAGTAACCGCGGCCAACATTTCGACCTGAGACTTGGCGATCCGTTGAAGAGCAGCGACCCGATCCAGTTCTGCGTTGCGGGAACCGTCCGGCCTCACATAGTCCATTTCATGCAAGACATCATAGATCGCGCCCATGAGTTCGCAGAGATCTCCGAGACTGTAGAAGACATCGCTTGGATTGAATTTGGGATCGGGCTTCATTTCAGCAGCTCCTTTTCCCGGCATTTGTCCCAATAGGCGCTAATGCGTCTGGCCCGCTCCGCGCCGTCCCCGGCGGCAAAGCCAACCAACGTAAGAAAGCCGATCTCAATGCCTCCAAGCGGGCGCGGCATGTCGCCGATAATCTGAGGGAGGAGGGTCGGGGAATTAGGCCCCTTGGTCTCCTCATAGGATAGGTATTCGAGGGCGAGTCTGTTACCCTCATCGTTATCCGCACCGTATTCGCCAGTTGGGAAAACGTGCCAGAAGCATCGGCGCATCTCGCCCTTCTTGGCTTTCGGGAGGGCCTTGCCATCGCGGCTGGCGACGAAAGAGAGGTCACCGATATCCATCATACCGTCTCCCCGTCGAAGGCTGCCATGTAGCCAGCCTTAAACTTCCTCACGCGCTCCTCGACGTTCCCAAGGGCGAAAAGAAAAGTGTCACGCTCGGAAACGTGCATAGTGAGAACGAGGTATTCGCCCTCAGCCCTATCCGGCCGGCTGAACATCGCTTCCCCAATATCGCTGGTGATGTGGGACATGTGCATTAGGTCATGCACCTGCGACTCCAATGAGCGCATCGCGTTCGCAACTCTACCGTCGGCCGGTCGCGTTTGGGCGAGCTTGGAAACGATGTTCTCGCTCAGTTCGCCTATGCTTTTGGGCACAGTTGTGCTATCCGGATGATCGCTCACAGGCAGTTCCTTTCTGTTCTGTTTGTTGGCGTTAGGCAGCGGCGGGGACGGTCGCCAAACTCATTCCCCGTCTGCTGCTATTCTCCGGTCGGTGCCGGTATTTCCTTTTGAAGTCCTTCTCTGACGAGCTTTCGGATCGCTTCCCCGCGGGACCAGATTTTATATGTCAGCCGAAACTGATCGATCTGCTCCAATAGGCTCGCCTCCATCATCAGTGGAATTCGTAGTTCTTTCGGCTCCTTATCCAATCGGTTCTCCATATTTGGCTTATGTTGGATATGTTGCACAACGTATCGTTAACCCTGTTTTACGGGCTTGGCAAGCGATAAGTTGTGCAATGTATCCAAGCTGTGTATCACCACGTCTATGGCACCGAAAAAGAAACCGACCGATGAACTGAAAGACCAACGCGTCCCGATTATGATGTCGGAGGACGAGTTGAGCGCAATTGACGACTGGCGATTCGCAAACCGCATTGGCTCTCGCGGAGAGGCCATCCGGCGCTTGTGCCAGATGGGCGTGATCTTTGACCGCGAAATCCGACCCACAATGGACGCTGTGACGAAGCACATTCAACTTTCTGTCACAGGGAAGAAGGAGAAGCTCACAGCCGCGGAGCATCAACAAATGTTCCAGAACATGGCGATATCCCTGTTCAACGCAGCGACGATTCTCGCAAAAATGGGCAATGACACGCCCACAGGCGAGGCCATTAAGGCGGTGCATGATCTTTACCGGTACTATGAGGGCGCGGACATCAAACGGAAGCAGGAGGAGTGACGACTGGCCCATCACGCCCTCACTTCCGCAAGTCGCGCATGAACAGGCCGCCCTGGTTATGAATGCGCGGCCCAGCATCGAGATCGGCAAAGGGTGGTGATCTGCCATCATATGACCAGCGGCGACGCAGTATGCCGTTTCCGAAGGGCCTCCGCCCCACTCGTCTTCCGCCTTTACGTAGCCGTGCTCGGCAGCCCTTGCCGCCAGGTCGAATTCAGCAGAGAGGGGGAGATTGATCTTGATAGGCATCTTCGGCTCCGTTGACGAAGTCGAAGTTAATTCAAAAAGAATTATAATGCAATGCGTATCGCATCAATAAACGGCCGTCTAAATGCGGCCGATCTTGCCGACGGCTCTGCCCATGATGCTAAGCGAAGAAAGCGTGGTAAAATACGTCTGCCCAGGCCGAGTGGTGCTGACGCCAATATTTCCTTCTTTTGGAGCATTCACAATTGCTTTGGTAATCACTCGAAGAGCAATGTTGCCGTCATCGTCGCGCAAGGCGTAGACCCCTTCACCACGGAAGGTGTTTTGTGCCGTGTCTACAATGGCTCTGTCTCCTGAAGCAAAAGATGGAGCCATGGCGTCGTCCGCAACCTTCATAAGAAAGATGTTTCGGGGCGCGCACTGAAGGGTTTGCTGGACGAAGTCGTTGGGGAAGAGCCATTCGCTAACGACCTCGTAGACGCTCCGATCGGGCTCGTCCGTCCACGGTTCAATCTCCGGAAGCTCCTTAAAGAGCGAACCTTTGTAGGGCTTCCCTGGCTCGAATGTTCCCCATTCTTCAGGTGTCGGTGAGCTAGTTTCCATCTCCGACCATTCTTTATTCCAGTCCGTGGTAAAATGCCGAGGCTCCTCGCCTGTCAGGAGCCATCCTGATCGAACATTGAACTGGTTAGCGTATCGCTCCGCTGACTTCACTGTCAGGCCTCGGTTTCCATTTTCATGAGCGATATACGTGGCCACTGAGATACCAAGCGCCTTGGCAGCCTCGGACGCAGTCCTGTACCCGGACGCTATGCGAGCATCTGTCAGTCGTTCGTTTTGCTTCATTTTCTCGCCCTCTTGACCGTTTAATGCGCATAGCACGAAACAATGATGCGTGGGGCATTGACTTCAAAAGATGCTTAACGCATCGTATCGTGCAAATCGCATTATTTGGAGGCTGATTTGAGCGGCGAAGGAATCTTCCCCCCCATCATTGACGTTGCGGCGCTTAGGAAAGCCAAGGACTGGTCGACATATGACCTCGCCAGATACCTCGGCTGCAACCAGTCAACTGCATGGCGGATGGAAAATGGCGGCAACATAAGCGGGCCGGTGCTCGAACTGCTCCAGAAGCTCCGTGAAGAGGTTGAGCTCGACGAGCTCAAGGCCCGGCACGCGGCGGCAAAGGCTGCGAGGGTGTCCGCATGAACAGCTTCCTGCGCATGGCGCGCCTCATACATGAATACAGGTGCGAGGGGAGGGTCGGTCATTGATCAAGGTCATTCCGCTCCATAACGGCACCCTGATGTTCCCTGTTCACTTGACGCGCCCTGGTCGAACCTACGATCGGGATGCGGCAAACGTGGTGAGATTACCACAAACCGAGCTTGGCCGGATGTTTCTCACCAGGGCGCTACGCTTCGGCGAGAAACTTGAATGGTACGGCCTCGATTACGATTGGGACAAGGAAGCGAAAAGCATCCGTGACGCCCATCGCTGGTGCGATCGGCAGGAGGAGAAACTGCAGAAGTCCCATGAGGACGATCATCAATGACCCCTGACTACGTTCCAGACTTCGAGCACTGCCTATTGCCGTATGTGCAGTGGTACCAGGATGATTTCGTGGGCGGTGTCCGCGGCATGAAGGCGCACGAAATCGGCATCTATACGATGTTGCTCATGGAAATGTATGTGCGCGGGCGTGCGCTCGATCATCCTCACGAGCGGTTGGCGAGGATGTGCGGCGCCGATCGGCGCACCTTTGACAAAGTCCTTTCTCAGCTCCTTCATGATGGCAAAATCATCAAATTGGACTGCGGATATTGGAATGAGCGCTGCGAAAATGCGTTCAGGTCACGCGCAAAAATGCAGGAGCAGCATTCAGATGCCGCGCACCGGTCGTGGAAAAAAAGAAGGAAAAACAATGGGACTGATGTGCAGGCGCAATGCGAGCGCAATGCGACCGCAATGCCAAGCTCAGAAGCTCAGAGTAATATAAAAGAAACACCTAAAGGTGTTTCCAAAAAACGCGCCACGAGGCTTCCGCCTGATTGGGTATGTCCGGACGATTGGATAGAGGAGGCAATCGGCGCCGGCCTATCCAAGGCGAAGGCAAATGCGGAATCAATCCGAATGCGAGATTGGTCTCTTTCCAGTCCGAGCGGCAAAAAGATCGATTGGCGTGCGGCCTGGCGCAACTGGTACAAGGACAAGCTGGAGAAGGTCCCTGTTCGGAACGGCCGCGGTGCTGATGGTCAACTGACAAATGACTTCCTCTTTGGGCGGATGTGATCATGACAGACACGTTCGCCGCCCTTGCTGAACATCACATCCGGCTCCGTGACACGAAACCGGGAAACCACAAAACGCTCTGCCCGAATTGCTCGTCGTCCAGGCGGAAGAAGAACGACCCGTGCCTCTCGGTGACCATCAAGACCGACGGCAGTGCGGTGTGGAATTGCCATCACTGCAACTTCACCGGCCGTGCGGGTGGTCAGGATTACCGGCCGGTCCGCGACCGCCGAACGTACCGAAAGCCGCAGCGCGATCCCGCGCCGCAGCGACCCGACAGCCTTCACGCCTGGTTCGAGAAGCGGGGGATTTCGCGCGACACGGTTACGAGGTTTGGCGTCTACAGGAGCCGACAGTGGTTTCCTCAAAGCGAGAAGGAAGAGGATTGCATCGCTTTCCCATACGAGTGGGACGGCGAGCTGCGGAACGTGAAATACCGGACGGCGACGAAGCTATTCAGGCAGGAGAAGGACCCCGAGCCGGTTTTCTTCAATGCTGACACCATCGGCGCGGGCGAGGACCTGATCATCTGCGAGGGCGAGATTGATGTCATGTCGATGGCGGAAGCCGGGTTTCATCATATCGTTTCGCTGCCGAACGGTGCGCCGTCTGGACCTGAGACGAGCGAGAAGCGGTATGAGCCCTTCGGCACCCACTGGGAGCTGATCCTGAAAGTTCGGCGGGTGCTGATCGCCTCGGACATGGACGGCCCCGGCGAAGCGTTGGCCCAGGAGATCGCGCGCCGCGTCGGCAAGGACCGCAGCTATCGGGTGAAAATGCCGGCGGGCTGCAAGGACGCGAACGAGTGTCTCGTCCAGCAAGGCCAAGAGGCCTTGAGGGCGTGCGTCCAGAATGCTGAGCCCTGGCCGATCGAAGGTCTCCATGACATCGAAGATTTCGCGATCGATGTGCACGACCTCTACAACGGGAACGGGCCGAAGCCGCTCTCCACTGGCTTTGCCGAGATGGATAAGGCGTTCAGGTACATTCCCGGCCAGTTCATTGCCGTCACGGGTATTCCGAACCACGGCAAGTCCAGGTGGGTTGATCAAGTTGCTGTGCAGACGGCAAGGTTGCGGAACGAGAAGTGGGGGTTCTTTTCGCCAGAGACGGGAGAGGCCAATCACATCGCCGATCTCTGCGAAATCTGGTGCGGTCAGCCTTTCTTTGAAGGTCCGACACCTCGCATGTCCGAAGTAGAGATGATGACGGCCATGGCGTGGCTGAACGAGCGTATATTCCTGCTCGGCGCCGTCGACCACACGCCATCGATCGACTGGCTTTTGGAGCGGGCACGGGCTGCGGTCCTTCGCTATGGCGTGACGAACATCGTTATCGATCCGTACAACGAGATCGAGGCCTCCCGTCCGGACAAACTAACCGAGACCGAGTTCATTTCGCAGCTCATTTCGAAGTGTAAGCTGTTCTCAAAGCTCCACGGCTGCACGATCTGGATGATCATCCACCCGACGAAGCTCAAAGCGCACGGTGAAGGCAAAGAACCGGTTCCGGGTCTCTACGATCTCGCCGGCAGTGCCCATTGGCGTAACAAAGCCGATGCCGGGATCGTCGTTTATCGTGACTACGAGGAGGAAGTCACCTTCGTCATTTCGAAGAAAATCAGACGGCAGCCAATGTGCGGCCGACCGGGTTCCGTGACCCTGCAGTTCGTCGGTGCAGACAGGCGCTTCGAAGCGGTACCTGACAGTTTTAAAACTCTCGGATCGGAGGAGCGTTGATTGTGTCGGCTATTCTTTCGGGACATCGGTGCCGGGCGGCTTGGCGGGGCCCGGCCGTGATATCAGTGGCGGCCCTTTCGGAACTGTTGGCGAGCTTCTTCAGCGGCAGCTTCAAATTCGGCGCGGGCTTCCTCGACCGATTTGTGGCCCGCCAGCGCCCCACGACATGCACTGCGCGCCTTTACGAACCGCAGGCCCTGGTGTGCCGGCCAGTTTTCGGTGAGGTAGATCAAAGCTTCGAAAGGGCTCTGAACTTCCAACTTCCCGCTAGTGTTGAGGTCGAGTTGGACGGGTTTACTCCATTTGTCGCTCGGTCCTGGCATCTCAATTTTCCTCCCATTTTGTTTTTGTCGCCGAGACAAATCCCGGCTGAGCGTCCGGTTCCCCACTGCATGAAGATTCTTTTTAACCAAGGATTTCGAGGAGCAGTCTGATGACGAATGTTCTAAAATTCCCCACGAAAGGTTCATGGCCAGTGAAGGCTACAGGACCCCATTTTTGCGGCAAGCCGTTAGAGCAGAGCTACCCGAAACCTAAGCGCAGCCCGCCCAAACTCATCCAAGACGTGGCTCAGATCTATTCGGAGATCCCTGCCGATCTCGATCGGGGGCAAGCGGCTTTCATCTTCATTTCGACCGTGCTGCAGTCTTCTCGCCAGGTAATGCGAGAGCTATCGGACCATGACCTCGCGCGTCTGAGCCGTCTCGTTGACGCCGCTGGAAAGGGTGCGCGATCTCCCAATCTGGATGAAATCGACATCCTGACCGACATGGTCGATGACGAAACCGAACGTCGCGGCGGAGATACCGTGGCATGAAGACATTCGACGCTGGCAGACACCTCTGGTTCGTGGCGCAGATCCTTTCAGGGTCTGAACACGATGCAATCGCAGAAATGACCCGCGTCTGCCGCGGGAGCGGTGTTGAGATCCGCACCTACATGCCCCGCGGGCGCCGTGAGGTGAAAAACCATCGAACCCATAGATACCAGGTCAGGGAGTTCGCCGTCTTCCCCGGCTATGTCTTCGTCTCGGTGAGCGGCGGCCGGTTAGACCTGATCCGCGATTGTATCGTTCGCTACCTTGGCGGTGACGGCCCACTCGCGATCCATCCAGCCGAAATACAGGAAATCTACACCGCTGAGGTAAATGGCGAGTTTGATGATATGCGCCAGAGCAAGAAGGAGCGGCTGAAGAAACTGGAGGCGAGGTTTCCCGCCGGTAGCGAACTCCGGATTGTCGACGGCTGCTTCATCGGCCTTAGGGCCGTCGTAAAAGAGGTTACCGAACAAGGGCGGGTCGCGGCGCTCGTCAACCTGTTCGGGAGGCAGACCCCTGTGGAATTCGAGAAGAAGCAGCTCCAGGCCTATTGAATATGTTCCTATTCGAAGGTATTTATTCCTCATCGCGATTTGCGGAGCGTCTGGCGGACGATTGGAATACTCGCCGGCTCCATAGCCGGGTCGGTCGCGGCCCGAGCCCGTCCTGAAGTGCGTCCTTTATTTATTAAGCCGGAATAACCCCGATCCTCTTACCTCGACTTTGCCCGGGATTCAGTCGCAAGCGTTGGCCTTTAACGGGAGCCCCAGCTGTAGGGGACACGATGGCCGCTCTCGGGACAGGCGGATGTTGATAGGCGGTGCTTCGTTCACTCAGAGCGAAGTTGGAGCCGGCGACAATGGCACCTAGCAGGACTATGCCACCTGCGACCATTCCCGCCCTGCGGCCAGCTTTTCTTGAGATATCTGTCATACCGGTTTGAATTTAGTCCCCGGCGGCTGGGACGGCTAGACCGCCAAAAGTAGCGGCGGCCTACCTCTTCGCAGGGGGCGCGACGGCAGGCGGAGGACTTGATGCAGGCGTCCCGGACGTCGGCTGGCTGGGACCCCGCATCATGAATGCGCGACTAAGATAACCATGACGAGGCCAAGGAGAGCGCGGCCGCTATAGATTCCGTGCGCCGCCTGACCCGTTACGCGCGGTGGGTTGGTTGTCCGTCGTCTGGGAAGAGCTCCAACGGTCTTGAATTTGAAGCAGCCGCTCCTAAATTTTGCGCCGTCAAACGCGCTTGAGGAAGGAGGTAGCGATGGCAAACACCCTTTTTGACAATCCGTTGTTTGTAAAGAGAGCTCGCTATGTTCAAGAGCTCGGCAGCCTGGAAGACGTCTTCGACCTGCTCGATGAATGGCCGGAAGAAAAAAGGGACGCAACATACGAGGTGTTGGCGAAGGCGTGCCGGATGGCGGCCCAAGGCGTTTTCCCTCTCCCTGCAATCAGGGAGAACGTGCGCCGGTTCCTGATGAAGCAAGGCATGCTCGCTAACATTGACGAGGTGCCCCTCGTTGCGAAGCGGACGACCGACCGCAACCTGGGCTCATAAAACGCCACACGTGAGATGGTTCAGTGGATCCGTGAGAGTTGGATCGCCGCAAGTGCTTCTCTGAGATCGACGACGATCTGTTCGTAGTCGGCGATCCGCTGACAGTGCCCTGGCTTGGTCTGCCTGGTTTTCATATCCTCGATGACGTCACTGAACAGTTGAACCTGACGCTCAAGGTCTACACGGTCACTGGTTGATTTAGGCACTGCTCTTCCCCGGCTAGATCTCCCCCAGCCACGGAGCATTGAACGTCCTGCGCTTGCAATAGGCAAATCAGCTTTTCAGACTAATCCACAGGTTCAAACGATCTAACTAACCGATACCGACGGCAAATAGATGCCTAACATTGCAAGCAAACAAAGGGCTACTTCAAAAGTAGTAACGTGACGGCGACATTCGTGAAAGGTGCATGATCCGTTCAGAAGCCGTTCCGTATACATGAGGGATTGATTAAGTACAGTTCCCATTCCATCCGGTTTAAAATTCGGGCTAAGGTCGGCGTGCGCTTACCATATTAGAGATGGCCTCGATATTTTCTAACGTGTAAGTGCCGAGCTCCGTATATTCTCCTGTTCCGGCATCTCGTTCCTCGACGATAATTGACTTATACTTGCCTCCGTTCAGAAGGCGAGTAATCGAGCGCTCCAGTGTCCCTATGTCATCGAAGTAAGCTTCAGCATCGTGTGACTTGGGCGAGTCACGATCAATCCAGCACCGGATTACAAATCGCCCGCGAACCAATTGCCCTCCATACCAGTCGTAGAGCCTTACGCCCTTTCGAAGTGGGCGGCCATCTGAGACGGCAGCATCTCTAAACCTTCGTGCAGGCTGCCGCTGTTGCATTTGTAAATCAAGGCGTCGCAGAAGGAACTTCACAACGATGGCTGACGGTGAAGGTACACCCAAGAAACAGGGTCTCAGCGCACCGTGGGCGCCAGGGCAGTCGGGCAACCCTGCGGGCCGCCCCAAGGGCGCTCGAAACAAATTAGGCGAGGCCTTTATCGAGGATCTGCTTGCCGCCTGGGAGAGCCAGGGGCCGGCGGCGATCCAGACGGTGATCGAGAAGCGCCCGCAGGATTTCTTGAAGGTCGTGGCGTCTCTGATGCCGAAGGACCTGAACGTAAACATCAACCAGATGGATGACCTGACGGAT
>Ga0209257_1004096_pt1 | contig 11664 bp, 8 predicted proteins | sample AraplaCvi_mCL_r2_FD_184277 | JGI IMG/M metagenome (GOLD analysis project Ga0209257, IMG submission 184277) | Arabidopsis root microbial communities from North Carolina, USA - plate scrape MF_Cvi_mCL_r2 (SPAdes) (version 2) | ecosystem: Host-associated > Plants > Roots > Endosphere | place: USA...
GACGGCGATGTTCGCGTGGGCGACCAACTGGACGCGCAACCGCGTGGAAAACCAGCTGGTCGAGGACGTGATGAACCGGAACATCGAAATGGCCGCGCGCCAGTTCGAGCTGGATCCGGACAACCCGGAGTTCGCGGTCGACCAGATCAAGGCGTACGTGTATCCGATCGACAAGATCGATTCGGTGCGCGTGAACTGGCCCGAGTGGTACGAACTGCGCGATGGCATCTACGGCATGACCGGCGTCGCCAACGGCGAGCCGTTCGCGTACAAGCTCGCGGTGCGCAAGACGCCCAAGGCGTGGTTCTACCTCGCCTACGACATGTCGCAGGCCACGCGTGGCGAGACGCAGTTCCAGCGTGCGATCTGGGCGGCGGTCTTCATCTTCACGCTGCTGTCGTTGCTGGTGGGCTGGTGGTCTGCCTCCCGCGTGATGAGCCCGGTGACCGAGCTGGCGAACCGGCTCAAACAATCCGGACGCAGCGCCGAGCCCGAAGGCCTGGCCTCGCATTTCCCGAGCGACGAAGTCGGCCAGCTGGCCGAAGCGCTGGACGACTATGCCGAACGACTCACCGAAGTGGTGCAGCGCGATCGCGAGTTCAACGCCGACGTCAGCCACGAGTTGCGCACGCCGCTGGCGGTCATCAAGGGCGCGGTGGAGTTGTTGCTTTCGCGGCCCGACGTGGACGAAAAGACGCGCAGTCGACTGCAGCGCATCCAGCGCGCGGAGCAACAGTGCACGGACCTGATCAGCGCGCTGCTGCTGCTTTCGCGCAACGAACGCGGCCACGGCGGGACGGACGTGGCGAAAGTCGCCGAACAACTGCTGGAAGCGCATCGCGCGCAGCTCGGCGGCAAGCCGCTTGAGCTTCGCGTGGTCGGCGAGCCGGGGCTGCTCGTCGACGCGCCGGAAGCGGCGGTGTCGGTGGCGCTGGGCAACCTCATCGGCAACGCGGTGAAGTACACGACCGAAGGCGAAGTGGTGGTGCGCATCGGCAAGCGTTCGGTGGACGTGGTCGATTCGGGGCCGGGACTCAGCGAGGAAGATGCGGCCAAGCTGTTCCAGCGCGGTTATCGCGGCACGCACGCAGGACATTCGCAGGGCGGTGGCATCGGTCTTTCGATCGTGCGCCGTCTGTGCAACCTCTATGCATGGGAAGTCCAGGTGCGGCCCGGCGGCCCGCGCGGGGTGATCGCGACGCTCACGTTCGACAAGCCGGTGCTCTCGATTCCGAAGGCGTGAGGATTCGACTCCGGTCTGCACGAAAAAAGGCGCCTTCCGGCGCCTTTTTCGTAGGGTGAGGAACCGCTGCTTACAGCGCTTCCAGCCAGCCGTACTTGTCGTGCGTCTTGCCGTCGAACAGGCCGAAGAACAGCTCCTGGACGCGGCGCGTCACCGAACCCGGCTTGCCCGTGCCGACCTGGCGGCCGTCGACGGAACGGATCGGGGTGATTTCCGCCGCGGTGCCGCACATGAACAGTTCATCGCACAGGTACAGGTACTCGCGCGGCAGGTCGCGTTCGACCACTTCGATGCCGGCGTCGCGGGCCAGGGTGATGATCGTGTTGCGCGTGATGCCGTTGAGCAGCGCGGCGCTGACCGGCGTGGTGTGCAGCGCGCCGTCGAACACGAGGAACAGGTTCTCGCCCGCGCCTTCCGAAAGCAGGCCCGTGGAGGCCAGCGCGATGCCCTCGCCGAAGCCCAGGCGACGCGCTTCGCGCGCGACCAGCTGGCCGGAGAGGTAATTGCCGCCCGCCTTGGCGCCGGCCGGCAGGGTGTTGGGGGCGAAGCGCTGCCAGCTGGACACGCAGGCGTCGATGCCCTGTTCGAGCACGCTCGCGCCAAGGTACTGGCCCATCTTCCACGTGGCGACAGCGACGTCGGTCGGCGTATCGGCCGACAGGCCGAAGCCGCCCAGGCCGCGGTACGCGACGGGGCGCAGGTAGTCGGTGGTGTTCTCGTTCGCCTTGATGACTTCGCGGCAGGCTGCGTTGATCTGCTCCAGCGAATACGGCACCGGCATGTCGTAGATCTTGGCCGAGGCAAACAGGCGCGTGTTGTGGTCGGTAAGTCGGAAGATCACCGGGCCGTTCGGCGTCTGGTAGCAGCGGATGCCTTCGAAGACGGACGAGCCGTAATGCAGCGCATGCGACATCACGTGGGTGGTGGCATCGGCCCAGCGCTTGATCGCGCCGTTGTGCCAGATCCAGTCGGGGTATTGCATCGCGGCAGTCCGTCAGGGGAAACCGCTATTGTGCCTCGCGCCGCGCCCGCGCCCAAACGGCCGGTCTTGCCGGGGCCGTATCCCAAGGGAAGCGCGCGCCTCAGCCCTTGATCCACCAGCAACCGAAGTGCTTCTGCAGGCCGAATACCGTCCGTGCCGGCGTGATGCCATTGTCCAGCGTCTGCTCGACTCGCACGGCCACTGGCGCTCGCGGCCGGGGCGCAGGCGCCACGGGTGCGTCTGCGGGTGCCTGGACGACGGCCGCGTCGGTGAACGCGGGATAGGGCGGGGCGACCTCCGGGGCGGCCGGCGCCTCGTCCTCCGGCATCACGGGCACGATGTCCACCAGCGGCCGCTGCACGATCACGTCCAGCCGTTGCATCACGTTGTAGGCGGTACTGCCGGACATGCCGGCCCAGTGGTAGACGCCCGCAAGACGATTGGCGTCGTGCGCGTTGAATGCGGTGTTCATCTCGAACAGCAGGTCGTCGATGTTGCGCGCACAACCCGGCCCCCCGCGCTTCTTCTCGACGTTGCCGACGACCGCCGGCTGTTGCTGCTGCGTCTGCTCGACGCCGCCCACTTCGGCGCACCCCCGGTCCGTGAACACGCTCTGCCCGTCGGGCAGCACGCAATGGCGGACCTGTGCCGCCACCGGCGCACAGCAGGCAAGCAACACAGGCACGAGTAGTGCGCGCAACGAGCAGATGAGCGGATCTGGCATCGGCGCAGACTAGCGGGGCGGATCAACGGCCAACAGTGCGTGCATCGCACATCCGCGCGCGGTGTTCAGGGGCGTCGTTCAGGCGCTTCGCTCAAAAGCGGACGAAATAGCAACCGGCGTAGCGTTCCACTCCGACTTCCATCACGCGTTGCGGGCGGTCGAACGTCAGTTGCATCGCACCCGCACTTCCACCGGCGAGCCCTGGCCAGAAACTGGCATCGACGAGCGAGGTCCGCGCGAGTTGCATGAGCCGGTTCATCACCACCTGCGCCTGGCGATGTTGCAACCCGGGCCAGTGGACGCTTTCGGCGATGCGGTTCACGTCGCCCATCGCGAACGACGCCAGCAGGTCCATCGACAATTGCCCGGTACTGCGCGCGCAACCGGCCTGCGGCGCGCGGCGGGTGCGGATCGCGCTGGACAACGAGCGCGAGCGCGAGTCGGCATCGAACACCGCGTCGTCCATCGCCAGCCGGTTGAGCAGGTCGGTCGACATCGGCGCCGGCTTCGCGTCGAACGCGGCACAGGCGCTGTCGGTGTAGACGGCCGAGCCGTCAGTGGCTTCGCAGCGATGGAGGCCGCCTGCGGCGCGCGCCGGGGCAAGCGCGCACAGCAACAGCAGCAGCGGACTCCATGCCGCTATCGTGCGCGGCGCGCTCTTGGGCAGCGCACTCCTGTGCAGCATGTTCATCTCGGTTCCCGGGGGGAGCGGGTGCGCTCATCGTCCCCCCGGTACCGTCAATGCCGCGTGTGAGCTCGCCGCGCCCTCAACCCATCCGGGCGAGCACGGCCATCGTCGGTTTGGTCAGGTTCAGCGTGTAGAAATGCAGGCCCGGTGCACCGCCTGCGAGCAGGCGCTGGCACATGTCGGCCACGAAATCGGCGGCGAAATCGCGAATGGACTCCACGTCGTCGCCATAGGCCTGCATGCGCTTGCTGATCCAGCGCGGGATTTCCGCGCCGCATGCGTCGGAGAAACGACGCAGCTGCGAGAAATTGGAGATCGGCATGATGCCCGGGACGATCGGAATGTTCACGCCGAGCTTGCGTGCGTCATCGACGTAACGGAAATACGCGTCGGCGTTGTAGAAGTACTGCGTGATCGCGCCGTCCGCACCGGCATCCACTTTCGCCTTGAAATGGCGAAGGTCGGCGAGCGCGTCGTCGGACTGCGGATGGCATTCGGGATAGCAGCCCACTTCGATGTGGAAGTAGCCGTCGTGCTCGCGTCGGATGAACTCGACCAGTTCCGTTGCGTAGCGGAAATCGCCGGTATGGCCCATGCCCGAGGGCAGGTCGCCTCGCAGCGCGACGATGCGATGGCAGCCCATCGTCTTGTAGCGTTCAAGCAGTTCGCCCAGTTCTTCGCGCGTACCGCCGACGCACGACAGGTGCGGCGCCGCGTCCAGGCCGTGTTCCTTGTGCAGGCGCTCGACCGTCTCGGGCGTGTAGCTCAATGTCGAACCACCCGCGCCGAACGTGCACGACACGTAGTCGGGCTTGTGCGACTTCAACTTCGCCGCCGTCTTGTCCAACTGCGCGCGCTGCTCGTCGGTCTTGGGCGGGTAGAACTCGAAGCTGATCGGGGTCGTGGACATGCGGACCGCTCGCTGGAGGTTGCGCGGATCATATCTCTTCATCGCGATGAATGGAATCACGGGTCGATCTCGACCAGATAGGAAGAAAGTTTCCAGTTTCGAGCGCCTTCTTCGGCTTGTTAGCGTCGGTTCACGCGCCGGTATCAGCGCATGCAGGTTCAACGCTGGTGCAGGGCGCTTTGAAACTGAGGAGAGACGCATGGGAAGAATGCTTGTCGCGGCGATGCTCGCCGCAACGCTGCACACGGCATGGGCGCAGGGCGGTCCTCCACCGGGAGAGCAGGGGAGCGACTACGCCAGATTAGTGAAACCAAAGACGGAAATAGCGGTGTTGGGGAACGATCTGTTTGGGGATCAGACAAACCTCTACACCGGCGAAACGACCTTCATCCAGGTCGATATAGATATCCCGGGCAACAATACTTTACCTGTCCGCCTAGCGCGTCGATCGGTCGAAGGCTACCCGAAGGGCGTTCTGGGAGGGTGGGACTTCGATCTGCCACATCTATATGGCGTGTTCTCCGGTGGCTGGCAGGTATCAGTCGCTCCGGATTACAAGGACGGCTCGAACAATCGTTGCTCTGTTGACGCGTTGAAGCCCGAGCTGGCGCAACCGCCGAGCGGAAAGGGTACGAACGGAGTCCTGTTCCCCTCAAGCCAGTACTGGTACGGCAACTCCATGTACATGCCGGGACAAGGGACACAGAAGATGATGGTCCTATCTCCCGCGGCGAATCGTCCAACGAGCGGTGGGCCATTTCATTGGGGCACAGTCGAGGGCTGGGTCTTCTCGTGCCTGCCTAACACCGCGAATGGAGTCGCTGGAGAGGGCTTCTTGGCGCATGCGAAGGATGGTACGCGCTACTACTTCAACTGGTTCGCGACTGCATACGAAAAGGGAATCAGCGCGACCATCGGTTCTTTCCCTTACCAGGGATACAGCGAGCTGAGCAGGACGGGTGTGTTCATCCTCCCGACGCGCATAGAAGATCGCTTTGGAAACAACGTCACGTACACATACGACCCTGCGAATCCGAGGCTTCTCACGTCAATTCGATCTAGCGACGGTCGCTCGATCGAACTCGCTTACAGCGGAACCCGGCTTCTCAGCGCAACCGCGGCCGGAAAAACATGGGCTTATCAATTCTCAACCGACGGCTTACTCAGCGCGGTGGTTCAGCCGGATGGAAGTTCTTGGCGGTTTGAGCCGGCTCGCATAGCTGAGGCTTACGGAACGTGGCGCAACTGCGCAGACTACCAAGCTGCGGTGACATCCAATGCGACGACGACAATGTTTCATCCGTCCGGCGCAGTTGGCATGTTCGAGATTGGATATCGCAACCATGGTCGAGAGGCCGTTCCATTCAACTGCTTCACCTTGTACAGCAATTCCTATCCGTACGAATCGAAGTGGTTGAGTACCATCTCCATAAACAAGAAGACCATCAGTGGGCCGGGGCTGGCCTCGCCACTAACGTGGTCGTTTGACTACGGTATTGCATCCGGAAGTTGGGCAACGGAATGCTCAAGCAAGCCGTGCCCAGGCATCCGGATACTGACAGTGACGGCCGGCGACGGCACCTGGAAGCGCTACACCTTCAGCAACAAGTACAACGATCGGGAAGGTAAGCGGCTCTCGTTCGAAGTCGGTTCTTCATCGGGACCTCTATACAAGGAGGATGCCGAATACCGGACCGATCCAGCTGGAGCTTACGGCCGCATCGGGGTAATTCCGTGCCTGCGTTGTGATAAAGCCGATGAAGTACCCACGCCGGTCAGTGCCGTGACCATCCACCAGGACGGCGTCGACTTCAGCAAGCGTTATTCAGGCTTCGACTCATTCGCCCGCGCGCGGGAGCTCGTCAGTTCCAACACGGCTTCTAGTCTCGTACGACAGGAGAGCACCGACTACCACGACGACTTGTCGAGATGGGTTCTGGGGCAGACACGAAAGTTCACTGTGAACGGGGTCGCTGAGTCCGAGGCCACGTACAACTCCTTCGCTCAGCCCGAGACAGTCACGAGCTTCGGAAAACGAATCAAGACCTTCAGTTACAACACCGATGGGACTCTGGCGAGCGTGGCCGACGGAAATCAGCATCAAGTTGGCCTGAGCAACTGGAAGCGGGGAATAGCACGAAACATCAGGTTCGACGATGGATCGACGATAGCGGGCGAAGTCAATGATCTTGGCCTGGTGACATCGTTCACCGACGAGAACGGATACACGACTGGTTACCGCTACGACAGCATGGGGCGACTCGTCAGCGTTGCCTATCCCTCAGGGGATAGCACGAACTGGAATGCGCTGTCGGCCCAGTACAGCCAAGTGGCCGCGACGGAATTCGGAATATCCGGAGACCACTGGAAGGGCGTCGTAAGCACCGGCTCGGCAAGGAAAGAAACCTATTTCGACGCATTCTGGCGCCCCGTGCTGACGCGGGAGTATGACGCGTCGAACGTGACCGATACGCAAAGCGCCGTCGTTCGCGCCTACGACTACGAGGGGCGGACAACGTTCGAATCGTACCCGCTTCGGGTCGTACAGACGCTAGGCGATGCACAAGCGGGCGTGAGTACGTTCTACGACGCGTTGGGGCGGATTACGAAGACCACGCAGACCTCGGAGCTTGGGCCGCTGGAAAGCACCATCCAGTACCTGTCGGGCGGACAGGCGTTGGCCATTGATCCTCGAAAGCAGCAGAAGGTCACCCGCTACCAGATGTTCGGAGAGCCGAGTTATCAGTTGCCGGCATCCATCGAGGCGGGCGGTGCGCGTACGGACATCGTGCGAGATGTCTTTGGGAAGCCTCTGCGAATCGAGCGATTCGGCACGCCGTACTGAGTCTAGGGTAGTAGCCAACCACCGCGCAAAGGGAAATGCTCATGATCGTGCGTTGCAGAAACTCACATCCGGCACAAGGCCGCCCTGCAAGGAAGCATCGTGATAGAGAGGAGCGTTGCCTCGACTTTCACCCTCTTTCGCTCGTCCAACTGGTGGTCCTTCTCGCTACATTCGCCTTGGCTTCGTTTGACGCCATTGCTTCGGAAGGATGTCAGCAGCCAGAAGGTGGGCCTGTAGTACCTGCTGCTACATGCAACATTCCACCGCGCGTCGGCATTACCGTCGACAGCGGCAGTGGAGTCGCCCCCGCCAATGTTCACATCGCCGTGTCTGCAGTGAGTTACGGCGGAGACTTCACTCAACTTTGGATCTACACGGATCGGGGAACGTTGCTGTCGCTATCCGGAACAGACCTCAAGCCCTACAACTCGGGCGGTCTGCTGGACTACGAATACACGTGGAAGAATGTGGAGGCAGGAACGTACACGGTCTGGGCCGGCGTCGAGAGCAACCTGGGTTCCATCTCGGAGAAGGAAACGATCACGATAGTTGGAAACGGCGAGCCGCCGCCGCCTCCGCCTCCGCCTCCTCCTCCGCCGCCGCCTCCTCCTCCGCCGCCGCCTCCGCCGCCGCCGCCGCCGCCGCAACTTGCGCTGCTGCTATCGCGGCAGTATGTCTACGACGCCAACCAGCAGTTGTGCAAAGTGATCGAACCCGAGACCGGGGCGACGGTTTATGCCTACGACGGGGCAGGGAACCTGGCCTGGAGCGCCAGTGGTCTGAGCCTGCCGGATCCTGCCAACTGCAACCGCAGCGAGGCCTACGCTTCCGGTCGAGTGGTTCTCCGAGCCTATGACACACGTAATCGCCTCACTGACCTCAGCTTTCCGGATGGCATGGGCGACCAGCAGTGGCAGTACACGCCGGATGGCCTGCCCGAGCAAGTAGTCACCCTCAATGGGCCGGATACCTTCCGCGAGGCCGTCACCAACACCTATGAGTACAACAAGCGCCGCCTCCTCGCGCGGGAGGGGCGGGAACTGGGGATGGACAACAGTCGGATTGGCTACGGTTACAGCGCCAACGGCGATCTCTCGCAACTGACCTACCCGAGTGGACTGACGGTGGATTACGCGCCCAATGCCCTGGGTCAGCCAACGCGGGCCGGTTCCTACGCCAGCGGTGTGCGCTATCACCCGAACGGTGCGATCGCGTCATTCGTCTACGGGAACGGCGTGACACACAGCATGACGCAGAATGCGCGCCAGTTACCGGTCCGCAGCACCGACAGTGGCGGCGTACTGGACCACAGCTACACCTACGACGCGAACGGCAACGTCATCCTTATCGACGACCAGGCGCGCGGTGCCAACTACCGACGCAGCATGGAGTACGACGGGCTGGACCGTTTGACGCAGGCCAGCTCACCTCACTTCGGCGGCGACGGCGTCTGGCACTACAGCTACGACGGCCTGGACAATCTGCGCAGCGCGAAGCTGGGCGGTATACAGGATCACGTCTACTGGTACGACACGGCGAACCGCCTCACCAATGTCAGGAATTCGGCAGGCGCCACCATCACGGGTCTGGGTTACGACGTACAAGGCAACCTCAGCCAGAAGGATGGCAAGCAGTTCCATTTCGACTTTGGCAATCGGTTGCGTGAGTCTGGTGGTTACTATGAGAGGGATCGCTACTGGTATGACGCGTACGGTCGCCGCGTATGGCAAGGGCTGGAAGGCGGCGACCCACGGTTCTCGGGTACGAGCAGCCACTACAACCAAGCGGGTCAATTGCTGGCCCGTGTGCAGATGCATAACGGACTGGCCGCTGGAACGGATTACGTGTACCTCGGCGGCAGCCTCGTAGCGTCATTGGAACCCAATCCCGCCGACGACCGGGTTGTGGTGGCGAAGTACCAGCACACTGATGCACTGGGCAGCCCGGTGGCGGTGACCTCAAGCGGCAAGTGTGAGGTTGTGTTCTACGGTAAGCCCTGCGTTCCCAGTCCCGTTACCGTAACGGAGCGTAGCGATTATCAGCCGTACGGTGCCGCGATTGGCAAGACCGTCGACGGTGTTGGCTACACCGGGCATGTGATGGATGGTGGCACTGGGCTCACGTATATGCAGCAGCGCTATTACGACCCGCAGATAGGAAGGACGCTTAGCGTCGATCCGGTTACGGCTTATGACAGTGGAGATTGGCGGCAACTTAATCGGTACGCGTACGCTTTCAATAACCCGTATCGCTTCACCGATCCGGATGGCCGGCAATCGAAAGAAGAGAACGGCAATTTCTGGGTTGGTGTTTTCAAGGGTATCCGCGACACAGTGGCGCCACTTGCTCATGCAATGGTCGATCCGGACGGAACGATGATTGATCCTGGCTACGACCGGGTTGGCCCTGGCGAGGGTCAAGTGGAACAAGGCGGCTATAAATTTGGCGGAGCATTGGCTGCGGCGGAAGGGCTAAGGATTCCGGCGAAGGGGGCTGGGGGCCTTGTTAGAAGCGAGGTTGTTCTGACGGAAGCGCAGGCTAAGAATCTGGCTAGATTCGAAAGTAAGCTTCCGGCGGGGAATACGGGAACAACAGTCGCGCGAACCGGGAAAGACGGAGCAACTTTTACAAGTGATGTTCCCGGCAGGGTGCCTGGATCAAAAGCGACATACCAAAAGTCGGTTGATGGTGCAGGAACCACGACGGGATACACAAAAACGACAGTTGCCCCGAATGGGCAGGTTATTCACGAGAAGGACAAGCTCAAGTGATGGCGGATTCAGAATTTTCCCTAGACGTACTGCATGCAAAGCTGGCTGCTGCAAAAGAAGCCGGTCAATCGCTGCTATTGTCGAGTTCCGATGTCGCTAGGGCATTGAATGCGTTCTTGGCGTACGAAATAACAAAAGAGGAAATAGCTGATTGGGCCGAGTTCTATGACGCGAACGACGGAGTGGAGTTTGAGGCCAATGAAGCGATCCCAGATGTGATCTTTGGCATATCAAGCCCTGAAATAAATGGTTGGCTTGACGATGCAAGGGCAAGGGAGTTGTTATCCAAGTTGCATGCTTCGCGTAGCCCGTAAGCCGACAAGCCCGCCAATTGGCGGGCTTGTCGTTGGTGATGTCGGCGGCTACAGAGCCGGCACGGTAGCGGCGATGGCGCGACGGGGAACGTCGGTCCAGCAGGTGCTGAAGTTACGCCGCCGGCACAGGTCGTAGGCGTCCTGGCCGAGAATGCAGGCCGAAATGGCGCGAAGAATATTCGCATCACGGAGAAATGATGCAAAAGTTCATTGCTGGCGCGCTGATTCTGCAGTCAGTTCTGCTGATCTCATGTGCTAGAAGCACATCTGACACGCAGACCGCCGAAATCGCTACCAGTACCACAGTTCGGCGAGAATGGCCCTATGTCTACTGTAACGTCTACATGCAGGACGCCTGCTTTGGCATAGGGGTGGCGGATCGCTTGGAGATGCATATTTCAGTGGATTCAACTTTCTATCAGGTGACGACTTCCAGTGGGATGCGTGCGCAGATCTACTATGGAGCGAGTCCTGCATTGCCGAAATCCGTGAAAGGAGAAGTCAGGTGGCGTTTCGTGAGCGGAGACTTCAGGCGTTTCGATGTGCAGGATGCGAGCGGCGTCCTTGAGTCAAACTACATATTTCGCCCTGTTCATTCCAAGGTGGGCAACTTCGTCCACGTCAAACTTTATGCCTCTACGAAGGATAGCGGCATCGCTGATTCATTCATCCAGAACTTTCGCGAATGTAGGCCCAGCGGTTCTGGGCTCGAATGTTCAGAAGAAATGCTGTTTGCATCTGGAGCTAGTTCGAACTAGCCGAGGCCCTCGCGAGGTGGTCCGAAAACTGCGAAATGGAGCGCCGATTGGTCGCATTGAGGATTGAACCAAGGCTGGTGCCCGCTCCCACGGCTCATGGGCGACGCTAGTGCATTCCCAAGAAAACGGGCGCCGAAGCGCCCGTTTTCTGTTGCATCGCGATGTGAAGCGCGATCAGTAGCGGTAATGATCCGGCTTGTACGGACCTTCCACTGCGACGCCGAGGTACGCGGCCTGGTCGGCCGTCAGCGTCGTCAGCTTCACGCCGATCTTCTCCAGGTGCAGGCGCGCGACTTCCTCGTCCAGCTTCTTCGGCAGGATGTACACCTTGGGCTCGTAGGTGTCCTTGTTCGCCCACAGGTCGATCTGCGCGAGCGTCTGGTTCGAGAACGAGTTCGACATCACGAAGCTCGGGTGGCCCGTGGCGCA
>Ga0209257_1004113_pt1 | contig 11623 bp, 10 predicted proteins | sample AraplaCvi_mCL_r2_FD_184277 | JGI IMG/M metagenome (GOLD analysis project Ga0209257, IMG submission 184277) | Arabidopsis root microbial communities from North Carolina, USA - plate scrape MF_Cvi_mCL_r2 (SPAdes) (version 2) | ecosystem: Host-associated > Plants > Roots > Endosphere | place: USA...
TATGGAAACGTGTAAGACATGTAGGTCAGGCTTGGCTTTTTATCCTGAGCACCTTGCACCTTAAAGCTGCAAGACCCAGGGCCGCCGCCCACATGTCCCTTCATCGACAATCACAATTTCAAAGAGCTCACCGACAAGAAATGGCGGACAGTTGTCGTTCCCCGCTATTGCTATCGGGGGACATCTGTCCGTATCTGTTGGCGACCGGGTGGTTCGTGGCGTTTGGCGCCGCGCCCCGTCCGGTGAACAGGCCTCTAAGCCCCTCTCCGATTCGCGTCAACAACCTTTTTGCAATTTTGTTTCAAAAGTTGTTCGCGGCGCCGGAAAAGGCCCTCAGCAGGCCTTGGAAATGGGGATGAAACCCCGGAATTCAAGGGTTTTGCCGACAATCACGGAAACCCCAAAGCTTTGGATGTGTGACGGCCGGCCAGCGGAACCCCGCGGGTAAGCGCCCAAATCCTTGGGTGGCTCGGCCACCGAATATCGATTCCATCGAGGATTCTATCGATCGAGATCGCCTTTTTGGGTTCTTGGCGATGATCGAACGGGCGATTCCACGTCGGAATTGCCGTTCCCGTCGAAGATTCGCATGCGCCAGCTGCTTTGATTCGATCGATGGACTCGCGAATCTCACCGGAAGCGTCGCCAATGGCGCCGATCACTCACCAATTTCGGCGATTCGATCCATCAGCGCAGCGGAGGTCCGCCCTCGGTTGGCGACCGTCCTATATATAGAGAGATGCAAAGGGCCGCTGGGACTCGCGCTTATCAAGCCCGGCCCGCCGCCCGGCGGATCGCCGCTTATGACGCTATATAGTCGCGCATCGCCGCAGCCTCGGCCTCGATCCGGTCGATACGATATTTGACCAGATCGCCGATCGACACGAATCCGATGATTCGGCTGCCCTCGACCACGGGTAGGTGACGTATGCGCTTCTGCGTCATCTGCGAGAGCGCCCCGATCACCGCCATGCTGGGGTCGCACGTCACCGGCGATTTGGTCATCACCTCGTCGAGACTGCGGTCGAGCGCCTCGGGACCATAGGAAGACAAGAGCCGCACGATGTCGCGTTCGGAAAAGATGCCGACGATCTTGTCGCCCTCGACCACCGGGACCGCGCCGATTCGATTCTGCGCGAGCAGATCGACAGCTATCCGCACCGTGTCATTCGGTCCCGCCGAGATCACTGCCCCGGTCCGTTCCCGAAGAATCGCTCCGATCGTCATAGGTGCCGCTCCCGTCTGTATCTGTTGCCCCGCAAGACTAACATGATTCGCTTGGCGAACGAAACGTCCCGGCGCGCCGCGATGGCGCTTGGCCGCGACGGTGGGTTGGTTCATGGAAGCAGCATGGTCAAACGCTCCCCTCTCGACAATCGCGACACGTCAAATGTTGCCTGGGCCCGCTACCGCCAACTGATGAAGGGCATGGCAATCGTGTCGCTGCTCGCCGTCGTCGGCGCGCTCGGCTGGCTGCGATTCTCGATGGGCGAGGCGCTGACCATTCACATGATCATCGCGACCGCGGCCGGCGTCGGCCTGTCGGTCATGCTCGGCGCCGCGCTGATGGGACTCGTTTTCCTGTCGAGTGGCAGCGGCCACGACGAATCGATCGAAGACCCTTTCGAAAACGACCCGGATATGAACCATGACCGATAAACCTGTCCCCGACTGCCCGCGCGACCCGATTCTGCGCGTCGTCCCCCGCCCCGCCGACATCAACGCCAACGGGCATATCTTCGGCGGCTGGGTCTTGAGCCAGATGGACATCGCCGGCGGCATCGTCGCCGGGCGCGAGGCGCAGGGTGCGGTCGCCACCGTCGCGATCGAATCGATGGAATTTATCGCGCCGATCCTGCTGCGCGACATCATCTCGGTCTATGCGACGCTCGAGCGACGCGGACGCACGTCGATGGGCATCCGAATCGAAGTGATCGCAACGCGCGACGGCGGCCGGACCGAGGAGAAGGTGACCGGCGGGCTATTCACCTTCGTCGCGCTCGACGAGAATCACCGGCCGCGGGCGCTGCCGCCGGTCTAATCCTCCTTCGGATTTAGATATTCGAGCGTGCGCGTCGCGTTCCCCGGCACGCGCACCGTCCAGGTCGGCAGGCCGTCCTTGCGCGGCAATTTGCGCAGCCGCGGCGCAAGCTTGCCGGTGTCATCGACCTCAAAGCCGATCTCCAACGTCACCGCGAAGGGATTGGCGTTGGTCACGACGACGCGGTGATCTTCCTCGCGCCTTTTAGGCGGCGCGTAATTTTCGACCGTCACGAGCACTTGATTGCTCTCACCGATCACGAGGTCGACCTTTTCGCCGACGGCATGGTCGCGCATCATCCCCTCGCCCGCGAGCAACTCGCGTCCCTGGGCCTGTTCGAACACTGCAACCTGCCCGCTCGGCAACGGAACGCCGAGCCGCGCTGCCTCCTTGTTCTGCATGCGCAGAAGGATTTCGGAGGGCGTCGCGAATGTTTCATCCTCGGGGTCGGTTCGATAGCGATAGACGGTCTCGAACGGCACCCGGTCCTTGATCAGCAGCGCGACCTGTTTTTGCCCGTGCGCGGCGACCGTTACCGGAAAAGGCACGCGATAGAGCTTGAGGTCGCCCAGATCCTCGAGTTCGGCGGTGCTCACGACCGAGATCGCGACGGGCACGCTCTGAAGCATCGCGCGCCGCTGCGCGGTGACGACGATATTGTCGCCGTCGCTTTCCTCGGCATAGCCCCCCGGCGCCGGAGGCGGGGGCGGCGGAGGAGGCGGAACGCCGTCGCGTCCGCTCCCCAGCGGAAAACAGGTCAGGTTCAATTGGGGCTGCGGCGGCAACGCGACCAGTTCGTCGAAATCCTGCTCGATGTTGAGCGTCCCCGCGAGCACCGACATATTCGCATCGGCAAAGCTTTCGCCATTGCTGTTCGCGACGGTCAGCCAGGCGAACAGGTCGAGCGTCTTTCCGTCGGGGCCGACGCGCGCGACATAATTGCTCGCCCAGTCGAAGCCCGTCGACAAATAGGTCAGCGTCACGGTCGCGCGCTGCGCGGTCGGGCTGCGCGTCGTCACCGACAGCGTCGGCTTGGCGGTCAGCCCTGCGGGCACGCCGTCATAGATGAGCGATTCGGGAAGCCCGGTGCAGCGCAGCGACTCATAGCCGGCGGGTGTCTGGAGAATCACCGCGCCTTCGGGACCCGACCGGATGATCGCCTCCTCTTCGCTGACCTTGCCCGTCGCGCGGTCGGTGCGGCGAAGGTGGACGCGATTGCCGAGCGAGCCGTCGAGCAGGCTCGCGGGCGACAGCAGCGCAGCGTCGCGATTCTTCTGCACCACCCCGCCGGGCAAGCCGGTGACGATCGCCGACACCGCGACCATGCCTTCGGCGACGCCCTCGAAACGCAAGCGAACTTCGCCCGCGGGCAGATCGATCGACCGCGTTTCGGAGATCAGCGCAAAGCCGTTCAGCCAGTCGCGGTCGATCTCGCCGCCCTCGTCGCGGTTGGGGTCGCGAAAGACGCTGACCGCCACCTTGTCGGGCGCCGCCGAGGTGACGACCGATTGCGCCGCCGCGGGCGAGGCAGCGAGGATCAGCAGCAAAGGCGCGATGCGGCGCATCGGCGCGCGCGTCAGTAGCGCGTTTCGAAGGTGGCGGTGAGCGTGGTCTCGCCGTTCGCCGGCACGGTTACGCGCCACTGGACGCCGTCCGAATCGAGCCGTTCGCTCTTCTGGCTTTCGGTGATGACCTTGGTTTCTGCCCAATACCAGTCGAGCCCGCGCTGACGCAGGTCAAGCGTCACGGGCTGCGGCCGCGCGTTGGTGAGCAGATAGGACATCGAAGAACGCCAGGTGGAGCCGGTCTGCTTGCGCTCGACGACGGTCGCCTTGACCTTCACGTCGAAGGCGTCGCCAGTCTTGAGCCCCAGTTCGCTGCCCATCGGGGTATGGCCGATCTGATTCTCGCCTATGAATTGCGGGTCGCCGCGCAGATCGCGCTGGTAAAAACGCACCGTTCCGGCGGGCAAAGCATCGCCCAGCCCGCCACCCTTTGCGCCGGTATTGAACTTGATCACGCTCGCGGCGCTCGCCGGCTCGGTCATTGTATCGAACAGGGCGACCGTAAATTCATAGATTTTCTGCGCCGGGACGCCGCCGACATCGAGGAAACTGACCTGTTTCGTCTGCGCGTTGGCGATCGTCGTCCGTTCGGCGAGCGGATAGAGATAATAGTCGCCGAGTTGCTCGCGCGGCGCGGTTTCGGTGCCCGCGCGGCGCAGATTGCCGGGCGGCTGCGGGCGCGGGCGGTACACGTATGAGTTCGCACCGCCCGACGAAGGCGTTCCTGCGACGAGCAGCGTCTTCGCATTGTCGAATGTTGTGCCAGTGCTGTTGCTCAGCGTCACCCACCCCTGGACGTCGATCGTCCCGGCCTTCTCATCATAGAGCGAGACATAGTCGGCCGACCAGCCGAGCCCGTTCGTCAGATAGGAGAGCGTCGCGGGCCGCGTTCCCGCATTCTTGCTATCAACGGTAATCGACAGCGTTGGCTTGGCGCGCAGGTTCGGCGGGATCTTGTCGAAGATCACGCGCACCGGCAATCCGTCGTCGCGCAAAATTTCGATCCGCGGGCCGATCTGCAGCACGACGCCGCCGTTGACGGCGAGCACCTTGGCGCGCTCGCGCGTTTCGGCGCCGGTCGCGGGGTTTATGCGGAGCAATGTCACTGTCTCGCCCACCGCCTTTTGCATCAGCGCATTGGGCGACAGCAGATCATAATCGAAATTCTGCTCCACGATCGCCGTGCCCTCAGCGGCGAAGGACACTGTCTGCGGGCGGATTTGCGCCGAAACGTCGGGGAATTCCTGCCGCGTCCGGCCGCCGGGAAAGTTGATCTGGCGGATATCCTGCACCAGCGCCTGGCCGCCATTATAGATGGTGACCGCCAGATCGCCCTGGGCATTTCCTTGAGTTGGATCCTGCGCGGCGGCGGGGAACGAAGCCCATCCAGCCGCGAGGATGACCGGAACGCAAAGCATCGCCAAAGCGCGCATAAAAAACCTCCCCGCAGGATATGTCCCGCGGGGAGGCTATGTCATGCGAATCGGAAAAACCAGCGTGAAATCGCTGGCTTATTCGGCCGCTTCGACGTCGGTGTTGCGCGTCGCCAGCGTGCGGCGCGTGCGGCGCGGCTTGGCGGCGGGCGCTTCCTCGGCGGCATCGCTTTCAGCGCTGCGCTCGGGACGCCCGATCGCGGGCGGCAGGACGGCGGTGTCGATCCCGGCATTGCCGTTGTCGGCGCTGTCGTCCTGACGCGGACGGCGGGCCGGGCGGCGGGCGGGACGCGGAGCGGGTTCCTGCTCGGCGGCTTCTTCGCGCACGGCAGGGGCTTCGCTGCAATCGTTCCGATCGTCACGGACCTCGTCCTCGTCGCGACCCCGAGCCGGACGGCCGCGCGCCGGCTGGCGGTTGCCACGATTGTCATCGTCGCGATTGCCGCGCGGTTCGCGATTGCCGCGATTGTCGTCATCACGGTCGCCGCGCGCTTCACGGTTGCCGCGATTGTCGCGCTGGCCGCGGTCATTGCGGTCGTTCCGCTCACCCCGATCGTTGCCGCGCTCGTTCCGTTCGCTGCGGTCGTCGCCATTGTCGGCGTCGTCGCGGCCGGTGTCGGCTTCGAAATCGCTGTCGGTATCGTCGTGGCCGTCGAAATCTTCGACGCCGCGAATCTCGCGACTACGGTCGTGGCTGCGTTCCTGTCCGTTCGCCGCGGCCTTTTCTTCCTGGCGGGCGCGGAAGTCGCTCACGACGCGGAAATAATGGTCGGCGAACTGCAGATAATATTCGGTCTGGACCCGGTCGCCGGCAAGCTGCGCGTCGCGCGCGAGGTTGCGGTACTTCTCGATCATCTGGGCGCCGTTGCCGCGTGCGCGGCTGTCGATGCGGTTGGCCTGGTCGACCCCGCCGCGTCCGCCCGATTGCGGCCGATTGTTATTATTGTTGCTGTTGTTGTTACGGCCGCGACGGCGACCGTTCTGTCGGTTGTTCATGTTCAACTGAGACATCCTGTCGATAAGCTAATAAGCTATGCCAACCCCTTTTGGCCGACCGCGCCACCCGCGCGTCGTGCCCGCGCTCCTTGCGCGGTTCTTGCCCTTTACCGCTTGCACCAGACCCCACGGTCCCGCACCAGCATCGTAAGTGGGAAGCAGACCAGCCGGACCAGTATCGATGCTGTCCGCATCGCCAAAGGGACCCCGATCAGGTCTGTAAGCCGCCCCTACCGCGCTTTGCGGCGGAAACCAAGAAAATTCGTGCGGGCGTGTCAGGCGCGGGTTAGCTTCAACGCCCTGTCGCGCCCGCCCAGATCCCGGGTACAGGCGACTGCAAACCCCGCCGCTTCAGCGAGTTGCCTTACCAAGATATGCTGCGTCGCCCCGATTTCAAGGATTGCGGCGCCGCCCGGCGCCAAAAGACGCGGCAAATCAGGGATGATGCGGCGATAGTCGTTCAGGCCGTCGGCGCCGGCAAAAAGCGCGCCCGGCGGCTCATGATCGGCGACATCGGGCATCAGAGCTTCGAACTCGGCAATATAGGGCGGATTGCAGAGGATGAGGTCGAAGGTCCCTTCGACTTGACCAGCCCAGTCACCGAGCATCAGCTCGGTCCGATCCTCCAACTGCAACGACAACGCGTTTTCTTGGGCATAGTCGAGTGCGATCTCGCTCGCATCGACCCCCAACCCGGTCGCGGCCGGCCATTCGGCCAGTGCCGCGTAAAGCAAAGTGCCGGGGCCCGTCCCAAGATCGAGGATGCGCTTCGGCCCTGCTGTACCGAAATGCTCGATAGCTGCTTCGATCAGCGTTTCGCTGTCGGGCCGCGGGATCAGGACGCCGGGGCCGACGCCGAGGCGGATCGTCCAGAAATCGCGGTAGCCAAGGATATAGGCGATCGGCTCGTGCATCATCCGCAGCGTCACGAGCTCGGCGAAGCGATCGGGAACGATAAAGCGCGCCGGATCGAGCAGCAGCGCCTGCCGTTCGACCCCAAGCGCGTGCGCCATCAGGAGTTCGGCGTCGAGCCGCGCGGTATCCGACACCGGCGCCAGTCGCTGCGCCGCGTCGCGCAGCGCGGACGCGACGTCAGTCACCCAGCCCCGCCAGTCGCTGTGCCTGATCCTCGCCGATCAGCGCGTCGATCAGCTCGTCCATCGCGCCTTCGAGTATTTCGGGCAGCCGGTGGAGCGTCAGGTTGATGCGGTGGTCGGTCACGCGCCCCTGCGGGAAATTATAGGTGCGGATACGTTCGGATCGATCGCCCGATCCGACCATCGACTTACGCGCCGACGCCTCGGCGCTGTGGATCTTCTCGCGCTCGAGATCGTAGAGCCGCGCGCGCAGCACCTGCATCGCCTTGGCTCTGTTCTTGTGCTGGCTGCGCTGGTCCTGCTGGATCACGACGAGCCCGCTCGGGATATGCGTGATGCGGATCGCCGAGTCGGTCGTGTTGACATGCTGGCCGCCGGCGCCGGACGCGCGGTAGATGTCGATCTTGAGGTCGCTGTCGTTGATCGCGACATCGACGTCTTCGGCCTCGGGCAGCACGGCGACGGTCGCCGCGCTGGTGTGAATGCGCCCCTGACTTTCGGTCGCGGGGACGCGCTGGACGCGGTGGACGCCGCTTTCGAACTTGAGCTTGGCGAACACGCCCTGCCCCGACACCGACGCGACGACTTCCTTGTAGCCGCCCATCTCGGCCTCGTTCGCCGAGATGATTTCGACCTTCCACCCCTGTGCATCGGCATAGCGGCTGTACATGCGGAGCAGGTCGCCCGCGAACAGCGCCGCCTCGTCGCCGCCGGTCCCGGCGCGGATTTCGAGCATCGCGGCGCGCGCGTCGGCGACGTCCTTGGGGAGCAGCTGGAGCGCGAGGTCATGCTCGGCGGCGGGCAGCGCCGCCTCGACCGCGACGATTTCTTCGGCTGCCATCGCCTTCATCTCGGGATCGGCGAGCATTTCGGTCAGCGACACGAGTTCGCCGCGCAGCCGCACGACTTCGCGCGCCGCTTTCGCCACGGGTTCGAGCTCAGCAAACTCCTTCGATGCCGCGACGAAATCGGCGGGCGCCATATCGCCCGTCGCCATGCGCGCCTGCAGCGCGGCATGGCGTTCGATGATGGCATCGATCTGCTTTTCGGAAACCTGGGCCATCAGAGTGCGCGGACGAGCGCCTCTGCCGCCTTCGCGCGCTCGCCATCGCCGCGGACATTGATGTGCGGTACCTCGTCGCGCGTGCCGACCGAGATCAGCGCATGCGCGGGGATCTTCGCCGCCTTGTCGAAGCGCTTGCGCGGCGACCCGCTCGCGACGATCTCGGCCGAGAAACCACCGCCGCGAAGCGCGGTGAGCGCTTTCATCGCGAGTGCCAGCTGGCTGTCGTCTTCGACCGCGATCACGACATCGAGACGACTGTCGATCAGATCGTCGGCGAGCAACATCGCCAGCCGCTCGATCCCGCCAGCCCAGCCAACCGCGGCGGTGGGCGGACCGCCGAGGGCTTCGATCAGCCCGTCATAGCGGCCGCCGCCGATCACCGTGCCCTGCGCGCCCAGCCGGTCGGTGACGAATTCGAACGCGGTGTGGCGATAATAGTCGAGCCCACGCACGAGCCGCGCGTTGCGCTCCCATGCGACGCCGGCGGCGTCGAGGCCGGCGGTCACCGCGCCGAAGAAATCCTGCGCCTCGCCAGTGAGGAACGCGTCGATGTCGGGCGCGCTGTCGGCGATCGGGCGGTCTTTCGGATCCTTGCTGTCGAGGATGCGCAACGGATTCTTGTCGAGCCGCGCGAGGCTGTCTTCGGACAGGTCGCCGCGGTGCGCTTCGAAATGATCGACCAAAGCCGCGCGCCAGCCGTCGCGGCTCGCCGCGTCGCCCAGCGTGTTGAGCGTCAGCGTCACGCCTTCGGAAATGCCGAGCTCCTTCAGCAGCTGGTCGGCGAAGACGAGCAGTTCGGCGTCGGCGAGCGGGCTGTCGCTGCCGATCACTTCGGCGTCGAGCTGGTGGAACTGGCGATACCGCCCCTTTTGCGGGCGCTCATAACGGAACAGCGGCCCGTGCGTCGCGACCTTCAGCGGCGCGAACTGCTGCCAGCCGTTGGTGATATAGGCGCGTGCGATGCCGGCGGTGAATTCGGGACGCAGCGTGATCGATTCGCCGCCGCGGTCCTCGAACGAATACATCTCCTTCGACACGACGTCGGTCGTCTCACCGAGCGAGCGTGCGAACACCGCGGTCGGCTCGATCACCGGCACCTCGATCCGCTTGTAGCCATAGAGGCGGCGCACCCGTTCGAACGTGTCGACGACATGCGCAAAGCGGTCGGCGAAATCGCCGAGCATGTCCTGGGTACCACGCACAGCCTGCGGCGTCGGGATTTTCGCGCTTTTATCCTTGCTCATGGGCGGCGCATCTAATGGTTTTTCGTCGAAAGGCAAAGTGCGCTTGCAGAGCCGTTGCTGGACCTTGCCCGCGTTTCGCGGCAGAGGTGCTGCCCATGAAAAAAGCACTGTTCGTCGCAGCGGCGGTCGTCGTTGCACCCGTCGCCATTTTCCCCGCCATCGCCCAGGACGGCAACAGCCGCCCCCAACCGGTCGTCCAGCCGCTGACGATCCCGCTGCCTGCCGACAAGCCCTATCCCGGCACGATGCTGCTCAAGGTCGACGCCACCGATTACGCACGCGGCATATTCCATGTGCAGCAGACGATCCCGGTGGCGAAGGCGGGCAAGCTGACCCTGCTCTATCCCGAATGGCTGCCCGGCAAGCACGCGCCGCGCGGTGCGATCGCCGAGATGGCGGGGTTCAAGGCGAGCGCGAGCGGCACTCCGCTGACCTGGACGCGCCAGCCGACTGACGTTTACGCCTTCGATATCGATGTGCCCCCGGGCGCGAAGAGCATCGACGTGACGTTCGATTTCCTCTCGCCGACGCGCACCACCGAGGGCCGCGTCGTCGTGACGCCCGCGATGATGAACCTGCAATGGGAACAGGTCAGCCTCTACCCTGCGGGCTATTTCACCCGGAATATTCCGGTTCAGCTCGACCTCACGCTGCCTGATGGCTGGACCGGCGCGTCGGCGCTCGACGGGCTCAAGGTCTCGGGGAACCGCTACAGCTTTGCGCCGACCAATTACGAGGTGCTCGTCGACAGCCCGATGTTCGCCGGCAAATTCTTCCGCAAATGGGATCTCGGCAACAAGGTGACGCTCAACGTCGTCGCCGACGAAGCCAAATATCTGGAGGCGAGTCCCGACCATATCGCGCGCCACGCGGCTTTGGTGTCCGAGGCCGTCGCGCTGTTCGGCATCCGCCATTTCGACCGTTATGAATTCCTGCTCGCGCTCAGCGACGAACTTGGCGGCATCGGGCTCGAACATCATCGATCGAGCGAGAACAGCCGCAATCCCGACTATTTCACCAAATGGAACGACAATGATTCGCAGCGCGGCCTGTTGCCGCATGAGCTGACCCACAGCTGGAACGGCAAATATCGCCGTCCGGATAAGATGTGGACCCCGGATTTCCGTACGCCGATGCAAGACAATCTGCTGTGGGTGTACGAAGGCCAGACAAGCTTCTGGGATCTCGTTCTCGCCGGCCGCTCGGGGATGCAGTCGAAGGAGATGGTCCTCGCCGAATGGGCCACCAATGCCGGCAATTACAGCGTGCAGCCGGGGCGCGAGTGGCGCTCGGTCGAGGATACGACGCTCGACCCGATCATCGCGGCACGCAAATCCAAGCCCTTCACAAGCTGGTCGCGCAGCGAAGACTATTACAACGAAGGCTCGCTGATGTGGGTCGAGGCAGACATGCTGATCCGTCAGGCGACGAACAACGCGAAGAGCCTCGACGATTTCGCCAAGGCTTTCTTTGGCGGGCGTGAGGGCGACTTTGGTCAGGACACCTATGATTTCGACGATGTCGTCGCGGCGCTGAACACCGTCCACCCCTATGACTGGGCGAAGTTCCTGCGCGACCGCATGCAGGCCAGCGGCAGACCGGCGCCCACCGGCGGCATCGAACTTGCCGGCTATCGGCTCGTCTGGCGCACGGCACCTAATGCTTATGACCGCGACCGCATGGCCGAATCGAAAAAGACCGACCTCACCCACTCGCTCGGGCTTGTCATCGACAAGGACGGCAATGCCGACACGATCCTGTGGAACGGCCCCGCGTTCAAGGTCGACATCGTCAATGGCACCAAGATCGTTGCAGTGGACGGCATGGCTTACAGCCGCGAGCGGATCGAGACGGCGATTCGCGCCGCGACCGATGGCAAGACGCCGGTGCGGCTGATCGTCGAGCGCGGCGGACGCTATCGCAATGTCGAGATCGACTATCGCGGCGGGCTGCGCTGGCCGCATCTCGAAAAAAGCGGGAGTGGCCCCGACTGGTTCGATCAGCTATTGGCGCCGCGCCGCCGACTGTAAAAGGATTCGGCGGAGAACAGATATAAGGACTGACTTCTCCCATGCGCATCGACCTGATTCCCGCCGGCGACAGCCCGCCCGACAGCCTCAACGTCCTGATCGAAGTTCCGATCGGCGGCGAGCCGGTGAAATATGAATTCGACAAGGCGAG
>Ga0209257_1004116_pt1 | contig 11614 bp, 12 predicted proteins | sample AraplaCvi_mCL_r2_FD_184277 | JGI IMG/M metagenome (GOLD analysis project Ga0209257, IMG submission 184277) | Arabidopsis root microbial communities from North Carolina, USA - plate scrape MF_Cvi_mCL_r2 (SPAdes) (version 2) | ecosystem: Host-associated > Plants > Roots > Endosphere | place: USA...
CGAGAGTTCGAGACTCTTCTCCCGCTCCAAGTTTTTCAAACCCATGCGGGAATAGCTCAGTTGGTAGAGCGCAACCTTGCCAAGGTTGAGGTCGAGAGTTCGAGACTCTTTTCCCGCTCCAGAATTCGAAGAGATACGCGACCTGCCGCGGCTCTTGTGTGACCCCTTCGGCGGGGTAGCAAAATGGTTATGCAGCGGCCTGCAAAGCCGTGTACGCCGGTTCGATTCCGGCCCTCGCCTCCAAAACGTCAAGGGTTTGCTGCCGTGATCGGCAAATCTGATTAAAGGTCCCCGAGAAATCGGGGATTTTTTTTGACTCAGCCTGGTTCGACAGGTCTCCTAAATAATCACTCGTTCCAGCATAGTCGCTCCTTCCAGCGTCTATCAAGCTGAGCCATGACATTTGATACCGTTTTCCCGATTGATTTGTTAGCGAACACTTTTGAGCATGTCCGCCTGCGGCTAGCCAACATGGGTAGGCGCTAGCTAGGTCGACGGCTGAAATGCAATGATGCCCATGCCGACAAGCGCGAATGCGGCGCCTGCGTAATCGAATCTACTGAGCACGACACCGTCAACGACGCGAAGCCATAGCAGAGCTACTGCGATATAGGCGCCACCGTATGCTGCGTAAGTTCGCCCGGCAGCAGCGGGGTGGAATGTAAGGAGCCATGCGAATGTTGCCAGTGAGACGGCAGCCGGGGCCAGCAACCAAATGGACTTTCCCTGTTTGATGACAAGCCAAGGAAGATAACAGCCAAGGATTTCTGCGAGTGCGGTAAGAACGAATAGTGCTGCGATTTTGATCAATTCCAATCGAGGTCCCTAATCTCAAAATGTTATTAACGGCACTATGCTTCGGGCCGCACTTCTTTCCGCGAGCGTGAGAGGTCGTTGATCACGACACAATCGCCCGTGGTCCCATGGCAATTGGCCTCGGTGCAGCTCACGACGAACTCATATAGGCTTTTTTGAAGTGCAATGAGCTCCCGCATGCGTTGCTCGACTTCTTCAAGATGGCCGAGTGCGACGTCGCGTATTTGCCCGCAGTCGCTGTCCCTATTTTCGTACAAGGATACCATCGCCCTGACCCGCTCAAGGGGAAAGCCAAAATCGCGGCAGCGTCGGATAAAGGTTAATCGCTGCACATCGGCTTCGTCATATAACCTGCGGCCAGCGGATCGGGATGCAGGTGGAATCAAGCCGATTTGCTCGTAATAGCGAATGGTGGGGATCGTGCATTGGCTAAGTTTTGCCAAAACACCAATGGGGAGAAATGTCGGGTTCACTTGTTTCTTTCTAAAATGCCTTGCTCCTCAAGTTACTTGAGCATCTAAGCTGAGGCAAGTTCCTTTTTGAGGTGAAACGATGGAAATAAAGCGAAAATTTTGGGCGGGCTCCTCTGCCTTGGCTGGCGTCGGCTTGGTGGCGTGCGGCGCATGTTGCGTTCCATTGGTGTCGGTCGCCTTGGCCGCACTCGGTGCAGGCACAATTGCGTCAGGCATTGACGAGGCAGTCTCCCTGGGCGTCGGAACGGTGCTATTACTGCTTGCCGGACTGCTGTGGTCCGGCAAGCGGAAAAAGGCGGACTCGTGTTCAGCGAGCAGTTCGTCCTGTGGTTGCGAGGCGCCCCCTCCGATTGCGTGCACACTATCCCCTAGCGAATTCAAAGATCGTTCGGCGTGGCTGAAACAACTGAGTGCGAAGGCGCTGATGTCGCACCTCGTATTCAAAGACCACGCCTTGCTGCGCTACCGGCTGGATGCTCAGGCCGACGTTGAGCGGATGGTTGAACAGGAGCGATCCTGTTGCGCGTTTCTGGAATTTGAACTGGAGAGAATGGCCGACCACCTCTTGGTGACCATCAGGGCGCGCAACCAGGATATCGACGATCTTGCCATTCTGTTGTCTCACTTGATTCCAGTGTCGGCTGAGGAGCTTCATTAAGGATTCAGTTTGGCGGACTGGCGCGGAGAGAAATGCCGCGCCAGCAATGAAGACATCAAACTTGGAGCGTCTCGTATTGCTGCGAATGGCCAGGGCGCGAGATTAATACGGTGCCGCCAAGTTAGCCCGGCACTCTTGCGGTGACGGAGGTTGGGTGGGCCAAACTGATCACCCGCGATTGCCCCGCAACTCGCGCGGGGACGCCTACAACCGTGGTGTAAGGGGGCACGGGGGCGAGCACTACGCTGCCGGCGCCGATCTTCGCACCGGCGCCGATCTCGATGTTCCCCAAAATGCTGGCACCTGCGCCGATCATAACGCCCGACCTGACGGTTGGGTGACGCTTGCCGCTGCATTTGCCAGTCCCGCCAAGTGTTACGTTCTGAAGGATGGAAACGTCGTCTTCAATGAGACACGTCTCTCCGATCACCACGCCAGTTCCGTGGTCGAGCATGATCCCACTGCCGATGATGCAGGCGGGATGAATATCGATCGCAAAGACCTGCGAGATGCGGCCCTGGATGAATGAAGCGAGATGGCTTCGGCCAGATTGCCAAAGGATATGTCCCACCCGGTATGCCTGGAGCGCCTGGAAACCCTTTTGGTTTATGGCGACGGAGAGAAAGTTTGTGGTTGCGGCATCGCGGTCGAACACGGCGAGCAAGTCCGCGGTGGCCATGTCGACCGCCGTCGGCTGTGCATGGTAGCACTCTCTAATCAGCTCATGGAACGCTTCGGCGGGGAAGTGCTCGGTCGACAAATGGCTGGCGAGCATCAAGGCGATGCAATCGCCAAAGTCAACAGCGTTTAGCACTGTCCTGTGCAGCAGCGTTGCCAGCAATGGTTCACGCGCGGCGACCGCCCGGGCTTGTGCCTGCAGTGCTCCGAACAATTCTGACGTGTTCATGTTCATTGGGAAGTGCGTTGCGCGGCATTCTGAGGGCGAGCGGCAACAAAGTATTCGGCGATGACTCCGTTGCCGAGCGGGTGGCAATGGAGTCTCAGTGATAGATGTGCCCAGTAAGTCCGTCGTAAATTACAGGCCCGTTTTCTTGGCGGCGGCCTCGCATGCCTGGAATCGATGCACTTGCATGCCACTTGGCAGGTTTTCAGGAATCAGCTTGCAGGTTTCGTGAGCTCCTGCGCGATCATCGAGAAGACCGTATTTGACAAACGCGATCAGGTCCTGAACTTCGGTTGGCGTCAGGCGCCCCTTGGCTGCTGCGATTTGCGGATCAAGGGTTGCCAGCACGTTTTGGGTGGGCGCGAGGATGTTTGCCAGGTCAGGGGCAACGCCAGCTTGTTTTGCGTTGTACTTTGTCGTCGACTCCACGGCGTTAAGGTGGTGGTTGATCGCATCTTCAAGCTTCGTGAACGCACCATTGTGGAAGAATGCTGGCTGTAGCGCGACGTTACGCAGCGGCGAGGTACGGAATTTGTACCGGTCGGATTTGAGGCCGGTGAACTGCTCCAGTCCGAAGTCTTCGTTTTCGCCTGGGCCGTCGAAGATGGTATTGCCCTTACCAACACCGAATGCTGGGGCGATTTGTGGTACGCCAATGTTGTACATCCTGAAGTCGGAGAACATTTCGTTCGACTTGCCCCCCACCGCATGGCAAGAGACGCAGTTGGCTTTACCAAAGAAGAGCAGGGCGCCGCGTTTCTGTTCGATAGGCATCGCATTGACTTGGCCTCGTGCGAACTTGTCGATCGGCGCGTTGGCGCGCACCATCGTAAATTCAAATTCGGCAATTGCTTGTGCGACCATGAGGACACTGATCGGGGTACCTTGCTTCACTTCCGGGAATGCTTTGGCAAACTCCTTCACGTAAGCAGGATTAGCGTTCAAGCGCGCTACGACAGCCTGGCGAATAGGTTCGTTGCGGAAGCCGGAAGCATCCAGCTCAGGAACTTTCTCTCCTTTGCCGTCGTCGAATTGGTAGTAGCGAGGGTCGACACCGCTGCGCACGCCAGTAAAGCCGGCAGCTTCGTTCAGCTCGGTGGCCGGCATGTGCGCGTGCGCGATCAGCAGATGCTTGATCTTCGGATCGTTCGCTGGGAAGCGGGTGTTGGATTCCGGAGCAGGGAAGGTGTAGCCTTGCGAATTGTTGAACGGGTCGCCTGACGGCGCGGTGAACCTGCTGTTCCACATCAAGCTGGGATAGAAGGCCGTATTGATGACGCTCGGTGTGCGGCGCTGGTTCCTCGGGCCCGCGCGGCCAGGGCCGACGAGATTGTTGTTCTGAATGCCGATCGCGATCGACTGGGTGTCGCCCATGCCCGCGCCTGCAGCGTGGCAGCCAGCGCACGAATTGTCATTGTGCAGGCCGCCGACAGGATCGAAGAACAGGGTCTGCCCCAGTTTCGCCAGCTTGGTATCGACCTTTCGGCCCAACCGTTGTTCGAGAGTCGACTCTACCTTTCCGGTGAAACCCTGCTTGCGTAGCGTGACTGCAAGCTCAAGGTCCACGCGCGAAATGCCCGCGGCGGCCGCATTGCCCGCTGGTTGGGCAGCAGGCAGGTTGCCAATGACAGTCGGCGCGGCCGAAGAGCTTCCGGCAATCGCGAAGAAGGCTACACCGGCCAGCAGAGTTGTCGGACGCAGACGATTACGGAGAGACTGCAGCACAGGGATCAACAGATGGGCGCTTTGGGATTGGGCCATTCGTGGTTCGCATGTTTCGAGCATCTTGCTTCCTTGATCGGATGAATTGAATAGACACTGGTTACCTGGGCAATGCCTCGATGGCAGACAGCTTTTGGAAGATGCAGAGTTTATAACTACGCGTGGTTGGCAATGACGTCCGATGGGTGGATTGATTTTTAGGGAATGCTGTGGTAGCGGGGGAGAGTATCGCCGCATGGTCGCTGACCTAACTGGCTTTGCGTGTCACTGTCAATCCCCAACCTGGCAGCTTGTTCCGCAATACATAGTGGTCGAATATGCAACATCCCGACAGCGGCCCTGTGCCGACGATGTGTCGGGCGTTTGTTCACGAGCTGCGCGCATCCAAAAAGCGCATGCCAAAATGAGGATGTTCAAAAATGAAGAGTTTTCTGACCCGCGCTGCTGCTGCCTGCGCGCTAGGTGCGGCCTTGGCGGGACCGGCTCAGGCCGACGTTGTCTACAAATATACCGGCCCTGTAGCTGACACCGCGACGACCATTGCCAATGGAATCTTCGAGAGTGCTGATTACACCGGTCAGGGGCCGCTAGTTAGCTTCACTTTCACGCGGACCGGCAATTCGATCGGGAGTCTGACTTCGGCGGACCTCAGCGGGCTTGAGTTTATATTTTCGTTCGCTGGCCGGGAAACGCACTTCACGTACTGGCAAGACCCTGCCGACGAAGAACAGCCATTCATTGAGTTTGAACCGGGCACCAGCGCGCGTCCTTCAGGATGGTTGATGCACGGGTTGGTCGACATCGCCGGTATCGGAGCGCTTTACTTCGAAAGTACATCGTCGTTTGACTTCACCACGCAAGCGACCGGACCGGACCAGTACCTGGCACTTAGCGCTGGCTCGCCAGGCATGACGGACGGTCACGGCGTTTGGGCCGTTACCCAGGTTCCGGAGCCGGGTACCCTGTCGATTTTTGTGCTGGCAGCGGCGCTACTGTTTGCCGGCCGAAAGGCATTCAACCGCAGGGCCTGATGTTGCCCTGTATCCGGTGCTCGCCAGGCACCGTCAGAGATGACGCGCGTGAGCGCCTTGCACCCGCGAGGCGCTCGTTCACTTCAATGGGGCTGTTGCATGTCGATCCATTTCTGCGCCGCCTGAACACGGCTGTTGACGTCCAGTTTTGAAAAGATGCTTTTGACGTGAGACTTGACCGTACTTTCGCCGCACCCGAGTATGACCGAGATGCTCCAGTTGCTTTTACCTTGAATCATCCAATGTAATACCTCGCATTCGCGCTTCGTTAGCTGTTCGAAGGGACATTCTGCGGAATTCGCGTCCGCACCCGGCACAGTATATGAGCTGCGTGCCATGACAGCGTATAGATGCGCGCCCACTATGCCAAGTGCTGCACGCTCTTCACGAGATATCTCTCGTTGCATCGTTGAAAACGCGATCAATACGACCGCATCGGTTGCCTGGTTGAGCTGGCACTGCACCAGCACCGTCTCATCCTTCCTAGGCCCGACCGACCATGTCAAGTGCTGAGAATCGTCAATTGGACCGGGCAATTCACTCAGACCGCTGGAGCCAAGGCATTTGCGCATCGCCCCTGATAGCGCGAATGTGCAGGGATCGAAGACTTGAGCACAGGCGTCCTCCGAGAATTGGTGCCGAATCATCGTGCCGACTTCGAGTGTGCTACCTGCAAGGCGGCCGGTCACGCATAGAACCCCATGAGGAAAGACTTGCGGAAAGGATCCGGTGATCCAATTGCGCAGTCCGGACACGGAGTTCGTTTGCGACAGCGATGCCAGGCAGTCGACGAAGAAGCCGGGGCGGTGTTGCTGTTCTCTGGTTGCACGCAGGACAACCGGCGCCGGGGGCAAGTCCTGTTGGCGCGATTGTTTGTGGTGGAACGGACGTCCTGCATCCGAAGGAGCGTGATGCGATTGATAGGTTGTAAGCATGGTTACGTGAACACTTCTGTTTTGCTGGCTTATGTTGAGGCTGGCTGACCGGAACCTGTACCGTGTGAACCCAGGTGAAACGCCTTCCGTCAACCAGGGGAGACGTAGCTGAACACCTGGCGAACTTCCACGCGGAAGGATCTAATCTATATATATTTGACCGAGCAACCATACGCTTGTGTAACCGGGCGGCTGACCGGCAAACCCTTCATGGCTTCGTTCAATGCTTGTGAGACAAAGTTCGTGGCGGTCCTGATATCCGCCTGGTCCGTCGACGGCTTGCTATCTATGGCGCCAGCGTAGATCAGGGTGCCCTGAGGATCGATTATGTACATATTGGGTGTTGCAGTCGCATGGTAGCTCGAGGCAATCTTGCCGCCAGAATCAATGATCGACGCCGTGGGTGTCGCATGTTTGGACTTTTGCCACGCGAGGAGGTCGGCGCGTGTGCTATCCGCGCCCCAGCCAAACAGCGTCGTCTGAATGGAGAGCCAAATGGCGCCATCGGCCATGGCGTGCTTCTGTGTCGCAGGCATGTTCCCACTGTCATAGTGCTTGCGTACAAACGGGCAGGAGGGGTTCGTCCATTCGAGCACGACGAATTTGCCCTTGAAGTCCGAAAGGGAAATAGGCTTTCCGTCCGCGTCGGTCGCGCGAAACACGGGCGCCGGTTTCCCTACGACGGCAGGGGTGGCGGTGGCCGAACCTGCCGACAAAACTATGGCGGTGCATACCGCACCCATCATCACCTTCTTCATTGCAGTTGATTCCTCATAAAACGAGTTTCAGACCTCAAGTCGCTTGAGGTGCAAGGGGCATGCATCAAACAAACCTGTCCAGAACAGAAGCCAGCGAAGGAGCATTGGTGTGCGTCCCGCGCCGGACTGGGCAAGTTATCTGTTTATGCGGAAGGGGAGTACTTGACCGCGCAACCATACGGTTTCGTGATTGCCAGACTGACCGGCTTTCCTGCCGCGGTTTCGTCGAGTGCCTGCTTCACATAGTTTGTCGCGGTCTTGATGTCGGCGGGATTCGTCCCGGTCATGCTGTCGATTGCTCCCGCGTAGACCAGTTTGCCGGCTGGATCGATGAGGAACATATGCGGTGTAGTCTTGGCAGTGTATGCACGGGCGATTTTTCCATCATCCGGCACAATGGCCGATGGGCTGCCTTGCTGGGACTTCATCCAGGATGCCAGCATTTCACCAGGCCGCACCACGCTTGCGGTGTTGATGGAGAGCCAGACAGCCCCCTTTTCGGCCGCATATCTTTGGGTGGACTGCATATTGCCGGTGCTGTATTGGGCCTTGGAGAAGGGGCAATCGGGGTTCATCCACTCGAGCACCACCATTTTTCCCTTGTAGTCCGCCAAGGACACTTGCTTGCCGGTTGCGTCGACTGCATTGAATACCGGCGCCGGCTTACCGACAATCGCTTGTGCGCTGCATATGGCGGAACTTGTGAGGCCGGCGACGATGGAGAAAGCCATCAAGAGATTCTTCATTACGTTTCCTTGGTTAAGAGTCAGTGAGTCACAACTTGCCGAGCGCTGTTTGAATTTCCTGAACGCTGGGCATTTCGGAGAGAAGTTGAGGCGTTTGATCCTGCTTCCCGTAGAGTGCGTAGACGGGAACCCCGCTACGTCCCAATTTGGTCAACTGCTCGGTAATAGCGGGGTCGCGCCGTGTCCAGTCAGCCCGCAGCAACAGCACATTGCTTGTTTCGAATGAAGCCAGCAGGCCGGGATCGGCCAGTGTCACACGTTTGTTGAATTGGCATGTGACGCACCATGCGGCCGTGAAATCGACGAAGACTGTACGTCCCTTCGCCTGCGCCTCTATCACTGCGGCGGGCGTCCATGGCTGCCAGTTCCGTTCCGAAGCGGTGCCCGCCCTGGCTGGCGGAGCATGCAATGCGGGCCACGCCCAAGCAGCGACCGCTGCCAGCACGATCAGACCGGAGCTGGCAAGCGCAAATCGCGTCGTCGGTTCTGCCTTGGCGCTGAATGTCCACGTGGCGTAGGCTAGCGCCACCAGGAATCCCACCAATGCCACCACCCCATCGGTTCCTACTTGTTGACCTAAGACCCATAGCAGCCACACAACAGTAGCCAACATTGGGAAGGCCATGATGACTTTGAAGTACCCCATCCAAGGCCCGGGACGCGGCATGAGCCGGGCGATACCAGGCACCAGGCTAGCTGCGAGATACGGGCTTGCCATGCCGGCGCCGACCATGGCGAACAATGCGATTGCTTCACCGGGTGGCTGCGTCAGTGATGCGCCGAGTGCGGCTCCCATGAAAGGACCGGTACACGGCGATGCAATGGCGACCGCAAGCACCCCGCTCAGGAGATCGTCGATAACCGGATGTCGTGCACGCAGAGCTGTCACGCTATCGGGAAGCACCGAACCAATCTCAAACAGGCCGGCGAGGTTCAAGCCTATCAACGTGAAGAGCACCGCTAATGCCGAGATGAACACCGGCGATTGGAGTTGGAATCCCCATCCAAGCTGCGTGCCAGCCGCGCGCAGCGCCAGCATCAGGGTTGCGAGAGCGACAAAGGCAGCGACCACTCCTGCAAAGTAGGCGAATCCACCAGTCGCGAGAAGCTTGCGGTTGCTTGCGTGGCCGGAAAAACTGAGAACCTTGATTGTCAGGACGGGAAGCACGCATGGCATCAGGTTGAGGATTAGTCCTCCGACGAAAGCCATCGAAAGGACTACGGCAAACGAAGTTGGGGGCACAGTGATATGTGGCGGCTCCGATTGGACAGGGGCTGTGGCTGCCGGGGTGGATACAGACGACACTCCGCTGTCGGCTGGCCATCCACGGTCAATCGGCGTTTCAAGCCGTATACCTGGAGAATCTGCACTCGCCAAAACAAAATGCAGCCGGGAAGGACTTTCACTGCGCTGAGGAGATAGGGGAACCGATAGTGTCAAGTCTTTGCCGTGCCAGCGTTCGCTGTGCTCAGCGGCGTAGTCGAAGACGCCCGACTCTTCCGGAAAGAGTTGCACGGGCTTGCCCAGCATCGTGGGAGGTAATCCGCTCACCTCCAGGGACACAGCATTTTCGTTGACGCGTGCCCGTGCGGTGACGCCGGCGGCGACGAGCGGTAAACGGGACTGCGCTTGTGAGAACGCCGCTGCATGTTCCGAATAGACTTTTCCAGCGCGGAGGGAAAGGGAAAATTCACCCGCTTCGGGCAGGCACACTTCTTTGCAGACGAGCCATTCTGCATGCAGCCGAATGGGGAGCAGCGTGGAAGAGGACATGGCCGGCAGGGCCAGCTTGACCGGCAACAGCAGTTTCCCTGTGTAGCCATAGTTCATCAGCGGGCCCAAGGGCAGGCGCTCTGGGACGGGCCATTCGATGGGGCCTGCCGAGGCGCCCGCCGGCAAACTCCACTTCAGCGATGTCGCGAGGCCCGAATCGCCGGGATTCTTCCAATATGTGTGCCACCCAAGTTTCTGCTCGAGGAGCAGGGCGAGGCTGGCTGCTTTGCCAGCTTCGAGTCCTTGCGGCGCATGCACAAGCAGTTCTGCCTGCACATGTTCTGTGCGAACCGTTGCATGCTGAGCATTGGCGATCAGCGGCACACAGATCCCCAAAATCGCCACGCCCCTACACAATGTTGATATCAACAAGCGGTGCTCCCTTTACTATTGAGGCAATATTGCTAAGTCAGCATAAATGCTCAAGCGACTTGAGGTGCAAACGTTCTTCCCAAAATCCAACAGCAGTCAGTTGAACGGTGACATTGCGACACTGCTGCCCCCGGGAGGGGTCTATAATTATGTTTTAATAAACATTGCCACGCCTGCATATAAGAGACTTACTATGTCTTCCCAAAATATTGAGGTCGTAACCGCATCTGGCCCCAGGGCAAGGATTTCGCGTTTAAAGATGTTCGCGTTGGCTGCTGCCGTATTGCTCATTGTGATCGCGGTGTATGTATGGTCCGGTCTGTTTGCATCGGCCGGTGAACAGGCAGCCACGCAAGAGAGCAGCCTGGTGAGTCCCGATGACCTCAGGGCATTGAACGATGCGCCTCGGATCGCAACGCAACTCGCCGCCAAGCTGGAAAAATCTCCAAACGATCCGGATGGATGGGCACTGTTGGCGAGAACCCACGCCAAACTGGGCGAACATGCAAAGGCAAAGGCGGCATTTCAACGGGCTTTGGCACTGCGCGATACAGATGCCGGGCTGATGGCGGACTATGCGGATACCTTGGCTTTTCTAAATAATCAAAGCTTTGATGGTGAGCCGGCACAAATGATCGAACGCGCCCTTGCCATCGACCCCAAGAACAACGCTGCATTAATGCTTTCGGGATTGGCTGCGTTCGATCAACAGCAATATGCGCAAGCGATCAAACAGTGGGAGAAAGTCGTGAAGTCGGCCGGTCCCAAGACTCCCATTGGGATGCAAGCCCAAGGCGCCATCGATGAAGCTCGCAAACGGTCTGCGTCGGCACAATGATATGACGGTGAACTTTGGCCGGCGCTATGACCTCAGATGGGAAAACTGCGCCAGTGTCGCCAGCTTTGCCGCTGCTTGGGTACGGCCATTTACACCAAGCTTGTTGAAGATCGAGCGCAAATGAGCCTTGACGCTGCTTTCCTTCGTTTCCAGGATAGTCGCGATACTCCAGTTGCTTTTCCCGATCATCATCCAGTGGGCGACTTCCGCTTCGCGTGGACTGAAGCCCGAAATCGCTTTCTGTGCGTCGGGAGAAGGCTCGCAATGGCAAACCATTTTCAACAAAGTGCTATGTAACACAGGCATAACAATCGCAAGTGTGCGCGCATGCTCGTGGCTGGTTCGACGTCCATGGCACTGCAGGCCAGCAAAACTCGTCAGTCTGGTATGAGAATCGGATTGGGCCAAGGCGACCGTCTTGCCTGGTTCCGCGAGCGACAGCACGTCGCCGCGGTCAGCCAAGTGGTCCTCCACGGCCCGGTTGATCTCCAATCCGGCACTGACGAGCGCCTTCTGAGTATAAGGAGTAAGTGAAATTCCGTCCGCATTCCTGTAAAGGTCCAGGTATGGCATGGGGAGCCCGGTAT
>Ga0209257_1004117_pt1 | contig 11606 bp, 14 predicted proteins | sample AraplaCvi_mCL_r2_FD_184277 | JGI IMG/M metagenome (GOLD analysis project Ga0209257, IMG submission 184277) | Arabidopsis root microbial communities from North Carolina, USA - plate scrape MF_Cvi_mCL_r2 (SPAdes) (version 2) | ecosystem: Host-associated > Plants > Roots > Endosphere | place: USA...
CCTTCGCGGTGTCGGGGATGATGATCCCGCCCTTGGTCTTTTCCTCTTCCTCGACGCGCTTGACGAGGACGCGATCTCCCAGGGGACGAAACGCCATGTCTGTTCTCTCTCTTCCGTTCGAAACGGGTCAATTTCCAGCGACGGCGGCGAGGGCGGACGTGGCTGTTAGCAGTCCCGGCCCATGAGTGCCAACGTCGGCCTCGGAGTTAGGAACAGCGCTCGGGCGAGTCAAGCCGAACGTGCAAAAACTGCGCGCAGCCTTGGCTTTCCGGCCGTCATACCTAGTCTCTGGTGGGCGTCAGTTGGGAGATCATGAATGGGTCTGCAAGCGGTGCTGGGGCGGATCGTCCGGTCCGGAAATCTGACGCTCAGGCTTCCGGGCGGTCGCGAGCTGAAGCTGGGCGACGGCTCCGGACCCGCACTGATCGCCCGGATCACCTCGGCGACCTGGGCGGCGCGCATTGCCGCGAAGCCGGGGCTGGGCGTCGGCGAGGCCTATATGGACGGCGGCCTGATCCTGGAGCAGGGGGAGATCGGCGACTTCATCGACCTCGTCGGCTCGAACGCCAAGTACAAGCCCCGCAAGAAGCGCAACCGGCTGCGCCTGTGGCTGCGCGAGCGGCTGCGCGAGGCCAATGCGCGGATGACGGCGCGCAAGAACGTCGCCCACCACTACGACCTTTCGGACGAGCTCTACCGGCGCTTCCTCGACGCCGACATGCAGTACAGCTGCGCCTACTTCGCCCGGCCCGAGATGACGCTGGAGGAGGCCCAGCTCGCCAAGAAGCGGCACATCGCGGCGAAGCTGCTGATCGAGCCCGGCATGAGGGTGCTCGACATCGGCTGCGGCTGGGGCGGCATGGCGATGACCCTGGCCGAGGAGACCGGGGCCGAGGTGGACGGGGTGACCCTGTCGGTGGAGCAGCTGGCGGTCGCCAAGGCGCGCGCCGAGGCCCGGGGGCTGTCGGGGCGGGCGCGGTTCTCGCTGACCGACTACCGCGACGTGGAGGGCCCGTACGACCGGATCGTCTCGGTGGGCATGTTCGAGCACGTCGGGCGCCCGAACTACCAGGCCTATTTCGACGGTGTCGCGCGGCTGCTGACGGACGACGGCGTGGCGCTGATCCACGCCATCGGCCGGCCCGAGGGGCCGAACGTCACCAACGCCTGGATCGCCAAGTACATCTTCCCCGGCGGTTACAGCCCGGCGCTCAGCGAGATCCTGCCGGCGATCGAGCGCGCGGGGCTGATGGTCACCGACGTCGAGATCCTGCGCCTGCACTATGCCGAGACGCTGAAGCACTGGCGCCAGCGGTTCGCCGCGGCCCGTCCCGAGATCGCCGAGCTGTACGACGAGCGCTTCTGCCGGATGTGGGAGTTCTACCTCGGCATCGCGGAGCAGAGCTTCCGCGCGCGCCGCCAGTTCGTGTGGCAGATCCAGCTCGCCAAGAAGGTCGACGCCCTGCCGATCACCCGCGACTACATCACCGAGGGCGAGGCGCGCCTGAACCGCCCGGCGTCGCGGGTGGCCTGAGCTCCAACGCGGGCATGAAATGTCTGGAGACGCCCCAAAACCGCCGCTAGGGTCCGGCCAAACGCGTCGAACGCCTGTTTGGAGAGACCCGCCCATGCGCCGCGCCATCGCGCTCGCCACCGCCCTGACGCTGATCGCCGGGGCCGCCTCGGCCGAGACCTGGACCAAGTACGTCGACGGCGCCAACGGCACCCAATGGTCGTACGACGGCGACTACAGCTACAAGGACAAGGCCACGGGCCGCCTGGTGGTGATGCAGGCCATCTCCAAGCCCGAGGCCAAGCTGGGCCCGTCCGGTCCCGGCAAGCCCGACGGCGTCGGCAGCGTGGTGGCCATCGACTGCGCCAAGAAGAACATGATCCCGCTCGGCTCGTACAAGCCGTCGGCCCCGCTGGCGATCAACGACGAGTGGCGCAAGGCCACGCCGAAGAAGGCGGAGGACGCGGACAACGAAGCCCTGATGGCCGCGGTCTGCCCGCACATCGACCACGTGCCGGTGAAATAGGCCGATGGCCGGCGCGGTCCTGGATCACGTCAGCTTGAAGGTCGCCGACTACCGGCGCGCCGAAGCTTTCTACGACGCCGCGCTGGCGCCCCTGGGCCTGAAGCGCCTCTTCGGCGACGGCGAGACCCATGCCGGCTATGGCGCCGAGCGGCCGTTCTTCTGGATCGGCAGCGACGACCGCACCGGCTACGCCCACGTCGCCTTCGCGGTCCCGAACCGGGCGGCGGTGGACGCCTTCCACGCGGCGGCGCTGGCCGCCGGCGCGCGGGACAATGGCGCGCCGGGCCTGCGCGAGCACTACCACCCGACCTACTACGGGGCCTTCGTCCTCGACCCCGACGGGCACAACATCGAAGCCGTCTGCCACGCCGCTGCGTGAGCCCTACCTGTGAGGTAATCGACCGGCCGCGGCGGACGCGGGACCTTGAAGGCGTCAACACGCTTCCAAGGAGCACCCCATGACCGCCGTCCGTTCGACCTTCCTGCGCACCGTCATCGCCCTCGACGCCGCCGCGTGCGGCGTGATGGGGGCCGCCTTCGCCTTCGACGCCGGCTGGCTGGCCGAGCCCCTGGGCCTGTCGCCCGCCCTGATGCAGCCGGTGGGTCTGTTCCTCGTGCCCTACGCGGCGCTGCTGGCCTGGCTCGCCACCCGCCCGACTCTGCCGCGCGCGGTCGTCTGGACGCTGGTGGGCTTCAACGTCCTCTGGGCGATCGAGAGCATCGCGCTCCTGGCCCTCGGCTGGGCCCAGCCGACGACGCCGGGGACGGCCGTGGTGGTCGCTCAGGCGGTAGCGGCGCTGGTGGTCGCCGACCTGCAGTACCTGGCCGTGCGCAAGGCCCGCGTCCCGGCCTGATCCGCAGGCGCCTTCCTCCCCAGGCCCCTGCCGGACCGCCCGTCGCCGCAAGCGGCGGACGGCGCCGTCGTGCGCGGCGCCATTCGAATGATTGAAACAGTTGTTTGATTTTCGCTGAAAGTGGGCCAAAGGTGGCGTGAGACAATCGCCAAGGGAGCGCCCGCATGAACATCGCCGCCGAACGGCCCCAATCCAGCTTCGGTCTGAACCCGCAGGACGACCTGAACGACCTGCGCATGTCGGAGAAGGCGCTGCCGCTCCTCAACAAGGTCAAGGACTTCATCCGCGAGGTCGTCGAGCCGATGAGCGAGGAGTTCCACCGCCTGGGCGAAGGCCGCCCGGACATCTGGCAGTACGCCCCCGGCCAGCTCGAGGTGCTGGAAGCGGCCAAGGACAAGGCCAAGGCCGCGGGCCTGTGGAACTTCTTCCTGCCCAACGCCGAGACGGGCGAGGGGCTCTCGAACCTGGACTACGCGTACATCGCGGTGGAGCTGGGCAAGAACCGGCTGGCCTCCGAGACCATGAACTGCGCGGCGCCCGACACCGGCAACATGGAGGTGCTGGAGCGCGTCGGTACGCCCGAGCAGAAGAAGCAGTGGCTGGAGCCGCTGCTGGAAGGGAAGATCCGCTCGGCCTATTGCATGACCGAGCTGAACACGGCCTCGTCCGACGCCAAGAACATCGACACCCGCGCCGTCCGCGTGGGCGACGAGTACGTGATCACCGGCGAGAAGCACTACATTTCCGGCGCCGGCGACCCGCGCTGCAAGATCATGATCACCATGGTCCGGACCGGCGAGGAGAACGCTCCGCCGCACCTGCAGCAGTCGCAGATCCTGGTGCCGCTCGACACCCCCGGGGTGAAGATTATCCAGGGCCAGCAGGTGTTCGGCGACCCCGACGCGCCGCACGGCCACATGCACATCATCTTCGACAACGCCCGCGTGCCGGCGTCGAACATGCTGCTGGGCGAAGGTCGCGGCTTCGAGATCAGCCAGCTCCGCCTGGGCCCGGGCCGCATCCACCACTGCATGCGCGCCATCGGCTCGGCCGAGAAGGCGCTGGACCTGATGGTGACCCGCGGCATGACCCGCGTGGCGTTCGGCAAGCCGATCATCCAGCTGGGCGGCAACATCGAGATCGTCAGCCGCGCGCGGATCGAGATCGAGGCCATGCGCCTGATGGTGCTGAAGGCCGCCAAGGCGATGGACGTGCTGGGCAACCGCGAAGCCCGCATCTGGATCCACATGGTCAAGGCCATGGTTCCTGTGCGCGTCTGCAACATCATCGACCAGGCGATCCAGATGTACGGCGCCCTGGGCGTGTCGCAGCACACCCCGCTGGCCCGGATGTACGCCAACACCCGCACCCTGCGGATCGCCGACGGCCCGGACGAGGTGCACCACATGGTGGTCGGCCGCAACGAGCTGCAGCAGTACCGCGAACAGCCGGCCGATCCCTCGATGGCGGCGGTGTTCCGGAACTAGCTCGAGAGGTCCTTCTCCCCTTGCGGGAGAAAGTGTCGCCCGAAGGGTGGGGTCGCGCGGCGCTGTCCGGCGGCCCCTTCTTCGTTTCCAGTTGATAGCTCTGCGCGACCCCTCATCCGACCTGCTTCGCAGGTCACCTTCTCCCGCAAGCGGAGAAGGACGTCGTGCCGCGGTGGCGTTCCGCCAAGCTTGGGTGTAAGCGAACGCCGATCTTCCATGGGCACGCCACCCACCATTTCACGCCCGGCTACGGCCCAGGCGATTCCAGGAGCGCTCGCCCTCGGGCTTGCAGCGCCCGCTCCGTCCCGCGCGCGACGCGCAGCTGACACGCGATCGGAGGCGGCCTGTGCCCGCCTTCCGGGGCGGGTCGCAACTCCGGAGGACTTCCATGACCTTTATCGCAGCCGCCTTCGTGGTCTGCATGGCCTTCGTGACGGCCACGCTTTCGGGCGTGTTCGGCATGGCGGGCGGCCTGGTGCTGATGGGGGCGCTGGCCTTCGTCCTGCCGGTGCAAGCCGCCTTCGTCACCCACGGCTTGCTGCAGCTGGTCGCCAACGGCTGGCGGAGCATCCTGCACCGTAAGTACGTCCGGTGGGACATCGTCGGCTGGTACGCCCTGGCCTCGCTGGCGGCGGGGGTCACCGTGGCGTTCCTCAGCTTCACCCCGTCCAAGCCGCTGCTCTTCCTGCTGCTGGGCCTGGTGCCGGGGCTGACGTGGCTGCCGCAGAGCTGGATCAACCTGGACGCCGCCAAGCCGCCGCAGGCTTTCGTCTCGGGCCTGACGGTCACCGGCCTCAACCTGACCGCCGGCGTCGCCGGGCCGCTGCTCGACATCTTCTTCGTGCGGACCGAGCTGACCCGCCACGCCATCGTCGCCACCAAGGCCGCGACCCAGGTGTTCGCCCACCTGGCGAAGATCGTCGTCTATGGCGCCCCGCTGGTCGCGGGGACCGGGATCGGCATGCCGTCCCCGTGGGTGTTCGCGCTGGCGATCCCGCTCTCCATGGCCGGCACCGCGGTGGGCGGGGTGATCCTGAACCGGATGAGCGACGTGAACTTCAAGCGCTGGACCCGCTGGATCGTCACGGGCGTGGGCGTGACCTACCTAGTCCAGGCGGCGCAGCTGTTCCTGGCCGGCTGAGGCAAAAAAAGAGCCGGACCATTAAGGTCCGGCTTTTGAAGTCATTAGGGAGGAAACGCCCAGGAATGGGCAAGGGCTGAGGTATGTTCTCCTCCGGCGGTTGCAAGGGCCACGGCCAATTTTTTTGACGCTCCAGCGGGAAACTTGGCCATGAGGTCGAAAGTGGTCTGATGGAGCGCCGAAAATTGGCCGTTCCCGGCAGACCGATCCGGCTCTATGGCCGAGTTTCGCGTCGAGGAGGCCCGCCATGAAGCTCGAACCCAAGGTGCTGGAGAACCGCTTCGTGCGGCTGGAGCCGCTGACCGAGCGCCACAAGGAGGCGTTGCGCGCCGCCTGCGCCGCCGACCCGGCCCTGTGGCGCGACCTCTACATCATCTCGATGCTGGGCGATCATTTCGACCGCCACTGGGAGCGGATGGAGCGCGAGGCCGCCGCCGGCCGGACGTTCCCCAACGCCGTGGTGGTCGACGGCGTCTGCCGCGGGATGAGCAACTACCTGGACGTCGACCAGCATCACAACACGGTCGAGATCGGCTCGACCTACTACGACCCGACGATGCGCGGCCGGGAGGTCAACCCGTCCGCCAAACGCCTCCTCCTGGCCCATGCCTTCGAGAGTGGGGCGGAGCGGGTGCAGTTCCGGGTGGACGCCATCAACGCCCGCAGCCGCGCCGCGGTGCTCAAGTTGGGCGCGACGCAGGAGGGTATCCTGCGCCACGACAAGGTCACCTGGACCGGCCGCATCCGCGACACCGTGCACTTCTCGATCCTGGCGGACGAGTGGCCGGCGGTACGCGAGCGGCTGGATAAGCGGATTGCGGGGTTCGCTTAAGGCCCACGCGAGCCCAACGCCCCCCTCCACCACTTCGTGGTCCCCCTCCCCCATACGCTGCCGCTATGGGGGAGGAACTGAAGCTCGAAGGTCGACGCCAAGTTCCTCCCCTGCAAAGCGGGGGAGGGGGACCACGAAGTGGTGGAGGGGGCGCTGGGGCCGTGCTCTGCCTAAGCCAGCGTCACCGTCCGTCCTTCGCGTTCGGGGAAGAAGACCTTGTCGGCGTGCTGGGCCACTTCCTCCGCCGTGTACGGCCGGCCCGGCGTGAAGCCTTCCGTCTCCAGCATCTTGATCTCCCGCATCCCGCGCGACGAGACGCCCAGGATCTTGCCGGAATGGTCGGCGGCGAGGTCCGAGACCATGAACAGCACGCCGGGGGCCACGTTCTCAGGCAGGCTGAGCGGGTCGGGCTCGCGGCCCTGGCGGCCGGGTAGGTCGGAGGTCATGCGGGTGTGGGCGCCGGGGGCCAGGCCCATGACCCGGATGTTGTACTTGCGGCCCTCGATCGCCATCACCCGGACCATGCCGTAGATGCCGGCCTTGGCCGCCCCGTAGTTGGTCTGGCCGAAGTTGCCGTAGAGGCCCGAGGTGGACGAGGTCAGCACCATCGACCCGCCGCCATGGTCCTTCATGTGCTTCCAGACCGGCAGGGCGCAGCAGTAGGTGCCCTTCAGGTGGACCTTGATCACCTTGTCCCAGTCCTCCTCGGAGGTGTTGGCGAAGGTCTTGTCGCGCAGGATGCCGGCGTTGCAGACCAGGATGTCCACCTGGCCGAAGGCGTCGAGGGCGGTCTTCAGGATGTTCTCGCCGCCGGCCAGGGTGGAGACGTCGTCGCCGTTGGCCACGGCCCGACCGCCCGCGGCGGTGATCGCGTCGACCACCTTCTGCGCCGCGGAGACCGAGCCCGCGCCCGAGCCGTCGCGCGGTCCGCCCAGGTCGTTGACCACCACCGCCGCGCCTTCCCTGGCGAACAGCTTGGCGTAGGCCTCGCCCAGGCCGTTGCCGGCGCCGGTGATGATGGCGACCTTGCCGTCGAGCAGTCCCATGGCCTTCCTCCCATACCGCTGTTTGGAAGGATCATCGGACTCGGCGGCGCGTGCGCGCAAGAGGGGTCGGTCGGGGCGGCGGCCTAGTGTTGCGGCGTGCGGCCGTCAGTCGGCGCGGACTTGGTGACCTGCATCCACCATTGGCGGGCAGCCTCCAGCCAGGCGTACCGGGCTTCCCCATCCACCTCGCGTGCGAGCTTCTCGCACTCGATGGCTTCCTCTCGGCAATAGGATTCCCACGTCATGTCCGGAGATACGCAGGCTTTTCGCGCCCGGTTTCAGCCTGGCCGAAAATTCTTTGAAATTAACCACTTCGCCCTCGGCGCGGTTAACGAAAAAGGTCAACGCAGGCGGCGATAGCGCCACTCTTCCGAGGCCGTTTGGCCCCGCATCACGCCCTCGACCCTGGCGCAGAGGTCCTCGCCGCAGCGGCGGTAGATCACCCGCTGCGGGAAGTCGTGGGCGGGGTTCTCGAACACCGCCTCGCCGTCGAGGCCGCCCGGGCGCAGGACGAACGGTGTCGGCGGCTGACCGGGCAGGATGGCGGTGAAGGTCGCGCCGGCGGGCTCGGCGGTGATCTTCATGTGCTCCACGCGCGCGGCGCGGCTGCCGGCGTTCGTCTGGCCGGCGCCGGCCATGGCCCCGCCCAGCGGCGGCAGCCAGGTTTCGCGGGTGACGACGCCGTCCTTCTCGTGGACCCAGCTCCCGGCCATCCAGGACAGCTTCGCCACGTCGTCGGCGGGCGCGGCCCCCGCGGCGGTTGCGGCGACCCAAAGGGCGAAGGCGACGAGGGCGGGACGGGTGCGCATGAGGTGGCTCCTCCGGGCGGCCAAGCTTAACTGTGGGCCGCCGCCGACGCTCGTGGTTTACGCGGGCGGCTTGCGCCGCGCCCGGAAGAAGCCCCGCAACAGGTCGCCCGCCTCCTGCGCCAGCACACCGCCCTCCACCGTGGGCCGCCAGTGGCAGGTGGGCTGGTCGAAGAACCGCGGGCCGTTGACCACCGCGCCGCCCTTCGGATCCTCGGCGCCGAACACCACGCGGCCGATCCGGGCGTGGCTGATGGCCCCGGCGCACATGGCGCAGGGCTCCAGCGTCACGAACAGGGTCAGGTCGGTGAGGCGGTAGTTGCCCAGCTTCGCGGCGGCCGCGCGCATCGCCACGATCTCGGCGTGGGCGGTGGGATCGTGGCTGCCGATGGGCTGGTTGGCCCCCACGGCGATCACCTCGCCGGAAGCCGGATCGACGATGACGGCGCCCACGGGCGTCTCGCCCGCGGCGGCTGCGTCTTGCGCCGCTTCGAGGGCGATGCGCATTGTCCGATGATCATGGTCCACGATCCACTACGACCCCAGCCCGACGATCCGGGTCAAGCCCACGACTCGGATAGCGGCCCCGAAGGCGGAGAGCGCGTCGCCAAGCTGCTGGCCCGCGCCGGCGTCGGTTCGCGCCGCGACGTGGAGCGCCTGATCGCCGAGAACCGGGTGGCCATCAACGGCCGCACCCTGGACACCCCGGCGGTGAAGGTGGAGCCCGGCGACATCGTCACGGTCGACGGCGAGGTGATCGGCGAGCCCGAGCCCGCGCGTCTGTTCCGCTACCACAAGCCCGTGGGCCTGGTGACGACGCACAAGGACCCGCACGACCGCCCGACGGTGTTCAAGGCCCTGCCGCCGGGCCTGCCGCGGCTGATCTCGGTGGGCCGCCTGGACATCAACTCCGAGGGCCTGCTGCTGCTCACCAACGACGGCGAGCTCGCCCGGGCGCTGGAGATGCCGTCCACGGCCATCGTGCGCCGCTACCGCGCCCGCGCGCACGGCCGCACCACCCAGGACAAGCTGGACACGCTGAAGAACGGCATCACCGTCGACGGTGTGCGGTACGGCCCGATCGAGGCGAAGCTGGACAAGGCCAAGGAAGGTCCGCAGGGCGCGAACCTGTGGCTGACCGTCACCCTGCACGAGGGCAAGAACCGCGAGGTCCGCAAGGTGCTGGAGGCGCTGGGCCTGAAGGTGAACCGGCTGATCCGCCTGGCCTACGGCCCGCTGGCGCTCGGGACTCTGGGCGTCGGCGAGCTCGAGGAGGTGGGGCCGCGGGTGATCCGCGAGCAGTTCGCCGAGCACATCGACCCCGCCAACCTGCCCACCGGCGAGCGGCCGCAATACCGCTCGGCGCGCAAGAGCCCGGCGCGCCGCGCCCAGGAGGCGGCGAAGGTCGAGGCCGATCTCGCCACACCGATCGCGCGCGGACCGAAGGAGAAGCCCGCCTACAAGGCCGGCTGGGCCAAGCCGAAGCCCAAGATCAGCCCGCACCCCAAGCCCAAGGCGGGCGCCAAGCCCCGCCCTGTGGCCAAGGCCAAGCCGGGCAAGCCGGTCAGGGCGCCCACCCGGCCGGGGATCATCGACAAGGCTACAGCGACTGGATTGAAGCGGGGGGGCGGCCCTGCCGCAGGCCCTCGCGGGCCGAGGCCGTCCGCATCACCGCCCCGAAGCTCCGGCGCTCGTCGGCCAGGCCCTCCCAGATCGGGCGGTCGAGGGCCGCGCGGGTGAGCCGCTTGGCGTAGGCGATCCCGTCCGCGCCGCGGTTCTCCCACTCGGCGGCGATCGCCAGCGCCCGGGCCATCAGGTCATCGGCCAGCTCGTGCACCAGGCCGATCCGATACGCCTCGGCGCCGTCGAAGGTGAGGCCGCGCAGGATGATCTCCAGCGCCTTGGCCTCGCCCACCACGCGCGGCAGCCGCTGCGTCCCGCCGCCGCCCGGGAAGATGCCGACGCGGGTCTCCGGCAGGCCGATGGCGGCGACGTTCGGGCTGGCGATCCGCAGGTCGCAGGCCAGCGACAGCTCGAACCCACCGCCCATGCAGAGGCCATTGATGGCGGCCACCACCGGCTTGGGCGCCTCGAAGATCTCGTCCACCAGGGCGAGGAACCCCTGCTTCGGACGCCCGGCGGGCTCGATCGGCGGCGGAGGCGGCGGGGCGTCCTTTGTGGCGTCGCTCATGTCGGAGAGCTCGCCCACGTCGTAGTGGCGGATGAAGATGTCGGGCAGGCCGCCGGTGATGATGACAGAGCGCACCGCCGGATCGGCGCTGAGCGGGCGGAAGGCGTCCAGCATCTCCTGCGCCCCCGCGGCGGTCATCGTGCCCAGGGGCGGGTTCGCATAGGTCATGACCGCGGCCCCGCCCCGGCGCTCCACCTTCACCAGGCCCATGCCGTCCTCCCTTGCTTTGTTGGCCCAAACCTTGGATCGGGAGCGCTGGACCGACAAGGAGCGCCGACTTGCGCATCGTCTCAGGGGAATTCCGCGGCAAGGCGCTGATCGCGCCCAAGGGCGACGCCACGCGCCCCACGTCGGACCGCGCCCGGCAGGCGATCTTCAATATCCTGGAGCACGCGCCGTGGTCCGAGGGGGTGCGCGAGCGGCGGGTCATCGACCTGTTCGCCGGCTCGGGCGCCCTCGGGTTCGAGGCTCTGTCGCGGGGGGCGGCCTTCTGCCTGTTCGTGGAGACCGACGAGGCGGCGCGCGGCGCGATCCGCGACAACGTCGAGGCCATGGGACTGTTCGGGCGCACGCGCGTCCACCGCCGAAGCGCCATCGACCTGGGCGTCCGGCCCGGCGCTGACGGGCCGGCCTTCGACCTGGCGTTCCTCGATCCGCCGTATGCCAAGGGCCTCGGCGAGCAGGCCCTGGAGAAGCTGACGACCGGCGGCTGGCTGGCCCCCGGCGCCGTGGTGGTGTTCGAGCGCGGCGTCGCGGAGCCGACGCCTGAGGTTGCCGGATATACCTCGCTCGACGTCCGCGATTACGGCGCGGCGCGCGTCCATTTCCTGCAACATCAATAACATTGGGGACTGTCACAAACTATTCGCAAAATCTTCGCCAGCGAAGACAGTATTTCTAACGCCCCGTTAGGGCTGATCACCGATGTCTGGCGGCGGTTGTTTCCCGGAGGCCGGCATGACGCTGCTGCTCGACATCGCGCCGCATATCCCGCCGGTGTCCGCGCACACGCCGGGCGCGGAGCTGTACCAGCGGTTCCAGAACGAGCCCGACACCCTGGCCATCGCTTTGGTCGACGACGACGGCGCGCCGGTGGGGCTGGTGGAGCGCAACGCCTTCCTCGTGCTGATGGCCGCTCAGCACGGCTACGCCCTGTGGTCCAAGCGGCCCACCTCGCACATGATGAAGCGCGATCCGGTGGTGGCCGACG
>Ga0209257_1004125_pt1 | contig 11585 bp, 9 predicted proteins | sample AraplaCvi_mCL_r2_FD_184277 | JGI IMG/M metagenome (GOLD analysis project Ga0209257, IMG submission 184277) | Arabidopsis root microbial communities from North Carolina, USA - plate scrape MF_Cvi_mCL_r2 (SPAdes) (version 2) | ecosystem: Host-associated > Plants > Roots > Endosphere | place: USA...
GATCGGTTCGGACATGGCGATCCAGCTGCGCTTCGGGAAGCTGGCCTCCACCCGCGGCCGGCGCGAGGCCGTGCAGCCGCTGGCCAACTTCTACAAGACCGCCGACGGCCGCTGGATCTGCCTGTTGCCGCGCCAGGGCAGCGTGGACTGGCCGCGCATCGCCGCCGTCGCCGGCCGGCCCGAGCTGGTCGACGACCCGCGCTTTTCCTCAGCCAAGGCCCGCCGCGAGCATGGCCAGGCGCTGGTCGACATCCTGGACGAGGCGTTCGGAGCCATGAGCTATGTGCAGGCCGAGGCCGCCCTGGACGACGCCGACCTCACCTGGGCGCCCTACCAGACCCCACGTGAACTGGCGGCCGACGCCCAGGCCGAGGCCGCCGGCTGCTTCGTCGATACGCCCGACGGCCGAGGCGGGACCTTCAAGGCGCCAGCCGCGCCGGCCCGTTTTCCCGGCTCGGAGGACGGTCCGCGCGGCCCCGCGCCCAAGCTGGGCGAGGACACGGCGGCGGTGTTCAGGGAATTGGGCTGGTCCGAGGACCAGATCGCGGGGCTGGCTAGCGCTTGATCTTGTCGTTGGCGTCGGCCAGCACGCGCAGCATCTCGGCCGAGAACATCGAGCTGGCCAGGCGCTGGCCGCCGCCCATGCCGGCATTGTCCGAGCCGCCGAACGGGCTGGCGGCGTCCTGCGAGCCGCGCAGGATCAGATCGACCATCGCCTCCTGCTGGCGGATGCGCTCCAGACGACGCCCGCTGGCGTACTGCAGGAAGCCCTGGTCGCTCTGGACGACCGGCGCGGATGGGCCCGGATCGATCCGGGTCGCGCCAGCGGTCTTGGTCAGATTGGCGTAGACCTCGCCCACCGTCGCGGCGCGGCCTTCCTTGTAGAAGATCGACTTGTTGGCCTGGGCGGCGTCCGGGAACATGGCCGCGGCATTGGCGCCGGGCGAGGCGGTGGCCGCCTCGATCAGGCGGGCCGAGCCCGACGGGCCCAGGAAGTGGGCCGCATAGAGTTCGCCGGCCGTCGGCGAACGCCCTACCCGGCCGCGCAGGTACGAGGCGTGGTCCGACGCCAGTTCGCCAGCCATCAGCGACGCCGCGTGCGGATCGGTCTTCAGGCCCAGCACGGCTTTGCGAGCCTCGTCGCCCTCGACGCGATAGCGGCCGTCCGAGCCCTGGCTGATCAGGTCGGCGTAGCGGGCGTAGCCGTACTTGGCGCCGTGCTTCTTCAGCGTGGACAGCCAGGTCTGGTCGACGAACTGGAAGAGGCCCGAGGCAGAGGACGTACGGGCCTTGGCGGCGGGGTTGAAACCGCTCTCGCGCTTGGCCGTACCCATCAGGAACGTGAAGTCGACACCCGTCGCGCTGGAAGCGCGCTGGATCGCCGACTCGACGACATTGCGGATGGAGCTGACGGCGGGCATGGGCCTCATCACTCGGCGATCATGGTTAATTCGCAATTAACCACGTCCACGTCCCGGGGTCCGGAGACGAGATGCCGCACCCGATCTTACAACCGTAAGAAAAATCGACACATAGATTACGAATGTCAATTTACACGGACGCAGAAGCGCGCTGATCTGATCTCACAGATGTAATTTCATCTAGGAGGTCGACATGGCCCTGGCTCTCAACCCCAACGGCTCCGGCATTCCCGGCCTGGACGCCCCGCCGCGCAAGCCCTGGAGGGCCCTACTGATCGGCCTGGGCGTCTCGGGCGCGCTGCACATCGGACTGATCGGCTACCTGGCCTACCAGAAGTACGTCGCGCCGCTGCCCCCGGCCGAACCGGATCAGGTCTTCCGGTTGGAACCTCCGTACATCGCGCCGAAGCCGCCTGTCCCTCCCCCGCCGACCGACCAGCCGCCGCGCAACCAGATGCGGCTGCATAGCCCAGTCCCGACGCCACTGCCGCCGCTCGACCCGCTGCCGATCAAGCCTATCGACATTCCCGAGGGCCCGCCGGCGCCCGGCCCCATGACCCTGCCGACCGTCCCCGCCCAGCCGAACGTCCCGCCCATACCGCAGCCGAAGGTCATCACCCGAGCCAACTGGCTGAGACTGCCGTCGGCCGACGATATGGCTCGCTATATCCAGAAAGCGCCCAGCGGCGCGGCCTGTCTGGCTCGGCGACCTTGAACTGCGTGGTGGCGATCAACGGAACGGTCCGCGACTGCACGGTGCTGACGGAGACCCCGACCGACGAGGGCTTCGGCGTCGCCGCCCTGAAGGTCTCGCGCTTCTTCAAGATGAAGCCGCAGATGGAGAACGGCGAGGCGGTCGATGGCGCGACCGTGCGCATCCCGATCCGCTTCAACGCGGGCGCCTGACAGCCCCTTTTCGCAGGAGCCCTCCTCCGGCGTTGAAACGGTGGCCGGGTCGTTACGCCTCGACCCGGCCATTTCCTCAGTAGCTCTTGGGCAGGCCCAGCACGCGCTCGGCGATGAAGTTCAGGATCATCTCGCGGCTGACCGGCGCGATGCGGGCGATCATCGCCTCGCGGAAGTAGCGCTCGACGTCGTACTCCTTGGCGTAGCCCATGCCGCCGTGGGCCAGGACGGCGTTCTCGCAGGCGTGGAAGCCGGCTTCCGCGCCCAGGTACTTGGCGGCGTTGGCCTCGGCCCCGCAGTCCTTGCCCTGGTCGTAGAGGGCGGCGGCCTTGAAGGCCAAGAGGTTGGCGGCCTCCAGCTCGGCCCACGACTTGGCCAGCGGATGGGCCACGCCCTGGTTCTTGCCGATCGGCCGGCCGAACACGATCCGCTCGTTGGCGTAGGTTGTCGCCTTGGCCAGCGCCGCGCGGCCCAGACCGATGGCCTCGACGGCAAACAGCACGCGCTCGGGGTTCAGGCCGTGCAGCAGGTACTGGAAGCCCTTACCCTCCTCGCCGACCAGATCCTGCGCCGGGACGAACAGGTCCTCGATGAAGAGCATGTTACATTCGACAGCCTTGCGTCCCATCTTCGGGATCGGCTTGGCGTCGATCTTCTCGCGGTCGGTATAGAACAGGCTGAGCCCTTGTGTGGGCTTGGCGCACTGGTCCTTGGGCGTGGTGCGGGCGATGATCAGGATCTTGTTGGCGCGCTGGGCGCCGGTGGTCCAGATCTTCCGGCCGTTCAGGCGATAGCCGACATCGACCTTCTCGGCCCGGGTCTCCAGGCTGGAGGTGTCGAGCCCCGAGTTCGGCTCGGTCACCGCGAAGCACATCTTGTCCTCGCCGGAGATGATCCGGGGCAGCAGGCGATTGCGCTGCTCGTCGCTGCCGAACTTCACCAGCGGCATCGGGCCGAAGATGTTGAGATGGATGGCGCTGGCGCCCGAGAAGCCCGCGCCCGACTGGGCCACGGTCTGCATCATCACGGCGGCCTCCGTCAGGCCCAGGCCAGCCCCGCCGACGCTCTCGGGCATGGCCACGCCCAACCAGCCGCCCTCGGCGATGGCGGCGACGAATTCTTCAGGGAAGTTTCCGGTCTCGTCCGTGCGACGCCAGTACTCGTCGTCGAAGGCGGCGCACACCTTGGCCACGCCTTCGCGAATGGCTTCCTGTTCCTCGGTCAACCAGAATCCGGACATCCAGCCCTGCTCCCCTGCGTCTTATGGTTCTTGGGTCTCGGACTCCTCGAAGCGGCGCGCGTCCATGGCGGCGGCGTCGGGGCCCGGGTTATCGCCATTCAGATACGCCGCGACCATGTCGGCCACAAGCGGCGCGAGCAGCCAGCCGTTACGCCGTGCGCCCACTGCCAGCATGACACCCGGCGCTGCGCTCCAGCCTACCAGCGGCAGGCCGTCGGCCGTCGTCGCGCGCACGCCGACCTCCACGCGGGCCGCATCCAGATCCAGGTCCGGCCGCAGAGACCAGGCCGCCGCGCGCAAGGCCTGGGTCGCTGAGGCTTCGGGGGCCAGGTCGTCGCGACCGACTTCCATGGTGGCGCCGATCGCCAGGCTCTCGCCCGGCGCCAGATAGACGCCCTCGCCCCGCACCACCGCGCCGTCCTCGGTCGCCGGCATGCGCAGGATCTGCCCCTTCACCGGGGTCAGGGCGGCCGTTTCGGGCGCCAGCTGGCCGCCGCGCGCGCCAGGCCCGGTCGCCAGCACCAGGATGTCGAAGGCTTCGATCCGGCCATCGCCGAGTGTCAGGGCGCCGGGCGCGAACGCCTCGACCGCGACGGCCTCGAACCGAGCGCCGGCCGCTCCGGCCGCCCGGTGCAACACCGCCAACGCGGGCCGCGCCTCGAGACGCCAATCCTCGCGGATGATCTCGTCCGTCGGCAAGCCCAGGTCGCGCAGTTTCCGGCCCACCTGGCCACGCCACGCATCCGAGCCCTCGATCCGAACGCCGGCGCGGGAGATCTCGATGCCCAGGTCCTCGGCGAAGGCCGGCCACAGGTCACGGGCGCGGCGCATGAGGGCCAGGTGATCGCGCGAAGCAGGGTCGAACAGCGCCTCGCTGACCGGGGCCAGCATGCCCGCCGCCACGCCCGAGGCGTTGTCGCCCGGCGCGGCCGGATCGAAGATGGTGACCTGGAAACCCGCGCGCGCCAGACACACCGCCACAGCGGATCCCAAGGCCCCGGCTCCCGCCACGGCGATACGCGCGCCCGATTGAACTGTCATGGCGCGCAAACACCTTCCAGCGGCCCGAACGTCAACCCCCGACGACCTTGGCGCGCCCCAGGCGATTCATCGTTAACGACAAAAGGGCGAGCGCGACACTTTGGCGCGAAGACCCGTTCCGTGCATGCCCGCACGTGACGACGCAGCCAAGCTCGGTCTATATCCGTTAACATATCTATCAGGCCGCCCCTGCGGCGTTGGAGGGAATAGAGGCGTGAACGATCGAGCCGCAGCCGAACCGGCCCACCCCGTTGACCTGTATGTGGGCGCCCGGCTGAGAATTCGCCGCAAGATGATGGGCCTTTCCCAGACCCAGGTCGCCGACGCTCTCGGCATCACCTTCCAGCAGATCCAGAAGTACGAGCGCGGCGCCAATCGCATCAGCGCCAGCAAGCTGTACGACGCCGCCAAGCTGCTGCAGGCCCCGGTGTCCTACTTCTTCGAGGGTCTCGAAGACACCGACGGCGGCATCGACGACGGCTTCGCCCAGCGCATGACCGAGTTCGTCTCCACGCCGGAGGGCCTGGAACTGGCAAGCCTGTTCCCACGCCTGGCCGACCGCCGCCTGCGCCGCCGGGTCGTCGACCTGGTCCGCGCCATGGTGGATGACGAGGCCCCGTAACGGCCTTCGAGATCCTCGGCAAACCAGCCCGCGATCGCTCCGGCGACGCGGGCTTTTTGTTGCCTCGCGACTCAGTCGGCGATCCGCACACGAAGTAAAATCTTACTTTGCACCCGCGCGCCGTCCGCTCATGCGCCTAGCGAACGAACGTTCAACCGCGCACCCCGTCCAATTCGCAGGCAGGCGCGCCTCGCACCTCATCGTTTGCATCGGCATGTCTTTGTCTGTTCGCGGCCCTGTGTCGGACTCGACACGCAGTGTCGCCATCGGCGCCGCCAGGGGGCTGGCGCGCGGCGCTGCCAAGCGAGGGGATATAAGATGGTTTCGATGAAGCGATTGGCGGCGGGGGCCGCCCTTGGCGCGATGGCGCTGGCGATAGGGAGCGCAGCCTACGCGCAGGAGACCACCGCCGCCCTGCACGGGCAGGTGAACAACAACGGCGTGGCGGTGCCGAACGCCAGCGTCACCGTTCTGCACACGCCCTCGGGCACGCGCGCCGTGACCATGACCGGGGCCAGCGGCGCGTTCGATGCGCGTGGTCTGCGGGTCGGCGGTCCGTACACGGTGACCGTCACCACCCCGGACGGCGGGGCCAAGACCTACAGCGACCTCTATCTCAGCCTGGGCAAGACCACCGATCTGGCCGTCGAACTGGGCGACAGCGCCGAGGTCGAGGCCGTGGTGGTCTCGGCCGCCAGCCGCGCCAACAACGACCAGGGCCCCAAGACCGTCCTGAACCGCGACGACCTGAACTCGGTCGTGGCCGTGACCCGCGACCCTCGCGACTTCGCCCGTCGCGACATCCTGGTGGCTCAGGACCTGGCCGGCTCGCGCGCCGGCACCAACGGCGGCGGCATCTCGATCGCCGGCTCGAACCCGCGCTTCAATCGCCTGGCGGTCGACGGCGTGTCGGCCCAGGACAACTTCGGCCTCGCCCAGGGCGGCATGAGCACCGCGCGCGGTCCGGTCACCCTGGACGCGGTCGAGCAGTTCTCGGTCGCGGCCGTGCCGACCGACGTCGAAAACGGCGACTTCGTCGGCGGCGCCCTGAACCTGGTGCTGCGCTCGGGCGGCAACAGCTTCCACGGCGTCGGCTTCGTCAACTACCTGAACGAGGGCATGGTCGGCCGGCACTACAGCGACACCCGCGTGCCGCAGACCATCAGCCAGAAGAACTACGGCGGGTTCCTGTCGGGCCCGATCATCAAGGACAAGCTGTTCTTCGCGGTCAGCTACGAGACCTACAAGACCCTGGACACCACCCAGTTCGGCGCGCCGGGCTCGGGCGCGGTCAACACCTTCTCGAACGGCCTGACCCAGGCGACGATCGACTCGATCGTCAACACCTACAACAATAACTACGCGAGCGACTACGCGCTGGGCGCGATCCCGCTGACCGCCCCGGTCACCGACAAGAAGTACTCGGCCAAGATCGACTGGAACATCAGCGACAAGCACCGCGCCAGCCTGACCTATCGCTATGCCGAGAGCAGCTCGTTCCAACGCACCGACCTGGCCGCCGGCGTCGCCGCCCTGTCGTCGCACTGGTATCAGCAGGCCAACAGCGACGAGGCCACCACGCTGGAGATCCACTCCAACTGGACCGACAACCTTTCGACCACGCTGAAGGCCACCTACCGCGACTACCGCAACGGCCAGAACCCGCCTGGCGGCCAGAACTTCTCGGACGTGCGCATCTGCGCCGCCCCGACCCCGGACGCCACCCTGACCAGCTGCGCCGCCGGCTTCTCGCAGGTCTATTTCGGTCCCGACCAGTTCCGCCACGCCAACGCCCTGGACGAGCAGGAGACCCGCTACCAGGCCGTGGGCGAGTACAGCTGGCGTGAGAACCGCTTCAAGTTCGGGGCCCAGGCCCGCAAGGCCGACGTGTTCGATGTCTTCGTGCCCAACGCGCGCGGCCAGTACTATTTCGACTCGATCGCCGACTATCAGGCCGGCAAGGCCAGCCAGCTGATCTACGCCAACTCGGTCACCGGCAACCCGAATAACGCGGCCTTCAACAGCACCTACTGGACCTATTCCGGCTTCGCCCAGGACACCCTGGACATCACCGACGACCTGCAGGTCTCGGCGGGCGTCCGCTTCGACTGGTACGACGAGCCGGACCGTCCGATCCTGAACCCGAACTTCACCAGCCGGAACGGCTTCACCAACCAGAAGACCATCGACGGGCTGCACGTGCTGATGCCTCGCGTCTCGGTCGACTGGAAAGCGACCGACAGCCTGCGTTTCACAGGGGGCTTTGGCCTGTTCGCGGGCGGCTCGCCCGACGTGCTGACCGGCATCTCGTTCTACAATACCGGCTACGCCACCAGCCAGGTTACCATCCAGCGCAACAGCAACGGGACGTTCACCGAAACCGGCGGCACGCCGGGCTTCACCCAGGCCATCGGCTCGGCGGCCCTGGATGGCTTGAACACCGACAGCAAGTTCGGCCTGGCCGTGCCGACCATCGTCCAGCAGCTGCAGCAAGGCACCCTGACCGGCTCGCCGACCATTCCGCCGCTCAGCGAGGTGATCGCCCTGTCGCCCAGCTTCGAGATGCCGGGCCAGTGGAAGCTGTACCTGTCGGGCGAATGGCGTGGATCGGGCAAGTGGACCGAGGGCTGGATCGCCACGGTCAACTACATCGCCACCCAGGCCCAGAACGAGATCACCTATTACGACAGCCGCGCCCAGCCGCTGGTGATCAACGGCGTCCAGCAGTTCCTGCCCGACGGCCGGATCCGCTATGACGGCCTGGCCGCCACCACGCCGGGCAAGGCCTCGACCAACCTCGGCTCGAACCGCGACGTCATCGTCACCAACGCCGACAAGGGCGACAGCTGGACCGCCTCGGCCCAGATCTCCAAGCGCTTCGACTGGGGTGGCGACTTCTCGCTGGGCTATGCCCGCCAGAACATGAACGACATCAATGCCGGCCTGTTCTTCGGCACCACGGCGGGCTCGCTGTACGGCGGCGTCGCCGCCGGCATGGACCCGAACCGCGACTATCTGGGTCGCTCGGTCTACGAGATCAAGAACCGCTACAAGGCCGAGTTCAGCTACCGCAAGAAGTTCTTCGGCGACAACGAGACCCGCGTGACGCTCTTCGCCGAGCGCCAGGACGGCCGTCCGTTCGGCTTCTACATGCAGGATCGCCAGTCGGGCCGCAGCCAGGTGTTCGGCGTCAACCGCACCGCCCAGATGCTGTACGTGCCCGATCTCAGCGGCACGGGCGGCGCGTCGGGCCTGGACTACGGCCTGGTGACCTTCGCCACCGCCAACGACCTGACCTTGTTCAAGAAGTATGTGACGCAGTTCAACCTACCGACCGGACTGGTGCAGAAGAATTCCAACACCAACGCCCCGGTGAACCGCCTGGACGCCCAGTTCAGCCAGCAGCTGCCGACCCTGATCGACGGCCACAAGCTGAAGCTCCAGGTCGACATCCGCAACGTGCTGAACCTGATCAACCGCGACTGGGGCTTGGTGTCGGAATACGGCGACGTCAACACCCTGGCCCGCGTCGACTGCCTGACCTCGACCGGCGCCCTCGCCGCGACGAACGACGCCAGCTGCGCCCGCTACCGCTACTCCAGCGTCCCGACCTCGGTGACCAAGACCCGCAATACGGGCCTGTCGCTGTGGTACATGCAGGTCTCGCTGCGCTACGAGTTCTAGGCGCGGCGACAGCTCTGAAACGAGGCCCGTGGCGTTCCGCCATGGGCCTTTTTTCATGTTCGGAACCCTCGCCCAGGCCTTCCGTTGATCCGGCGACGGAGCGGTGACGAAGGGCTGGCCTATGCCGCGCGATACGATCGACCTGCAGCCGGCGGCGCCCGGCCTTCTCTACGTCAACGATGACGATCCCGGCCTGCGCCGCGTGAAGGCCGGTGACGGCTTCGCCTATCGCGATCCGGACGGCGACAAGGTAAGCGACGCCGCCACGCTGGACCGCATCCGGCTGTTGGCCATCCCGCCGGCCTGGACCGACGTCTGGATCTGCCCCTCGCCGCGCGGCCACATCCAGGCGACCGGCCGCGACCAGAAGGGCCGCAAGCAGTACCGCTATCACGAGGCCTGGCGGCGCGACCGCGACGGGCTGAAGTTCGGCCGCATGATCGCCTTCGGCCGCGCCCTGCCCAAGCTGCGCGCCCAGGTCGAGGCCGACCTGGCGCTACGCGGCCTGCCACGCGACAAGGTCATCGCCGCCGTGGTGCGGCTGATGGAGCTGACCCTGATCCGCGTCGGCAACGAAGAGTACGCCCAGGCCAACAAGAGCTTTGGCCTGACAACCCTGCGCGACCGCCACGCCAGGCTGTCCAGCGTCGGGGGCACGTTCCAGTTCAAGGGCAAGAGCGGCAAGGTCCACACGACCGGCTTCCGCGACAAGCGCCTGGCCCGCATCGTCAAGGCCTGCCAGGACGTGCCTGGCCAGCGGCTCTTCCAGTACATCGATGACGACGGCCAGCGGCGCTCTGTCGAGAGCGCCGACGTCAATGCCTATCTCCGCGCCACGATCGGCGAGGATTTCTCGGCCAAGGACTTCCGCACCTGGGCCGGCACCCTGGCCGCCGCTCGCGCCCTGTGTCTGGTCCCCAAGGCCGGCAGCGCCACCGAGGCCAGGCGCAACGTCAATACCTGCGTGAAGGCCGTGGCCGGCCTGCTGGGCAATACCGCCGCCGTCTGCCGGGGCTCGTACATCCACCCCCTGGTGCTGGAGGCCTATCAGCAAGGCGTGCTGCCGCTGAAGCCCGGCCGCTCGGAGCGCGCCTTCGAATTGGCGGTCATCCGCTTCCTGGAGGCGGCCCAGGCCTCGTGCGCCGAAGCATAGCGGAACACCTCTGCGCCAAGCGCCGTTGACTCGGCTCGAACGGAGAAACGCCCATGGCCGCCGGCCGTCCTACCTGGCAGGGCCACCTGCGCCTGTCGCTCGTGACCTGCCCCGTCGCGATGTACACCGCCACCGACTCGCGCGGCGACGTGCACTTCAACATGCTGCACAAGAAGACCCACAACCGGATCCGGATGATCCCGACCGATCCGGACCTGGGGCCGATCGAGCGCTCGGAGATCGTCAAGGGCTACGAGTACGAGAAGGGCGAGTACATCGTCGTGACCCAGGACGAGATCGACAGTGTCCGCCTGGAGAGCACCCGCACGATCGACATCGAACGCTTCGTGCCCGCCGCCGAGATCGATCGTCTCTATTGGGACAATCCGTACTTCCTGGTCCCCGACGGCAAGCTGGCCGCCGAGGCCTACGGCGTGATCCGCGAGGCGATGACCAAGGAGGGTCAGGTCGCCCTTGGCCGCGTCGTCATGCACCAGCGCGAGCGCCTGCTGGCCATCGAACCGCGCGAGAACGGCATGGTCGCCTGGAGCCTGCGCACCCGTCGCGAGGTGCGCGACGCCGCCAGCTATTTCGACGCCATTCCCGAGAAGAAGCCCGACACAGCGATGATCCAGATCGCCCAGAAGATCATCGAGCAGAAGGAAGGCCCGTTCGATCCCGAGCAGTTCAACGACCGCTACGAGGACGCGCTGCGGGCGCTGATCAAGGAAAAGCAGAAGGGCAAGGGGCGGAAGGTGTCGGCGCCGGACGAGCCCGAGGACACCAACGTCGTCGACCTGATGGAGGCCCTGCGCAACAGCCTGGGCAAGGCGCCGGCGAAGGCCGCGGCGAAGAAGCCGGCAGCCAAGGCTCCGGCAAAGACCGCGCACAAGACGCCGGCGCGGAAGAAGGCGAGCTGAACAAGCCTCGTCATCCCGGGCGGCGTAGCCGACCCGGGACCCAGGGGCCAAGCGCAGTGAAGCCGCCCCTGGGTCCCGGCTCTCCGCTTCGCTGCGGCCGGGATGACGAGGTTTATTTGGCGCTGCTCTTCGAACTCCCCAGCTTCTTGATCGCCGCCGCCAGATCACGCTCGCTCTCCCCATAGGCATCCCAGGCGTCGAGGTCCTTCAGCAGTCCCGGCACGGTGCGGATGTTGAACCGCGCCGGATCCAGCCCCTTCCTCACCTGGGTCCAGGCCACGGGCCACGAGACCGGCGCCCCGGGCCGGCCACGCGGCGACAGCGGCGCGACCGCCGTACTCATGCGGTCGTTGCGCAGGTAGTCCAGGAAGATCTTTCCGCTCCGCTCCTTCTTGGACATGTTCAGCAGGTACTGGTCGGGACTGTCGGCGGCCATGCGGGCGCAGACCTCGCGGGCGAAGGCCTTGGCCCCATCCCAGCCGATCTTGGTCGGCTTCAGCGGCGTGACCACGTGCAGCCCCTTGCCGCCGGTGGTCTTGCAGAACGGCGTCAGACCCAGGGCCTCCAGCCGGTCGCGGATCTCCCGCGCCCCTCGACC
>Ga0209257_1004128_pt1 | contig 11577 bp, 11 predicted proteins | sample AraplaCvi_mCL_r2_FD_184277 | JGI IMG/M metagenome (GOLD analysis project Ga0209257, IMG submission 184277) | Arabidopsis root microbial communities from North Carolina, USA - plate scrape MF_Cvi_mCL_r2 (SPAdes) (version 2) | ecosystem: Host-associated > Plants > Roots > Endosphere | place: USA...
CAGGCGTTGTGGTCAATCATCGCCGCGCGGAGCGACCAATCCCTGTGTAGCGCCGTTCGCCGAACGAGCCCCGCCCCCCTGGGGCCGACGCCCTCTGGTCGGCGCCGAGATCCCTCGGGCTTGAGGTCTAGCCCTTCAATTTCTGCTTTCCCTCTTCGAGAAAGCCCGACAGCAATGTCTCCATCGCACCCATAAAATCGTCCGACTTCTCTTCGCGGAGCTTTTCCGCCTGTTCGACGAAGCCCGAAAGCAGGCCCCTCATTTCATCGGGCGCCTTCTCCAGCCGTCTGAGCATCTTCAGCCCGTTGTGGGCATAGCCGAGAAACACGGCATTTCGCTCCGTGATCTCGGCCAACATCTCTTTGGTAATGCGCTCGCTGGGCGAGACGAATTCGCCGTCGATCCAATCCACGTACAGCGAGGCGTTCTTGGCGTGGTTCGATGTCTCGTGAAACTCGCCCTGGGTCTGCTTGAACGCCTCCATGGCAGCCTCCCAGTCGCCACGGGCTTTCGCATCTTTTTCCGCCTCGGACCCTTCGAGCATGTAGGCATTGGATTTGTTCTTGGCCGCATGACGCCCAAAGGCGGCGAGAACCTTCTTCTGATCAACCTCAAGGCCAAGAACCAGGCTGACCGCCCAGGCGCCGAGGTTGTTGACCTTTGAACATTCCTCGAGCGAGATCTGGTGGAGGCATAGCGCCCGCGCCACCGCGCCACCCTTCGCCAGGAGCTCCGCCTCGTGAAAGAGGCGCTCAGCGTTATCAAATGTCTTCTCGGCGCCGCGGACGAGAACGTCCACAGATGCCTGGTCCGGCTTCGTCGCCTTCTCAATCATCGTTTCTCACATCGTCCATTGTTGTTCCCGCGTATTGCAAGCATGAATACTTCGCACACAGCAGGCGCCTACCCGTCGAAACAGGAATAACACATGACCGCCGAGTGGACGCCGGTTTTCGTCCTTCCCAATATTCCGCTGGAAGCTGCAATCGGCTGCGACATCGCGGCGCTTGCCCCCGGACACGATCGCCGCGTTGCGACCCTGAAGCGCACGCACCCCATGCTCAGGCGTTTCCTCAACCGTTTCGCTGACAACTTCGGGCAGAAGTTCGAACCCGCCGTCCTGATCCTGAACACAGCGGCGCCACCGATATTTAGCGAAGTCTCGGCGCTGGCGAGCTTTCGCGATCTTATCGCGCTCTCGGCGGTCACCCACGGACGCGCGCTGGAACTCCGACATCCGCGCGGGCATCGGGTCCTATTTGGCGAGGCCTTCTCGATCTATCCTTGGATGCTTGACCGACGCTATGAGGATGTGATCGGCAGCACACCGGCCATCCTCGGTACGCATGAAGTTTCCAGCTTCAAGGGTCAGTCATCACCAGCACTGTTCCGCACCTCTCTCGGAGAAGGTGACATCGACCAGCCGTTGCTCACGGCGCTCATGGCGCGGTGGCGTCAACGCTATGAAGCCGCAGAGCCCGCTTGGGAAGATGTTGCGCTGATGCGCTCACTCAACATGGCGTATCACGCCTCACTCTTGCCGGCGGGAACGGACACGACGTTTTACGACGTCGGGCGCGTCGTCTCCCTCTGGGTCAGCGCGTTCGAGATCCTCGTGCATCCCGGCGGAAGCGGCCAAGCCAACCGGGATAAGGTTTTCGAGATGATCGAGCGTACGCCTTGGGCAATCCCCGCGAGCGGCCAGCTCGCGCACGATACGGGTGGCAAAACCAAGGTGAAGCGCACCTTGGCATCGTGGCTCTACCAGGTGCTCTACGAATGCCGAAACGACTTCCTCCACGGCAACCCGGTGGAGCGCAGCAATCTCGTCCTTTCAACGCCGCAGCGGACGATCTTCGAATATGCCGCACCGCTCTATCGCCTCGCGCTGACTGCATTTCTGCCACTCACCCACGCAGAACCTATGCCGTCGGCTGACGATCCAAATGCCTTCGGAGCTTACATCGCCGACCACATGGACTTCATGGGGCCGCAGAGAAATGCCGAGGAAGCCCTCCTCACCGCGACACGGCCACCGGCCGAACGCGGCGCGCGCCGTCCCAGGGTCACCCGACCAGCGCCCTAACCGTTTGACTCAGCATCCGGCTCCGCGATCAGCTCTTCGGCCAGTTCCGAAAGCCATGGCGAGACGTCATCGATCCGCACCGCGTCGGCGTGGGCCGCGTAATAGTCTCCGACGGTCCGAAACGTCTCGCCGAAGCGACCGGAAAACATCTTCTGCAGCTTGTCATTCCGGCTCAGCACGCTCGATAGCGCCCGGCCGCCTCGCAAAAACTTCAGCGCGTGCTCGGTTCCGAGCAGATAGAGGTGCTTCCGTTTCCCAGTAGGATGCTCCGCGAGCAGCAGATAATCCTTGAACACCGAATTCTGGCGGATCGATTCCGCGCCGCCCCGCCATCGGATGAACTTGAATTCGGCGACCCGCAGGTTGGTCTCCAGATCAAAATCGCGTCCGGTGTTGCCAGCGCCGAGAGACACATATTCCACCCGCTCATCCGGTTCGAGGATGTGTGGAAGGCACAACAGGATGCCGAGCGCATGGATCGTAACGTTGATTTGGCCGGCCAGGCGTTTCATTTCCGCCGCCGCGGCCAGTGCCTCTCGACCCGCCCCCGCGCTTTCGAGAAAGCTCGCACAGCCCTCCGCCGTCACGCCGCGAACCCCGCTCTCGATCCGAGCGAGGGTTTGTGTCAGGTCCGGCCCCGTGAACCGCGCGAGCAGCGCGCCGATGTCTGCAAGGCCGCTCGTCACGCGCCCACCCGACCGGCGGGACGAAGCCGTTCGATCTGATTGTAGTTGATCACCGCTGCGTCGGCGCCGATGACCGGAAACCGGCTGACGACGTAATGCACGACCTTGTCCATACCCAGTTCCTGTTTGAGCAGATGCTCGCGGCCGATCTCCTTTTTCAGCGCTCGCGAATAGTAGTTCGTGAGAGATCGATTATACCGGACGAACAATTTACGTTCAGCCTCGATCTTCGAAAGATCGATCCAGTTGTTCTTGCATTGGATGTTGAAGATGACACCGTCATGCGTAGCGACGACGTCGAATTCCTTCCGATTGATGCGCTTGATGTTCGTGACGGTGAAGCCCATCCGCTCCAAGTCACGCTTGACCATGTCCTCAAAAATAAAACCCGCGTGAATCTGAAAGCGTCGGCGGCTGCCGAGGTGGACATTCTTGAACGCGTATAGGAAGCGCGATAGCAGATTGACGTTCGAGACAACCCGATCGCCCAGGTCCAGAAACGGTTGATAGGCGTTGGTGTTGGTTGCGTAGTCCGAGGGTATGTTCACCAGCAGCGTCTCGAGTTCGGTGGGATCCAACTCGTTCTGCGCGCGCAGCATCGAGCGAAACTTGTCCTTCTCGATCTCGACATAGAAATCGTCTCGGGAATAGCGGGCGAAGGCGACCACCAGCACGCCCATGGCGGAAAAGTCGGAATCTTTGAGGCCGAACGCCTCATAGGTCGCGCCGATCAGCTTGACGCCGTTGCGCAGTTCGGCGGTCGAGAAAATCTTCCGGCCATCCACCGGTTCCATGGCCGGCATTGTGAACTGATCGCCGCGTAGCTCGGCCATGACGTGGATCGACGCACGTTCCGGCTCAAGAAAATAGTCGTCCAAGGTCTCAAAGTCGTGGCTGGCCATCGCACCAATGCCGTCGACCTCCAGGCTGAAATCCGGCAGCGCCTCGAGCAGCGCAAGCTTATGGTGAAAGCCGGTGATGGCGATGCAGCTGTGCTCGACCTGGGGCAGAAGGACGGTCAGCGCGTCATAGGGCTGAAGAACCAGCGAGCCGGAACACGCATGGGGCATGGTGTAGAGCAGCGAGACGAAGTGCCGTCGCCGCGATTGAAAATAATCGACTGCCCCGCCGATCGTGTCGAGCGTGATGCTGGCGTTACGAGCGTCCTGGCCATGCGCGGCAAAGGCCACACCCATTGCCCCGGCGTACAGCATGATCCGCGTGAATCGGCCAACAACCGATGGTTCGAGATGAGGCGCGAGCGCCTGACGCACGGCCAGCCATGTCGGACCCGGATTTGCAACAAAAGCGCCGTCCACTCGGATCGCGCACAACCAAGCTCGAAGCCGAACGTCGGCGATCCCGAATCTTGGCAGATTGATGAATTCCTCGACGGCCCGGATCGTCTCATGCCATGCCGCCACCGCGTCATCTCGCCGATACTGCGCGAGGACGGAGAGCACGCCTTGGCCGTGCGCAGCCAACTGGCTCTCGATCAGTGCCCTCGCTTCATCCCCCGATATTGTCCGCATGACGCTCAAATTTTCCCCGTAGGCATCGCAACCTCTCCTTTCCGGCGGAAGATTGGTCCTATTGACACCAATTTCTATAGTGGTGCATATTGGTTCTGACAGAACCGAATTAGGCGCGCAATGGAACAGACCGTCACGACGGCGAAGGCAGCGGAGATCGTCGCTATCGGATACGAGGGGCTACGCTCATACCTGAAGCGTGGCTTGCTCGGTTCGAGCGGATTGATGGCGCCGTTCGTTCATCGCGATTCACCGGCTCCCGACTTGAGCCGGGTCCGCGTCAAGTGGAAACGCTTTGGCTTAGTCGACCTCTGCCTGATGCGTCTGGCGAAGCAACTGATTGACCTTGGCCTTTCATTCGAACAGGCAAATGGCATCGCTTCGCGTGACGATGTTCGAAAGGTGTTTGCGCGAGACCCAAGGGCCGCCGGCACGACACTGATGGCTTGGCCGCCGTATTACGACTTCATTCTCTTTGCGGGCGACGACCTGCGGCACCTTCCGGACCGATTGGCCGAGGCAGGCGACGTGGCTCTACTCGTGCAACTCGATCGGATCGCCGAACACGTCCGATCAGAGATCGATAGAGTATGCGAAGGCGAGGCTTGATTTCTGAATGACCGCTGTCACGGCCTCCCACCTCTACTACATCAAGCTCGGTCGCGGCGGAGACTGGGAGGCCGAAAGCCTGCGCGATGGCGTCCTGCGGTTCGGCTATCGAGAGGCGCCGCACGACCTGTGTGCTCGCGGCGACTGGCAAGGTGTCTGGGAGGCAATGAAAACCATCCGCAGTGATGCCGGCGCCGCGACCCGCGATGTCAATCAGATCCGGGCCTATTACGAGGCCGACGAGCATTCGATCTTCATCACGTTCGTCGGCGGACTCCTCTACTGGTGCCGGCCCAGCGGCCCAGTCGAATTGCTCGATGATCGCAGCCACCGTCGTCAAACCGCGGATGGATGGCTCAACACAAGCGTCAACGGCACCCTGCTCTCGGCCGACCGGCTATCGGGACGTCTGCTGAAGGTGCAGATGTTCCGGGGGACGATCTGCGATGTTCGGGCGGGAGACTATCTCCTGCGAAAACTTAGCGATCAGCTCTCCCCCGAGGTCGCCGCAGCCGAAGAGGCCGAACGAGCGCTGATGACGGCGATCGTGGATCTGATGCGCCTTCTCACCTGGCAAGACTTCGAGCTTCTCGTCGATCTCGTTTTCTCGACCAGCGGTTGGCGCCGGGTTAGCCAGGTCGGGCGCACGCAGAAGACTGTGGACCTGGAGCTCATCTTGCCCAGCACGGCCGAGCGCGCTTTCGTTCAGGTCAAATCGCAAGCTACATCCGCGGCCCTGAACGACTATGTGGCCCGCTTGGGGGAGGCCGATGCGTACGACCGGATGTTTTTCGTCTGGCACACCGGCGACATCTCCGAGGAAAGCAGTCCGGCAGGCGTCACACTTCTTGGTCCGCGAAAGCTTTCTCGCATGGTGCTCGACGCCGGCCTGTCATCGTGGCTGCGGGAAAAGGTTTCCTGACCAAGACAACGCTACTGAAAGCCCGATCTAGGGTTCTCCGGCCCTCCTTACGGATTCGTCCGCAAAGGATGAGCGCGAGGGGGAAAGCCTTCCCCTGCGGCCGAGCCAAGGTCTCGGCCGACCCCTTCTGCGGGGAGACCCCGCAACGCCCCCCCTGAGAGTGAGAGTGCGGACCGGTTTCCGTGACGGGTGAACAGCTGGAGAGAGGCTCCCGCGCCCGTCATGGAGTTTGGTCCCATGAACATGCAAGTCCTCGATGCGCGCCGTGACACGACCGGCGGTTACAAAGTGGATGTCAGCCGCGGCCAGCGGGTCGGCCGCGTCTCGTCCGAGTGGTTCTCGCGTCCGGCCGACGAACGCTACCTCTCGCTCTCCGACCTGGCGCGATCGGTGCGTGACCGCGCCGACCGCAGCCGAACCCGCGTGGTGGAAAGCGCCCTGATCCATGTGGAGGCGAACCGCAATGACCCGGAGCGGTTGGCCCTGATCCTGCCCGGCACCGATACCGCCATTGCGCCGACCCATTGGTCTTTCGGCCAGCTCGCCGGGCTAGTCGGCGCACCCGCCGCCTATCTGCGCCAACTCCCGGCCGCGCTCGCGGGCATCAATCTGCAATATGGCCTGACCTCCAATCGCGCCGAACAGATCAAGACGCTGGAAACCGATGACGGCCGCATGGAGCTGCGCGCCGTCACCGGCCCAGACTATGGGAGGATCTTCGACGCAGAACTGGTGGAAGCCGTGCAACGCATTGCCGGCAACGGCACGGGGGACACGCGCTGGAAGGTGCCCGGCGTGCTCGACTGGTCGACCGGCGTCTACAATCCGCGCGTCGACATCACCAAGGACACGACGACGCTCTACGCCTCTGATCGCGACGTCTTCCTGTTCCTGGTCGACGACCTCAACCCGATCGAGGCCGGCCGACTGCCGGACGGATCGCCCGACCTCTATTTCCGCGGCTTCTATTGCTGGAATTCCGAGGTCGGCGCCAAGACCCTCGGCATGGCGAGCTTCTATCTCCGCGCGGTCTGCCAAAATCGGAATTTATGGGGCGTGGAGGATTTCGAGGAAATTACCATCCGCCACAGCAAATACGCCGCCAACCGGTTTGCGCATGAGGCGGCCCCGGCACTGTTGAACTTCGCGAACTCCTCGCCTCTGCCCTTCGTCAACGGCATCAAGGCGGCGCGCGAGCGGATCGTGGCGAAAACGGACGAAGACCGCACCGACTTCCTGCGCCGTCGCGGTTTCTCCAAGGCCGAGGCAGGGAAGATCATCGACGCGGTGCTGGACGAGGAAGGCCGCACGCCGGAGTCCATCTTCGATTTCGTGCAGGGCATCACCGCGGTTGCGCGCGACAAGCCCCATCAGGACGCCCGCCTCGACATGGAGGCCAAAGCCAAGAAGCTGCTCGATCGAGCGGCCTGATTTCCGTGAAGCCGGGGATGCGGTTCTCCGTATCTCCGGCTTTGCGCGTCCGTGTCTCTCCGGTCCACCGGTCCGTGGCGCTGCCCCCTTTAGAGGAAGAGGGCGGCGCTTCGCTCCGTGACGGGTTAGAGGTTGAGAGAGAGTCTCTCGACCGCCCGTCGCGGAGTAATCCCGATGGCTGCTGCTGTTCAGAAGATCGTCCTGTCGTCCTCGCGCGACATCCCCTTCAACAACCTGGTCTTGAGCCAGTCCAACGTCCGGCGCGTGAAGGCTGGCGTCTCGATCGATGACCTTGCCGCCTCGATCGCCCGACGCGGCCTGATCCAGAGCCTAAGCGTCTTTCCCGTGGTCGACGCCGAAGGTGTTGAGACCGGCATGTTCGAGGTGCCCGCCGGCGGCCGCCGCTTTCGCGCGCTGGAGATGCTGGTGAAGCAGAAGCGTCTCGCGAAGGTCGCGCCCGTGCCCTGCATCGTCCGCGACCGCGACGGGGCGATCCTTCCCGAAGAGGTGTCGCTGGCGGAGAATATCGAGCGCGCTCCGCTCCATCCCCTCGACCAGTTCCGGGCCTTCCAGGACATGCGCGCCAAGGGCATGACCGAGGAGGAGATCGCAGCCGCATTCTTCGTGCAGGTCGCCGTCGTGAAACAGCGACTCCGCCTGGCATCGGTCTCGTCGGCGTTGCTCGACGTCTATGCCGAAGACGGCATGACGCTGGAGCAACTGATGGCTTTCACGGTATCGCCCGATCACGCCCGTCAGGAACAGGTCTGGGATGCGATCAAGGACGCCTGGTCTAAGGAGCCCTATCAGATCCGGCGCATGCTCACCGAGACCACGGTGCGCGCCTCGGACAAGCGCGCCATCTTCGTCGGCATCGAGGCGTACGAGGCCGCCGGCGGCGTCACCATGCGCGATCTCTTCCAGTCCGACGATGGCGGCTGGCTGCAGGATCCGGCGCTGCTCGACCGCTTGGCCGCTGAGAAGCTAAAGGCCAGGGCCGACGAGGTCGCCGCCGAAGGCTGGAAGTGGATCGAGGTCGCTGTCAGCTTCCCCTATGACGCGACCCGAGGCCTGCGCGAACTGCAGGGCGAGGCCCTCGACCTGACCGCCGAGGAACAGGCAACGATCGACGCGCTCATCGCCGAACAACAGAAGCTCGAGGCCGAATATCAGGACGCCGACGAGCTGCCGGACGAGGTTGACCAGAGGCTCGGTGAGATCGAGACGGCACTCGCCGCCCTTGAGGCGCGATCGGTCCGCTACGAGACCGATGATATCGCCCGCGCGGGCGTCTTCATCAGCATCGCCCATGACGGCAGTCTCGACATCGATCGCGGCTACGTCCGTTGCGAGGATGAAGCGCCGATCGTTCCCGAGGGCGAGATTGGCGTGGAATCCGGCGGCGATCCGGCCGAACCGATCGTGCAGCGGGCCGTCATCACGATCGGCGGCCAGCCCGCCGAGCCGGAGGACGACGAGGACGATGCGATCAAGCCGCTGCCAGATCGCCTTGTCACCGAGCTGACGGCCCATCGCACGCTGGCGCTGCGCAATGCGCTGGCCAACAATCCGCACGTCGCCATGACCGCGCTCCTGCACAAGCTGGTCTCCGTCGCCTTCCAGCACCGCATGTACAAGGGCGCAATGGAGGCCTCCGTCAGCCACGTCTTCTTCCCGGTTCAGGACGATGCTTTGAAGGACAGCCCGTCTGCTCGTGCAGTGCACGACCGTCACGAGGCCTGGGCGAGCGACATTCCCGCCGAGGATGATGCGCTCTGGGACTGGTTGGCGGCGCTCGATGACGCCAGCCGCATTGCACTCCTGGCTCATTGCGTGAGCTACGGCGTCAACGCGCTCTACGAAAAGCCGAACCCTTACGGCGGCAACGGCGTCTCGCAGCATGGCCTCGACATGCGGCTCGGCCAGGCGGACCGACTGGTGCGAGCCACCGGCCTCGACATGGTGGACGTCGGTTGGCGTCCAACTGTGGGCAACTATCTGGGCCGCGTCACCAAGCCCCGCATCCTTCAGGCAGTCCGCGAAGGCGCCGGCGAACAGGCCGCGCAGCTCATAGACCACCTGAAGAAGGGCGACATGGCCAAAGAGGCAGAACGCCTGCTGGCGGACACTGGCTGGTTGCCCGAGCCGTTGCGGTTGATCGACCAGGCCGACGCACCGCTGGCCCGAGAGGACGCTGACGGTGAGGTTGGCAGCGCCGCGTTGCCTGAGTTCCTCGCCAGCGAGGACGAAGAAGACGTCTCGGCCGATGTCGAAGAAGAGGAACGCCCGCTTGTTGCGGCGGAATGAATGACGCGCGGGGCGGCTCCGGCCGCTCCGCTCTTTTTTTGCCAAGCGAGCAGAGAATTCTAAATGGAGGCCTTGAACGTACTGTCGTAACGGACCATATTCGAACCGTTACGACAGTACGGAGATCAAGATGGCTGATCGCACAGTGGTTCAACGTGTCAAAAATCAACGCGACGCCCGTCTACTCGAAGGCTGGCAAGAAGTCCGCGTCTGGGTTCCTAGCGAAAAGGACGCGGAAGATATCCGAAACATAGCCGCCGACCGACGGGCCAAGGCCGAAGCGCTCGACGGACTAAGCAAGGAGGTTCCGAAAGTGAACTCACAGACTGAAGCACGCATTGCCCAGGCCATCGCCGAACAAGGATCGGCGGCCTATAACACCCCCTCTGGCGCCGTTCTCGATCTTATGACCGAGCTAGCGGGCGAGGATGACCTGCAAGGGTTCTCCCGCGCCGTCGTGATCCTCGCGCGCGCCAAGCCCGCCAACGCCAAGTTTGTCCTCGCTCGTGTGCCGGCGAAGATCAGCAATTTTCTCATCCAACATCGCGGGATCGCGGCGTCGGACTTGATGAAGTGGGCAGACGCCAATCCGCAGTGGCCCGAGGACTTGAAGCGTTCGGTCCGCGATCCGGAGCAATTCGAGCGCATCGTCGAGGCGATGGCGGAAAGCATCAAGGTCATCGCGAAGTCGCACTGACATCGCGCCGACGCCATCCGTTCGAAATCTAGGGCCCGCCCGAAACCTCGACGTGAGGCCTCACCCTCTCGAACAGCTCTGCGACGATCGAGCGGGCTCTCGCCGGAAATGCCTCATCACCGGCCGGAGCCACGAAACTGTCGAATGCGTGGTTCGGATAGTAGGCGTTTAAGACGTCGATCACATAGCCCAGCTCGTTCGGCGGGTTCTCCAGCCCCGCCGCCCTCGTGCACGCCAGGCCTTTCGCCAGATCATGGCGGATCTCGCGACGGCATCGATCGTCGTTCCAGCCCTGGGTGAGCAGGAACGCCTTAAACACCAGCTCGGCCGCAATGGCGGTCGCGTAGCAAATCTCGCGTCCGTCCCTCGCATCACCCGGATTGTCCTGCGGCAGAAAGCCCTCGCCGTTGGCGAAGAATACCTGCGCCAGTCGCGATTCAATCTCGGTGTCCGCCGCTACCAGACCGCGACCTCCCACTGGCCGTTGACGCGCGCAAAGCCGATCGGCCGGTTTTGCGACGTCGCGTTCGGCTTCGTCGAATCCATCACGATCTGCGTCATGCAGGTCACCCCTGGCCCGACGCCGCCGGGCGAACAGTCGCCGAGCTTCAGCGTCGCATTGGTCAGCGGTCCCGTGAACAGGCGGTGACGCCGGACCGCCGCCGTTGCCTCATCCTCGGTCGGCTGCGGGACCCCGGCCGCGACAGCCGGCGACGCGGACACCGGCGCAATCACAGGCCGGAGGATGAATCCCGTCCCGAACCCGACCGCCAAGCACCCCGCCGCAATGATGCCGATCGCGCTTCCCTTCATCTCGCCTGCCTCTTTCTCACCCGTCACGGCGAACTCCAGTGAGCTGAGGCGCCGCGGCTTCTTTTCTCAGGAAAGTTTAGCGTCTGATCCCCGCTGCCGGAAGGCAGAGCGATGAGCCGGGCCCAGCCCGCGCCAGAGTGAGAGGACTGCCGGGACGGGTTTGAGCCCGTCCGGTCGAGAGAGAGCGCCGGGCCGGCTCGTCCGTCTCAGCTCTCCGAGGTTTCCATCATGCTCCATGCTCCCCTTCCCCTTCCGGTCGCCGTCCCGGCGGTCTCGCTCCCGCTCGCGCCTGCGACGCCGCCGGCCTCCGCTGTGCTGGCCGCCGCCGAGCACCTTCTCCCCCATCTTGAACAGGGCCGACTGGTCGACGCTGGGACGCTACGCACCGCCATGGAAGCGGCCTTCGGCGGGTCCGATGCGGCCGGCGCCTGGGACTGGAAGACGGCCTATGACGCCTGCGAGGTCGCGACGGTCCTCTTCCTGCGCAAATACGG
>Ga0209257_1004136_pt1 | contig 11562 bp, 8 predicted proteins | sample AraplaCvi_mCL_r2_FD_184277 | JGI IMG/M metagenome (GOLD analysis project Ga0209257, IMG submission 184277) | Arabidopsis root microbial communities from North Carolina, USA - plate scrape MF_Cvi_mCL_r2 (SPAdes) (version 2) | ecosystem: Host-associated > Plants > Roots > Endosphere | place: USA...
CGCTCGACGTCTCCACGCACGCGCCGTTCGTGATCCTCACGGTGGGCATCAACGGCGTGGGCAAGACCACCACCATCGGCAAGCTGGCGCGCCGCTACGCCGACGAGGGCCGCGGCGTGATGCTCGCCGCCGGCGATACCTTCCGCGCCGCCGCCGTCGAACAGTTGAAGACCTGGGGCGAACGCAACAAGGTACCCGTGGTCTCGCAGGGCCAGGATGCCGACGCCGCCAGTGTCATCTTCGACGCGCTGCAGGCCGCGCGCTCGCGCGGCACGCAGGTGCTCGTGGCCGACACCGCCGGCCGCCTGCATACGCAGGGCGGCCTGATGGACGAGCTGGGCAAGATCGTCCGCGTCATAAAGAAGCTCGACGCCGCCGCGCCGCACGAGGTGTTGATGGTGATCGACGGCACCACCGGCCAGAACGCCATCAGCCAGTTGCGCCAGTTCCGCGACACGGCCGGCGTGACCGGCCTGGTGGTGACCAAGCTCGACGGCACCGCCAAGGGTGGCGTGATGTTCGCGCTGGCCCGGGAGTTCGGCCTGCCGATCCGCTACGTCGGCCTGGGCGAAACCGCCACGGACCTGCGCGTGTTCGACGCCGAGGCCTTCGTCGACGGCCTGCTGCCCACGCGCATCGGCGGTTGAGGGTGCGCGGGATGGCGACATCGTGGCGATGAACCGCCGCCTTCGCGTCGGCCTGTATGCGCTGGGCGGATTGTTCGCGCTGTTGCTGGCGGTGGCGCTGATCGCCACCTACGTGGTGCTCCAGCCCGAGCGCTTCACCGCCCTGCTGCAATCCCGCGCCCGTGCCGCCGGACTCGAACTCACGCTGTCCAGTCCCGCTAACCCGACGTTATGGCCCAGCCCCGCCCTTGAGCTCGAGGGCGTCACCTTGCGCAGCAATGTGTCCGGCACGCCGCTCATCGCCGCGTCGCGCGGCAAGCTCGTGCTGCCCTGGCACACGCTGCTCGGCGGCGAAGCGACGATCTCCCGCCTCGAAGTGGAAGGCGCGCGCATCGACGTCGACGCCGTGTCGGCCTACCTCGACACGCTGCCGAGCCGACCGTCGACCGCCGGTGCCACGCTGCCGACCATCGATGCCGGGTTTCGCATCTCGCGCGGCACGCTGCTGCGCGGCACGACGTTGCTGCTTTCCAACGTCGAGGCCGAGACGGATCGCCTCGCCAGCGGCCGTCGTTTCACGCTGACCGTTTCCGCGAACCTCGCCGACGAGACGCCTTACGCCCTCGACCTCGACACCGTGCCCACGCTGTCGCGCGGCGTGCTGACGCTCGCCGACGCCAAACTCAAGCTCGCCAGCGAAAAGCATTTCGAGGCCGACCTGAAGGGTGACGCCACATGGCGCGGCGGTGCCGACGTGGGCGCGTCGCTATCCGGCCGCGTGACGCGCGAGGAAGGCAAACCCTTCGACGTCGTGCTGGCCGTCACGCCGGCCAACCAGAACGATCCTCTCTACGTCGCGCTCAAGCTCGACGGCGAGACCGAACACGCCGACCTGCACGTTCCACCGCTGGCCCTGGGCGAATGGTGGAACGGCATCCACGCGGGCGGCACGTTGACGATGCCGCCGCTGGTGGGCACCTTCGACGCGGCGAACGTGGACGCGGGCAGCCTGCACGTGAAGGGCCTGCGCATCGAGGCCACGCCCGACGCGCCCGCGTCCTCGACCACGGTCGGAAGCGCCCCTTGAACGTCTTCGCCCGCGAACTGCTCCGTTGGTACGATCACCACGGACGCAAGGATCTCCCCTGGCAGCATCCGCGCAGCGCGTATCGCGTGTGGCTGTCGGAAATCATGTTGCAGCAGACCCAGGTGGTGACGGTGCTGGATTACTTCCAGCGATTCGTCGAGCGCCTCCCGACACTGCGCGACCTCGCCGATGCCGACGAGGATACGGTGCTGGCCCTGTGGTCCGGCCTGGGCTACTACCGCCGGGCGCGCTTCCTGCACCAGGCCGCGCGGCTTTGTATCGAACGCCACGGCGGCGAGCTTCCCCGCGATCTCGACGCGTTGATGGCCTTGCCCGGCATCGGCCGCTCTACGGCGGGAGCCATCCTCGCCCAGGCGCACGGCCTGCGTTTTCCCATCCTCGACGGCAACGTCAAGCGCGTGCTCACGCGCTACCACGGCATCGAAGGGTTTCCCGGCGAAAGCGCCATCGAAAAGCGCCTGTGGCGGCACGCCGACGAACACACGCCCGCCGAACGAACTGCGGATTACACGCAGGCCATCATGGACCTGGGCGCCACCGTCTGCGTGCGCAGCAAGCCTGCCTGCCTGCTCTGCCCGCATGCATCGACCTGCGCGGCGCATCGCGACGGCCTCACCGCCGTGCTGCCCACGGTAAAGCCCGGCAAGAAGGTACCCACGCGCTCCGTCGCGATGTTGCTCGTGCGCGACAGGCAAGGCCGCGTGCTGCTGGAAAAGCGTGGCGCGCAGGGCGTGTGGTCCGGCCTGTGGAGCCTCCCCGAAGCACCCGACGCCGACGCCGCGCCCGCCCTCGCCGCGAAGCTCGCGAAGGTACGCCAACCCGATCCGCTGCCCGCCTTCACCCACGTCTTCAGCCATTACCGACTGGACGTGAGTCCCATCCTGTTCGACCATGCGGCGCCGCTCGCCGCCGTGGCCGACCGCGCCGACCGGCGCTGGTGCGACCGCGAGGCCATCGCCTCGCTGGGCCTGCCCGCCCCGGTGCGCACCCTGCTCGACCATCTTCCGGAGATCGCCCCATGAGCCACATGGTCCACTGCGTCAAACTCGGCCGCGACGCCGAAGGCCTCGACTTCGCGCCCTGGCCCGGCGAACTGGGCAAGCGCGTGTACGACAGCGTCTCCAAGGAAGCCTGGGCCCAGTGGCTCGCCCACCAGACCATGCTGATCAACGAGATGCGCCTCTCGCCCCTCGACCCGAAGACGCGCACGTTCCTCGCCGGCGAAATGGAAAAGTACTTCTTCGGCGGCGGCGACGTCGCCCAGGCCGCCGGCTACGTGCCGCCCGACGAAAAGGCTTGACGGCGAACGCGTCACCCGATTTAATACGCGGCTCCACACGCCGCAACGGACTCTGCAGGCACTCGTGGCTCGGTAGCTCAGTTGGTAGAGCAGGGGATTGAAAATCCCCGTGTCGGCGGTTCGATTCCGTCCCGAGCCACCATTTATTTCAAGGGCTTGCGAATTTCGCAGGCCTTTTTCTTTTGTGCTCAGCTCTGTGAGTGCCCGCTCGGTGCCCGTTGATGCTTTCCCCGCTATAGTGCTCAATATGGCGTTGATAGACGCTTGCGCCCGCTTTTGCTGCTGCTAGAACTTCTTCACTGGACCAGCAGGAAAACGACTCGACCGCAGCATCAGGACACAGGGATTTGGGGCATGACTGATAGAGCGATGCCGTTACTCACAGAGGCGGACACCTGCCGTGAGCTTGTCACGCCTGCGATTCAAAATCAGGGCTGGTCGGAGTCGCCTCATGCCATTGGCGAACAGCACCAAATTACAGCGGGACGTATTCAGCTCATCGGCGGAAAGCCACGTCGAGCGAAGCAGCGGCGAGCGGACTACGTCCTTTACTACCGACGCGACTTCCCTATCGCAGTGGTCGAGGCAAAAGACATTGGAACGCCTGTAGAAAACGGGGTTCAACAAGCCCGCGAGTACGCCGAGATGCTCGGGTTGAAATTTGCGTACGCGACGAACGGCCGAAGAATAATTGAAATCGACTACATCACGGGCACCGAGCGCGAAGTAGCTAGGTTCCCAACACCCCAAGAGCTGTGGAATCGCGTCAACGCCGATAGCGGCCTTTCCGAGCCCGCTCAAAAGCAGTGGGTCGAACCATACAACCTGACATCTGGGAAGATTCCCCGCTACTACCAGGATGCGGCGATCCGAAATGTTGTCAAGGCCATCCTGCTGGGGCAAAAACGAGTGCTTGTTACGTTAGCCACGGGAACTGGCAAAACAAGCGTTGCATTTCAAATCTGCTGGAAGCTCTGGAACAGCCGTTGGAATCAAGCGGGCGAGTATCGGCGCCCAAAAATTCTCTTCTTAGCGGATTGAAACATCCTAATCGATGCACCCAAGGACAGGGATTTCGTCCATTTCGGTGATGCGCGCCACAAGATATCAAGCGCCGATACAAGCCAAGCACGCGACATGTACTTTGGAATCTACCAAGCCCTCACGACGTCGCACGAGGACGTATTCCGTAACTATCGACCAGACTTCTTTGACCTGATCGTCGTAGATGAGTGCCATCGGGGATCGGCACGTGAAGATAGCAACTGGCGCAAGATTTTGGACTATTTCGAATCGGCCGTCCATTTCGGGATGACCGCTACGCCACTTCGCCAAGAATCGCGCGATACATATGATTATTTTGGGGAGCCGGCTTTCACCTACAGCCTGCGGCAAGGAATTGAAGACGGATTCCTCGCGCCTTACCGCGTGCATCGCGTTATTACGAGCGCAGATGCAGCGGGCTGGCGTCCTACTCGTGACGAGCTCGATCGATATGGTCGGCCGATTCCTGACGACGAATATCAGACGAAAGATTTTGAGCGCGTTGTTGCGCTCCGGTCCCGCACATCAGCCATCGCCCGTCACCTTACTGACTTCCTCAAAGGCACCGATCGCTTCGCGAAGACAATTGTGTTCTGCGTTGACCAAGAACACGCGGCAGAGATGCGGCAGGAACTAGTAAACCTCAACTCAGAGCTTGTACGCGACTATCCCGATCTGATTTGCAGGGTGACCTCGGACGAAGGGAGCATCGGTCTCGGTCACCTGTCGAACTTTCAAGACATCGACAGGTTAACGCCATCGATTCTTACTACTTCTCAACTCCTCACCACGGGCGTTGACGCCGAAACTGTAAAGAACGTCGTCTTAGCACGCGTTGTCGGTTCGCGATCAGAATTCAAGCAGATCATAGGCCGCGGCACACGACTACGTGTTGACTACGGTAAGGAATTCTTCAACATCATTGACTACACGGGTACGGCAACCCAACATTTCGCCGACCCTGCATTCGATGGAGATCCCGAGCTAGTCGTACAAACCGTCCTCGACGACGATGGAATGGTCGTGACAACTGGTCCGCTAACGGATGCCACAGACCTTACGGATATTCCAGTCGATGGCGAGGCAATCGACGGCGAAGTCGTCTCAGATGAGCCTGACCTGCCCCGAAAATACTACGTCGACGGGGGGTCCGTAGAAGTTCTCGGACATCTTGTCTACGATCTCGACAGCGACGGCAAGAAACTCCAAGTCGTAAGCTACTCAGATTATTCAGCGCGAACCGTTCGCTCAATTTTTCACGATAGCGAGAAGCTAAAGACAGCGTGGAGGAGCCCCGAGACGCGCACCGAGCTTCTGAGCGAACTCGCCAATCGGCACGTAAGTTTCGACGAACTTGTTTCAGCGACAGGTCTACAGGATGCGGATCCGTTCGACCTCCTGTGTCACCTTGCATGGAATGCCCCCCTGCTGACCCGACGCCAGCGAGCGGAACGAGCACGCAGCGAAACACAGGCTCTATTTGAACGGCACAGTAGCACCGCAAGAGAGATCCTAGCTTTGATGCTTGAGCGCTACATCGATCGCGGCGTACTCCAGTTCAATAAGCTGTCTGAGTTGCTCAAAGTCGATCCATTCCACTCTTACGGCACCCCAACAGAGATTGCCGATCGCCACTTCGGTGGACTTCACGCGATGCGTGAAGCTGTCCGAGAACTGCAAGCAACGCTGTATCAATAAGAAGTAATTTGATGTCTCGCCCCAAGAAAGAACCGATTCTCTCAAAGTCAAACTCCCAAGACCTCTCCGCTCTCATAAAGTCGGTACGGCAGATACTGCGCAAGGACAAAGGTCTAAACGGCGACGTGGATCGCCTGCCACTTTTGACCTGGATAATGTTTTTAAAATTTCTGGACGACCTCGAAATCAGACATGAGGAGGAGGCGTCCCTTGACGGATATCCATACCAGCCACTTGTCGAGGCGCCGTACAGGTGGAGAGATTGGGCGGCCAGAGCGGACGGCATCAACGGGGACGAACTCCTCGCATTTATTAATCAAGACAAGGCGATCGGTCCCGACGGTAAGCGCCGGCAAGGGCTTTTTGCCTACCTCAGATCGCAGGGCGACAGAGACGACCGAACGGGCCAGCGTCGCGTAGTCGCAAATGTATTTCGCGGCGTTCAGAACCGGATGGTGAGTGGCTACCTGCTCCGTGACGTCATCAACAAGGTCAACGAAATTCATTTCACTAGTAGTAGCGAGATCCACACGCTGTCGCACTTGTACGAGTCGATGCTCCGCGAAATGCGAGACGCAGCGGGTGATGCTGGCGAGTTTTATACGCCTCGCCCCGTAGTTCGCTTCATGGTAGAAGTGGTTGATCCTCGCCTAGGCGAAGCCCTCCTTGATCCCGCATGCGGAACTGGCGGCTTTCTCGTCGAGGCTTACGAACACCTAAAAAACCAAGTCAAAGGCGACCCCGGCAAGCGCGAGATATTGCAAACCTCGTCGATATTCGGGCAAGAGGCCAAACCCTTACCTTACATGCTTGCAGAAATGAATTTGCTTCTGCACGGGTTGGAAGCCCCTCAGATCAGCTACGGGAATACGCTCTCCCAAAAGCTCAATGAGATCGGACATGATGAACGAGTGGACGTCATTCTGACTAATCCACCGTTCGGCGGCGAGGAAGAAGCGGGCATCAAGGCAAACTTCTCCCCGAACATGCAAACAAGCGAAACAGCGCTTCTGTTCCTTCAGTACATAATGCGAAAGCTGCGACACAAGGGCGCACCAGTTCGAAGCGCACGGAAAAAGGGGACGCACCCCGCCCTAGAGGGTGGCCGTGCTGCCGTGGTCGTGCCCAACGGGACCCTATTCGCCGATGGCGTTGCTGCTTCGATCAAAGAGCAGCTTCTTATGGAGTTCAATTTACACACGATCGTTAGGCTCCCCCAAGGCGTGTTCGCTCCGTATACCGATATCCCCGCGAACCTTCTATTTTTCGACCGTACAGGACCAACTAAAGACATTTGGTTCTTCGAGTTGCCGCTGCCCGAAGGGCGAAGGCGTTATTCGAAGATGGCCCCGCTTCAGTACGAAGAGTTCTCCGAGTGCCTTTCTTGGTGGAAGAAGCGCAAGGCTACGAAACACGCATGGAAGGTCAAGGCCACTGACATCGTCAAGGCCGGCTTCAATCTCGACCAGCGAAATCCCCTAGGCGCGAAGGCGATCGAGCACGTCGCTCCGGAAGAGCTCATTTCGGATATGAGGAAGCACGAAACTGAGGCCCTTCGCCTCCTGAAGAGGATTGAACAAATCGTACGAGATATCAAAAATGGCTAACTGGCCAACTCGAACCCTGAGTGATCTTTTTGACATTCAAAAGGGAAAGATCGGCATCAAGGCGGCGACTCCAGGAGAGTACCCTCTGGTGACGACAGGTGAGGCGCATCAAAGCCACAACGAAGCACATTTCAGTGGGGACGCACTCTGCATTCCGATGATCTCTGCAACAGGCCACGGCCATGCGAGCATCAAGCGCCTGCACCACATTGAGGGCCGCTTCTCCGTCGGATCGATACTCTGCGCGTGCATCGCGAAGGACCCCAAGCGCATCTCTGCGCGTTACTTTTACTACTATCTAACGGCCTTGAAGGATGAACTTCTGACGCCTCTGATGCAGGGAAGCGCCAACGTTTCACTCAGAATGGGAGATGTGGCGAGCGTAGAAGTCCCTTTGCCACCGATCAACCATCAAATGGAGGTCGTTCGGAAGCTCGACTCTCTTCGCTCGGCCTGCCTCCAACTGAACGAGCATCTTGATCGGAGTGATGCCTGTGGTCGCGAACTTCTCCAGACTAGATTTCAGGCAGCAACTTCCGCTGCGCCACTGAAAACCATGGCCGACATCGCGCCGTTGGTGCGCCGCGAAGTGCAGATCGAACCCAATGCCAGATACACAGAACTCGGAATTCGTAGCTTCTTCAAAGGGACGTTTCACCGGCGGGTTGTGTCCGGCTCGGAGTTCACCTGGCAGCGAATGTATGCAGTCAAGGAGCAGGATCTGATCTTCAGCAACATCATGGCGTGGGAGGAAGCCATCGCATTGGCCGGTCCGCAGGACAACGGGTGCTTGGGAAATCATCGAATGCTCACCTGCGTCCCCGACGGGACTCAGATCCTTCCCGAGTTCCTGTACTACTACTTCACCACACCAGAGGGCTTCGCTAAGATTTACGCAGCTTCCCCTGGTACCGCTGCACGCAATAGAACTTTGATGAGCGGCTCTCTAGAAGAGATTAGAGTGCCTGTGCCATCTTTGAGCGTACAGAAGACGTTCGTTGATCTTTTCTCATCCATTGATGCGATGAAGCAAATGCACGACACGCTTCGTGACTCGAACTCGCAGCTATTGCCAGCGACTCTTGCCCAGATCTTCGAAGACATTGATTGATCGAAGCGTCGCGGTTGACAGCGCTCAGCCCTCTTCGAACGACGCCATTGAATACGGATCCGATAGACTCGCCCTTCCTCGCTTACGGACGGGTCGGTGCGCAGACACCCCACCATTGTGCCGGCGTTGTTCCAATGCCGATTCGAGGCGTGCCGGTCTGACACGCTTACTTGGTCCGCTCGAACTTGATAGGGACGCCAAGTCAGCCTACCAGTTAGACGTTCCGAAATGTATACGTATCGAGGAACCCTTAAGGGCCTATCAAATGTCCTCTCAAAAAGGTATTATCACAATCTCTAGGAGATATGATAATGACCGAGGTTGTGGGATACGCAAGGGTGAGTACTGTCGGGCAATCGCTGGATGTCCAGATGGACAAGCTTCGCGCATATGGTTGTACTCGCGTGTTCTCGGAAAAGCGCTCGGGACGACAGGCCGAGGGGCGTCCGGAACTCCAAGCATGCCTCCAATTTGTTCGTGACGGAGACACGCTAGTCATTTCTCGCCTTGATCGCATGGCCCGCTCAGTGCTCGACCTAGCGAAGATCTCCGACCTTCTGCGGAAGAAGGGCGTCGTCTTAAAGGTGCTGGACCAGTCCATTGACACCGGCACCCCCGAGGGCAAGCTGATGTTCTCGCTACTGGCGAGCTTTGCTGAATTCGAGAATGATATTAGAGCCGAGCGTCAGGCGGACGGCATCGCCAAAGCGAAGGAGAAAGGGACTACCTTTGGCAGGAAGCGGGCCCTGACTGCTGAGCAATGCGATCGGATCAGGACGCTACGCGAAGTCGAGAATTTTTCCGTGGCTCAACTGGCGACGCGGTTCAATGTGGGCCCAGCGACGATCTATAGGGCTCTTCATGCATCGACCTAGGGTTTCGGATAAGACACTGCAATGGCTAAAGAATGGACCGACGAAGAGCTGAGGGCGGCGGTTGACGCGTACCGAAGCATGATGGATCGTGAGGCGCGAGGGGAGAAATACTCCAAGCTCCAGATCTATCAGGATCTAAGTCGGCGTTTCGGGCGGTCAGTGAAAGCGTTCGAGTACCGGATGCAGAATATCTCCGCAGTGCTCCAAGAGAATAATGATGCGTGGCTAGCGGGACTGAAGCCGGCTGTAAACGTGGGCGCAAATGTAAGGTCGCGCCTGACGGGATTACTAGGGCATCCGGACCGGATGATCCTCCCGGGAGCGGCCAGCGTAGTCTCCTATAAGGAGAAACTCCCAGCCATCCGCGAGTGGCTAATCGAGACTGCTCGCCACAAGGGGATGGTCACCTACGGCGATATTATGCAGGCGTTCGGCATCGACCGATTCAGTCTCCGCCATGGAATGGATCTCTTGGGTCATCAGGCCGTAAACCTCGGCGAGCCTGTGCTTACAGCATTGATCGTCAACAAGAAGACCAAACGGTGCTCAGCCGGACTAGAAAAGGAGTTTGGTGTCCTTGATGATGGGGCGGAACGGCAGCGCCTATATGATTTCTGGCGAGCACGGGATCGTACAGAGGTTAACGATGTCGATGCAGGCGACAGCCTTGAGGCCAAAGCCGCGAAATTTGTCAGCGTCGAGGTTCGGCCAGACCAAGCGACTTTCCGTCGGAGGGTATTTCTGGCAAGTGGCGGCCGATGCGTAATCAGTGGCTGTGACCTTCTCAGGGCCTTGGACGCAGCGCATCGAAAAGGAAGAAACTGGCGTCTGGGCCATAACAGTGCCGAGGACGGGTATCTGCTGAGGAAGGACCTTCATGCTCTATATGACAGCGGCCTGCTTCGCATAACCGATGATGGAGTCGTAGAGTTCGAGCCGCTAGCGATGCCGCACTATAAACAATTTGCAGGCTTGAAAATCACCATCCCGCCTCAACAGCAAGGGTTCTGTGGCAAAGAGCGCACCTGAGAATTTAAGCGCCTACATGAGAGCTGCATACGTCTAAGGCATCCTGCGAGAGACGTATGCCGCCTCAGCGCCTTGCGTCGTCCACCTGCACGAAGGCGCTAGTCTCATCTTGCGAGCTGGAAACGCACTCAAGCTGGTTTCGACGCCCGCAGGCCATGCACAGGAAGTAGCAACCGAAGTCGTCCACGTCAACCTCAGCATTGCCATGCAGAGCCGGCTGCCCGCAGCGGACGCAGATCCAGTAGCTCGGGTATATGAGACTGTTCACATGCCAATCCTGCGCCCGAACACTGATGCATTCAATCCCGTATCCCGGGCCCCTCCTCCCTAGCTATTTCGTGAACTGGCACATACTTCTTTCGAACGTGTCTGATTTCCCGATCGTATGTGCCGCAGGGCCGCAGCAAATCGAAAGGTTCGGAGGGCAGGTTGTTCGCTGACAAAATCAGTGCGATTCACTGCATCCTGAGAGCGTCCTTAGCCCACGAACAGCCTTGCAGTGCCGCCATTCGGGTTGTGCCAACTGTGAGACGGTCTGACGCCGGTGGAGGGAGTGTGCGCGCATAACTCTTTACTGTGGCCAACATACGCTCGCAGTCAGAAGGAAGTGATAAAGCCTTCGAGGTATCGCCGGAGGAGACGGGGAGATCGTTCATAGGCTTGAAATAATCTTTAGGCCGACTATTGATCACCCATATTTCGCTCCTCGGCGCATCAATGAATTCAGGATTGTGGCTGGCGAATTCAACATTCGCACCACCGAAGTACTCAGACAACACGTCGTATCTCACACCCTGAAGAACTGTCACTGATTCACGTGATGAACGCTCGCCGAGCCCTAGAAACCGTTGTAGTCGGAGGCTTCGGTCTGCGGGGGCGCTGAACAAGGTCCCGAAAATTCGCGCCGCAGTAGACCCACAGCCCTGATTCGAATCGTCGAGCGTGTCCCGAAGTCGGTACCGCGCGGACACCGTATAAGTAAAATCGGCGCCGCTGCGAAGGGCCGTAACGCTTGCCCTCCCGTCGCAGAACGACGCTACCAAGCAATCGCCAGTTCCGTCACCCTTGCAGAGGGACCACGAGGGAATATGCATGGTTGCCAAATCCGAGAGCCCGCGTACTTCGCGTCCACCTTGCTGAAAAAAGCGCGGTGCTACATTCCAC
>Ga0209257_1004139_pt1 | contig 11559 bp, 12 predicted proteins | sample AraplaCvi_mCL_r2_FD_184277 | JGI IMG/M metagenome (GOLD analysis project Ga0209257, IMG submission 184277) | Arabidopsis root microbial communities from North Carolina, USA - plate scrape MF_Cvi_mCL_r2 (SPAdes) (version 2) | ecosystem: Host-associated > Plants > Roots > Endosphere | place: USA...
TGGCGAATCTGCATTGCAGGTACTGCATACTGTTTCTCCTGATGTGATCATCATGGATATCCGTATGCCTGGGATCAATGGTATAGAGACCAGCGAGGCGATATTGAGCCGTCAGCCGCAGGCGAAGATCCTTTTCTTCAGTTTATATGACAGCCCGGATTATGTGGCTAAGGCGCTCGAAATGGGCGCTGGCGGGTATATCCTGAAAGATACCAGCAATAAGATCTTCCTGAACGCCATCCGTACCGTATATAGCGGTAAGTTTTATTTCATAGGTGATGTTACTGACATACTGGTGAAAAAGTATATGGACATGCGTAATGCATCTGGCCAGAAATCGGCTTCCAATGTGGATATTTCTCTTTCCAAACGGGAGGAGCAGATATTGCGGATGATAGATAATGACCTGAGCAATAAGGAGATCGCTGAGTCCCTTAATGTCAGCATCCGGACGATAGAGGCCCACCGTTTAAATATTTTGCGTAAATTTCAGACGAATAATATTGAGGAAGTCCTTGCTTCCTGCAAAGAAGCAGATTTATTAAAGTAATTGAAAGCTATGATTGTAACATCGATTGTTCTCATGTGTTTGTTCTTGCTGGGGGTAATAGGCTGGGCGGTGATTAGTATTAATCAGCGTTCCAGGCAGTGGAGTAAGTTTGATGAGTAGGGGGGGGCCTGGCTTTTTTCGGTATGCTTCTAAGCAAGCCTCTCTCTCAAATGACCGCGAATAATAGCAGCCCAGGAATAAAAAGAGATTGAGGGCGCATCATACGCGGAAGCCCTGTCAGCCGGGGACGTGCATCTGTTAGCTTACGTGATACATTTATCGTCTTACAACACACATCAGTCAGCTTGCCCGATACATCTGTTATCTTACAAAGCATATCTGTCGGCTTTCGCGGTAAATCCATCATCTTGTACAGCACATCTGTTGCCTTACTCAACACATCTGTCAGCTTTCGCCGTAAATCTGTTGTCTTGTGGAGCACATCTGTCAGCTTACACGGCACATCTGTCATCTTGCAGCACACATCTGTTATCTTACATCAAATACCTTCGATCTATCACGATACATCTGTCAGCTTGCATCACTTATGAGTTATCTTACATCGAATACCTTTGATCTGTCAGGATATTTTTGTCAGCTTGCACCACATATCTGTCGTCTTACATTGAATACCTTCGATCTGCATCGAATTTTTTCGATCTGATAATGAAATTTTGTCAGCTTGCAATAGCTAAAAGGAATATTTAAAAAGGCGAGAAGCTTAATCAGGGCGCAATTAAGCTATTGCTGTTTTTTGTACTTTTCGCAGTATTGCCACAGGTTTTGGAAGGTTTCGTTTAATACCGCTACAATTTTATCTTTCTCCGCATTACTTATGCTCTTAGCATCCCTGGATTTTCGGTAGAGGGCAATATCATTGCCACAGCAGGAGAATCCTTCTGCTACCAGGTATTCATTTTTATAGTTTGATAGATTAGATTGACTGCATACGCTTCAAAAAATTGTCTACGAGGCAGTAGAAATTTTTGTACTTTTTAAGACGATACTTCCATTATTTGTATTCGAATTATGGTTGCAATTTAATGGTGTTTTTTGAATTGTACCCAAGTACGGGTACAATATTTTTTCTGATTTAGCAGAAATTCCCGTTCATAATGGGGAATAAAGACGAGAAACTTTTAAAGGAATTTGGTAGGAATCTGCAAAAGTTGCGAGAGGCAAAGGGACTAAGTACAAGACAGTTTGCCTATGAAGCTGATATTTCACATAGTTCAGTTGGTAGGTTGGAAGCTGGACTAGCAAACCCCACAATGACTACTTTAATTAAACTGGCAGAAGCATTGAATGTTGATTTGAACTCTCTCGTACCTAGAAGATAATCCTCCAAATACTGCCTGCAGAAAACTAAAATTATTTTAAAATGCCATTCTGAACTAGATCGCAATGTTATAATCCCTATCCAAATGGTTTTTAATGCTGTCCCCTTAGACAGAAGTATGTTTGTGCTATATCTATTTTGACCCTATGGCAATTGTAAGACCAGGACTAAATGACTTTTATAATCTTCCAAAAGTGGACAATCTTCGCATCCGGATTGAAGAAAGATAAAGTTGCGTTTAGGTCTGCCTCGTTCATAGAAATTAAGTGTAATAGTCACCATTTAATCGGACGTTCTGTATCGGAAGTCAATAGATAACCTTACAGTTATTTTGCATTTAGAATACTTTTGTATAACATGCCGCCAACATTAAATTGGGACAAAGGAAAGAAAATCCTTCCGGGCATTTGCAGTAATGCTTTTTATGGATAGCACATGTCCTATTACGCAGAAGATCAATGAAGCAGAGGTAAGCATATCAGCCTATTGAAAGCGAACTATAATGAACTTAATATGATAAAAGTAAGAGGGTTTATAGATAAGTTTCCAGTTATCTCTTTTATATTACTTACATTCTTGATTAGCCATGTAATTAACCCAATTGTAGTTGAATTAGTTCGCATTCTGTTTCCCGGATTTTCGTTCAATTTTCCTGAAGCACAATTGAACGAAAAAAGTCTGATAGCACAATTTGGGCCTACCATTGCAGCGCTATTCTTAACTGTTCGATTATATGGATTCCGCGGATTGCAATGCATCATGCTCTTTAACAAGGTAACGGGAACTACAACGGTCTGGTTATTTGTAGCCCTTCTGCTACCTTTGGCGATGATTATACTGTCTTATCTGTCTGCAGGAGTAAGCTTTGACGTCTTGTTAATGACGTTGTATGACCATTGGAGATCTTACGTAATAACAATAGCTGGGTTTATAATTTCTGCAGGACTTGCTGAAGAGTTTGGATGGCGTGGTTTTTTGCTTCCTCAACTACTAAAGACCGCGAACCCCCTAATGGCGACATTCATCATTTTTGTTGTTGTAAGTCTATGGCACTTCCCCGCCCTCCTCGCAGGCTGGAAATCTGAACCGATATTGCCGTGGACCATTCTTTCACTTGCAATTGCGATAGTTCTTTCGTGGCTTTTTTTTAAATCCAGCGGTAATCTAGGTGTTGTAATACTCTTTCATGCTTCGTTTGATGCGCAATATTCGTTTTATTCCCGCTTCATCGCTGATATAAATATTGCCAATGTCCCCTTTCATCAGGGTTGGACATATATCATATTATATTGCTTATTAGCATTAACAGTGATTATATGGACAAATGGAAATTTAGGATGCGACAGCTTGACATGGAATAGAAGTTTTTTTTGGAAAAGAATAAATACTACTGAACATAGAACTGCTTAAGATATAGAATACATTAAATTGCCAAAAAAATTGCATTAGGTGTTTCAGTTGCAGCTTGCAAAAAATTTGTAATTAATGACTGTCAGATTTAATCCAATTCATTAAAAACCGATGTCAGATCAGATACTGACTATTACAAATTAAGGACGATCACCCTTTGCTTTGGGAGTTTACCGATACCTGGTGCCAGCTCTATTTCAAAGGACAGTGCCAGAACTTGGAAAAGCTGTTTTACGACCTTTTTCTAACCCATTATGAAGTCTTTGGCGAATACCAATCCTTCAATATTCCTTTGTTTAAAGCGTCCAACCACTTTAAGCTTTTTCAATATAGCAATGGTCTCCTTACACAGGGCTCCAAGAAGCTCATGGAAAAGTATGCCGCCTGTTTGACAAAAAACGGACTTGATTTTACATTCCTTGGCGAGAGACCGGCGGGGCATTGGTATTATCAACAATTCATTCCCGAAAAGGACTTAAAAGTTTTGTTGATGGGCGACACCTATGTTGTTGCTGAAGATTTTACTTTCATGAAACAGCCAGAGGGTAGTCATTAGCCCTCCCTGTTATTTCTCCAACACAATATCCGCCACACCCTTTGCGATCGGTAACGCATTCGTTGGTTCCGAATTTGTCAACACCACAACCGCCATCCTCTCATCCGGCAACCTGAAATACATCGCCCTAAACCCCGGCAACACCCCTCCGTGATAAACCGCTTTCCTGTTTTTGTAAGTACTGACATACCACCCATATCCATAATTAAAAGGAACACCAGCATCATTGTTACCAGTTTTCGTAGTATCCCCCCACATCTTATCCCAATTATCGCGGGATAAGATCTTCCCGCCTTGTATCAACAACTCCCATTTCATCATATCCTCAATAGTAGACAAGAACGCCCCGCTCGGCCTCAACGCAACATAATTCAACGCATTAACCACCGTATCTTTTCCCAGATTCACATATCCACCTGCTCGTCCATACACAATATCCTGCAGCGTAGTTACCCTTGTTGTCGTCAGGCCATTCTTTTCAAATATCTCCTTCTTCATATACTCCGCAAAGCTCTTTCCGCTAATCTGCCTGATAATATCCGCCAGCATAAAGTAGCCGAGGTTACAATACTGCCATTTACTTCCTGTAGCAAAGACCAACGAATCTTTATACGCCGCCCTGATAAGCGAAGAATCGGTTTGTGTCGCCATCGCGTCAAAAGCAGGTGATTCTCTTATCAACCCTGAAGTATGATTCAACAAATGCCGGATAGTGATCTTATCCCAATGCGGCGGTGCATCCGCAAAGAATTTAGTCACCGGGTCATTCAGCTGCAATTTCCCCTCCTGTATAAATTTCATAATAGCCACCGCGATCATATGCTTACTCACCGAACCCAGTTTAAAAACGGTATTGGTCGTAACCGGGATATTCAACTCAAGATTTGAATACCCATATCCCTTTGTCTTAATTACTTTCCCATCTTTTATTATTCCCACCGCAAAACCAACAATACGTTGCCTCGCCATGCTGTTTTCAATGAATGTATCAATCCTGTCCTTCTGTGCAAACGAATTGGCTGGTAAGATCAATACAAAGCAAATAAAGGCAGATAAGAAGGGTAGTTTGGCTAGATTACTTTTAACGGGCGCTCGCATATATTGGACATTTTATTATCACAGGGGATGTGGAGGTTCATTAAATCTATCTAAATATAAGAAGATGCTGCTATTCTTTTGTACTAATGGAAGCTAAAGTTTATAACCGGCCCATATGATGTCTGGGGAATAACTGTATATTGTGACCACTAAATTAACACGAACCGTTATACGCCGTTAGTATAATGGAATCCCCGTATGAATTACCTGTTCCCGCTATTTTCTATCTCGCGCCTTGGACAATGTCCTATGTAACCATCAGGATCAATCCTCAATTGAGTGCCCGCGAGGCGCTCGGCAGGATCAGTCCCGTATTCACTAAATACAGTCCTGCCGAGCCATTTGATTATAAATTCGTAGATGAGGCTTATGACGCAAAGTTCCGCATTGAATCACGTGTAGGCCAGTTAGCAGGCTTCTTCACTATCCTGGCGATCTTCATATCCTGCCTGGGATTATTTGGCCTCGCTTCCTTTGTGGCAGAGCAACGTACCAAGGAGATCGGTGTCCGGAAAGTAATGGGGGCAACGGTCCTCAACCTCTGGACAATGTTGTCTAAAGACTTTGTGCTTTTAGTTGGCTGCTCCTGTTTGATCGCCATTCCCATTGCCTGGTGGGCGCTTCATGAATGGCTCCAACAATTTGCGTACAGAACAGCAATATCCTCATGGATCTTTGTAATGGCAGGCATTGGAGCGGTCCTTATAACGTTGTTGACGGTGAGCTATCAGAGTATCAAAGCAGCGTTTATGAATCCGGTTAAAAGCTTACGGACGGAATGACTTTACAGGGCTAATATTCATCTATAACATTCGCTCCCGTCTTCATTTTCTCCAATACATCTTCAAAGGCTTGTGGTGAAAGTCCATATTTTTTTGAAAGTGCAATGGCTTTCTCTTCTATGCGTATCGCCTGTCCGCGGTCTTTCTGCTGCTTGTATAATAACCTTGCATAGGTGTCCATAGCTTGAGGGAATTCACAAAAATTGTTAGCATGAGCCGCCCAATGTAAAGCCTTTTCGAGGTGCTCAGGTTGATCGGTGAGGGTATACACACGCCATGCTCCATTGTTTAGCTCCTGGCAATAATACTGTGCAGTGCGCATAAATGAAAATACTACCCTTGACCCATCTTTCGCACCGGCGAGTCGGTTTTTCATCATCGCAGAAAGCTGCAGAGAATCGGTTCTCTTGATAGAATCTGCCGATATTGTCATGTAATAATTATCATAATAGTTGGTGGCAGTCCGCAGGAAGGCCGTTGTATCTCCTGTTCCCCAATAGTATTCCATCAAATGATAAGTTTTGGCTTTGAGCCCTTCCTGATGGTTGCCGTTTATATCCTGGGAAAAGTCGGCAACACGCATTGCCAGTATCCAATCTTTTTCCCGGATCGCCTTTTCGCGCGTCTTAAAGATAATCCGCCTGTTGATTTCAATTCGGTCATTCAGTGGCAGGCCATACCAGGCTTGCCGGAAAAGATCTGGATTGCTTCGCAGAGTAGCGTCTGACTGTGACATTAATATAGGGCTCATTTGTGCGATACGCTGTAAAACAGATATCTTTTCCAGGGAATCTGGTGGCAGCTGCACGACATATTGATCCAGGAGAGAGTCAATAGAATAGTTGAGCTCATTTCTGACCTGTAACAGTTTGTATAAATCGTTTGTACTTAACCTGCCAGCCACCGCGGTCTGCTCCAATTGCCTGATCGCGACACCATTTTCTCTTTGCCTATAAGCGATCTCGCATTCCTTTATATAGCGAGTAGTATGAGTAGTACTCCCATTAAAACGATGTATGAGTGTACCCTGTTTATCCAGGAATAAAACAATATTGCCTCCTTCTGCATGATAGGTTTGTTGCACGCTAAGTCTTTCAGGATGGTTTACGCCAATGCGGAGAACAATGAATCTTGATCCCAGGTATTGCTTTAGTGCATCATCTTGTAAAGCCTTATCTGCAACCAAATTGCATGTAGTACATGCCCGGGCATCCATCATCAAAAAGATCATTTTATTGTTGGCAGCTGCAGAAGAAAGGGCTGCTTTCAGGGTAGCTTGCCTACTAAGAAATTGAGCTTTTAAAAAAAGGGGAAGAATGGTAATCAGGATAGCTGATAATAGGGGCCTGGTCATGGTTTTACGATCTTTATTACTCCACGCAAGTACCCATTTTTATTTCTTCAAAAGGGTTAATAGATAGTTAATGTCATCTTCACTTCACCTTCCTTGCCACCCACAACGTATCATACTGCCCATAAAACCTAAAACTCCCATTCCACATCACCATATGCTTAATCACCCAAGTCGGTCCCAATTCATCCCGCTCTTCGTAAAAATCATGAAACGCTATAAACCCTCCCCGTACTACCTTCCCCGCATACAACTCAAAATCACTTTTACACCCCTCAATAGAATGATCCCCATCTATAAACAACAGATCAATCTTCTCAAAGTCATTATGAAATTGATAAGAGTACCCCTGCTTTATCACAATATCTTTAAGTACTCCCAAGCTTCCCATATTTCTCTTAAACTGCTCTAACAAATTATTATCTCCTTTCTTACTCAGATATATTTCCCTGCTGCCCTCATCCGCCCCCGCATCTGCATTGAACGGATCAATCGCATATACCTTACCGGATTTAATCCCTTTTGAAAGCACATAGGTGCTCTTTCCCTGCCAGCTGCCAATCTCCACCACTGTCGCATTACGCGGCAGCTTACGTGCCGTCAGATAAAGCCCCAGCGCCTCCTTATCCGTCAGCCAGCCATCCAGGGCACGGAAAGCGCTTATTTTCCTTAACGCAGTTCTTTCTATCAATTGGCGGATCATCGTAATAATTGTTTACTCCTTATTTAGAATTAACTTCTTTAGCCCGAACCGCAGGAACTACCAACGCAAAATATTCCTTCACAATCGCATCCAACACCAGTGCGGGCTTTTCCTTATAAACATAATGACCGCTTCCATAGGCCATCACACTTTTCCGCTTGGGTGAAGCCGCTGCAAATTGCTCATGACAGCTCTTCCACCGTTTTGCATCCGGTGTTCCTTCAACCGGTGTCCTTTCAGCAACAATATCTGTAACAGAAATGTTCAAAGGAAAAGGAGTGCGCCTCATCAACTCGGCATTTTTCCGCAAGTTGACAGATAAATAATACGCTCCCAGGTTCTCCCGTTTAAATTTTTCCAATTTGGGCTTTGTTTCAAGCTCTACTTGTGTTACATAAGCATCCGTAAAGAAACAGGAAGTACTCGCATCAATCAGCACAGCAGCTTTTACAGCTTTAGGATGCCGGGAAGCATATAAGGTAGCATATAAACCTCCCAGGGAATGCGCCACCAGCATGATGTTACCACCATATCCCAATTTCTTAAGTCCTCTTTCCAACTGTTTCACCTCATTCAAAATCCCCGTATGATTAGTATCAAGCCCGCTTTTCCCAAAGCCGGGGCGGTCATAGGTGATCAGCGTGGTTCCTAAAGTATCTGCAACAGCTGGAAGTAAATTTTTCCAGGCACGCCCATCATCCCCTCCGCCAGCCTCGAACAAAATAGGTATGCCTTTGCCTTTGATAATGTGAAAGTGAAGCTTACATCCGCCAACATCTACTAATGTATCAATATGCTGGCCCCTGACAGTTAAAGAACTTAGGAGGATAAGAGCACCCAATATTAACAGCAGCCGGATTTTCATGTTTTTATTATTAAGATACATAAAAGTTCATCCCTCCACCTGCTAACTATCAATGCTATATTTCCCTACCTTTACGTTGTATATTAAAATATACAACGCTAATCAGCCCATTCTTAAATCATCAGTAATGAAACAATTCCGCCTTTACATACTCGCATCGTCCTGCTGTATCATGACTGTTACTGCTGCTGCGCAGGATAATACGCCTGTTGTTAAAATATCCGGCGAAGTGTCCACCCCACTCAGCCTTTCCGCCGCCGCTCTGTCAAAGATGTCCCGCACTACCGCCACGCTCCATGACCGTGATGGTAAAGCGCACATTTACACCGGTACCCCCATCCAGGAGATCCTGAGCCGCGCTGGCGTTACCACCGGTTCTCAACTCCGGGGCGAAAACCTTTCCAAATACCTCCTCGTTAAATGTGCGGACGGCTATGAAGTGCTCTTCTCTCTCGCTGAACTGGACTCCAGTTTCACCGATCGTGTGGTCATCCTTTCCGACACCCTGGACGGAGGTCCCTTACCAACAGGGAGAGGCCCTTTCCGCCTGGTAGTTCCCGGAGAGAAGAAACCCGCCAGGAGTAGCTTCCAGGTAACGGAGATGGTCATACGTTTTGCGAAAGATTAACCTGATCCGTCAGCAATACTGCTGTGCTATTTACGGTACGTGTTTTGAGCAGTTTTAGCTAAAACAGGATATGACAACGATAATGGTACGATACATGGTCAATGAGCTCGATCCTGCAGTCAATTTCTACACTGAACATCTTGGATTCCAGACCGGACAGCAGGCAGCGCCCTATTTTGCCAAGCTCTCCCGTGACAACATAGAGCTGGTGCTAAGCACACCCTTCGGACCTGGCGGAGCTGCCAAGCCCATGTCAGATGGACAGAAAGCAGAACCCGGAGGCTGGAACCGTCTCATCATTCCCGTGGAAGATCTTCCGGCAACAATCGACAAGCTCCGCGAAGCGCAGATACATTTCCGCAATGAGATCGTAACCGGACCGGGCGGGGCACAGGTAATACTGGATGATCCTTCCGGAAACCCTATTGAGCTCTTTCAACCGGCCTCAGTAGATGCACCGGATGATGAAGCAGCGATCAGGACGCTTGAAGACAGATTTGCAGCGGCAGTTAATTCCGGTGATGTTGACGGCATCATGAAAAACTACATATCGGATAAAAGTCTCCTTGTATTTGATGTCGTACCGAGGGAGGAAATTTTTGGAGATGACGCCTATCGTAAGGATTGGGAAGACTTCTTCTCGCGTTTCAGCGGCAAGCCAACATTGACTATCATTGATCTCCGTATCACCGTAGACGGTAACGTTGGATTTGGTAGCTGTTTCACGAACATCACAGGCACTGACATGCAGGGCCATCCGGTGGATCGTACCGTACGTGTTACCGCGGGTTATCGTAAGATTGGGGGCAACTGGCTGATCGTACATGAACATATCTCCCTGCCCGTTGATCTGGCCACCGGTAAAATAACTCCAGTTAAAACGCCATGATAAGGATTGCTACGGGCTTTCTTCTATGTAGTTTCTCTTGCATCCGATTGCAAAATGTTGTATTTTCTCCCCGTTAGTAATCCATCCACGCATGACACGTATGAAAAAACTATCCATCTTATTACTATTATTCATTATTTCTACTTCCGCCGCAGCTCCAGGCTTTAGCTGGAAAAACATCCGCGTTCTTGTCTACACTAAGAACGGCCAGGGCTATGTGCATCAAAACATCCCCGCTGCCGTGGCTGGTATCCGTGAGCTTGCGCTCAAAAATGGCTTCCAGGTAGATGTCTCCGATACACCTGCCGACTTCACCGATGAAAATCTGAAAAAGTATAACGCGCTGATCTTCGCCAATACCAACAACGATGTCTTTCACACCGATGTCCAGAAACTCGCCCTGATGCGCTTCATCCAGGCCGGTGGAGGCTTTGTGGGTATTCACTCCGCCGTGGGCACCGAACGCAAATGGCCCTGGTTCAAACGAATGGTCGGCGGCACCTTTGTACGCCACCCGCCATTCCAGCCCCTGAAAGAAATTATTGTAGACGCCAGTCATCCATCTACTTCTTTTTTACCTAAGATCTGGGAGCTGTCCGATGAATGCTACTTCGTCAAAGAAGTGAATCCGGACATCCACGTGCTCGCTGTTCACGACCTCTCTGGTATCAATGATAAGGAGAAGCCGGATTTCTACGGATCCGTCTTTCCCTCTGTCTGGTGCCATGAATTTGATGGCGGCCGCCAATGGTACACCGCTCTTGGCCATGACGCAAAAGTTTATTCCGATCCCACTTTCCAGCGCCACCTGCTTGGAGGCCTGCAGTGGGTACTAGGTAAACAACAAAAACTGGATTATTCCAAATCGAGGGCCCTCCATCCCGACGATCCTTTGCCCTATTAACATCATTTCTTCCTCACTTTCAAACATCCTTCTTATGCAGCATCAGAATAACCCATCCAGACGAAAATTTCTGAAAGACACTGTTAAAGGCGCGGGCGCCCTGGCGCTCACTTCATTCCCCGCCATCGTTCCTGCACACGTATTAAGCGGCCCGCTGGCGCCCAGCAACCGCATTAACATCGGCGCTATCGGCAATGGCCGCATCTCCCGCGGTCACGACATGCCCGGCGTCTGGAAACATGACCTGGCCCGCATCGTTGCCGTATGCGATCTTGACAGCAACCGCCTCGATGCCGCCAAACGCCTCGTAAACGAATACTACACGAAGAAAACCGGTAAAGCTTACGATGGGGTAAAAACATATTCCGATTACCAGGAGCTCCTCGCTAATAAAGATATCGACGCCGTTATCATCAGCACACCCGACCACTGGCATGTCATTCCTGCCATCCACGCGGTGCGCGCTGGTAAAGACGTTTACATG
>Ga0209257_1004144_pt1 | contig 11536 bp, 6 predicted proteins | sample AraplaCvi_mCL_r2_FD_184277 | JGI IMG/M metagenome (GOLD analysis project Ga0209257, IMG submission 184277) | Arabidopsis root microbial communities from North Carolina, USA - plate scrape MF_Cvi_mCL_r2 (SPAdes) (version 2) | ecosystem: Host-associated > Plants > Roots > Endosphere | place: USA...
TGCCAGGCGACGCCAACGGCGACAATGTCTATGCGGTGACGCTCCGCGTCAGCGACGGCAGCGCGGGCGCGACCCAGCCCGTCAACATCACCGTTACCAACAGTCGCGAAGGCATTGCCGTCGTCCGCGTCGGCACCGGCTTCAGCCAGCCGCTCTACGTCGCGCCGATCCCCGGCAGCACCAATGTCTATGTCGTCGAGAAGGGCGGCGACGTCTATCGCTTCGACCCCGCGAACGGCACCCGCACGCGCGTGCTCGATATCACCGACATTTCGACCAGCGGCGAGCGCGGGCTGCTCGGCGTGGCCGCCTATCCCGATCACGCAACGTCGCAGCGGCTGCTCGCGGTCGCGACCGCCGCCGACGGGACGGTGCAGGTCCGCCGCTACACGCTCGGCCAGCCGAACAGCTCGACGGTGTACGACACGGTGCTCGGCGTACCGCATCCCGGCGCCGACAATCACAATGGCGGCTGGATCGGCTTCGGCCCCGACGGCCTCGTCTATGTCGGCATCGGCGACGGCGGCGGCGGCGGCGACCCGAACAACAACGCGCAGAACACCAGTCTGCGGCTCGGCAAGATCCTGCGCTTCACCGTCGGCGCGAACGGCAGCAGCTATGCGCCCGCGCCCGGCAACCCCTTCCTCGGCGGCGGCGGCGATCCCTATGTCTATGCCTATGGCCTGCGCAATCCGTTCCGCGCCTCGTTCAACGGCTCGACGCTCGTCATCGGCGACGTCGGTCAGGGCGCGGTCGAGGAAGTCGACCTGCTGACCACGACGCAGCCCGGCGCCAATTTCGGCTGGCGCTTCAAGGAAGGGACGCAAACCTTTTCGGGCACGCCACCGGGTGGCCTCATCGACCCCGTCATCGAATATGGTCATGGCAGCGGCCCGCGGCAGGGCAATTCGATCACCGGCGGCTATGTCTATCGCGGCCCGGTGACCTCGCTCGCCGGCCAATATGTGTTCGCGGACTTCGTGTCGGGCAATATCTGGTCGATCCCCTTTTCCAGCCTTGCGGCGGGCCAGTCGCTTCCGTCATCGCGCCTCGCGCGGCGCAACGAGGATTTCGCGCCCGATGCCGGGTCGCTGAGCTCGATCGCCTCCTTCGGCGAGGATAGCTCGGGCAACCTGTTCATCGTCAGCATCGGCGGCGACATCTTCATGGTGCGCCCCGGCTGACCGCTTGCGGCGGGGCGCCGCACCCGCCACAAGGGGGCGTCCGGAGGAGTCCCCCATGAAATCATTACCTTTCGCCGCTCTCGTCGCCCTGCAGCTCGCGCTCGCGCCCGCAGCGCAGGCGAAACTCAGCCCCGCCGAGGCGAAGATGGCAAAGACCGTCGAGAGCGAACAGGGTCGCAGCCTCGCGCTGCTCGAGAAACTGGTGAACCAGAACAGCGGCTCGCAGAACCTGGAGGGCGTCGAAAAGGTCGGCGCGATGATGCGCGCCGAACTCGAACCCTTGGGCTTCAAGGTCGAGTGGAAGGACATGCGCGACACCGGTCGCGCCGGCCACCTCATCGCGACGCATGTCGGCAAGCCGGACGGCAAGCGCCTGCTCCTCATCGCGCATCTCGACACCGTCTTCGAACCCGACTCGCCCTTCCAGAAATTCGTCCGCAAGGGCGATATGGGCGAAGGTCCCGGCGCGGGCGACGACAAGGGCGGGATGGTTGTCGTCGTCGCCGCGCTTCGTGCGATGCAGGCGGCGGGAACGCTCAAAAATGCCAACATCGAATTCCACATGACCGGCGACGAGGAAGATTCGGGCACCCCGATCGAAAAGGCGCGCGCCGACCTGATCGCCGCGGGCAAGCGCGCCGACGTCGCGCTCGATTTCGAGGGACTGGTGCGCGACAATGGCGCCGACATGGGATCGGTCGCGCGGCGTTCTTCGGACAGCTGGACCGTGACGACGACAGGCAAAGCAAGTCACAGCTCGGGCATCTTCAGCGCCGCGGCGGGCGACGGCGCCATCTATGAACTGACGCGCATCATCCATCGCTTCCGCACCGAACTGCCCGAACCGAACCTGACCTTCAACGTCGGGCTGATCGCGGGCGGACAGCAGGCCGATCTCGACGCCGGCGGCATTCGCGCCTCGGTCAGCGGCAAGACGAACATCATCGCCGGCACCGCCGTGGCACGCGGCGACCTGCGCGCGCTGTCGCCCGAACAGATCGAGCGCGTGAAAGCAAAGATGTCCGCGATCGTCGCCGAGCATGCGCCGGGCACCGACGCCAAGATCAGTTTCGATCCCGGCGGCTACCCGCCGATGGCGCCGACCGATGGCAATCGCGCGCTGCTGGTGAAGCTCAACGGCGTGAACCGCGACCTCGGCCTTGCCGAAATGGCGCCGCTCGATCCGCTGAAGCGCGGCGCGGGCGACATCAGCTTTGTCGCCGCCGACGTCGACGGGCTCGCCGGACTCGGGCCGTACAGCACCGGCGACCATGCGCCCGGCGAGGCAGTCGATATCCCGAGCATCAGCCGGCAGGCGACCCGCGCTGCCATCCTGATGTCACGCCTTTCTGCTGAAAAGCGCTGACCCGCCAGTTTTCGCAGTTGGCCGTGCTTGATTCATCGGGCACAGTGATTAGGTAGCAATCCGAGACGTAAATTCACGCCGATGGGAGAATGAAAATGAGCACCGAAACGCACATGAAGCAGCACTACATCGGCGGTAAATGGGTCGACAGCCAGGGCGGCAAACTCCACGACGTCATCAACCCCGCGACCGAAGAGGCGGCCTCGACCGTCGTGCTCGGCACCGCGGCCGACGTCGATGCCGCAGTCGCCGCGGCGAAGGAGGCCTTCAAGACCTTCTCGCAGACCACGCGCGAGGAACGGCTCGACCTGCTGGGTCGCATCGTCGAAGAGTATAAGAAGCGCGGCGCCGATCTCGCCAAGTCGATGGCGAGCGAAATGGGCGCGCCGGTCAGCTTCGCGGGCACAGCTCAGGTCGGCGCCGGCATCGGCGGCTTCCTCGGTACGATCGCCGCGCTCAAGGACTTCAGCTTCACCGAAAAATATGCCGCGGGCGTCATCGCCTACGAACCGATCGGCGTCGTCGGCATGATCACGCCGTGGAACTGGCCGCTTAACCAGATCGCACTCAAGGTCGCCCCGGCGCTCGCCGCGGGTAACACGATGATCCTGAAGCCGTCGGAAGAATGCCCCGGCAACGCGGTGATCTTTGCCGAAATCCTCGAAGCCGCAGGCGTCCCGCCGGGCGTGTTCAATCTCGTCCAAGGCGACGGCCCGACCGTCGGCAACGCGATCTCGTCGCATCCCGGCATCGAAATGGTCAGCTTCACCGGCTCGACCCGCGCCGGCATCCTCGTCGCCAAGGCGGCGGCCGACACGGTCAAGCGCGTCCATCAGGAACTCGGCGGCAAGTCGCCGAACATCGTCCTGCCCGACGCCGACCTTGAAGCCGTGCTGCCCCCCACGGTGCAGGGCGTGCTCGTCAACACCGGCCAGAGCTGCATCGCGCCGACCCGCATCCTCGTCCAGAAGGACCGCGAGGCCGAAGCCATCGGCGTCATCAAGGCGATGTTCGACGGCACGCAGGTCGGCGATCCGCAGGCCGAGGGCGGCCATATCGGCCCCGTCGTCAACAAGGCGCAGTATGACAAGATCCAAGGCCTGATCCAGTCGGCGATCGACGAAGGCGCGACGCTGGAGACCGGCGGCACCGGCCTACCGTCGAACGTCAACCGCGGATATTACGTCAAGCCGACGGTCTTCTCGGGCGTGACGCGCGACATGCGTATCGCGAACGAGGAAATCTTTGGCCCCGTCGCGACGATCATGGCCTATGGCGACCTCGACGAAGCCGTCGATATCGCCAACGACACCGAATATGGCCTGTCGGCGGTCGTTTCTGGCGATCCCGCCAAGGCGGCCGAAGTCGCACCGAAGCTGCGCGCCGGCATGGTCGCGGTCAATGCGTGGGGCCCCGGTCCGGGCGCGGCGTTCGGTGGCTACAAGGCGTCGGGCAACGGCCGCGAAGGCGGCGTGTTCGGCCTCAAGGATTTCATGGAAGTGAAGTCGATCAGCGGCATCCCCGCCTGATCGCATCCAAAGCCTGATTGACGTCGGGGGCGTAGCGGTTAAGCGGGCGGCATGACCACCCGCTCGCCGCTCGCCCCCGACTCTTTTCCGGCCCTTCCCGATATCGCCGGGGTCACGCGCCGCGTCGCGCGCGCGCAGTACAAGAACTGGGACCGCTGCGACCTTACCTATATCGAGCTCGCGCCCGGTACGACCGTCGCGGGCGTCTTTACGCGCAATGTCTGCTGCTCGTCCGAAGTCGAGCTTGGCCGCGAACAGGTCAAGGGCGGCACCGGCCGCGCACTAATCGTCAATGCGGGCAACAGCAACGCCTTCACCGGCTACCGCGGCCGCGAGGCGGTCGAACAGATCATGGAACAGGTCGCGGGCCATCTCGGGTGCGGCCCAACCGAGGTGTTCGTCAGCTCGACCGGCGTGATCGGCGTGCCACTGCCCAAGGACAAGGCCCGCGCCGGCGTCGAGGCCGCGCTCACCGCCGCGCCCTGCTCGTGGGAAGCCGCGGCCGAAACCATCTGCACCACCGACACCTTCGCGAAAGGCTCGACCGCAAGCGCGATCGTCGGCGGCACGACGGTGCAGGTCGCGGGCATCGTCAAGGGATCGGGCATGATCGCGCCCGACATGGCGACGATGCTCGGCTATATCTTCACCGACGCCGTCGTCGCGCCCGCGCTGCTGCAGGAGATGCTGAGCGAGGCGACGGGTGGCAGCTTCAACAGCATCACCGTCGACAGTGACACCTCGACCAGCGACACGGTGCTGCTCTTCGCGACGGGCCAGGCGGGCAACGCACCGCTCGCAACGCGCGACGATCCCGGCGCCGACGCGCTCTACGCGGCGATCCGCGCCGTCGCGCTCGACCTCGCGCATCAGGTCGTTCGCGACGGCGAGGGTGCATCGAAATTCATCGAGATCCAAGTCACCGGCGCGACCAGCGACGACAGCGCGAGGCGTGTCGCACTCGCCATCGCCAACTCGCCGCTCGTGAAGACCGCGATCGCGGGCGAGGATCCCAATTGGGGCCGCGTCGTGATGGCGGTGGGCAAGGCGGGCGAACCCGCCGACCGCGACCGCCTCGCGATCCGCTTCGGCGACCATTGGGTCGCGAAGGACGGGCTGCCGGTCGACGGCTATGACGAAGCGCCCGTTGCGGCGCATCTCAAAGGCCTCGAAATCCGCGTCGGCGCCGATCTCGGTCTCGGTGAAGGCCGCGCCACGGTGTGGACCTGCGACCTGACGCACGGCTACATCAGCATCAACGCCGACTACCGGAGCTAGGCCGATGCTCACCCTCTGGGGCCGTCTCAACTCGCACAACGTGAAGAAAGTGGCATGGTTTGCGGTCGAACTCGGCCTGCCCTTCGAGCGCCACGATGTCGGCGGGCAGTTCGGGATGGACGCTGCCTATCTGGCGAAGAATCCCAACGCGCTGATCCCGACGATCGAGAACGATGGCGTTATCCTGTGGGAATCGAATGCGATCGTGCGGTACCTTGCCGCAAAACATGGCGGCGAGCGGTTCTGGCCGACCGATCCGGCGGTCCGCGCGGCCGCCGACAAATGGATGGACTGGCAGGCAGGCTATGCCGACGCACAGCGCGACGCCTTTCTCAATCTTGTGCGCAGGGCGTCGGCGGACCGCGATGCCGCAGCAGTCGCCGCATCGGCAACGCGCTGCGCGAAGCAGATGGCGATACTCGATGAAGCGCTGGCGCAATCGCCCTGGCTGTCGGGCGCCGAATTCGGCATCGGCGATATCCCGATGGGCGTCTATGCCTACACATATTTTTCGATCGACATCGAGCGGCCTGCGCTGCCGCATGTCGAAGAATGGTATGCCCGGATCAAGACGCGACCGGGCTATGCCGAACAGGTCATGATCCCGCTCACCTGAAAACAAAAGGCCCCGACTTCCGCCCGGGCCCCGATGTTCGCTTACAGCGCGCCTTCGAGCCAGCCCTTGAGCGCACTCTTCGGCGCCGCGCCGACCTTGGTCTCGGCGATCTCGCCGTTCTTGAACAGGATCATCGTCGGGATACCGCGCACGCCATACTTGCCCGGCGCGTCGGGATTTTCGTCGATGTTGATCTTGGCGATCACGACCTTGCCGGCGAGCTCGTCCGAGATTTCCTCGAGCGACGGGCCGATCATCTTGCACGGACCGCACCATTCGGCCCAGAAATCGACAAGGACGGGGGTGTCGCTGTCGAGCACGTCAGCCTGAAAGCTGGCGTCGGTGATGGCTTTGGTACCCATAGTCTGAACTCCTGAAATTCCTTTGACCCCAAGCTAGGGCGTCGGCGCGTCCGGCTCAAGGGCCGAACCCGGCAAATTCGCCTTGGCTGCCACCAAGCCGGGCTTGTGCGCGTCGAGCAGCGCGTCGTCGAGCACGATCAGCCGCGGGGCGGCGGTATAGAGCAATGCCGCCTCGACCCGCCGATCGGGAAAGATGACGCGCAGCGCATCGCGGTATGCGGCCATCTGACGCAGATAGGCGGACTGCACCGCTTCGGCGCTTTCGGGCACATGCCGTCCGGTCTTGTAGTCAATCACCGTCACCGCTTCGTCCGTTACCGACAGCCGGTCGACGATCCCCGCAACGACCATCCCGTCGACCACCGCCGACAACGGCACCTCGGCAAGACTGCCCGGACCGAAAAGCGAAGCGTGGGCGGGATCGTCGAGCACCGCGAGCACCTCGTCGACCATCGCCGACCGGGCGGCCTCATCCATCCCGGGCGCCTGACGGCCGAGCCAGCGCAGCGCGGCCGCGCGCCGCCTTTCGGCCACGACGGGCGGTAATCGTTCGAACAGTGCATGCAGGAGCAGCCCGCGCTCGATCGCAGCGACCCGCGCTGTTCCCTGCGGCGGCGCCGCGACATCATCCTCGCCGAGCGCAGATGGCGCGAGCGGGCGCGGGGGCCGCGCTTCCTCGGGCGCAGGCTTCAGCGCCCACTCGGGGACCGTCAGCGGCGGAGCAGGAATCCTGGCCGCCTTCTCTTTCTTCGCCCACTTCCCTGCATTGGCGCGGTGGATGCGGCGCTGCCCCCACGCCCCCGCCTCCTCCCATTCGCTGCCCATGCCGGCGAGCACATCCTCGACCGCCGCGTGCCAGCTTCCCTCGGGGATCGAGCGATCGGCCTTCTTCGTCACCCCCGCGACGACGAGAATTTCCTCGGCGCGTGTCATCGCGACATAGAAGAGCCGCCAATGCTCCTGCGCTGCGGCTAGCGCCGCCGCCGCGTGCGCATCGGCGAGCTTCCCGTGCCGCTCGTGAGCAGGCACTGCAAACACCGGTAATTTCTCCCAACCCGCCACGTCGACGCTGAACGGCCGGTGCCCCACGCCGGCATCGTCGGTCGCATCGGCCAGGATCACGATCGGTGCCTGCAGACCCTTCGATCCGTGGACCGTCATCACGCGCACGACATCGCTCCGCGCCTCGGTCTGGCGCTTGACGTCGGCCGCACTCGCTGACACCTGCGTCAGGAAGCCGAGCAGTGACACCGTTTCGCGCTGTTCGAACGCCAGCGCCTGATTGAGCAATTCGTCGATCGGGTCGCGAGCCTCGCGCCCCAGCCGCGCATAGAGTCGCCGCCGCCCGTCGATCGGCCCCGACAGCACTGTCTCCAGAAAGCGGAACGGTGTCGTGAAATCAGCCATGCCGAGCAGATGACGGAGCGCCGCCATCGTCGCAGCGGTCGCATCGCCTTCGGTTGCGCGCAAATGCTCCCAAAGCGCCGCACGCCCCCGCTCGTGGGCTCGCGAATATAGTTCGTCCTGTGTCCAGCCGATCAGCGGCGAAACCAGCAACGACGCGAGGTTCAGATCATCGAGCGGCTGCACCGCAAAGCGCATCGCCGCGATCAGGTCCTGCACGGCCAGCGGCTGCGTCAGCGCGAAACGGTCGACACCCGCGACCGGCACGTGCAGCGCCTGCAGCCGCGCGACGATCCGCGCGGCGAGATCGCGGCGCCGCCGGACAAGGATCATGATATCGCCGGGCGCGACAGGCCGCCCGTCCTTGCCGTGCGAAATCCAGTCCTGCACCTCGCCCGCGATCGCCTTCGCGAGCCGCATCGATGCCGGGTCGGAAGCCGGCGCGCTCGAATCTCCCTCGCCCTCGCCGCCATCCTCGTCGGCCTCAGCGTCGAGAGCCTTGCCCACCGGCAGCGGCTGCCACAGCTCGACCTGCCCCGCATGGACCTCGCGATACGGCCGGTGCGGGGGCTCCTCGCCGTCGAGCCCCATCGCCGCAGTGCCACCTGCCGCGAGCCACGCGTCGACCACCGCCAGCACCGCCGGGGTCGAGCGATAGTTGGAAACCAGATCGACGTGCCGGAACGGCTGCCCGCCGATCTCGCCCATTGCATGGAACATGTCGCGTGCGGTGGCGAAGGCCTTGGGTTCGGTCCCCTGAAAGCCGAAGATCGCCTGCTTGCGGTCGCCGACGGTGAAGAGCGTACGAATACGCTCCTCCTTCGCACCGACCCCCGCGAAAAATTCCTCGGCGAGCGACAGCACGATGCCCCACTGGCGCATGTTCGTGTCCTGCGCCTCGTCGACGAGGATATGGTCGGTGCGCTGGTCGAGCTTGAAGCGTACCCATTCGCCGAAGCTGCTGACGCGCAGCAGCGACCCCGCAAGCGTGATGAGATCGTCGAAATCGGCGAGCCCCTGTTCGCGCTTGGCGAGCGCATAAGCTTCGGCGAACCGGCTCCCGAGTTTCCACGCCGCAGCCAGATCGTCGGCGACGCGCATCCCCGTTGCCGTCCCGAGCAGACCCTGCACCGCATCGACGATCCGCACGGCACTCTCGACGCAGTCGGTCATCTTGCCCTTGTCGCCCGCGAAATCGACGCGCAGCTCGCCCTTGCCGGTCAGGAAGCAGCCGAGCAGCTCGCCGAGCATCGCGGCGCGCTTCGCCGGCTCGGCGATCAGCCAGCCGATCATCACATCGTTGCACGCAAGCCCCGTCTTCGTGCCCCAATCGGCCCCGCTCGCCGCGACCGCCCTGATATCGGCCTCGTCGATCGCGCCCGCCGCCAGCTCGCCCGCGATCCACGCGTCGGGATCGCCGCCCGGCAGGTCGAACGCCGCGCGCAAATCGTGCGCCGACGGCGGCAGCGCCGCGCGCGGCCCGCCGAACGCTGCCGCGCAGCTCGACAGGAAGGACAGCGCCGCATCCTGCCCCAGCCGCCGCGACAGCATCGCAGCCGCATCGCGCAGCGCCGCGCGCTCGTTGCCTTCTTCGAGGAGGCCGCTCAGCACCTGCCGCTGCAACGCCCCCGCTTCATCCTCCTCGATCGCGCGAAACCCCGGCAGCAGCTTCGCCTCGAGCGGGAAGCTCGCGAGCAATGTCTGGCAAAAGGCGTGGATCGTCTGCACGCGGATCGCCCCGCCTGGGCTGTCGATCACCGTCGCGAACAGCGACCGTGCGCGCGTCATCAACCCCGGCCGGTCCCATTCGAGCCCGAGCGCACGCAGATCGAGCCGCAGGTCGCCGTCGTCCATCCGCACCCACGCCGCGAGCCGTTCGTGGATGCGGTGCGCCATTTCGGCCGCGCCCGCCTTGGTGAAGGTGATGCAGAGGACCGCTTCGGGCGACACGCCGTCGAGCATCAGCCGCAGCACGCGCGCCGACAGCACCTGGGTCTTCCCCGTCCCCGCCGACGCGCCGAGCCAGACATGGCTTTCGGGGTCGGCGGCGGCGCCCTGCCGCGGGTCGAGCGTCGCGAGGCTGCCGGGCTTGCTCATGCGCCCTCCTCCCCGCGCCCGAACCATTCGTCGCGGCGCATCAGCTGGTCGTAATCGCCATAGCCCGCGCCCTCGCCGGGCGCGAAGGGCGCATCGCCGAACAGGTAGAGCGCCGCCAGCGCGGACAGCGCATCGGCGGCATGATCGATCGCCTGTTCGGCGCTTTTGAGTTCGCTGCGCGACCCGTAAGTATTCGAAATCTTGCCCGCCCCGCCCGCGCGGCGATCGGGGCGCAGGCTCCAATATTCGAGCGCATCGACCGGCGCGGCGGCAATGTCCGTCATCCCGCCTTCACGCGCGATCAGTCCGAGCAGGCCGAGCTGGTTGTCGAGCCTGTCGAACGCCGCCTTCGCGCTCGGCGCGCCGCCCGATTTATAGTCGACGATCGCCAGCCGCCCCCGATCATCGCGGTCGATCCGGTCGGCCTTGCCGTGCAGCGTCAGGCCGTCCGCGACATACTCGCCCTTCACCTCGACATCGACCGGCTTGCGATCGTCGCGGTCCCACAGCTGCTCCGCCGCCCAGCGCAGCGCCGGCTCGATCCGCGGCAGCCAGAAGGCCCGCGCGATGGCATCGAGCGCCGGGTCGCTGCGTAGCGAAGCCAGCTCGGCCTCGAACCCCTCACGCGTCGCGCCGCCGCGCACCCAATCCTCGAACAATTTATGCACCCGCGTCCCGCGCCAGCGCGGATCGGGCGCGGCGCTCAGCGGATCGAGCGCCGACAGGCCGAGCATCTGGCCCGCATAGTAGGCAAAGGGATCGCGCGCGAGCCGGTCGACCTCTGTCACGCTGATCCTGCGCGGACGATCTTCCATGGGCGGACGTGGCGCGGGCCGTGCGGCCGGCTGCGCACCGCCCATCGGAAGGTCGAGTTCCGCCGCCAGGCGGGTCAACGCGACGCCACCCGGCATCGGCTCGGGCAGATCGCCCGCCAGCGCCGCCAGCCGCAGCCAGAAGCGCGACGCGACCGCCGGGTCGCCGCCGCTCCGCTGCGCGCGCGTGACGACGATCTCGCGCGCCGCGAGCGCGCTCGCGAAATCATGCGCTGCCATACCCTGCTGCCGCTCGGGCGCGGGCAGGCCGAGCAGGCGCCTTATGCCCGGCGCGAGCCAAGGATCGGGCTGTGTCGCCGCGGGCCAGCGCCCCTCGTCGAGCCCGCCCAGGATCATCAGGTCGGCGCGCTGCAACCGCGCCTCGAGCAGACCCCAGATAAACAGCCGCGGATGCCCGCCATAGGGCGGCCGCACGTTCGCCTGCGCGAGCAGCTGGCCCAGCATATCGGGAAAGTCAGCGGGATCGACGAGCGCCGGCCCGTCGCCGCGCGCGAGCGCCCATTGGTCGAACAGTTCGGCAAGCATCCGCCCCGCCGGTCCCGCCCAGACCGCATCGCCGGTCAGCCATTCGGCCGCCTGTTGCAACGCCGCAAGAAGGGTCGCCGGCGGCGTCGGTCCGGAGAAGGGCGCCAGCGCCGTGCTCAGCACGCCCGACACCTCGTCCCACCACGGCAGCAATTGCAACGCCAAGCCATGCCCGCGTGCTTTCGGATCGGCGGCGCGTTCGGCAATCCGCGCGCTCACCCCGTCCCATCCCGGCAGCAGCCCCGGCTCCCGCAGAATCAGGTCGAGCCGCCGCAGCTGATCGAGCCATACCGTCCGCCCCTCGCCTTTGCGCACCAGCGGATGCCCGAGCAGCGACACCAA
>Ga0209257_1004149_pt1 | contig 11525 bp, 14 predicted proteins | sample AraplaCvi_mCL_r2_FD_184277 | JGI IMG/M metagenome (GOLD analysis project Ga0209257, IMG submission 184277) | Arabidopsis root microbial communities from North Carolina, USA - plate scrape MF_Cvi_mCL_r2 (SPAdes) (version 2) | ecosystem: Host-associated > Plants > Roots > Endosphere | place: USA...
CTCGGCATTGGCGGCGTCACCGATCGCGTGGATCGCGACCTGGAATTTGTCCATCGACGCGCGGACCATCTTGTTGCGGAGCTGCGCGGGCGTCAGGAGCGGCAGGCCCTTCTGTCCGGGGGCGTCGCTGTAGGGCGCTTTCAGCCAGGCGCCGCGCGAGCCGAGGGCGCCGTCGAGATAGAGCTTCACCCCGACCATGCGCAGCTTGTCGTCATAGAGCCACGGCGTCGGTTCGCCGCCCGCGATCAGCGCCATATTGTCGATGTCGCCGCCATAGGAGAGGATGCGGATCGCAAGCTGCTTCTTGTCGCCGGCGCGGCGGTACGCCTGCCATTCGGCGATCGAGGTGCCCATGTCGGCGATGCCGGTGATTCCCTGCGAAATCAGCTTCTGCTGCGCGAGGAAAAAGGCGCGGTCGAGGTCGCGCGCGAGCGGCTTGGGCTTGGCGCTGTCGATCAGGCTCATCGCGGCGTCGACGAAGACGCCGCCCGGCTTGCCGCCCGTCATTTCGATACGGCCGCCCTCGGGCGCCTTGGTGGTCGGGGTTACCTTGGCGGCGTTCATGGCGGCGGTGTTCGCCCAGCCGGCATGGCCGTCGACGCGTTCGAGCCAGACGGCGCGGTTCGGGACGATGGCGTCGAGATCGGCGGCGGTCGGGAAGCGGCCGAGGCCCCATTTTTCCTGATTCCAGCCGAAACCGATGATCCACGGCATTTCGGGATTCTCGTCGGCATATCTTTTGATCGCAGCCTGTGCCTCGGCGAGCGAATTGGTGCCTGAAAGATCGAGCAGCATCAGCTGGAAGCCGAGCCCCATGACATGCCCGTGCGCGTCGATCAGCCCAGGGATCAGCGTGCGACCCTTGCCGTCCTCCCTGAAGTCGGGGCGTTCGGGGCGCTTGTCCTTGCGGTCGAGCAACTGCTTGACCTTGCCCTGGCTGTCGATGAGGAGCCCGGTGAAACGGACGACCTTGCCGTCCTTGTCGAGCGTGATGCCGTTGACGTTGTCGACGAGCGTGTCGGCATGCGCGGGGACGGCGATCAGCAGCGCGAGCGCGGCGAGGGCAAGGCGCTTCACTTCTTCAGCCTCGTCACGAGCGAGCTGGTGTCGCGGCGGCCGTTCCCGAGTTTCTGCACATCGGCGTAGAACTGGTCGACGAGACTGGCGACGGGCAAGGTGGCGCCGTTGACGCGCGCTTCCTCTATCGCGAGGCCGAGGTCCTTGCGCATCCAGTCGACCGCAAATCCGAAGTCGAACTCGTCCTTCGCCATCGTGCCCCAGCGGTTGAGCATCTGCCAGCTCGCAGCGGCGCCGCCCGACACCGCCTCGAACACCTTGTCGGTGTCGAGCCGCGAGGCCTGCGCGAAACGAAGCGCTTCGGAAAGGCCCTGCAGCACGCCGGCGATCGCGATCTGGTTGACCATCTTGGTCGTCTGCCCCGCGCCGGGACCGCCGATATGGACCATGCGCGCCGAATAGGATTTCATCACCGGTTCGGCCGCGGCGAACGCCTCTTTGGTGCCGCCGCACATGGCCGAGAGCGTTCCCGCCTGCGCGCCCGATTCGCCGCCCGAGACGGGGGCGTCGACGCAGAGCAGGCCGAGGCCGTCCGCCTCGACCGAGAGCTGGCGCGCGATGCGCGCCGAGACGGTGGTGTGGTCGATGAACAGCGCGCCCCTCTTCATCGCGCGAAAGGCGCCGTCGCGGCCCAGCGTTACCTGCGCGAGGTCGTCGTCGTTGCCGACGCAGGTCAGGACGACATCGGCGTCCGCTGCGGCCTCGGCCGGAGTAGATGCCGCAGCGCCGCCATAAAGCGCAACCCACGCATCGGCCTTCGACCGGGTGCGGTTATAGACGGTGAGGCTATGCCCCGCTTTCGCGAGGTGCCCCGCCATCGGCCCGCCCATGACGCCGGTTCCGATGAAGCTGATGCGCAATGTCTGTTCGCTCATGCCGGAGGTCATAACCATGGTTTGCGCAGCGCGCCAGATAGGCTAGTGGCCCTATCGCTATGACCGATCAACTCACCCTGACCTCCGCTGCCGGCCTTCCGGCGATCACATTGGACGATGTGCGCGCGGCGGCAGGACGAATTGACGGCGCGGTCGTCCGGACGCCGACGCTGCATTCGCAGACGCTCTCCGAACTGGTCGGCGCCGAGGTGTGGCTGAAGTTCGAGAATCTGCAGTTCACTGCCGCGTACAAGGAACGCGGCGCGCTCAACGCGTTGCTGCTGCTCAGCGACGAGGCAAAGGCGCGCGGGGCGATCGCGGCATCGGCCGGCAATCATGCGCAGGGCCTCGCCTATCATGGCAAAAGGCTCGGCGTTCCGGTCACGATCGTAATGCCGAAGACGACGCCGCAGGTGAAGGTGTCGCAGACCGCGAGCCACGGCGCGACGATCGTGCTGCACGGCGAGACCTTCGACGATGCCTATGCGCATGCGCGCGAGCTGGAAGTCGAACGCGGCCTGACCTTCGTTCATCCTTTCGACCATCCGCATGTCGCGGCAGGGCAGGGGACGGTCGCGCTCGAAATGCTCGAGGACGTGCCCGAGCTCGACACGCTGATCGTGCCGATCGGCGGCGGCGGGCTGCTCGCGGGCATGGGCACCGCGGCACGCGGGATCAAGAACGACATGCGCCTCGTCGGCGTGCAGGCCGAGCTCTATCCGTCGATGTACGCCGAACTTAACGGCGTCGACATGGCATGCGAGGGTGACACGCTGGCCGAGGGCATCGCGGTGAAGGAGCCGGGCGGCTATACGCGCAAGCTCGTCGCCGAGCTGAACGACGACATCGTGCTGGTTGCCGAACGCCATCTGGAGCGCGCGGTCAGCCTGTTGCTGCAGATCGAAAAGACCGTGGTCGAGGGTGCCGGCGCCGCGGGACTTGCGGCGATGCTCGCGCATCCCGAGGAGTTCAAGGGCCGCAAGGTCGGGTTGGTACTGACCGGCGGCAATATCGATACGCGCCTGCTCGCCAACGTGCTGCTGCGCGACCTCGCGCGTTCGGGCCGCATCGCGCGCCTGCGCATCCGGTTGCAGGACCGGCCGGGCGCGCTGTTCAAGGTGATGAAGCTGTTCGACGAGAAGCAGGTGAACATCATCGAAATCTATCACCAGCGCATCTTCACGACGCTGCCCGCCAAGGGCCTGATCACCGACATCGAGTGCGAGGCGCGCGACCGCGAGCATCTCGACAGCCTCGTCGTTTCGCTCCGCGAGGCGGGCTATATGGTGACCACCGTAGAGCTCGCATGAGGGAGTTCACGCGCGAGTTCGTCGCGACGCCCGAGAGCATCGACGAGCTTGGCCATGTCAACAATGCCGTCTGGGTCCAGTGGATCCAGCAGGTTGCGACCGGACATTGGGATGCCGCCGCGCCGCAGAGCCACAAGGACGCCTATATATGGGTCGTTGTGCGGCACGAGATCGATTATCTGCGCGCGCTCGGCCCTGGGGAAGCGGTGACCGCACGGACGTGGGTCGCCGACAAGCCGCAGGGCGCGAAATTCGACCGCTTCATGGAGTTCACCGGCGCCGACGGAAAGGTGCATGTGCGGGCACGGACGGTATGGGCGCTGCTCGACAAGGCGAGCGGGCGGCCGCTGCGCGTGACCGGCGAAATCGTCGCGCCGTTTCTGGGCTAGGCGATGCGGCCGATCAGCAGCATTGTTATCTTCACCGCGCTGGCCGTAGTTCTTTTTACCCTGGCGCTTGTGTCGGCAGGCCCGCGTTACGACGATGAGGCCTGCGACATTGCACTGCAGGTGCTCAAGGATTTGCGGTACGAGAGCGGCGGCAAGTTGGCCGTCTCTCCACGGAGCGCGCATCGCGATCCGATGACGCGCCAACAAGCGGAAAAATTCGCCGCCGATTTCCGTAGGGATAACGTACTCGACGCTGAAGGCGAGCGGCTGCTCGAACTATTCGTCGGGGAAACGGCGGTCGCAAAGGTGCAGCCGGTGAAGGCGTGCTCGAATATACGCGCATGGTTGGTCGCATCGCGCATCCTTCATGACGACGGGAAGATCGAAACGGAAACGAGGGGAAAAGAAAAATATCCCTTTGCCATCGTCGAGATATCCATGCCGGTGATATCGAAGGATCGCGCGCACGCGCAAATCTGGATTTCAACAACTTACGGCCCACTGGCAGGCGGTGGCGGTCCGGCCGATCTGGAGCGAGACCAGAGTGGGCGCTGGCGCATCAAGGCCACCAGTTCGATATGGGTCAGCTAGAGATGCTGATCCGCCACGCATCGCGAGCGGAGGCCCCGGCGATCTGGGCGATTATCGAGCCCGTGATCCGTGCGGGCGAGACCTATACGCTCGATCGCGGAATGAGCGAAGCCGACGCGCTCGCTTACTGGTTCGGGGCGGACAAGGAGACGTTCGTCGCCGAGGCCGATGGCGTCGTGCTCGGGACCTATTATCTCCGCGCCAATCAGGCCGGCGGCGGGGCGCATGTCGCCAATTGCGGCTATATGACCGGTGCCGCCGCGACCGGGCGCGGAGTGGCGCGGGCGATGTGCCTGCATTCGATCGAACAGGCCAAGCTGCGCGGGTTTCGCGCGATGCAGTTCAACTTCGTGGTGAGCAGCAACGAACGCGCGGTGGGGCTGTGGCAATCGCTGGGGTTCGAGGTCGCCGGGCGGTTGCCCGGCGCGTTCGACCATCCGACGCTCGGCTATGTCGATGCGCTGGTGATGGTCCGGACGCTCTGACCTAGTCCCGGGCGCGCTTGCGTAGCGGGCGGTCTTCCAGCGCCCTGAGCGTTTTCAACAGGACCGCGTGCGCATCGCCCGTTTCTTCGAAGAGTCGTTCGTATACGGCGGAAATCCCGGCAGTATAGGTGTCGAGCAGCGCCATCTGCGCAGCGCCCCCGTCGGTAAGGCGGAACAGCTTGCGCCGTGCGTCGACGGGGTCTGCGCGCTGGGTGATCAGGTCCAGCCGCAGCAGGGCCGGACATTTCTGGACGACCAGCTGGTGCGACTGACCGAGCGCGCGTGCGAGTTCGGCCGCCGACGCTTCGCCGGCGTTACGCAGCGCGGTGAGGAGCGAGCAGGATTTGACCGGGATCACGATGCCCGCATCGTCGAACAGGTCGCGCGTCTGCTCCTCGATCTTCGCGCTCAGCGCTTCGCTGAGCCGGCCGAGGAAGCTGATGTCGTCCAGGCTATTCGGGCGTTCAGTCGAGGCGGGCATAGTCGGTCGTGGTTCCGTCGCGGTTGATGCGTTGCAGGGCCACGACCTTGCCGCTTTTGCGCACGACACGAAAGCGGAAGTCGCGCACGCCCTCGATTCCGAACAGGTCGCCGCCGAGCGGTTCAAGCTGCAGGCGGAAGCGCTCGCGCCATGTGTAGAGCAGCTTGCCGTCGACGATGTCGATGCGCCGGCCTTCGTAGCGGCCGGCAATGGCCTTGAGGTCGGCCGGTGCGACGCGGGCGGGCGCAGCGAGGGCCGGGGCAAACCAGTCGACATCGGCTTTCTTTGCGGGGTCGGCCCTTGCAATGTCGGCCAACGCCAGACGATGCGCGACGGCGAGCGCGTCGGCGGAGGCCACGGCATGGTCCGGCGTGACCCCCTGTCCCTCGAAGTCGGTGCGGTCGACAGGATCCTTGATCTGGCCGATCGGCACCTGGACGAAGAAGTCATGGCCTACGGGCTTGCGGTCGACAGGGTGCGCGCCGCCCGCCGTCCGCTCGCCGACGAGCGTCGCGCGGCCAAGCTTGTGGAGCGAGTAGGTGAACCATTCGGCCGCGGAGAAGCTCGTCGATCCGGTCAGGATGTAGACGGGCTTTCCGGTCAGTCGCTTCGCGGGCAGCGCGGGCAGCACCCACTGGCCGCGCTCGACGCGTTTGCCGTCGTCGCTGTAATAATAGTCGAACAGCTCCTGATCCTTGTCGCCGCGGAAGAACTGGCTCGCGAGCAACTGCGCCATCTCGAGTGCGCCGCCGTTGTTGTAGCGAAGGTCATAGATGACCGCGTCGCTGTTCTCGATAAAGCGCATCGCGGCCGCGGCAGTGTCATAACCGATCTCGGGATCGGCGAAGTGCGAAAGGCCGACATAGGCGACATTGCCGTCGAGGATGCGCAGGTCGGTGAAGCCGAAATTCTCGCGCTGTTCGGCCTGACGCTCCTTGGCCTGAAGGCCGGCGGCAAGCGCGGGGTCGCGCTTTGCGGCATAATCGGCGACGAAGCCGGGGTCGACGCCGACGAAGAAATGGAGGTCGCCCGACGCCGCGATCAGGTCGCGGGTCAACTCGTCCGCGAGCGCCGCCTTGTCCCCGGCGTCGTCATAATCGCCCTTGTCGAGATGCGCGCGCAGCGTTGCGGATATGGTCTTTGCCTTGTCGGGGAAGACATAGTTCGCCTCGAGCGTCCGGCCGAGATCCTCGACCACGGCGCGGCGCTCGGCGGGGGTGAGCGGCGCTTCGTTCGCCATCACCGCTGAGGACAGCAACGCCGTCATGCCGGCAAGAAGCGAACCCCATTTCCTTGAACGCACCATCGGACTTTGTCTCCAGACTCAGTTATACAATATATTGCGCAATATATTGTATAACTGAGTCTGGCAAGCCCGGTGACGGGCGGGCGCCTTCGGATCAACGCGATACGAGGTAGATGCGGCTCTTCGGCAACCAGCCGTTCGCGCAGGTCGAGGCGGCGCGGCCGTCGAGGCCGTTCCCGCCGGCGCGGCAAGAATAACGGCCATCCTTGTAATGCACCCAGAACCAGCCGCGGTTCTCGCCGCAGATATAGACCGCCGAGCCGGGTTTCAGTCGGCCGACCTTGCGCGCGGCGATGCTGGGCGAGCGATAGACCGGAACCTTCGGGTCGCGCGGTCCGCCCATGACGATCGCATAGGGGCAATTCGCCGCCACGGCGGGTGCGGGGCTTTGCGCCATCATTGCCAGAACGGCGCTCATCATCAGCATTCAGATTGCTCCCCGCATCGTGAGGTCGCGCTGTGTCACAGCTAGTCTATCGCTTCGGTTAACGCCTTGACGATCGCTGCGACCGAATTGGGGGCATAGGCGAACCCCATATGGCCGCAATCGACCTCGACCTGCCGGTCGCTTTCCTCGATCCGGCCGCGCGCGCTGTTCACCGCGACGACGCCGTCGTGCTTCGACCACAGCGCGAACGTCGGCATCGACGGGCGCGGGGCGGGGTGGAAGTCGATCGGCGGATTGTCGACCGGATGGCGCGCGATCAGATGATAGAGGCGCCACGCGCGGTTGGCACGGCGGCTGCCCGAAAAGGGCGAGCCGAGCGTTACGACGCGCGCGACCTTGTCGGGGTGATGCTTGGCATATTCGCGCGCATAGATGCCGCCGAGGCTCCAGCCGACGAGCGCAGGGGCATGACCGGTGCGGTCGATGATCCATTGTACGCGGGTGTCGATGCGCTCGATGATGTCGGGGGTCGCACCGCGATTGAAGCCGAGGCCCCAGGCATAGCAGCGAAAGCCCGAACGGCGGAGGTCGGCGCGCAGCGCTTTCGTCGCCCAGTCGCCCGACAGAAAGCCGGGCAGCACCATCACGGGCGGATGGTCGCTATCGGGGTTGGATTCGGGCGGCATCGACCGGATACGGCCGCCGATCGCACGCGCGAGCGCGCCGATCTCGCGCCACAGCAACGACAGTGGCGGCGGCGCGTCGGGATCGGGAATGCGTGCCGGCCATTCGGCGCGGCGGGTAAGGAAACCGCGAAACATGCGGCGGCTCTTACCCCTTTGGCGCCAGTTTCAAAAGCTTCCCGTTGCTGCCGTCGGTGAGCAGCCAGACGGTTCCGTCCTCGCGGACCTCGACTTCGCGGATGCGCGTGCCGAAATCCCAGCGATCCGACTTGTGGAGCGTGTCGCCGTCGATCTGCATGCGGACGAGGCCTTGCCCCGAAAGCGCACCCATCAGCAGGCTGTTCTTCCAGCCGGGATAGGCGTCGCCATTGTACCAGACGAGCCCGGCGGGCGAGACCGAGGGGTTCCACCACAGCTTGGGTGCGGCGAATTCGGGGCGCGTCGGATGGTCGGGAATATCCTTGCCGTCATAATGATCGCCGTTCGAGACGATCGGATAGCCGTAGTTCGCCTTTGCCTCGACCAGATTGACCTCGTCGCCGCCCTTTGGCCCCATTTCCTGATTCCAGAGCTTGCCGTCGCCGTCGAAGGCGAGGCCAAGGATATTGCGATGGCCGAGCGACCAGATTTGCGCGGTCACGCCGCCTTGGCTGGCGAAGGGATTGTCGGCGGGGATGCTGCCGTCAGGTTTCAGGCGCAGGATCTTGCCGAGATTGGCCTTCATGTCCTGCGCGGGGTCGAACTTCTGCCGCTCGCCCGAGCCGATGAAGAGATACTGGCCGTCGGGCGAGAAGGCGAGGCGGTGCGAGAAATGGCCGCGGCCGGGGACCTTCGGGTCCTGCTTCCAGATCGTCTGCAGACCTTCGATGCGGGGGGCGGCACCGTTCACGAACTTCGCCTTGCCGACGACCGCGCCGAAGGTGTCGCCCTGGCCGGCCTCGACCCAGCTCAGATAGATAGTGCCGCTCGTCGCGAAGTCGGGAGCGAGGATGACGTCGCCGAACCCGCCCTGGCCCCCATAGGCCACCGCAGGTGCGCCCGCGACGTCGAGCACCGGCCCGCTCTCCTGCCAGAGTTTCAGTTTGCCCGACTTTTCGGTGACCAGCGCCTGCTTGCCGCGCGGCAGGAAGGTCATCGCCCAAGGCTCGTTGAAGCTCGCGACCTCCTGCACCGCGAACGGCGCGCTCGCGAGCGGGGTCGCGGGCTGTTCGCCGGTCGCGTCGAGCTTGGCTGTGTCGGCGGGGGCGGCGCTGCTGGTGGTGCCCGCCGAGCAGGCGGCGACGATCATCGCCGTCGAAAGGGCGATCGCGGGAATCTTTTTCATGGGGAGGCTCGCTTTGCTGGGGTACCGAAGTTGCAGTCTGGCGGGCCACGGCGGCAAAGTCGAGAGGTCGGCGTTTGCTAGCGGTTCGCCGCCTCGCGCCGCGCGGTGATTTCCTCGACGCTGTCCATGATCGAATCGATCGCCTCGCTTGCGGGCGGTGCGTCGGCGCGTTTCTGGCTGAAGTGGCCGCTGTTCATGATCTCCTCGAGCGCCGCGCGGGCGCGCGAGACGCGGCTTTTCATCGTCCCGAGCGCGCAATCGCAGATGCTGGCGGCTTCCTCGTATGACAGGCCACCGGCGCCGACGAGGATCAGCGCCTCGCGCTGGTCCTGCGGCAATTCCATCAGCGCGCGCTGGAGGTCGGCCATTTCGCCGCTGTCCTCCTGGCTTGCGGGAGTCGAGAGCGTCCGCTCGACCGCGACCTCGTCATATTCGCCGTGAAACTTGTTGCGGCGCATCTGCGACAGGAAGGTGTTGCGCAGGATGACGAAGGTCCACGCCTTGATCGACGTTCCGCGCTCGAAGCGCTCGCGCGAAGCCCAGGCCTTGACCATCGTGTCCTGCGTCAGGTCGTCGGCGAGGTCGGGGTTGCCCGACAGGCTGCGGCCATAGGCGCGAAGGTGCGGAATGACGCTGGCCAGCAGGGCCTTGAACTCGTTGTCCGGAAGAGCGTCTGCCGGCTTCCGTCCGGGAGGCGGAGAAGAATCGTCCTGCGTCATGGGCGCAGCCTGGGCTCGGGCCATTATTGCTTCGAGCTCTTCGAAGCGCTCTTGCCGTCGAGTTGCGACAACAGGTCGAGCATATTGTCGGGCAATTCTTCCGCGACGATATTGCCATAGATCATGCGCAGCTTGGCACTCACCGGCTCGGGCGACTGACGCCCGGTCAGCGTGCGATGCCACTGGTCGCTGCCGGTACCGGGAAAGGTCCCGTTCGTCCGGCGCGGCGTATCGGCCTCGGCGAAAGGCCGGTCGCTTCCGTTGATCCTGTTGTTGCCGTGCGTTGCCATGTCAGGAGCAACGACGAAGGGCGGCGCTGGTTCCCGATACGGGATATTTTTGCGACGAACGCGTTGCCATGATGCAACACTGTCCCTACTCAAGACAGTGTGAGGGGTCACAATTCGCCCGCCCTGCGGCTGCACGACCGGAGGTTCCCTCTTGCTTTCCGTCATCTATGTGAGCGTCGCCGATCCCCTGATCCGCGACGAGGATATCGCCGCGATCCTGCTGGCATCGCGGCGCAACAACAAGCGGCATGCCCTGACCGGGGCGCTGATCTATAACGGACATAATTTCATGCAACTGCTCGAAGGGCCGGCGGACGAGGTCGAAACCTGCCTCGCGGCGATCGGGCGCGATCCGCGGCACAGCGGGATGACCGAAATCCGTCGTCGCACCGTCTATGATCGCGATTTCGCCGAATGGTCGATGCTCTACGATCCCGATTTCGAGGGTCATGACGAAGACCTCGCGCGGCTCGCCGCAAGGGATCGGATCGACGAGCAGGACGAACGGATGATCCACAATTTCATCGCACTCGGCCGGCGCCGCCCGGTCGCCTGACCGGCACGGCCTTGCATTGAATTTTCAAGGCGCTAAGCCGGGTGCAAGGTTGCCCGGGCAGCCGCCAGACAAAGGTCCATTTATCAGCGACGACACGCCCCGACCGTTGGACGATGCCAGCTTCAAGCGCGAGCTGGCGGCGATGCTGCCGCACCTGCGTGCCTTCGGCCGGAGCCTGACGGGCAACGCCGACATGGCCGACGACCTGGTGCAGGAAACGATGCTGAAGGCGTGGAAGGCGCGCGAAAGTTATATTCCGGGACCGGCCAGCATGAAGAGCTGGGCCTTCGTCATCCTGCGCAACTGTTTCCTGTCGCAGATGCGGCGCAAGAAATTCACCGCCGAATATGACGAGCTTGCCGCCGAACGGCTGCTCGTCGCGCCCGACGACCAGACCGACAGCCTGCACCTTGCCGACGTCCAGCGCGCGCTGCTGATGCTGCCCGTCGACCAGCGCGAGGCGCTGATCCTGATCGGCGCAGGGCAGTTGTCCTATGAGGAAGGCGCCGAGATCTGCGGCTGTGCCGTCGGCACGATGAAGAGCCGCGTTTCGCGGGCGCGCTCGGCGCTCCATGCGATCCTCGAGGGCGGCGAAATGCCGCTGCGCAGCGAAGATCCGCTTGCGCCAAGCGAGGCTTTCGCCACGATCATGGGCGATGTCGATCATCTGACCGGTGGCGGGCCGTCGCCGGATTAATCGCGGGTTGATCCTATGAGCAGTTCGGCCGGAATGCGTACTCTCGTCAAACCTCTGGCCGTCCTCGCGCTCGGGCTTTCCCTGTGCCCGGCGGCGCGGGCCGCGTCCGTGCCGCCGGGCGGCGGCGACCCAGGCGGTGGCGAAAGGGGCGGTTTCGAGGATGCCGAGCGCCTGGCGACTCCGCTCCGCCTCGCCACGCGCTTCGGCACCTTGTCCTTCCTGAGCACCGTGACCGTGTTCGGCACGGCAAGCGACATCACCCTGGCAGAGCTCGCATTGGAAATGCTGTTTCCCGCCGATGACCAGACGGCCGAGATCGCGAATCTGATGGAGCTGGAGCGCAACGACCAGCCG
>Ga0209257_1004150_pt1 | contig 11525 bp, 9 predicted proteins | sample AraplaCvi_mCL_r2_FD_184277 | JGI IMG/M metagenome (GOLD analysis project Ga0209257, IMG submission 184277) | Arabidopsis root microbial communities from North Carolina, USA - plate scrape MF_Cvi_mCL_r2 (SPAdes) (version 2) | ecosystem: Host-associated > Plants > Roots > Endosphere | place: USA...
CCTGGTGGTCGGCACCCTGGCCGCCAGCTTCAACGCCGTCTGAGGTTGCCATGACCCCCGAACTTGCCCTGACCGAACTGCGCGGTGGCCTGATCACCGTGTTGTGGGTGGCCGGCCCGCTGCTGCTCACCGTGCTGATCGTCGGCGTCGTCGTCGGCGTGGTGCAGGCCGCCACCCAGCTCAACGAACCCACCATCGCCTTCGTCGCCAAGGCCGCCGCTCTCACCGCCGTGCTGTTCGCACTCGGCAGCCTGCTGATCGGCCACCTGGTCGAATACACCGTCCTGCTGTTCCAGCGCATCCCGCACCTGATCGGGTAGCCGCGCGATGGATTCGGCAACCCAGATGGCCGCCGACGGGCTCAACGCCTTCGGCATGATCGGCACCGTGCTGTGGACCATGCTGCGCATCGGCGCCATGATCATGGCGATGCCGCTGGTCGGCAGCCGCGCCGTCCCCTCGCGGGTCAAGGTCATGCTGTCCGGCGCACTGGCCATCGCCCTGTCGCCGATGCTGCCGCCGGTACCGGCCTGGACCGGGTTCGATGCCGCCACGGTGCTCAGCATCGCCCGCGAACTGGCCATCGGCATCTCCATCGGTTTCCTGCTGCGGCTGGTGTTCGAAGCCGGCGCGATGGCCGGCGAACTGGTGTCGCAGGGCACCGGCCTGGCCTTCGCGCAGATGAGCGACCCGATGCGCGGCGGCACCTCCGGTGTCATCGGCCAGTGGTTCTACCTGCTGTTCGGCCTGTTGTTCTTTGCCGCCAACGGCCATCTCGCGCTGATCTCGCTGCTGATGGACAGCTACAAAGCCGTGCCGATCGGCACCGCGTTGCCCGATATCGACGCCTTCCTGAATGTCGCGCCGATGTTCCTGCTGCAGGTGCTCCGTGGTGCACTCACCCTGGCCCTGCCGCTCACCGTGGCCATGCTGGCGATCAACCTCGCCTTCGGCGTGCTCTCCAAAGCCGCGCCCGCGCTCAACCCGATCCAGCTCGGCCTGCCCGTCGCGCTGTTGCTGGGCCTGTTCCTGCTGACCGTGCTGGCCGGCGAAATGGGCCCGCCCGTGCAGCGCCTGTTCGACGCCGCCTTCCAGGCCGCCGACAGCGTCACCCACTGAGGCCGTCGCGAAAAACATACGGCCGGGTACGTCGCCGGCGTGATGATCGCGTGATCAAAAACCGGGTTTTTGGCAGATTTTGCGCTTGCCTCGCCCGTGCCGATGTCGTCTCATGCGGCTACGGCAGGGGGAACGTGCCGGAGCAGTAGTCGGCATCGCAGCGCGCGAGCCAGACAAATTTGTCTGCTGCCTGAGCCAGGGAGAGTCAGCATGCTGATCGGCAGTTACACCCCGTGGTTGGTCGTGGTCTCGCTGGTGGTCGCCATCCTCGCGTCGTTCACCGCGCTGGACATGGCCAACCGGGTCACCACCGCCCCGTCCCCGCGCATCAGCGTGCTGTGGCTGCTGGGCGGCGGTTGCGCCATGGGCCTGGGCATCTGGTCCATGCACTTCATCGGCATGCTGGCGTTCCGCCTGCCGATCCCACTGGGCTACGACCTGCCGCTGACCGCGGTATCGCTGCTCGCCGCAGTGGCCTCGTCGATCTTTGCGCTGTGGCTGGTTTCGCGGCCCACCCTGCCGCATTCGCGGCTTGCGCTGGGCGCGGTCCTGATGGGCTTCGGCATTGCCAGCATGCACTACATCGGCATGGCGGCGATGCTGATGCGGCCCGGCATCGAATACCACGCCGGTTGGTTCACCTTGTCGGTGCTGGTCGCGGTTGCCGCCTCGTGGGTGGCGCTGTTCGTGGCCTTCCGCCTGCGCCACAACGACACCCGGCTGCACCACCGGATCGTGCCCGCGGTGCTGCTCGGTACCGCCATCGTCGGCATGCACTACACCGGCATGGCCGCCGCACGCTTCCCCGCCAACAGCATCTGCGGCGCCGCCGCCGGCGATGGCCTGCAGACCCAGTGGCTGGCCGCGCTGGTGATGGTGCTGACCATCGCGATCCTGGCCGTGGTGCTGCTGGTGTCGTGGCTGGACCAGCGCCAGCAGGCCCAGCTGCTGCGGCTGCGCAACCAGCGCCTGCGCAGCTCGCTGGACGACGCCGAGGCCGAACTCAGCCAGGCCGCGCTGCACGACCCACTGACCCACCTGCCCAACCGCCTGCTGCTGCAGCAGCATATCGACCAGGCACTGGTCGATGCCGAGCTGCGCGGCGGTCGCTTCGCAGTGATGTTCATGGACCTGGACGGATTCAAGCAGGTCAACGATGCCTATGGCCACCAGACCGGCGACTCGCTGCTGGTGGCGGTGGCCGCCCGCACCCGCCAACTGCTGCGCCCGACCGACGTGCTGGCGCGCCTGGGCGGTGACGAGTTCGTGCTGGTGGTGGCCATCGAGAACGACGAAGACGTGGCCGCGGTGGCCAACCGCATCCTGCATGCGATCGGCAAGGGCAACCTGGTGCCCAGCCACGACCTGCAGGTCACCGCCAGCATCGGCATCGCCATCTGCCCCGACCACGCGGCCAGCGAGCGCCAGCTGATGGGCTATGCCGACGCGGCGATGTACCAGGCCAAGGAAGCCGGCCGCAACGCCTACGTAGTGTTTGCCGCGTGGATGAGCGACAGCGCCGAACAGCAGTTCCGCCTGCTGGCCGACCTGCGCCGTGCGGTCGAGTTGAAGCAGCTGTTCCTGCAGTACCAGCCCAAGGTCCGGGTCAGCACCCACCAGGTGTGCGGCGCAGAAGCGCTGCTGCGCTGGCAGCACCCCGAGCACGGCCTGATTCCGCCCGACCGCTTCATCCGCCTGGCCGAACGCAGCGGGGTGATCAACGACCTCGGCCGCTGGGTCCTCAACGAAGCCTGCCAGCAGGTGCGGCGCTGGCACGACGCCGGCCACGACAGCTGGTCGGTGTCGATAAACCTGTCGCCGATCCAGTTCGGTTCACCCAACCTGCTGCAGGAGGTCAGCGACGCGCTGGAGCGGCATCGGGTCGAGCCGCGCCGGCTGGTGCTGGAGATCACCGAAAGCGCGGTGATGCGCGATACCGACACCAGCCTGCGCCTGCTGCAGTCGCTGGCGCGGCTGGGCGTGGGCATTTCCATCGACGACTTCGGCACCGGGTACTCCAGCCTGCTCTACCTCAAGCGGCTGCCGGCCACCGAGATCAAGATCGACCACGCCTTCATCCGCGACCTGGAAAACAGCTCCGAAGACGTGGTGATCGTTTCGGCCATCGTCGCCCTGGGCCACGCACTGGACATGGACATCGTCGCCGAAGGAGTGGAAACGGCCGGCCAGCGCTCGTACCTGGAGCGGCTCGGCTGCGACTTCCTGCAGGGCTACCTGCTCGGCCGCCCGGTCGACCCGGAGCGTTTCATGCAGCTGCACGACCTGCCCCGCCCGCGCATGTCGCTGGCCCCGGAGCTGAACACCCTTGGCGGCGGGCATTTCCTGGAGTGAGGCGGCAGCCACGCAGGGCGTGGCTGCGCACCGTCCATGTTCCCTCCGTCGCGCGCGCGCGACACCGGGGACGCTTACGCGAAGCGCAGGATCGCGACCCCGCTGACGATCAGCCCGGCGGCCACCCAACGGCGCCTCGGTACGCGTTCGCGCAACACCCAGGCCGAAATCATCATCGCGAACACGATCGAGGTTTCACGCAGCGCGGAGACCATCGCCACCGGCGCCTGGGTCATCGCCCACAGCGCCAGCCCATAGGCACTCAGCGTACCCACGCCGCCCACGAGACCGTACTGCCAGTTCGACCGGGCGTAGGCCAGCAGCTGCGGCCGTCGCCTCCACAGGGCCCAGAGCGGAAGCGGCAGGCCCGAGAGCAGGAACAGCCACAGCGTATAGGCGACCGGCGATCCCGACTGGCGTGCGCCCCAGGCGTCCACCAGCGTGTAGGTGGCAATGACCCCGGCGTTCGTCAACGGAAGCCACAGGTGTCGCCGCGCCAGTCCGTGCGTCATCGACAGTATCCCGGCACAGATCAACACGATGGCCATCCACGCCGCGGCCGGCAGCGATTCGCCCCACAGCAGCGCCGCCAGCACCGCCACCACGATCGGCGCGCAGCCACGCATCACCGGGTAGGCCGCACTCATGTCGGTCCGCTGGTAGGTGCGCGCCACCAGCACGTAGTACCCCGCCTGCAGCACCGTCGAGGCCGCCAGCCACGGCCAGCTGCGCGGATCGGGCGGGCGGGCGAAGGGCAGGCAGATCGCGGCGATCAGCGCCGCCGTGCCGGTGACCAGGATCGTGGCCAGCAGGGTGTCGCTCCCGCGCTTGACCACGGCGTTCCAGCTGGCGTGCAGGAACCCGGCGAACAGGACCAGGCAGAACAGGAGCGGCGACATCGGCATCCGTGGCAATGACGGGGTTGGTAGGGTCGCATTCCAATCGACCGCACGTACATCCCCGCGTTCCGGAACAGTTCTTGCACCACCCGGGATAACCCCCGTGGTGCCCTGCCCCGATGTCCGAAAACGAAGAAGCCGGCGAAAAAACCGAACAACCTACCGAAAAACGCCTGCGCGATGCCCGTGAAGAGGGCAACATCCCGCGTTCGCGTGAACTGGCGACCGCTGCGGTGTTCGGCGCCTCGGTGCTGGCGCTGATGGCGTTTTCCGGCAGCATGGCCAGTGGCAGCAAGGAATGGATGAAGGCCGCGCTGAGTCCCGAACCCGGACTGCGGTTCGAGCCGCAGGGGCTGTTCAGCCACTTCGGCCACCTGTTCCTGCAGCTGATGCTGGCGATGTGGCCGCTGCTGCTGATCTGCCTGCTGGCCAGCTTCCTGGCGCCGGTGGCGATGGGCGGGCTGCGCTGGTCGAACAAATCGCTGATGCCCCAGCTCAACCGGCTCAGCCCGATGGCCGGCATGAAGCGCCTGTACGGGCCCGAAGCCATCGCCGAGTTCATCAAGTCGCTGCTGCGCATCCTGTTCGTCGGCGCTGCCGCCGGGCTGGTGGTCTGGCACGGCATCCGCTCCCTGCGCGACCTGATCCACCAGCCGCTGGAAGCGGCGATGGTCAACGGTCTGGGCTTCACCCTGAAGCTGATGCTGGCCACCGGCGGCGCGATGATGCTGCTGGCCGCCATCGACGCCCCGTACCAGCGCTGGAACTGGATGCGCAAGCTGAAGATGACCCGCGAAGAGCTGCGCCGGGAAATGAAGGAGAGCGAGGGCAGCCCCGAAATGAAGGGCCGGATCCGGCAGATGCAGCACCAGCTGGCCAATCGCCAGATGATGGAAGCGGTGCCCAGCGCCGATGTGGTGGTGGTCAACCCGACCCACTACGCGGTGGCCCTCAAGTACGACGGCGGAAAAATGGGCGCCCCCACGGTGGTGGCCCTGGGCGTGGACGAAACCGCCCTGCGCATCCGTGAAGTGGCCGACGGCAACAAGGTCGCCATCGTCTCCGCGCCGCCTTTGGCACGCGCCTTGTATCGGGAAGGTCAACTTGGAAAGGAAATCCCCGTGAGACTGTATTCGGCCGTTGCCCAGGTGCTGTCCTACGTCTACCAGCTGCGTACCTGGCAGGGCGGGCCGATGCCCGCGGCGCCGAACGTGGACATCGATGAGTTCGGCAAGGGAGGCCGCCCATGAGCGCCCAGCCTGCCGGCATGAACACCCGACGCGCCCTGGACATGATCCGCCAGGGCCTCGGCGCCCCGCTGATCGTGCTGGCCCTGCTTGCCATGGTGGTGGTACCGCTGGCCGCGCCGGTGCTGGACGCGCTGTTCACCTTCAACATCGCCATCTCGCTGATGGTGCTGCTGGCGGTGGTGTACGTCAGGCGCCCGCTGGACTTCACCATCTTCCCGATCGTGCTGCTGATCACCACCATGCTGCGGCTGGCGCTGAACGTCGCCTCCACCCGCGTGATCCTGCTCAACGGCCAGAACGGCCACGAAGCCGCCGGCAAGGTGATCGCCGCGTTCGGCGAATTCGTGATCGGCGGCAACTACGCGGTGGGCATCGTGGTCTTCGCGATCCTGACCATCATCAATTTCGTGGTGATCACCAAGGGCGCCGGCCGCGTCTCCGAAGTGACCGCGCGCTTCATCCTCGACGCCATGCCCGGCAAGCAGATGGCGATCGACGCCGACCTCAACGCCGGTTTGCTGACGCGTGAGGAAGCCAAGGTCCGCCGCGAAGAAGTCCGCGAGGAAGCCGACTTCTACGGTGCGATGGACGGCGCCAGCAAGTTCATCCGCGGCGACGCCATCGCCGGCATCCTGATCCTGTTCATCAACCTGCTGGGTGGGCTGGCGGTGGGCGTGCTCCAGCACGGCATGCCGTTCGGCGAAGCCGCGGCCACCTATACCCTGCTCTCGATCGGTGACGGTCTGGTCGCGCAGCTGCCCGCCCTGCTGGTGTCCTCGGCGGTGGCGATGCTGGTCACCCGCGCCTCGCGCTCGCAGGACATGGCCCAGGCCATGATGGGCCAGGCCTTCGGCCAGCACCGCGCGCTGAGCATTACCGCCTTCATCCTGATCCTGGTGGGCCTGGTGCCGGGCATGCCCAACGTCGCCTTCTTGACGCTGGGTGCCATCATCGGCTTCATCGCCTGGAAGCTGTGGAAGAAGAGCACCGCGGCCGAGCGCGCCGCCGCCGCCCCGGCCGCGGCCGGCCCCGGCACCGCGCTCGGCCTGCCCGCAGGCACCCCCTCGCCCACCGCTGAACTGACCTGGGACGAGCTGCGCCCGGTCGACCCGCTGGGCCTGGAAGTGGGCTACCGGCTGATCCCGCTGGTGGACAAGAACCAGGGCGGCGAGCTGATGGCGCGGATCAAGGGCGTGCGCCGCAAGCTCACCCACGACATCGGCTTCCTGATTCCCTCGGTGCACATCCGCGACAACCTGGAACTGGGTGCCACCGCGTATCGCCTGCTGATCCACGGCGTACCGGTGGCCACTGCCGAGATCCACCCCGACCGCGAACTGGCGCTGGACCCGGGCAGCGCGCTGGGCGCGCTGGAAGGCATCGCCGGCAAGGACCCCGCGTTCGGCCTGGATGCGACCTGGATCCAGCCGCACCAGCGCGCCCATGCCGAATCGATGGGCTACACCGTGGTCGACCCGGCCACCGTGGTCGCCACCCACCTGTCGCACCTGATCCGCGAACACGCCCCGGAACTGCTCGGCCACGAAGAAGTCCAGCAGCTGCTGGCCAACCTGGCCAAGAGCGCGCCCAAGCTGGTCGAAGACCTCACCCCGAAGGCGTTGCCGCTGTCGGTGGTGGTGCGGGTGCTGCAGAACCTGCTGATCGAGCGCATCCCGGTGCGCCAGCTGCGCAAGATCGCCGAGTCGCTGGTGGAGCACGCGCCGATGAGCCAGGACCCGGGCGTGCTGACCGCCGCCGTGCGCAACGCACTGGGCCGTTTCATCGTGCAGGAGATCGCCGGGATGTCGGCGGAGCTGCCGGTGTTCACCCTCAACCCGCAATTGGAACGTGTCTTGCAGGAGTCCACCCAGGGCAACGGCGCCGCGCTGGAACCCGGACTCGCCGAGCGACTGCACCAGAGCCTGGCCGAATGTGTCGGCAAGCAGGAAGCGAAGAACGAGCCCGCGGTGGTGTTGGTGCCCGGTCCGGTACGTGCCGCGCTGGCACGGCTGGTACGCCACAGCGTTCCGTCGCTGTCCGTGCTGGCCTACAGCGAGGTGCCCGAGGACAAGCGGCTGAAGCTGGTCGGCACGATCAGCTGAGCCGGAACGCCGACAGCACCGCGTCAGAAAACAGACACCTCCATTTCGTATTCACCGCAGCAGGACAAGAAGGGAACCCCGGACCGTGCAGACCACCGACAACCAGCGCTTCCCTTCCACCCCACAGCCCCCGTCCCGGTACCACAGCATGAAAATCAAACGCTTCGTCGCTCCCGATATGCGCTCGGCCATGAACCTGGTGCGCAAGGAACATGGTCCCGATGCGGTGATCCTGTCCAATCGCCGGATCGAGGAAGGCGTGGAGATCGTAGCGGCGGCGAACTATGACGAAGGCGCGGTGCAGCGTGCACTGGAAGCGGCACGCAAGGACGTTGCCCCGGCGCCGCCGGCGCCGCGCCCGCGCAACGCAGCCGATGCGGTGATCGCCGCGGTCACCCGCCGCAAGGCGCCGATGACCGCACCGGAACCGGTGGCGGCCACCACCTCGGCCGTGGCCGCCCTGGCGCGTGCGGCGGTAGGTGCCACCGGCCGCACCCTGGATACCGCCAACGAAATCGTGCCGCCGCGCGGCAGCGCCGGTTTCGCGGCAACCCTGGCCCGGGCCGACGTGCCGCCGACCCGTGCCGACGCGCTGCCGGAGCAGATCTTCGCCCCGTTCAACGTGGAACAGGCCGCCGCCCACGACGCAGCCCCGGTTGCTGCCCGGCCCATGATCGAAGACGCACCGTCTCCGGTCCGCGCCACCCCCGCCGCCCCGGTCAACCGCGCCCGCTTCATCATCGACCCGCCGCTGGACGAGGCCCCGCTGTTCGACATGCACCCTCCGGCCGGCCGCAGCCTGCCGCCGCAGCTGCCGCAGATGCCGTCGCAGCAGATGCAGCGCGCCCCGCGGGATGTGCCGCTGGCTCCTCTCTGGGAAACCGTGCCGGTAGTGCCGGCGCCGATGACTCCCGTCCTGGCCATCGACGACTCGGCCGTGTTCGCGCCCCCCGCCCCGCTTGCGGTGGCCGAGGCTGCACCGCCCGCCGCGGTCACCGTCGCGCCTGCTGCCCCGATCGTGGCAGCGGCCACGCTGCCCCCGATGCAGGCCGCCAACGAACCGACCGCGGTTGCAGACGCCGCGGAGGCGGAGACGCCGGCCGCAGCGGTGCCCGCACCGCCGGTGGTCGCCGCACCGGCGGCCCTGACCCTGGTCCGCGATGATGAAGAGCTGCGCCAGCTGCGTCACGAAGTGGCCGGCATGCGCCAGGTCATCGAACGCGAAATGAACCGTTTCACCGACGAGCGCCTGCGTGGCTCGGCGGTCCGTGCCGCCGCGCTGGACCTGATGGACGAGTATGGCTTCGACGCCGGCATCTGCCGCGACGTGGCCCTGCAGATCCCGCTGGACACCGAAGCCCACCGTGGCCGCGGCCTGATGCTGGGCCTGCTGTCCCGGAAACTGCCGATCGCCCCGGTCGACCCGCTCGAGGCCGGTGGCGTGATCGCCCTGGTCGGCCCCACCGGTGCCGGCAAGACCACCACGATCGCCAAACTGGCGTCGCGCTTTGCCGAAGCGCATGCCGCCCGCGACGTTGCCCTGGTCACCACCGACACCGCCCGGATCGGCGCCCGCGAACAGCTGTACGGCTTTGGCCGCCAGCTTGGCATCGCGGTGCACGAAGCCAGCAGTGGCAGTGACCTGGCGCAGCTGCTGGAGCGCCTGAAGGACTACAAGCTGGTGCTGATCGACACCGCCGGGCTGGGCCCGCGCGACCGTGCCCTGGCCGCCCAGCTGCAGTGGCTGCGTGCGGCCGGGCAGATCCGCACCCTGCTGGTGCTGCCGGCCAACACCAGCTTCAGCGACATGGATGAGGTGGTCCGCCGCTTCAGCGCCGCCAACCCGCAGGGCGTGGTGCTGAGCAAGCTGGACGAGACCGGCCGCTTCGGCACCGCGCTGTCGGTGGCGGTCGACCACCGCCTGCCGATCACCTGGGTGACCGACGGCCAGGACGTTCCCGAAGACCTGCACCGGGCCAGTGCGGCCAATCTTGTACTTCGCCTTGAAGATTTGCGCCGCGCGGCCGATATGCCCTGCAACCCGGAGTTGAACCATGCCGTCGCGTGAGTATGAAAACCTGACCAGGACCTTCCCGTTGTCGGCCACCCGCAGCCAGCCGCTCGGCCCTGTGCGCACCATCGCCGTGACCGGCGGCAAGGGCGGCGTGGGCAAGACCAACGTGTCGGCCAACCTGGCCGTGGCGCTGGCCGGCATGGGCAAGCGCACGCTGCTGCTGGACGCCGACCTCGGCCTGGCCAACATCGACGTCATCCTGGGCCTGCAGCCCAAGCTGACCCTGGCCGACCTGGTCGCCGGGCGCTGCACCCTGGACGAGGTGATCCTGGAAGGCCCCAACGGCGTGCTGGTGGTCCCGGCCGCGTCGGGCCGTCGGCACATGGCCGAGCTGCAGCCGGCCGAACACGTGGGCCTGGTCAACGTGTTCTCCGAACTGGAACGCGAGCTGGACTTCATGGTGGTGGACACCGCTGCCGGCATCACCGACGGCGTGCTGACCTTCTGCCAGGCCGCGCAGGACACCGTGGTGGTGGTCTGCGACGAACCGGCCTCTATCACCGACGCCTACGCGCTGATCAAGGTGCTCTCGCGCGAGCGCGGCGTGGACCGCATCCAGGTCGTGGCCAACATGGTGCGCGATCCCAACGAAGGCCGCGTGCTGTACGAAAAGCTCAGCCGGGTGTGCGAGAAGTTCCTGGCCGACGTGTCGCTGAACTACCTGGGCTGCGTGCCGCAGGACGACTGGCTGCGCCTGTCGGTGCAGCGCCAGCAGCCGGTGGTGAAGGCCTATCCGTCCAGCCCGGCCGCGCAGGCGATCGCCGAGATCGCCCGCCGCACCGCACGCTGGCAGGCCCCGACCGAGCCGCGCGGCGGGGTCGAGTTCTTCCTGGAGCGCATCCTCAAGCAACGCGGGGTGGCCGCATGAAAGGCGCCGCACAATACAAGGAGGTGCAACGCGCCGCCGCCAACGAGTGCATTGCCCAGCACTCGGACCTGGTCCGGCGCATTGCCCACCACCTGGCCGCGCGCCTGCCGGCCAGCGTTGAAGTGGACGACCTGATCCAGGCCGGCATGATGGGCCTGATCGAGGCCTCGCGCAGCTACGACGCCGACCAGGGCGCCTCGTTCGAAACCTACGCCTCGATCCGCATCCGCGGTTCGATGATCGACGAGATCCGCCGTGGCGACTGGGTGCCGCGGTCGGTGCACCGCCGCGCCCGAGATGCCGCCTCCACCATCCGCCGCCTGGAGCAGAGCACCGGCCGCGCCGCCAGCGCCACCGAAGTGGCCGCGGCGATGGACATGCCGCTGCCCGACTACCTGCGCCTGATGGAAGACGCCGCACGTGGCCAGGTGCTGAGCCTGGAATCGCGGATCGAAGACCAGGGCGAGCTGGACACCGTGGCCCAGGGCGGCCCGACCCCGCAGCAGGTGCTGGAGCGCGGCGAGTTCGGCCGCGAACTGGGCCATGCGATCGGCCTGCTGCCCGAGCGCGAACAGCTGGTGCTGTCGCTGTACTACGAGCAGGAACTGAACCTGAAGGAGATCGGCGCGGTGCTCGGGGTCAGCGAGTCCCGGGTCTGCCAGATCCATGGCCAGGCAGTGCTGCGCCTGCGTGGCCGACTCAAGATCTTCGAGGCGGCCGACGCCGGCCTCGAAAACAACTGATACCGAGGAAAGTGCTTTGAACAAGAACATGCGTATCCTGATCGTCGACGACTTCTCGACCATGCGTCGTATCGTCAAGAACCTGCTGGGCGATCTGGGCTTCACCAATACGGCCGAA
>Ga0209257_1004151_pt1 | contig 11522 bp, 10 predicted proteins | sample AraplaCvi_mCL_r2_FD_184277 | JGI IMG/M metagenome (GOLD analysis project Ga0209257, IMG submission 184277) | Arabidopsis root microbial communities from North Carolina, USA - plate scrape MF_Cvi_mCL_r2 (SPAdes) (version 2) | ecosystem: Host-associated > Plants > Roots > Endosphere | place: USA...
CCACCGCCATAGCTGTCGTCGCCAAAACCGTCGCGCTTGTCTCTGCCGCGCCCGCCGCGATCCCCACGGCGCCCTCGATCAAAACTCATGCCCTGTTCGTCTTCCCGGTTCGCCCTTGTACCAATCAAAACCCAAGCGCCGGACGAAAAACGCAGGTCTTCGAGCACTAAAATAGTGCGCCTAGAATCGGTCATAGCCCAAAAAACCGGGCTGCGCGAACGAATTTCGACGGGATTGCGGCAATTGCAGCCGAACTGGGGCGCTTGCGCCATGCTGCCCCAACCGGCAGAGGATGGCGACATGGATGCGATCCTCGAACTCGTCGCCAGCCCGGCAGCCTGGCTCGCCCTCATCACGCTCATCGTGATGGAGGTGGTGCTCGGCATCGACAACCTCATCTTCATCTCGATTCTGTCGAACAAGCTGCCCGAGCATCAGCGCACCCGCGTCCGCCGGATCGGCATCAGCCTGGCGCTGATCCTGCGGATCGTCCTGCTCTCGTCGCTGGTCTGGATCACCAAGCTCACCACCCCCGTCTTCGACCTGGGTATCAGCCTGCCCGGCGAGCATGGCGAACCCGCGCTCGAGACCGCCTTCTCTTTCCGCGACCTGATCCTGATCGCTGGCGGCATCTTCCTGGTGTGGAAGGCGACCACCGAGATCCATCACAGCGTCGACCCGCGCCCCTCAGGCGACGCGCTCGACAAGAAGGGCCGGGTGATTTCGGGCTTCGGCGCGGCCATCGTCCAGATCCTGCTGCTCGACATGGTCTTCTCCATCGACTCGATCCTCACCGCCGTGGGCATGTCGGACGATCTTCCGGTGATGGTCACCGCGGTCGTCGTCGCGGTCGCGGTGATGCTGTTCGCCGCCGATCCGCTGGCCAATTTCATCGGCCGCAACCCGAGCGTGGTGATGCTGGCGCTGGGCTTCCTGCTGATGATCGGCGCGATCCTGATCGCGGACGGTTTCGGCGTCCATGTGCCGAAGGGCTATGTCTATTGCGCAATGGCGTTTTCCGCCGGCGTGGAGACGCTCAACATCTGGGCGCGGAAGGCACGTACGCGGCGCGGCGACCCGGACGCCTAGCCGCCGGCGGCGCGCTTCCTGCATTTTCGGCCCCGCCGCACCATTGAGCCGCGCGGCGAACGCGGCTAGGCGGGCGCGATGACCGTGCACTTTCATGAAGAAGACCTGCCGGAGGGCGTATTCGCTCCGGGCGCCTCGATCGCCGTCGATACCGAGACGATGGGGCTGGTCACGCCGCGCGACCGGTTGTGCCTCGTCCAGCTCTCCGACGGCTCGGGCGACGAACATCTCGTCCGATTCGGCCCGCGATCGAGCTACGACGCACCGAACCTGCGCGCTGTCCTCTCCGACCCGGAGCGGCTCAAGCTTTATCATTTCGCGCGCTTCGACCTCGCGGCGATCCGCTTCTATCTCGGCGTCATCGCCGGGCCGGTCTATTGCACCAAGACGGCATCGCGCCTGGTGCGCACCTATACCGACCGCCACGGCCTGAAGGACCTTGTCCGCGAACTGCTCGGCGCCGAGATCTCGAAGCAGCAGCAATCGTCCGACTGGGGCGGTCCCGAGCTTTCGGACGCGCAGAAGGACTATGCCGCGTCCGACGTCCGCTATCTTCACGCGATGAAGGTGGAACTCGACAAGCGTCTCGAGCGTGAAGGCCGCATGCCCCTCGCTCAGGCCTGTTTCGATTTCCTGCCCTGGCGTGCGGACCTTGATCTGGCGGGCTGGCCGGAGGTCGATATCTTTGCGCATATCTGACGCCTCGCTTGTCCGGGACCGCCCGGCTCCCCACAAAGGCACGCATGTCTGAAGTCGCCGCCCGCTTGCGCTCGCAGCGCCGCCTCTGGGCGCATCCGGGCAGCAGTCACGATCGTATCGTGCGGCTCTCGCTGGTGGTGCTGCCGATCGGCATCGGCGTGCTCACCGCGTTCCTGGTGACGGCGCCGCTGTTCATGGGCGGCGATGTCAGCTTCGTGCTCGACAAGAACAAGGTCGACATGGCGAGCGAGCGGCTGCGGATCGACGCCGCCGATTATCGCGGCCAGGACCAGAAGGGCCAGCCGTTCCAGCTCCATGCCGGCTCGGCGATCCAGAAGAGCTCGGCCGAGCCCGTCGTCCAGCTGCGCGACCTGAATGCCGAGATCCGCCTGCCCGAGGGACCGGCATCGGTCACGGCCGATCGCGGCCGCTACAATATGGATACCGAACGGGTGGCGGTCGACGGCCCGATCCGCTTCCAGACCTCCGACGGCTATACGCTCAACACGCATGATTCGACGGTCGACCTGAAGACCCGGGTGATGCAGAGCGGCGGCGCGGTGACCGGCAATACGCCGACCGGCACGTTCAGCGCGGACAAGCTGACCGCCGATCTGGAGCACCGCACCATCCGCCTCGATGGCAATGCACGCTTGCGGATAATCCCCAAGCGCGCGAATAGGCGCCCATGACCTGCCGCCTCGCCTTGCTGGCCCTGGCCCTTGGCGCCGCCGTTCCGGCGGCCGCGCAGACGCGCCACGATTCGACGGCGCCCATCGATTTCGCTTCGGATCACATCGAGCTGCAGGATCGGGCGAACCGCGTCCTCCTCACCGGCAACGTCAAGATCGTCCAGGCCGAGATGACGCTCAACTCGTCGCGGATGATCGTCACCTATACCGGGCAGATCAGCAACGGCTCGCCTCAGGTCTCGCGGCTCGACGCGTCCGGCGGCGTGACCGTGTCCCGGCCCGACCAGACGGCGCGCTCGCAATATGCCGTCTATGATCTCAACACCCGGATCATCACCATGGTGGGCGGCGTTACGCTGCGCCAGGGCGCCAACAACGTCTCGGGCGGTCGGCTGTCGATCAACCTCGATACCGGTCGCGCGACGATCGACGGCTCGGGCGTCGGCGGATCGACTCGTCCAGGCCAGCCCGGCGTGCAGAGCCAGGGCGGCCGCGTCACCGGGCGCTTCTCGGTTCCCAAGCGCCAGGGCGACACAACCACCACCCAACCCGCTCCGGCGCCCAAGCAATAAGGCCGATTTCCAACGGCACGGCCTGCTAGCCCTTCCCTTGGCCGATTTTCTCATGCAGGAATCCTGCCAATCGGCTTTTAGACAGGTCGTCGGTAGAAAAGAATCAGATCCATGCAGGATGCTGCCATGAACGACGTCGCCACGCTCGAGATGCCCGTCACCGATCCGGTGGCGCTGCCGGATCGCGGCCTGGCCGTCGTCTCGATCGCGAAATCCTATGACAAGCGCGTCGTGCTCACCGATGTGTCGGTCTCGGTCGGCCGCGGCGAGGTGGTCGGCCTGCTCGGACCCAATGGCGCGGGCAAGACGACCTGCTTCTATTCGGTGATGGGGCTGGTGAAGCCCGATTCGGGCCGCATCATGCTGGACGGCGAGGACATTACCAAGCTGCCGATGTACCGCCGCGCGATCCTGGGCCTCGGCTATCTGCCGCAGGAGACCTCGATCTTCCGGGGCCTGACCGTCGAGAAGAACATCCTCGCCGTGCTCGAGCTCGCCGAGCCCGACCGCGACGCCCGCCGCGCCCGGCTCGACACGTTGCTCGACGAGTTCGGCCTCACCCGCCTGCGCGACGCGCCGGCGATGGCGCTGTCGGGCGGCGAGCGCCGCCGCGCCGAGATCGCCCGCGCGCTGGCCGCCGATCCGACGATCATGCTGCTCGACGAGCCCTTCGCCGGCATCGATCCGCTGTCGATCAGCGACATCCGCGACCTGATCTGCGAGCTGCAGAAGCGCGGCATCGGCGTGCTGATCACCGATCACAATGTCCGCGAGACGCTCGACATCGTCGATCGCGGCTACATCATCTATGACGGCCGCGTGCTCTTCGCCGGCTCGCCCGACGATCTCGTCAAGGACGAGAATGTCCGCCGCCTCTATCTGGGCGAGAGCTTCTCGCTCTAGCAGCCATGAGTCTCGCGCCTCGCCTCGATCTCCGGCAGTCGCAATCGCTGGTCATGACGCCCCAGCTCCAGCAGGCGATCAAGCTGCTGGCGCTGTCGAACCTCGAGATCGAGACCTTCATTGCCGAGGAGCTGGAGAAGAACCCGCTGCTGGATGCCCAGAGCGGCAGCGGCGAGGACGCGCCCGATTCGGCGCCTGAACCCGAGCCGGACTTCGACGACCTCCGCGACGGACCCGCCGATGCCGCCGAACTGCTCACCGGCGGCGGAGAGGCGGCGGGCGAGGCTGCGCTCGACGTCGATTTCGCCGCCGAAACCTTCCACCACGACGGCCCGACCGACTCGATCGGCGGGCTCGACGGCGGGCTGGGCCTGACCGGTGCCGGCGGCAGCATGTCCGAGGACGGGCCCGACTTCGACAATCTCGGCGCATCCGAGCTGAGCCTCGCCGATCACCTGATGGCCCAGGCCGGCGCGACGCTGGACGGCACCGACCTGTTCATCGCAGCGCACCTGATCGATCAGATCGACGAGACCGGCTACCTGACCGTGCCGCTGCTGGAGGTCGCGAACCGGCTGGGCGTGCCGCTCGCCCAGGTAGAGGCTGTGCTGGCGGTGATCCACAGCTTCGAGCCCACTGGCGTGGGCGCGCGCAACCTTGCCGAGTGCATCGCGCTCCAGGCCAAGGAAGCGGATCGCTACGATCCCTGCATGGCGCGGCTGATCGACAATCTCGACCTTGTCGCACGCGGCGACATGGCGCGGTTGAAGCGCATCTGCGACGTCGACGACGAGGATCTGGCGGACATGATCCGCGAGCTGCGCAACTACGACCCCAAGCCCGGTTGCCGCTTTGGCGGCGAGCCGATGCGCGCGGTCACCCCCGACATCTTCGTCGCGCGCCGCGGCGGCGGCTGGGCGGTGGAGATCAACGCGGCGACTCTGCCCCGCCTGCTGGTCAACCGCGCTTATTATGCCGAGGTCTCGTCGGGCCCGCAGGACAAGAACAGCAAGGCCTGGCTGTCGGACATGCTCGCCAGCGCCAACTGGCTGGTCAAGGCGCTCGACCAGCGCCAGCGCACGATCATCAAGGTCGCTTCGGAGATCGTGAAGCAGCAGGAAGCCTTTTTCCTGAAGGGCGTCGCGCATCTCCGCCCACTGACGCTTCGCCAGGTGGCCGAGGCGATCGAGATGCACGAATCGACGGTGAGCCGCGTCACCTCGAACAAATATCTGAGCTGCGCGCGCGGGCTCTACGAGCTCAAATATTTCTTCACCAGCGCGATCCAGTCGGCTGATGGCGGCGACGCGGTCTCGGCCGAGGCGGTGAAGAGTGCGATCAAGGCGCTGATCCAGGCCGAGGATCCCAAGGCGATCCTCTCGGACGACACGCTGGTCGACATGCTGCGCGAGAAGGGCTTCGACATCGCCCGGCGCACGGTGGCCAAATATCGCGAGGCGCTCGGCATCGGCAGCTCGGTCCAGCGGCGTCGCCAGAAGGCGCTGGAAGGCGTGAGCTGATTCAGGATTTGGTAGGCGAATCGATCCTATCTTACAGGAATGAGTGCCGAATATTCGATCCAGGTCGATCCTTCGCGCGATCTCGTCCGCATCCGGATGAGCGGTTTCTTCACGCACCACGATATCGAGGGCTTTCTCGCCGCGCGGCGCCAGGCCCATGCCGAGCTCACCTGCCGCAGGAACGCGCATCTTACGCTCAATGACCTGCGCGCGATGAAGATCCAGTCCCAGGAGATCGTCGACGCGTTCCGCGCCATGCTCGCGGCGCCCGAATATCGCTCGCGACGGCTGGCTTTCATCGTCTCCTCGACGCTGGCGCGCAGCCAGCTAGGCCGGGCGCTGGCTGGGCGCGATGCGCGCTGTTTCGAGGATCCTGAAGCGGCAGAGCGCTGGCTGCTCAGCGGCAAGGAAGAATCCCGCGCCGCCTGATCAGTCGTCCTCATCTTCATAGCCCGCCAGTTCGAGCGCGCGTGCCTTGATCTGGCGCATGCGGCACCAATGGACGAGCGCATCCTCGCGGCCATGGGTCACCCAGACCTCGCGCGGCTCGATCTCCTGGATCGTCTGGGTCAGCTCGTCCCAATCGGCATGGTCGGACAGGATCAGCGGCAGCTCGACATTGCGCTGGCGTGCGCGCTGGCGCACCCGCATCCAGCCCGACGCCATCGCGGTGATCGGATCGGGCAGCCGCCGCGACCAGCGATCGTTGAGCGCCCCCGGCGGGCACAGGATGATGCGGCCCTCCAACGCATTTTTGGCAACGCCGGTGGCCGGCCGCAGATCGCCCAGATCGACGCCGAGCTCGACATAGAGGTCGCACAGCCGCTGCAGCGCGCCGTGGATGTAGATCGGATCCTCGAACCCCATCACGCGCAGCTCGCGGATCACCCGCTGCGCTTTGCCCAGGGCATAGGCGCCGACCAGCACGCAGCGCGCGGGATTGGCCCGAAGCGCAGTCAGCAGCTTGTCGAGCTCGTCATGCGTCTCGGGGTGGCGGAACACCGGCAGGCCGAAGGTCGCCTCGGTGATGAAGATGTCGCACGGCACCGGCTCGAATGGCGTGCAGGTAGGGTCGTCGCGCCGTTTATAATCGCCCGACACGACGATCCGCTCGCCGCGATGCTCGAGCACGATCTGCGCCGATCCCAGCACATGCCCCGCCGGCACGAAGCGCAGGTCGACCCCGTGGAGTGCCAGTCCCTCGCCATAGCCAACCGCGCGACCGTTCTGCGGCCCATAGCGCGCCTCCATGATCGCCAGCGTCTCGGGGGTCGCCCACACCTCACCATGTCCGCCTCGCGCATGATCGGCATGGCCATGGGTCACGAGCGCGCGCGGCACCGGCTGGCTCGGATCGATCCAGGCATCGGCCGCGGGGACATAAATCCCCGAGGGTTGCGGATCGATCCAGTCGCCGAGTTTCGCCATTGTGCTTATATGGTTGTAATGCCCGGCGGTTCCCAGCTTCCCCGTCAACTCGAAGACTGGTTCGCATCGCGCGGCTGGCAGCCGCGGCGGCACCAGCTCGACATGCTCGCCGCCGGGCGCGCTGGCAGCCATGCGCTGCTGGTGGCGCCCACCGGCGCGGGCAAGACGCTGGCCGGCTTCCTGCCCAGCCTGGCCGAGCTTATCGAGGCGCCGACCGATCGGCTCCACACCCTGTATATCTCGCCGCTCAAGGCTCTCGCGGTCGACGTGCAGCGCAATCTGCTCACCCCGATCGAGGAGATGGGCCTGCCGATCCGCGTCGAGACCCGCACTGGCGACACGCCGCACGACCGCAAGCAGCGCCAGCGCGCGCGTCCGCCCGAGATCCTGCTGACCACCCCCGAATCGCTCAGCCTGTTGCTGTCCTACGAGGACAGCCTGACGATGTTCGCGGACCTGAAGACGGTGGTGATCGACGAGGTCCATGCCTTCGCCACCGGCAAGCGCGGCGACCTGCTGGCGCTCGCGCTGTCCCGCCTCCAGCGCTTCGCGCCGGGCCTGCGCCGCGTCGCGCTGTCCGCCACCGTCGCCGATCCCGACGGCTATCGCGCCTGGCTGGCGCCGCATGGCGATATCGACAGCGTCACGCTGGTCCAGGGCGAGAAAGGTGCCGAGCCCGACATCGCGATCCTGCTGCCCGAGGATCGCGTCCCCTGGGCCGGCCATTCGGGCACCTATGCCATCCCGCAGGTGATGGCCGAGATCGAGACGCACCGGACGACGATCGTCTTCTGCAACACGCGCGGGCTCGCCGAGCTGATCTTCCAGCAATTGTGGAAGGTCAACGAACTCAAGCTCCCCATCGGCGTGCACCATGGCAGCCTGAGCCTGGAGGCGCGCCGCCGTGCCGAGCAGGCGATGGCCGACGGGCAGCTGCGCGCCCTGGTCGCCACCGCCAGCCTGGACCTGGGGGTCGACTGGGGTGATGTCGACTGCGTCATCCAGATGGGTGCGCCCAAGGGATCGTCGCGCCTGCTCCAGCGGATCGGCCGCGCCAACCATCGGCTCGACGAGCCGAGCGAGGCGGTGCTCGTGCCCGGCAACCGCTTCGAATATCTCGAGGCCCGCGCCGCGCTCGACGCGGTGGAGCAGGGCGAACTCGATCCCGACATCTTCCGCCCCGGCGCGCTCGACGTGCTGGCGCAGCACGTCATGGGCTGCGCCTGCGCCACCCCGTTCGAGGCCGACGAGATGCTGCAGGAAGTGCGTGCAGCATTGCCCTATTCGGCGCTGGCGCAGGAGACGTTCGACCGCGTCCTGGGCTTCATCGCCGATGGTGGCTATTCGCTGCGCGCCTATGACAAGTTCAAGCGGCTGACCCTGGGCAAGGACGGGCTGTGGCGGGTCACCAAGCCCGCCTTTGTTGCGCAGCATCGTCTCAACGCCGGCATCATCGTCGAATCGCCGATGCTCGAGGTGCGCTTCAAGAACGGCCGCCGTCTGGGCCGGGTCGAGGAGGGGTTCGGCAGCACGCTCTCGCCGGGCGACACCTTCTTCTTCGCCGGGCTCGCGCTGGAGGTGGAGCGGGTGGAGGCGACCGACCTGATCGTGCGGGCCACCTCCAAGACCGCGCGCATCCCCTCCTATATGGGCGCACGGCTCGCGATCACCGCCAACCTGGCGCATCGCGTCCGGGTGTTCCTCAACGACCGCAGCCAATGGGCGCGCTTCCCCGACGATGTGCGCGAATGGCTGGAGGTGCAGGCCTATCGCTCGGCGCTGCCGGCACCCGGCCAGCTGCTCGTCGAGACCTTCCCCCACGAGGGCCGTCACCACATGGTCGCCTACAGCTTCGAAGGCTGGAACGCGCACCAGTCGCTCGGCATGCTGATCACGCGCCGGATGGAGGCGCTGGGGCTGAAGCCGCTGGGCTTTGTCGCCAACGACTATGCGCTTGTGGTCTATGGCCTGGAGAAGATCGAGGACCCGCGTCCGCTCTTCTCGCCCGACATATTGGAGCATGAATTCGTCGACTGGGTGCAGCAATCGGCGCTGCTCAAGCGTGCCTTCCGCGAGGTCGCTATCATCGGTGGGCTGGTCGAGCGTCAGCAGCCGGGGAGGAAGAAGACCGGGCGCCAGGTCACCTTCTCGACCGACCTTATCTACGACGTGTTGCGCAAGTACGAGCCCGATCACCTGCTGCTCAAGGCCGCCTGGGCCGACGCCCGCGCCCGCATGACCGATGTCGGACGCCTCGCCCATCTGCTCGACACAGCCGGCGACACGATGCTCCATATCGACCTGCCGCGGGTCAGCCCGATGGCGGTGCCCGTGCTCATCATGATCGGACGCGAGACGGTGGCGCAGGGAACGGCGGACGAGGCGCTGCTGCTGGAGGCCGAGAGCATCGCGGCGGAGGCGATGCGCCTCGACTAAATTATGTTTCCGCGAGATTGCTGCGCAACAAGGATGGGTATAGTCTGCGGTACAGACAGATATGGGTCACGTCTCATGAACGCAATTTGGAGCCCGCTGCTACTTCTCCTGGCGCCACCCAGCACCACCGCCGAAGGCCGCGACTTGCCCGCCCAGGATCCGGAGCTGATCGCTTCCGACCTTCACATCGACACCACGATGCTCACCTTGGGAGAGGTCGACTCGCGTCTTACCGTCCCCGTCGCGCTGGGGGGCAAGGGTTCGTATAATTCCATCATCGACACCGGCGCCGAACGCACCTCGGTTTCGCGCGAACTGGCGGGCTCGCTGCGGCTCCCCGCGGGCGATCCGGTGATAGTGACGTCGATGACCGGCCAGTCGCGGGTCGACACGGTCGTCATCCCCGATCTCTCGATCAAGTCGATCGGCAAGGAGCATCGGGTGATCGCCCCTGCTTTCGCCGCGCGCAACCTCGGCGCCGCAGGCCTGCTGGGCATCGACACGCTGAGCAGCCACCAGGTCACGATCGATTTCGAGAAGGGCACGATGACCGTGCGCGCCAGCGAGAAGCGCAAGAAGTTCACGCGCCGCGATCCCGACGAGATCGTCGTCACCGCCAAGAGCCTGTTCGGGCAGCTGATCGTCACCGACGCCTATTATGGCAGCACGCGCATCCAGGTGGTGCTCGATACCGGTTCGCAGGTAACGATGGGCAACAGCGCGCTGCGCAAGCGGATCGGGCGCAAGGCCGGCCAGATGCACCCGATCAAGCTCACCAGCGTCACCGGTGACCAGGCGAGCGCCGACTATGCCAACGTCCCCAATGTCCGCGTCGGCGAGGTGGCGTTCGGATCGATGCCGATCGCGTTCGCCGATGTCGCCCCGTTCGCGCGCTTCGGCCTGACCAAGCGCCCGGCGCTGCTGCTCGGCATGGACGCGCTGCGCAGCTTCCGGCGGGTCGACATCGACTTCCCCAATCGGCAGGTGCGCTTCCTGATGCCGCCCGACGCAAGGGCGCCTTCTCAGAGATTTACGGGGTCGCTGATCCCCGGCGTGCGAGGAGCGTCTGCCACGAAGAGCTACTGATTGACTTTGCCCGCGCTTCGCTGCTTGGGCAGTCGCGATGACCAGCCTTTCCCGCGCAACGCTCGCTTCGCTCCCCGCCGGCATCGCCCGGCCGGGTCATGACCCCCAGTCGATCCGCACCGGCATCGTCCATTTCGGGCCGGGCGCGTTCCACCGCGCGCACCAGGCCGCCTATGTCGACCGCGTGCTCGACACCGATCCGCGCTGGGGCATCGCCGCGGTCTCGCTGCGCAGCCCCGGCACGGTCGACGCGCTCAAGGCGCAGGACGGGCTCTACACGCTCGCGGTGATCGACCGGCATCCGTCGATGCGCATCCTCGCCGCCCATTCCGACGCGATCGGCCCCGGCGAAGGCGCCCGGCTGCGCACCCTGCTCGCCGATCCCGCCGTCCGCATCGCCACCAGCACCGTCACCGAGAAGGGCTATTGCCTGACCGGCGAGGGCACTCTCGACTTCAACCACCCGGACATCGTCCACGACCTCCAGCGCCCCGCCGAGCCGGCGAGCGTGATCGGCTGGATCGTTGCCGGCCTGGCCGACCGCCGCGCCGCCGGCGCCGCACCCTTCGCGATGCTGTGCTGCGACAACATGACCGGCAATGGCGGCAAGCTCCGCGCCGCCTGCGCGGCGCTCGCCCGGGAACAGGATCCCGCGCTCGCCGCCTGGATCGAGGCCGAGGTCGCCTTCCCCGATTCGATGGTCGATTCGATCACCCCGGCGAGCGACGCCGCCTTCCTCGCCCATGTCGCGCACGACCTGCACGTCACCGACAAGGCCGCCGTCCAGCGCGAGAGCTTCACGCAATGGGTGCTGCAGCGCTTCGACTTGGCCGACGGCCCCGACCTCGCCGCGGCAGGCGTCACGCTGACCGGCGACGTGCGCGGATATGAGCAGGCCAAGCTGCGCATCCTCAACGGCGCCCATTCCAGCCTCGCCTATATCGGCCTGGCGCTCGGCCTCGAGACCGTGTTCGAGGCGATGTCCGATCCCGCGCTCGAGCATTTCGTGTCGCGGCTGATGCACTACGACATCGCCGCCTCGCTGAAGCCGGTCGAGGGACTCGACGTCGGCGGCTATGCCGATGCGGTGATCGAGC
>Ga0209257_1004159_pt1 | contig 11495 bp, 10 predicted proteins | sample AraplaCvi_mCL_r2_FD_184277 | JGI IMG/M metagenome (GOLD analysis project Ga0209257, IMG submission 184277) | Arabidopsis root microbial communities from North Carolina, USA - plate scrape MF_Cvi_mCL_r2 (SPAdes) (version 2) | ecosystem: Host-associated > Plants > Roots > Endosphere | place: USA...
GAGGCGGGGGGACGCGCATTCTACAGTGCGGGGGCGAACGGCCCCGTACCCGCGTCAGCGGGCGTTGGAATCCGGCCCGTAACACGCTCTCCGCTACAATGCCGCCCCCTTTTCCCGCTGCCCCGGTCGTCGACGACGGCATTCCCGGGCGGCCCTTCCCCTGGGACGCGCGCATGAGCACCAACACTTCCTGGCATTACGAGAACTTCGACCCGACCGGCTCGGCGATCGGCTACCGCATCACCAGGAAGCTGGACGAGGTGCAGTCGCCGTTCCAGAAGATCGAGATCTTCGAGAGCACGGACTGGGGCAACCTCATGCTCATCGACGGCGCGATGATGCTGACGACGAAGGACAACTTCTTCTATCACGAGATGATGTCCCACCCGGCGCTGTTCACGCATGCGAAGCCGGAGAACGTGGTGATCATCGGCGGCGGCGACTGCGGCACGCTGCGTGAGGTGCTCAAGCACAAGGGCGTGAAGACGGCCGTCCAGTGCGACATCGACGAGCAGGTCACGCGCATGGCCGAGAAGTGGTTCCCGGAACTGTGCGACGCCAACGACGACCCGCGCGCGACGCTGCTGTTCGACGACGGCATTGCCTACATGAAGAACTGCGCGCCGAATTCGCTGGACGTGGTGATCGTGGACTCCACCGACCCGGTCGGCCCGGCCGAAGGCCTGTTCAACAAGGCGTTCTTCGAAAGCTGCTTCCGCGCGCTGAAGGACGACGGCATCCTCGTCCAGCAGTCCGAGTCGCCGCTCATGCTGCTTTCGCTCATCAAGGAAATGCGCGCCGAAATGGGCAAGGCCGGCTTCACGACCTTCCAGACGCTGCCGTTCCCGCAGCCGTGCTACCCGACCGGCTGGTGGAGCTGCACGCTGGCGCGCAAGGGACAGGGCTTCGATTTCCGCGTCGCCGATTCGCGCGCGAAGGACTTCGACACCAAGTACTACACCGCCGACGCCCACCAGGGCGCGTCGATCCTGCCGCCGTTCGTGGCGGCGGAGCTGGGCGGCCAGTAACGGCCCCACGCTTGCGTGATTCGAAAGCCCCGCTTCGGCGGGGCTTTTCGTTTGGCTCGCCGCGATGTGCGGAATGTGTCGCCCTTGCGAAACAGTGAGTGCCGTGGTGATCGACCGGCAATCCATTCCACGGCATTAAAATTTCAATAACTGAACCGTCCGGTTCAGTGAACCCGCCGCGCCGCCCTCCCCCAGAGCACGACGCGCGTCGCCGGATCCCCCAATGAACGCCTCCGCCCTGCCGCGCGACCCCCGGTCGCTGCCGCCCGATGTTCGCTTGCTCAAACGCGGCGAACGTTTCCTCGAACCCGACGTCTACGTGCTCGACGTGGACGGACGCCCCGCCGTGGTCAAGGACTACGGGCGCTATCGCCGAACGCCGCTGTCGCCGCTCGCGCGGCTGCTGGTCCGGCGCGAAGCGCGCGTGCTCGGCCTCTTGCGTGGCTGGCGCCATGCGCCCGCGCTGCTCGGCACGATCGGCGGACTCGCGCTGGGCATCGAGTTCATTCCCGGCGTGATGCTGGGCGAGATCGCGATGGACGCCGGTTCCCAGGTCTTCCAGCAGCTGCGTGGCGCGGTCGCCTCGCTGCATGCGGCGGGCATCACCCACAACGACCTGCATCCGGCCAACGTGCTGGTGGCCGGTTCGACGCCGGTGCTGATCGATTTCGCCTCCGCCATGCGCACACCGCGCTGGCTGCGCTGGCTGCCGTTGGCGCGCGAGTTGCGGCGCAGCGATCTGGCCAACGTCGCAAAGATGCGCCAGCGCATGACCGGCGAAGCGCCGAGTGCGCGCGAAGCGCAAGTGCTCGCGTCGCCGCGCTGGGTCGATGCGATCCGGCTGGGGTGGAAGCGGATCTACCGGCGACTGAAAGGTGGTTGAGCCCGGCGGCTGAGTCAGGCGCCGGCTTCGGCCGGTCGCAACCTTGCCGCTTGCCGGCGACGTTCGCGCAGCCGCAGGAACGGGCGCTCGACCGCGTAATGCAGCGCCGCGCCGCCGGCGAGTGTCGCCACCGCATACACGGCGAACATCGCAAACCCCTGCCCCGCCAGCGCCTCCCCCAACGTGCGGTCGACCGCGGCGAACACCAGCTTGTGGCTGAGGTAGAGGCTGTAGGAAATCGCCGCGATCCAGCCCGCGCCGGGCAGCGGGCGACGGCCGATCCAGCTGTGCGGGCTCGCGCCCGCGACCACCAGGCAGGCGATGGCCCACGACAGCACCGGCCAGCCGATCGCGTTCGCCAGCAGGCCAGTCCGCTGCGGGAACAACCAGAACGCCAGCGCCATGCCGGCCAGACCAAGCACGAGGAACGCGTTCCCGCGCTGCATCAGCCGTTCCCACATCGCCGGCCGGAACACCGCGATCACCGCGAGCACGACGCCGGCGAGCAGGCCATCCAGGCGGCACCACGTCGGGTAGTACAGGTCTTCGACGAACCACGGCCGCTGCGGCTGCGTGGCGTCGTCATGCAGCCACGTGCCGGTGCGCATCGCGATGCCCGCGACGACGACGAACGCGCAAAGACCGACGAACTTCGCCACCGACGGCCGCTTCGCCATGAACACGGCCAGCGCCGGGAACAGCAGGTAGAAGTGTTCTTCCACGCACAACGACCACGCGTGCGAGAACGCCTGGTGCGCGCCGTAATCGACGAAGAGATTGAAAGTGAAGCTGGCGAACAGCCACCACGGCGCCATGCCTTCGGCTTCGCGCCAGTGCGGGAAGGCAAGGTAGATCGCAAGCACGACGAGGAACGCCGGCAGGATGCGCCACGCGCGCCTGGCGTAGAAATCGCCGAACGACAGCTTCTCGCCCCGCGCCAGCGGCGCCAGCACCTGGCGACCGATCAGGAAGCCGCTGAGCACGAAGAAGATGTCCACGCCCATCCAGCCGTAGCGCTCGAGCCACTTGAAGTCCGGGCCGAGTCCGCCGACGAGGAAGGAGTGGAACAGCATCACCCACACGACGGCGATGGCGCGCAGCAGGTCCAGTCCGGGAAGGCGTCGCATGAAGTCCGTTTCGTGGCGATTATGTCGTGCGCGGGGCGCTCACTCTGCGCAGGATCCGACCGCCTCGCAAGCGTCGCGATGTCGTGTCACTGAAGCGGTAAGCACGACGAACGCCCCCGCTCGGGGTCTTACAGCGCGTCGCCGTCCATCTCGCCGGTGCGGATGCGCACGGCGCGTTCCAGGTCCCACACGAAGATCTTGCCGTCGCCGATCTTCCCCGTGCCGGCCGCCTTCATGATCGCCTCGACCACCGCGTCGACCTGGTCGTCGGTCACCGCGACCTCCAGTTTGATCTTCGGCAGGAAGTCGACGACGTACTCGGCGCCGCGGTAGAGCTCGGTGTGGCCTTTCTGGCGACCGAACCCCTTCACCTCGGTCGCGGTGATGCCGGCCACGCCGGCCTCGGCGAGCGCCTCGCGCACGTCGTCGAGCTTGAACGGCTTGATCACCGCCATGACCATCTTCATTGCCTGGTTCTCCTGCGATCGCCTTCGATCGTGGCGGGAGGATAACGAAGACGGCGCCGCACCGGGTGGCCCCTAGGGTAGAGTGACGCCACTTTCGGACTTCCCCCACATTCCGCCGCGGCCCATGCCGACGGCGTCCTCACGGCCAACCCCGCAGTCTGGCGGGAACGCCCGAGGACCATCCCTCACATGATCGACCTGAACCCCATCGACGACCTTGCCCGCCGCCTGAGTACCCTCGTCCCGCCGAGCGTTCGCGAGGGACGCGAGGAACTCCAGCAGAACTTCAAGGCCGTGCTGCAGTCCGGGCTCGCCAAGCTCGACCTGGTCACGCGCGAGGAGTTCGAAGTCCAGCGCGAAGTGCTGCTCCGCACGCGCGAAAAGCTGGAAGCCCTGCAACGCACGGTGGCCGAGCTCGAAACGCAGCTCGCCCAGTCCGAACCGCTGCCGCCGCCGCACCACTAAGCGGTCCTCCCGATGAACCTGGCACTCGTGCACAGCCGTGCGCGATCGGGCGTCCGTGCGCCCGCGGTACGCGTCGAAGTGCATCTGGCGGGCGGGTTGCCCGCGATGTCGATCGTCGGCCTGCCCGAAGCCGCGGTACGCGAGGCAAAGGACCGCGTTCGTGCCGCCATCCTCTGCGCGCAGTTCGAATTTCCGGCGCGCCGCATCACCATCAACCTCGCGCCGGCCGACCTGCCCAAGGACGGCGGGCGATTCGACCTTCCGATCGCGCTGGGCATCCTCGCCGCGAGCGGGCAGATCCCGCTGGAGGCGCTGGGCGACGGGGAATTCCTCGGCGAACTCGGGCTCACCGGCGAGCTGCGCGCGGTCGATGGCGTGCTTCCCGCCGCACTCGCCGCCGGCGAAGCGGAGCGACGGTTGATCGTGCCGGCCGGCAACGGGGCCGAGGCGGCGCTCGCCAGCCGGGTCGAGGTCCGCACCGCGCGCACGCTGCTGGAAGTCTGCGCGCACCTGACCGGCCGCAAGCCGCTGCCCTTCGCAGAAGCGCCGTCGCTCGAACGCACGCCCGGGCCGGACCTCGCCGACGTGCGGGGGCAGGCGCAGGCGCGGCGCGCGCTGGAAATCGCCGCGGCCGGCGGGCACCACCTGCTGTTGATCGGCCCGCCCGGCTGCGGCAAGACGCTGCTCGCTTCGCGCCTGTCCGGCCTGTTGCCCGAAGCGACGGAAAGCGAGGCGCTGGAAGCGGCGGCCATCGCCTCGGTCAGCGGTCGTGGTCTCGACCCGGCGCGCTGGCGCGAGCGGCCGTTCCGTTCGCCGCACCACACGGCCAGCGCGGTGGCGCTGGTCGGCGGAGGCGCGCAGCCGCGGCCCGGCGAGATTTCCCTCGCCCATCAAGGCGTGCTGTTCCTGGACGAATTGCCCGAGTGGGACCGGCGCGCGCTCGAAGTCCTGCGCGAGCCCCTGGAATCCGGCGTCATCACCGTCTCGCGCGCGGCACGCAGTGCGGAATTCCCCGCACGCTTCCAGCTGGTCGCTGCGATGAACCCCTGCCCGTGCGGCTGGGCCGGCGACCCGTCGGGCCGGTGCCGGTGCAGCCCGGATGCAGTGCGGCGTTATCGCGGACGCGTGTCCGGTCCGCTGCTCGATCGTATCGACCTGCACGTCGAAGTCGCGCGGCTGCCGCCGGCCGCGTTGCGACCCGACGCACCCGCCGGCGAGTCGACCGCGACGGTCCGCGCCCGCGTCGTCGAAGCCCGCGCGCGTCAGTACGCACGGGCGAAGAAAACCAACGCGGTGCTCGACCAGCCTGAAACGTCGTCCGCATGCCGGCTCGCGGATGCGGACCGGCTGCTCCTCGAACGCGCGGTCGATGCGCTGCAGCTGTCGGCGCGTTCGATGCACCGGATCCTGCGCGTCGCGCGGACCATCGCCGATCTGGACGGCGCGGACGTCATCGACACGGCACACCTGACCGAAGCGATTTCGCTCAGGCGCGCGACACGCGGACTCGAAGCCGCGGTGGTGTGATCGAACGATCGATGCGCGACGAAGGCAAGACACGCATCGCGCGGCCTTGCCTCGTGCGCCCACTCAATCTCGGCTAGTGCGTGCTGCGGCCGTCAGCCGCAGTTGTCGCCGCAAACCTTCGGGCGTTCGAGCCAATCGCGGGCGCCTTCGCGCGCTTCACGCATCTCCGATTCGGTACCGCAGCGCGTGACCTTGGTGTTGGTGCCGGTCATGCGCTCACGCCAGCACACCTGTTTTTCGTCGTGGCCCGCGCGGGTGTTCTTCACTTCGGCGTTGATGCGCTCCAGCGCGTTCTCCAGGCGCACCTTCTCGTTCATCGACAGCTGCTCGAGCGAGGTCTTCCCTTCGGTGACGCTGAAAACCTCCGACTGCGCCTTGCGGATCGCGTTGACCTGCCGCGTCGTCATGCCTTCGGTCTTGCCGGCGTCGAGGTCGTGCTTGAGCGCCTCCTGTTGCATCACGATCTGATCGAGCTTTTGCGGTGCGGGCGCGTCCTGCGCAAGTACGGCGAACGGCAGTGCCAGCGCCAGGATCAGCGCTGCACTGACGGTGGTACGCAGTGACGGCTTCATGGTCATCTCCCCTTGTCGACGACGTTGCGATGTGCGGGACGCTGCCCCGCGCCTACTGTCCGAACTCGTTGCGAAGGTTGCCGCCGCAATCGGTGGTCGCACTGCGCTGGCCGCAGATCGTGGGTTCGGCCTTCCAGGACTCGGCGTCGCGACGCACCTGTTCCAGTTCGGCGAGCGTGGCGCAGCGCGTCACCTTCATCGTCGAGCCGAGCTTGTGCTCGCGCCAGCACTTCTGCCGGTTCTTGTCGTTCTCGGCGATGATCGCCTTGATCTCTTCGAGCGCGTTGAACAGTTCGACCTGCTCATCGGGCGCAAGCTCGGCCACTGTCGCCTTGCCATCCAGCAGGCGGAATACCTCGTCCTGCCTGGAATGCATGCGGTCGAGCGTCTCGCCGCCGAATCGCGCGTACGTGCCGGTCGAATGCTCCGACTCGGCGCGGATTTCGCGCTGCTGCTGCAGGATCATCGCCACCTTGTCGGCGTTGGCATGCGCCACGCCGGCAAGGGAAAGCAGGGCCATCATCGTCCATGTTGCGATCTGCTTCATGTTGCGCTCCTTGTGCAACGTTGCGGGGGTCTTGCCGTCAGTTGCTCCGGCAATCCATGCAGGTCCCGCGCGAATCCATCATGTTGCGTGCGGCTTCGCGCTCTTCGCGCCACTGCGAGGCGGTCTTGCAGACCCGTTCCTTGCGCGTGCTGCCAAGAACCGGACGACGCTCGCAGACCATGCGGTCCTCGCCGTCGTTGTTCACCACGGCCTCGATCCACTCCAGCGTGTTGAAGACTTCGGTCTTCTGCTGGGCGTTGAGGTCTTCGGTGGAATGCTTGCCTTCGATGGTCTGCAGCATGCGGGCCTGCTTGCTCAGCAGTTCGCTGCGTTGCGAGGCCGACAGATCCTTGTAACGGCCCGTGCCGGCTTCAACGCCGTCGCGGATTTCATTCTGCTGGGTGCGGATGTCGTCGAGCATCAGCACGCGGCTGTCGACGGAAGCGAAAGCAGCCGGCGCGAACAGCGCCAGGCCCAGGACGATTGCGGAAACGAAACGGATGGCGCGCATTTCGACGATCCCTGTGGAGGAACGCCAAACATAGCGCGCCAGATTTGGCAATGTCGACTGCCTACGCCGGCAAAATCGCCATTCAGGTGCAGCGGGCCCGGGACCGGGCCGCCGCGGGCCCGCGATCAGCCTTCCGCCCGCTGCCAGACGCGCTCGGCGGGGTCCAGTTCGGCCGTCTCCATCACCGGGCCGCGCCAGCCGAAGCCGCAGATCGCCAGCGCGCCCTGGTGGATCGGGTCCAGCCCGAACGCCTGCTCCAGCTCGACCTCGTTGATGGCGCCGGTGATGAAGGCGCCCAGCCCGGCGTCGGTGGCGGCCAGGTACAGCGTCTGCGAGAGGTGCCCGCCTTCCAGCGCGACCACGCGATAGCCCTTGGCGTGGTGGCGGTACTTCCAGAAGGTGCGGTCGAAACGCGGCGACAGCATCACCACGACGTGCGCGTCGGCGAACCAGTGCTGCTGCGCGACCATGTCCATCACGAATTCGCGCAGCGGCTTCTCCGGTGCGGGCAGCGGTTCCAGTGCGTGTTCCTGCGACTGGTAGTGGTACAGCCCGGGCGCGACGCCGTCGACGTGCTGCACGATCAGGTAGCACTCCATCGGGTGCAGCCCGCCGCCGGAGGGCACGTTCTTCTTCAGGAAGACGGTGTCGTCGGTGACGCGCACTTCGGCCTGCGCGGCGAACACGCGCTGCAAAACCTGCGCGAACACGTCGAACGCCAGCGTGCGCGAGGCATCGAAGTTCCGGCACGTGGCGCGGCGCGCGAGCAGGTCGTCGAACGAGGTCGGCGCGATGCGCGGCAGGTGCACGCGCGCGTCGTTCTCGACGCGACGCGCGGCTTCCACCGGCGGTGCGCCCAGCACCTGCCGCATCGCGACGGCGGTTTCGGTGCCGCTGTCCTTCTGGTTCTGCACGGTGTCCACGCCGCTCCAGCGGGTGAATGCGTGCAGCGTCGCGGCGAGCGGATGCCAGTACGTGCGACGCAGCGATTCATCGCGTTCGCGCATCGCGGCGTGTTCGGGCGCATCGCTGACGAGCAGGCCTTCGCGCAACAGGCGCGCGAGCGTTCCGCCGTCGGCGCCTATCGAATCGGCCTCGATCCATTGACCCGGGCTAAGCACGCCGAGCAGTTCGCGCTCGTCACCGTCGACTTCGACTTCCGTGCCCAGGTGCGGTGCGAGCGCGAGCCAACGGCGCTCGCGATGCAACCCGTCGCCCCCGCCGAGCAGTTCCGCGAGGTCGAACTCGACCTGCTCGCGCGGCTCGAAATACACCACTGCACAACGACGGATACGCATGCCTTGTCCCCTACGGCGAAGCGGCTACTTTGCGGGCGCGCGCGGTCCCGGGGAAGGGGCCGCGTGCGTTCCCGATGCACGCAGTTAGGCCGAATATGCGAATCCTGTTAGCGCTCCCTGCTCGAATGGTTGCCCTCCGCACGTCGGATACCGTACGCATGCGGTTGTGACAGCAAGCACATACCGGTTAGATTTTGCCGGATTGGCCCGCAACGGGCTTTCTGACGGGGAACTTTGGGGATGAACAAGCCGCTGACCGCACCGCTGGATCCGGCCCTGGCCGACCGGCTCCTGGACCTTCTGAGCACCGATGACCTGTTTCGCGAGCGCTTCCAGCGCGATCACCTCGCGGCGCTGCGCACGATCGGCTATGAGTCGCCGACGCCGGGGCAGATGACGGCGTGTGGTCTCGTGGCGAATGCGCAGCCCGAGGCGTTCCGCGACTGCAAGGTGCAGGAGCTGGCATCGAAGGAAGTCATCGCGGCCGCCCGTAGCGAGATCAAGGCGATGCTGATGACCGGCCTGGCCCAGACGACACCGAATCTGGACACGCAAACGGTCGATTCGCGTCGCGCGCTGAAGTAAGCATGCGGGGCTTCGACCGGTGTGACCGGTCGAAGCTCAACAGGCGAGCCTTGGCTAGCCTGATCGATTCTGGACTTTGAGCAGTTCGGCTTCGCGAGTCCGGGCCAGATTGCTGTCGGCGACATTCAGCGCCTGCAGGCAGTAGCCGCAGTTGAGTTCGCTGTATGCCAGCCCCCTGCGCTGTTGAAGCCAACGCGTCTGCTTGAGGGCTGCCTCGATGTCGCCGGAATCGGCGAGCGCCTCGCGGTAAGCAACGCGAACCTGGTAGCGCTCGGATCCGTCCAGTAGCGGAGCCAGAATCTTCACGGCCTCGGATGCGCGTCCAGCCCGGCGGGCCGTCTCCGCGCGAAGCACTGCCGCAAGCTGTGAAAGGGCTGGCTTCTTCATCAGCTCGGAGTGCTTTTCGACGCCTTCGAGCACTTCCTTTGGAAGCTGCTCATCTCCAGTTCGCTGCGCAACGATGGCCGCGGCAAGCGCTATGGCCGCATCGTCATCGGCATCGGCGTCAAACGATTGGCCAAGCGCCCCCAGCGCCTTGTCGGCCGCCTTCCTCGCATACGAACGCGCAGCCGTGGAGTTCCCGCCCATCAGCTCAGAGATGGCGATGGGCAACAACATGTAGCGGCTCGTCAGTCCACCATCTTTGTCGGCCAGGTCGAGCCCTGTTTTTGCGAGGCGCTTCGCGTCGTCCCAGCGGCTCTGGTCGAGTGCAACGCTGACGCGTTCCAGATAGGTATCGGCATCGTCCAGCGCCAACTTCGACGAGTACGCATCGGCCGCCTTGTAATCGCGTTGCGCGGCGGCGACGGCAACCAGCCTTCGAAGGCTTCCTCCGGTGGCCGCATTCGAACGCAGGAGCACCGTGTTTGCCTCGTCGTAACGGCCCATTGCCAGCAGGATGCGACCCATCGTGTCGTACTGCACCGCGGCAAGCGGATTCTGTGGCGTGGCCGACTGTTGGACGTGGGCAAGGGCCTTTTCGAATTGGTTGTCCTCGTAAAGCCATAGCGCGGCATTTCCCTGCCCGGGCAGGTAGTCCGGATACAACTTGGCGAGTTCCACCCATTTTGCCGTCACCTCCGCGGGCGCATCGAACTCAGCGCCCCACGCATCGACGTACATGGCCTCCTTGGGCGGGAGGTGGGAACGCAGTTCCTGCGCCTTTCTGAGCGGGGCAACCGCGAGGGGCGCGGCCACGAGCCCGTAATGCGCCCTCACTTGCCCCAGCCAGGCCAAGGCGAAATTCGGATCGATGGTCGTGGCACGCGTGTAGAGCTGCAGCGCCTCGACAAGATCTCTCTCTTCATAGGCTTCCTGGCCCAGCGCGTAGGCGCGCAGCGCATCCAGATTCGCCGTGGTCACCTGGGGCAGTGGCTTGGAATCCTGCTCTATTGCCTTGACGGTCTCGCCAAGTTTTTCACGAAGCCCGGTAGTGACCTGGTCGATGGAGGCCAACGCCGAACTGAGCTCGGCACCATCGGCTGCCAGCGAGTAGATCGTGGTCTGGCTATGCGGATCGACCACCTCCGCGCTCACCCGCACCTTCCCGCCCACTTCCGCCACGGTCGGCAGGATCACCGCACGGGCGCCGTCGCGCAGGGCGATTTCCGAGGCGATGGCGCGATCGAGCACCGTGTCCGGCTTGAGCCGCATGCGCGTCAGGGTGTCGCGCGCCTTCAGGTCGCTAAGCACGTTGACATAGCGCGACTGCTCCAGGCTGATGCGGAAGGCCTGCTGAAGCGAGTCGTCAAGCACGCTCTGGTCGGTCAGATTGCGCATGTCCGCGACAACCACCCAGTCACGCTGGTTGAACGCAATCGCAGGCGCAGGTCGCGTGGCGAACCAGACGCCCACGCCGATGCCGGCGATGATCGCGGCTTCGGCGGCGAGTGCGGCGGGACGTCGCCACAGCGGCAGGTCGCGCCAGGCCTTCGGCGTGTTCGGCGGCATGCGCAGCGGTGCGATGCCGGGTTCGCCGACTTCGTAGATCTGCTGGCTGTCGGGCACGCCCTTGAAGCGCCAGCGACCGTGCGATTTCCACATCAGGTGCTGGCCGCGCTCGCCCAGCTCGCGCGCGGCGCGATGGGCCAGCGGCTCGGCGACGGCCGACAGCAGGATCTGCCCCGGTCGCGCCATCGACATCAGGCGCGCGGCCATGGGCTTGGCGAGGCCTTCGACTTCCAGCGGCTTGGCGCCGACCTGCACGGCTTCGTCGCTGTTGCGCCAGGTGAGCACTTCGCCGACATGCAGGCCCGCGCGCGCGCGCAGTTCGAACCCGCGTGCGTCGCCCATCTCGCGCAGTTCGCGCGAGTAATCGAGCGCGAAGCCCAGTCCGTCGATGGGGCGCTCGAACAGCAGCAGCAAGCCGTCGGATCGGTCGATCAACCGGCCCCGCCAGCGCTGTTGCAGATCCAGCACCAGTCGATCGTGGTCGCGGAACAGCGTGGCCGCCTGCACGTCGCCGATGCGCTCGACCAGCGCGGTC
>Ga0209257_1004160_pt1 | contig 11494 bp, 10 predicted proteins | sample AraplaCvi_mCL_r2_FD_184277 | JGI IMG/M metagenome (GOLD analysis project Ga0209257, IMG submission 184277) | Arabidopsis root microbial communities from North Carolina, USA - plate scrape MF_Cvi_mCL_r2 (SPAdes) (version 2) | ecosystem: Host-associated > Plants > Roots > Endosphere | place: USA...
GCGACGGCAAGATAGCCAACTGCATTCCGGTTGTCCCCGGCTGGAACTACACAGTGCGCCTGTATCGCCCGCAGAAAGCCATCCTCGACGGAACGTGGACGTTTCCGGAACCTGAGCCGGTCTAAGCACGTAGCAGGAGCACTTCGCCCATGTCCGCTTCTGGCCGATAGCGGACATTGGGCGCGAAACGCCCAAGCGGTGCTAACGTCCGCTTTCGACCCAAAGCGGACACTGCCGGTGATCAACGGAGGCGCAATCACAATCCTTGGGCATGTGATCGGGCTGCTTGCAATCGTCACATCACAGGGAGCATCAGCTGCGCCGTACCGAGTTGCGACGGTCATCCAGCAGGAAGTCGCGCTCGCTGGTCAGGTCGTAACCGTGAGGGGAGTTCTCATATCGGGCAGGCACGGCGCTGCGATTCTGGACTGTCTCGACGACGACGAAGGAATTGGAATTGGTTTGCCTGCGGAACCGCGCTCGCCTGATGCTGAGCGACTGGTTCATCTGATCACTTCGACCTGGCTCAAGCCGCGCGAGTCGCCCGTTTGGGTGACGCTGACCGGCCGCTTCGATTTCGATCCAGAGGAGATGGGGGAACGGTCTCTGGACATCGATCAGGTGGATGAGATCGTTGAAGGGGACATGCCTTCGTGGAGCGTATGTTCGCAGTCCGAGCGCGACCGCGTAGGGTCGGCTACATCCAGCGTGATGTCCGCTTCTGGCCGATAGCTGACGTGAGTCTCGCTAGCAGTTCGGTTTCCTGATGAGGAATGCGTCGATGGTGAGCCTACGATGCAATATCTGTGGTCGAAAGCTTGACGTCCCAGCGGACCCGCTCTCTGCCGATTGCGGCGGAGATTGCTGGGGCTGCGTAGGGGCCATGGAGCTCGGTTGGCCAGAATCGGCCGAGCGGGTTGCGAAAGAAATCCGAGCCGGACTCCGAGAGCCTGATGGGGCTTCTAAGCTTGGTAACACCGCAACCCAATAGCCGAGCTTGTAGTTCTCCATCCGCGATCGCTTGATGGACGAATAGTCGCGCACTAGGGCATTGCGCGCCCGGAGTTCGTAGACCTCATATTCCACAACACCATCAGGCCTGTGGAGTCGCGTCACCGCCACCTGTATGGGTTGGAGCCCAGGCGTCCGAAGTGCAGATGCAACGCCATCTTCGTCTCCACTGGGCCGGGCGTAGAGCCTTCACAGTCTCTTGACATTGCCGGGAGCATCTACGGTCCGCGCATGGCGCGGTCCCTCGCGGCGTGGAGACCCACATGGAAGGCCTTGGAAGAAGGGCGACGGTGCTGGTGGTGGACGACAATCCAGCCATTCGCCTGCTTCTCGGCGAACTGCTGGAGCCTGCGTACCGCGTGCTGAAGGCCGAAACGGGCGCGGATGCCATCGCCGCACTGCAACAGGATCGGCCGGACATCATCCTGCTGGACGTCATGCTTCCGGACGGAACCGGGTTCGAGATCTGCCGCCGGATCAAGGCCGACGCGGCGACGCGCGATATCCCGGTGATCTTCCTCACCACGCTGGACGACGTGCAGGAGCAGGCGCGCGGCCTCGCGCTGGGCGCGGTGGATTACGTCACCAAGCCCGTGCATCCGCTGCTGCTGATGGCTCGCCTCACCGCGCACCTTCGCGCGAAGGAGGCGGCGGATCTGTTGCGCGATCGCGAAAGCTTCCTCGAACGTGAAGTCGCCAGGCGCACGGCCGATGCACTGCGCGCGCAGGACGTGACGATCCTCGCGCTGACGTCGCTGGGCGATGCGCGCGACGACGAAACCGGCAGCCACAGTCGTCGCACACGCCATTTCGTGCGCGCGCTCGCGCAGCGCCTGAAGGACCACGACCGTTTCGGTGCCGACCTCGACGACACCACGCGCGAGCTGCTGGTGCAGTCCGCGCCGTTGCACGACATCGGCAAGATCGGCATCCCGGACCACATCCTGCGCAAGCCCGGACGCCTGACCGCCGAAGAATACGAAGTGATGAAGACGCACCCGAGGCTGGGGCGCGATGCATTGCAACGCGCGGAAGATGCGCTGGGCGTGGAAGTCCCGTTCCTGCGACTTGCGAAGGAACTGGCGTATTGCCATCACGAGCGCTGGAACGGAAACGGCTATCCCGAAGGCCGGAAGGGCGATGCGATTCCGGTGTCGGCGCGGCTGATGGCGGTGGCCGACGTGTACGACGCGTTGACCAGTCGCCGCGCGTACAAGGACGGCATGCCGCACGCGCAGGCGGCGGCGTTCATCACGGAACGACGCGCGGTCGATTTCGATCCCGACGTCACCGACGCATTCATGGGATTGCAGGACGAGTTCCAGGCCATCGCGCGGGAATTCGATACGGGCGACGCGGCGGCCAGCGCGTCGCCCGTGCATCACTAGGCATCGTCGAGCGGAGGCGCGGCCATGCACGGATTGCTCGAACAGCTTGAACGTCTGCCGCTGGCGCGGCGGCTGCAGCTCGGGTTCGGTGGCATGTTGCTGCTGGTCGTGCTGATGGGCGGTTACGCGCTGACGATGAACCGCCAGCAGATGGATCGCATCAGCCGGCTATACGACATGGACCTGGTCGGGCTGCTGCACGTGGAATCCGCGCGCGCCGCATTGGCGGACATGCGCCAGTACCTGCGGCAGGCGGTGATGGTCGCAACGCCTTCGCAGCGAAGCGAAGCCCTGCGCCAGTTCGCCGAAGCCGAGTCGCGCGCGCGCAGGGAGATGGAAGCGGCGCGTCCGCTGATCTATCGCTCGTCGGTGCGATCCCGACTGCGCGAGTACGACACGGCCTTCTCCGACTACCGGACCCAGGCGATCGAGATCGTCGCGGAACTTCGCGATTCGACGACGGGCAATTCGGCGGCGCTGGCGGCCGAACGCCTGTCGTCGCCCGGCTTCCAGCACAGCGCGGAACGCGCGCGTGAGGCGCTGGAAGCCATTTCCGACGCCAAGCGCATCGGCGCGGACCGGGAAGTCGCGCTGGCCGATGCGCGCTATCGCAACGGCATGCGCGCCACGTTCGCGCTGTTGATCGCCGGCTTGTTCGCAGGCGTGCTGTTCGGCGCGCTCATCAGTCGTTCGATACGCCGGCCCGCCGAAGGCCTGCGTCGTGCACTGGATTCGCTCACGCGGGGAGAACTCGACGCCACCGTTCCCTACACTGCGTACGCGAACGAAACCGGCTTCCTCGCCCGCGCCATCGAAGGCATGCAGGCGCAGGCGCGACAGGTAGTCGGCCAGCGTTGGGTCAAGACGCAGCTGGCCGCCATCAGCAGCGAACTCCAGTCAGCCGGCGACCTGCAGGAGCTGTTGCAGCGGTTCTTCGCGCAGCTCGCGCCGCTGCTCGGCATCGGACGGGGCGCGTTCTACACCAACCAGGCGGACCAGCACCTGCTGCGCAGCGGTACCTACGCGGGCGACGGGGCCGCTGACGTCATCGCGTTCGGAGAAGGGCTGGTCGGCCAATGCGCCGTGGACCGCAAGCCGGTCCACCTGGCGCCCGCGCCGGAGTCCTACCGGCCCATCGAGTCGGCGCTGGGATCGAGCCTGCCCGCGCAGGTGCAGGTCCTTCCGCTGGTACGGCGCAAACGGCTGCTGGGCGTGCTCGAACTGGCGTTCCTCGCCGAGCCCGACGCACCACAACGCGAACTGCTGGGCGAAGTGATGCCCGTGCTCGCGATGAACCTGGACATCCTCAAGCGTTCGCTGCGCACGCGGCAACTGCTGGAAGAAAGCCAGCGTCAGCAGGCGCTGCTGGCCGAACAGGCCGCGAGCCTGACCGCGCAGACGCGCGAGCTGGAAGCGCAGCACGAGACGATCCGCGCGGCGAAGGCGTGGTATCGCGGCATCATCGAGTCCGCGCCGGACGGGATGATGATCGTCGATCAGCATGGCCGGATCCTGTCGTGCAACCCGAAGCTGGAAACCATTTTCGGTTACGAGCACGACGAGCTCACCGGAATGTCCGTCGAGCAGCTGATCCCGGCGCGCTGGTCCGGCCACCATGCGGGCCTGCGCAGGACCTTCTTCAGCCAGGGCATCGGCCGCCAGATGGGCGGCACCAATGCCGACCTGCGCGGGATGCGCAAGGACGGCAGCGAGCTGTCGGTGGAGATCGGCCTGTCGTTCCTGCCCGAACTGGAAGGGCGCGGCGCCTGCGTGTGCGCTTCGGTGCGCGACGTCAGCCAGCGGCGCGCGATCGAGCTGGCGTTGCAGCGCAGCGAGGAGCGGCTGAGCTACATCTTGGACCACAGCCCCGTGAGCGCCGGCGTTGCGACGGCCAAGGAGGTTCGCTTCGCGAACCCGGCCTTCGTGGAACGCTTCGGATTGCAGGTCGGCGACGATCCGCAACGCATCTACGTCAATCCCGAAGATCGCACGCGAATCCGCCAGCACCTGGTGCAGCACACGATCCTGTCGGGCATCGAGGTGAAGCTCTACGACCGCGACCGTCGCGAGCGCGACGTGGTGGCGACCTACCTGCCGGTCGACTACGACGGCGAACCCGGCCTGCTGGCGTGGTTCATCGACGTGACCGAGCAGAAGGCCGCGCAGGCGGCGATCCTGCACGCGAAGGACCTGGCCGACGAGGCGACGCGCGCTAAGAGCCAGTTCCTCGCGAACATGAGCCACGAGATCCGCACGCCGATGAACGCCATCATCGGCATGAGCTATCTCGCGCTGCAACTGGAACTGGATGCGCGACAGCGCGGGTACGTCGAGAAGATCCATCGCGCGGCGAACAACCTGATGGGCATCATCAACGACATCCTGGATTTCTCGAAGATCGAAGCCGGGCAGATGAGCGTGGAGCAGGTCGAGTTCGATCCGGGCGAGGTGTTCGACCACGTCAGCAGCGTGGTGGGATTGAACGCGGAGCAGAAGGGGCTCGAACTCGTCTACCGCCTGCCGCCGGACCTGCCACGCACCCTGCGGGGCGACCCGCTGCGGTTGGGGCAGGTGCTGTTGAACCTGGTCAACAACGCCATCAAGTTCAGTACGCAGGGCGCGGTCGTGGTGACGGTCGATCCGGTCGAACCGGTGTCGCCCGGCGACAAGGTGGACCTGCACATCCACGTGCAGGATCAGGGCGTCGGCATGACCGGCGAGCAGCAGGCGCGCCTGTTCCAGTCGTTCTCGCAGGGCGATGCATCGACGACGCGCCGCTTCGGCGGCACCGGCCTTGGGCTGGCGATCTCGCGGCGGCTGGCGGAGCTCATGGGCGGCACGATCCGCGCGGAAAGCGTCCCGGGCGAGGGTTCGACCTTCCATGTACACGTGCGCGCCGATGTCGTGCGCCACGCGCTGTCGCATCCGGAGGATGCGCGACTGCCCGGCATGCGGATGCTCGTAGTGGGCGGACGCGAAGCCTCGCGCGATGCGCTGCTAGCGATGGGGGAGGGGATGGGTCTCCAATGCACCGCGGTGCGCACGACGGATGCGGCCTTGCGCGCGCTTGAGGGAAGCGACGCCGCGCGCATCGTCATGCTCGACTGGGCATTGGCGGGCACGGAGGGAATGGACGCCCTGCGCCGCGTTGCCGACACCGCGACCGATGGCGTGATCATCGCCGTGGCATTCGATGCGGAGGAAGCGGACGAGGCGGCGCGCAGTGCCGGCGTGTCCCTCGACCGCACGCTCGCCCGGCCGGTGACGCCTTGGGCGCTACGGGAGGCGATCACGGGCGCATTGGACTGCGAGCCCGTCCGCGAGCCGCACGGCCGATCCGTCGCCGGGCGCACCCTGGTGACCTCGCTCGTCGGAAGCCGCGTGCTGCTGGTCGAGGACAACGAACTCAATCGCGAACTCGCGCAGGACCTGTTGCGGCGGGCCGGGCTGGAAGTGGTGTGGGCCGCCAACGGTCGCGAGGCCGTGGACGTCCTGGAAGAGGATCCGTTCTTCGATGGCGTGCTGATGGACTGCCAGATGCCCGTGATGGACGGTTACGAGGCGACCCGCGTCATCCGTGACCAACTGGGCCTGAAGGAGATTCCGATCATCGCGATGACGGCCAGCGCGATGTCCGCGGACCGGGACGACGCCATTGCCGCCGGCATGAACGATCACATCGCCAAGCCCATCGATGTGCAGGCCATGCTCGCCACGATGGCGCACTGGATGGAACCGTGCGATCGCAACGGGCCGGCGATTTCCGTCGAGGTGCCTGGCATTCCCGCACCGTTGACGATCGACCGCGATGCCGGACTGGCGACCTGCGGGCAGAACCCGGCGCTCTATCGGCGCCTGCTGCTGGGCTTCGTTCGTGATTACACGGACTTCGGATCGGCGTTCGCCACGGCGTGCCTGGGCGCCGACGCCGCGTTGCCGCGACGGCTCGCGCACAACCTGCGCGGCACCGCTGCCTGCATCGGCGCGCGGGAACTGGCCGAGCGCGCGAAGGCGCTGGAGCTGGCGTGCGAACGATGCGCCGCCGATGCCGAACGCGATGCGTTGCGGGACGAAGCCGTGTCCGCGCTCGAGCCGGTGCTTCGCGAGCTGGCCGGGATGGAACTGGAAGCGGCGGCCTGACGCAACGGAACCCGGCGGGTATCGCCGGGTTCCATCGAGCGGACATACCGCGTCAGAAACTCATGCGCGGACCGATGAAGTAGGCCACGTAATTGTCGACGTACTTCACTTCGCCATTGACGCCCCAGGTTTCGTTGAGCTTCACCTGCGCGCCGAGTCGCGCGTAGAACTCGCCATCTGCGCGGTCGTAGTCCTCGTAGCCGGCCAGCGCGTAGCCTTCCAGGTTGGAGGTCATCGCGCCACGCACGCCGGTTTCCACGTTCCAGCCATCGCGATCCACGCCGAGCACGTTGGTGTTCGCGACGCCGAAGTCGTCGGTGTCGGCTTTCTGGTAGCCGACGCGCGCGAGCAGGTCGACCGCGGGATTGAGCGGATGGCGATAGCCGGCGCCGAGGTTCCACTGGTCCACGTCCACGCCGTCGACGCGGCCGGCGAGGGTGTCGAAGTCGTCGGTCTTCTGGCCGCTGTAGCCGCCGTAGACGTGGAAGGCGTCGTTGATCGCGTACGAGCCGTTGACCGCCCAGCCATCGGCATCGGGGCCGTTGTCGATGCTGCTTGCGGCGTATCCCGCTTCGACGTAGGTGTAACTGAGCTGCTCGTTAGCCAGCGCGCTGGCGGGGATGGCGAACAGGGCAAGAAGGGGCAGGAAACGCTTCATGGAACAGAACCTCGAGTGGGGAAAGGCGGAAAAAAGGCGAGCGGAAACCAGGCGCGCGCGCATGCACGCGGCCGGGCAGGGAAGGGGGATGGAATGCGTGACGGCGCGGCGCGAGGCACGCACCGCGCAGACGGGTCAGCCGTCGTGATCGATCAGAGGATGCCCGACCACTTCAGCCATTGACGGTACTGCGGACCGTCGAGGTCGGCGTCCTGGTCGTGGCTGGAGCGTGGGCCGTGCTCGTCGCGCGAGCAGTGGGCGTCGTTGGAGGCGACGTGCCCGGCGATCGGGAAGTGCGGCAAGAAGGACATTGCCGGAATCGCCGGTGCGGAAACCTGGTACTGCATCAACTCGGACTGCCTTGCGGGAAACGCGTGGGTGGACGGCGCGCAATTATGCGAATCGTGGTGCAAGGCCTTGTGAAGGTTGGCGTCAGCAGATCACCCGGTTTTCACAGGCTGGGCTGGGCAGCCGAGCGCGCCTGCTTTTGCCCGAGTACATATCAGTCCGCGGGCGCGGCGTTGAAAGCCTCCAATTGGGCTTCGAACGCGCGCTTGTATGCGGGGCGCCCTTCGGCACGATGAACGTACGCGGACAGGTTCGGGAATGCGTCCAGAATGCCCGAGGGCCTTAGCCTCAGCAGCACCGACGCCATCATCAGATCACCTGCGGTGAACTCGCCATCAAGCCAGTCGGCATCGCCCAGGTAGGCAGAAAGTGCATTCAACCGGCTGCGAATGCGATCCTCGACCAGGGGCAGGCGCTCCGGGGTCCAAGGCTTGTCCCGTTCCAGGATTCTGGTGGATACCAGTTCCAGGATCGCCGGCTCGACGGTATTGAGCGCGGCGAACATCCAGGTGATGGCGCGCGATCGCGTATTGGCATCGTCAGGCAACAACGCCGTATGGCCCTGGGCAATATGCAGGATGATCGCGCCTGTCTCGAAGAGGACGAGATCACCTTCCTCATACGTTGGAATCTGCCCGAATGGATGCAGTGCAAGATGCGCGGGTTCCTTCATCGCTTCGAATGAAAGAAAGCGAACGTTGTAAGGACGCTCCACCTCTTCGAGGGCCCAACGCACACGCACGTCGCGCGCGAGTCCCTGGCCGCGATCGGGCGATCGCTCGAACGCCGTGATGGTGGGAATCGTTGGAAGGCCGGGGGTTTGTTCCGTGGCACTGCGCATCTTGGTCTCCAGGTCGGCGGATCGGGTTGGTTCGTGCATACGACGAACGACTCGAGTCCAGATCGACAACCTGTCCAGCGCCCGTCGGCGTGATGTTCGCGATCCGCATCGGCGTGATCCCCGGCGACGCGGCCGACGTGGCGAAGGTCAACGCGCTGCAGGAAAAGTTCACGCTGACGTCGCTGAAGTACTGGGGTGATCCCGCACAGCACGGCAAGTCAGACGTCCCGACGGTGCCCAAGCGCACGGTGTACACCGGCGACCTCGCGTTCTATCAGACGCTGGCCGATCTGCTGCCGGGCGACCCGCCGACGAAGGAGCACGAAGCGGCTGTGGCGCTGCTCAAGCGCGGCGGCATCGAGATCGGGCGGCCGTTCAATCCTGAGGCGCTGAGCGAGGCGACCCGCGCCGGCCTGGCGCGCGCCGCAGCAGATGCACCGCAGATCATGAAGTGGAAGGTGAAGTTTCGCGGCACGCCCTATCCCAGCCGATGGAACAACCTGCGCCCGGGCGACTACGGCGTGGACTATTTCGACCGCGCAGCTGGCGCGTTGGAAGGGTTGTTCGTGCACGATCGCGATGAAGCCGAATATTTCAGCACCTACGAAAGCGGAGACGCGAAGCTGCTCGACGGCGCCAACCGCTATCGCCTTCACTTCGACAAGGACGAGATTCCGCCGACGCTGAAGAACGGTTTCTGGTCGATCACCATGTATGGATCGGACTTCCAGTTGGTGAAGAACCCGATCGACCGTTTCTCCATTGGTAACCGCACGCCTGGCTTGAAGTACAACGCCGACGGCTCGCTCGACATCCACATCCAGAACGCGCCGCCGGAGGGCCAGGAGAGCAACTGGTTGCCATCGCCGCCCAGTGGGCTGTTCCGCCTCAACTACCGGATCTACCTGCCCGAAGCGGTGGCGCGGGACCCACAGACGCTGGGCAAGTTCCTGCCCCCGATAGAGCGGGTAGAGTAGCTACCTCATCGATGTCCGCTTCTGGATAGCGGACAGTGGGCGCGGAGCGGGGCGGCGGGCAAATGCTAATGTCCGCTTTCGACCCGAAGCGGACATAGGGTTAGGGACTAGGATTGCCCGATGCGCGCTTTCGACGAGGGCGGACGTAGAGCCGAAGTAGGGAGGGGACATGGATGAACGACGCAGGACAAGAGAAGCCTGGGCTGACCTCTCACGACGAGTGCGTTGGTTGTTCACAGCATGGATCCGCGGCTTCCTGGTACTCGTCGCGGCGTACCTTGCAGCCCCCTCGGAGAAGCTCGCCGACGCCGTCGCTACGGGGCTGTTCGTTGCCTGGAGCCTGAGCATGATTTCGGCAAGCGTACATCTGCGTCGTTTCAGATGCCCGTATTGCGACAGACGGTTGTTCGGCGCCTTCTGGGGAGCCCCCCAACGGTGTCAGAACTGTCGCGTCGTGCGCGGACGCTTGCCCGCCCCCTCATCTATCGGCCGATAGCAGGAGATAGTGCTAGTGTCTGCTTTCGACCCGTAGCGGCCGTTAGTACCGCCCTTGTCGAACCGATCGGGGCATCACGGTGCGCAGTGAGTTCATCAGGGGAACAAGGCGATGAAGCTACTTGCAGTGATTGCCGGGCTTCTTTGGCCCTTTGCCGCGTTCGGGGGTACATGGAACGCTCTTTCGACGCCCGAGGGATTGCTGCGCTACGTGGACGCAACAGACGGCATAAGCAGAGCCGAGGCGAGCGACATAGCGGAGGCCTACTTCATGCGGCATGTTGGCTGCGGAAGTTACTCAGGTATCTCTGAGCTACCGAACGCATGGGTCGTTGAAGGACAATTCGGATACTCAGGCGAGCCCATCAGGGACTTCCTCATCGACAAGCAAACGGGCGCCATCCATTCGTCCATCGGTCCCAGCTACTCCGACCCCAAGGGCATGCTCGATGCCGACACGTTGCCGGCGAACCCGGTTTCCGTCCCCGGCTGATTTACTTCGCGTGGAGTGTCCGTTCTTGGCCGTTAGCGGACACATTGGGGCGGAGATCCGAAACGGCCTTCATATTTCGAAGTTCCGGAGCTGGTATGAGCGCATCCGAGGTCTTTGCGGCGGGATTTGCGCTCGGCGCGTCGCCAGGAGTCTTCATGCTGTTGCTTGTAATCCTGAGGGCGCAGAGGAAGTTGCGGGCGGCCGAGCGAGTTGCCTTCGAAGACGGCCGACCTGATGACCCCATATTCCTGCTAAGCGCTTCGGCGGAGGGGAATCGCGGCTTTCACCTCGACCCATCGGCGATCTTCAGCGAAGAAGACAGTCCGCGCCTGCGGCAAGCGAAGCAATCCCTGCTGGATTTTCGAACGACTGCGAATCAGCGAGCGCGCTGGGGGGACGTTGAACGATCGAAGCTATCGCCGAAGGAGGGCACATGCGGTTGATCGCGGCGTTGACGCTGCTGATGGGCACGGCATGCGCGACCGACAAGCGCCACGCCGACGCGACTCTCATCGGCCGCTGGAACAGCACTCCGCCCGGAGTCGAGGATAGTCGCAAGGACGAGTGCTTCTTTGATCGAACCGGAACGTTCGACTGCATGTCCACGTTCTGGACCTGTCAGTCGTGTCAAGGAGAATCGATTCTCTACTCGGGCACATGGAGAATCGATGGAGGCCGCCTTTACAGGCGCATCACCGAAGGTCGCGAAGCAGGCAGCACGGCAGTCGACGAGATCCTCGATCTAAATTCCGACGCAGTTACGTTCGTGGATGGAACGCGCTGGTTGCGCGAATAATCGGCGATGTCCGCTTCTGGCCGTTAGCAGACGTTCGGACGGACGAGCCCGCTGTGGCGATGCTAATGTCCGCTTTCGACCCGAAGCGGACACAATCGTAGCGGGCCAACTCGATCGGTGACTTCAATGAAACGAACAGCCAAGTGGATTCGAGGTGTAGGCGTTGCCGTATCGATCGCACTGGCGCTCGCACTAGCCTGGATATGGTACGTGGCGCATCCTCCACTGTGGCCCCAGTACCGGCAGGCCAACACGCTTATCGAAGCCGTAGAACAGTTCAGGTCGACCAACGGGCGCTTTCCATCCAGTTTGATGGAGCTTCCGGGGCAACCAGCGTCCGAAACGGG
>Ga0209257_1004162_pt1 | contig 11486 bp, 13 predicted proteins | sample AraplaCvi_mCL_r2_FD_184277 | JGI IMG/M metagenome (GOLD analysis project Ga0209257, IMG submission 184277) | Arabidopsis root microbial communities from North Carolina, USA - plate scrape MF_Cvi_mCL_r2 (SPAdes) (version 2) | ecosystem: Host-associated > Plants > Roots > Endosphere | place: USA...
CTCGCGCGCAGCCACGGTCGAGCTGGCGACCACGATCAGCAGGCACAGGCAGATCCGGAGCATGGCGGAATCCTCGGACGGACCCGGGGTAGACCCCGGGTAATGCTGGACTATAGCGCGAAAAAAGAACGTCGGCCGGGCGGTCGGGTGATGCATTGCAGCAACTCTCCGTGTTCAGGCAGTGCCGCCGGAGGGGCGGCGGTTTCGTCGATCCGGACGACGCCTTTCCGACGCCATCATCTCCTATCGATGCGCCCGCGGAGCAAAGCGTTGCAACGCTTCAGCGCGCCCGGCCATCGTCCCGCCGAATCCCCGCGCCTGGTGTCCCGGAAGGGGCTTTCGGCGCGCGGCCGGGCGGAGCCGACGCCGTTCGTCGGCCGGCACCGGCTCGCGCATAATTCCCGCCCATGACGCCCGTCCGTTCCGACCTCGCCCGTCTCACTGCTGCCGCAGACGCCGGCCCGACCGCATGTCGCTGATGGACGAACGCCACCTGCTCCAGCGGCTGATCGCCGGCCCCGTGTCGGGGGACGCCCTGGCGCGCGAAGGCGGCCAGACCCGCGCCGCCGTCTGGAAGCGCATTCAGGCCCTGCGCGAGGCGGGGGTGCCGATCGAGGCCCGGGCAGGGCGGGGCTATGCGCTGGCGTCCCCGATGGACCTGCTCGACCCCGAAGCGATCCGCGGCGGCCTGTCGCCGGCGATCCAGGGCTCGCTGGCATCGCTCGAAACCGCCTGGTCGATCGACTCGACCAACACCGAACTGCTCCGCCGCATCGCGCCCACGCGTGGTGCGGACGTCCTGCTGGCCGAACGCCAGACCGGCGGGCGCGGCCGGCGTGGCCGGCAATGGGCTTCGCCGCTGGCGGCGCATCTGTATCTGTCCGTCTCGCGCCAGTTCGGCGGCGGGCTGGCGCGGCTGGGCGGCTTGAGCCTCGTCGCCGGCGTCGCCGCGGCCGAAGCGCTGCGTGCGTCAGGATTCGAAGTCCGGCTGAAGTGGCCCAACGATCTCGTCGTGCCGAACCCCGACGGCTCGCTGCGCAAGCTCGGCGGCATCCTTGTCGAAGGCGGCGGCGAACACGCCGGCCCCGTGCGCGCGGTGATCGGCATGGGCATCAACGTGCGCATGCCCGCCGCGATTGCCGCAGGCATCGACCAGCCGTGGTGCGATCTGGCTGGCCTGTCGGCCACGCCGCCGGACATGCCGGTTGATCGCAACCGCATAGCCGCCGCCGTGCTTTCGCGACTGCTGCCCGCGCTGGAGGAATTCGACGCGGATGGCCTCGCCCCGTTCCACGCGCGCTACGCCGGGCTCGACGCGCTCGCGCAGCGTCCGGTCACGCTGCACACGACGACGGGCGAACAGTGCGGCATCGCGCTCGGCCTCGCCGACGACGGCGCGCTGCGCGTTCGCCTGGACGATGGCAAAGAGCGCAGTTTCCATTCCGGCGAAGTCAGCGTGCGCAGTGGAGCGTCGGCATGAGCGCGTGGTTGTTCGATCTCGGCAACACGCGCCTGAAGTGCGCACCACTGCTGGCTGGCGGTCGCATCGGCGAGGCCATCGCATTGCCCCATCGCGAAGAGGATGTCGCCGCCGCGATGGCGCAGCATCTGCCTGCGCGCATCGATGTCGCGTACCTGGCCAGCGTCGCGCAACCGACCTTGCGAGTGGCCGTGCTCGATGCATTGGCTTCGCGCTGCGGCCGTATTTCCATCGCACGAACGCAGCCGCGGTTCGACGAACTACGCATCGCCTATGCCGATCCGCGCAAGCTGGGTGTCGATCGCTTCCTCGCGCTGCTCGGCGCGCGTTCGCGCGTGCGTGGTCCAGTGCTCGTGTGTGGCGTCGGCACCGCGCTCACGATCGACCTGATCGACGCCGATGGCCAGCATCTCGGCGGCCGCATCGCGCCGTCGCCCACGCTGATGCGTGAGGCGCTGCATGCACGTGCGCCGCAGTTGCCGGAAACGGGTGGCGCATACGAGGACTTCGCGCGCGATACCGAAGACGCGCTGGCATCGGGTTGCGAAGGCGCCGGCGTGGCGTTGATCGAACGCAGCCTCGCGGCAGCGACCACCCGCATTGGCCAAGCCCCGTCGGTGCTGCTGCACGGCGGCGGATCGGACGCGCTGGCGCGCCACCTGCCGAACGCGACCGAAGTCGCAACGCTGGTGCTCGAAGGCCTGGCCCGCTGGGCTTGCATCGAAACCGCCGCTTAGAATCGCCCCATGCTCGCTCGCGCCCTCGTCGTCCTGCTGCTGGTGCTCAATTTCGGTGTGGCCGCCTGGTGGACGCTGCGCGCGCCGCCCGCGCCCGCGCCTGCGTTCGTGCCGCCCACCGACGTGGCACGGCTGCAACTGGTGAGCGAAACGCGGCCCGCGCCTTCGCGCACGCCGGCGCCGGCAGCCATGACGCCGCCCGCGTCGACGGCTCCGACCGCGACCCCGCCGGCCGCACCGGTCATCGCCGCGACGACGCCTCCGGCCCCCATCGACGCCACCGCGGCCGCGCGCTGCTACAGCGTCGGTCCCTTCGCCGACAGCGGCGCGGCGTCGAACGCGCGCGAGGTGCTGATGGCCGTCGCCACACGCGTGGTCCCGCGCGAGCAGCGCACCGGCGGCAATGCGCGTGGTTGGCGCGTGCTCCTGCCTTCCGCAGCGTCGGCTGAAGACGCCGCCGCGACCGCGCAGCGCATCGCCGCCGCCGGCTTCAACGACTACTTCATCGTCCGCCAGGGCGACGAGGCGAATTCGATCGCGCTCGGCCGCTACCGCAACGAGGAGGGCGCGCGTCGTCGCGCCGACAGCCTCGTCGCCGCCGGTTTCCCCGCGCGCGCCGAACCGCTGGGCGATGGACGCATCAGCGTCTGGCTCGACCTCGTCGCCAAGCCCGAATTCGACCCCTCGCGCGCCGAGGCCGCGGTGCAGGTTCCGGCCCGTCCGCTCGACTGCGCGCGCATGCGCTGACACCTCGACATGAACCTGCGCGGCCGCGCAGGCTAGAATGCACTCCTTCGCCGGCATAGCTCAGTTGGTAGAGCAACCGCCTTGTAAGCGGTAGGTCGTCAGTTCGATTCTGACTGCCGGCACCAGACGAGGACGCCGTTCGATGAGTCGCACTTATCCTCCCGTTTCGCTGATCGGCGCGCCTACGGACGTGGGCGCGGGACACCGCGGTTCGCGGATGGGGCCGGAGGCGTTGCGCATCGCGGGGCTGGGGGAAGCGCTGGCCAAGCGCGGCGTGGACGTGATCGATCGCGGCAATCTCGACGGTCCGCGCAATCCCTGGCAGAAGCCGGTCGAAGGCTATCGCCACCTGCCGGAAGTGGTCGCTTGGAATCGCGCGGTGATGGACGCTGTCGGCGCGGAACTCGACGAAGGGCGCCTGCCGATCCTGCTCGGCGGCGATCACTGCCTGGGGCTGGGTTCGATCACCGCCGTCGCGCGCCATTGCCGCAAGACCGGCAAGCAGCTGCGCGTGCTGTGGCTGGATGCGCACGCCGACTTCAACACGCACCAGGTCACGCCGTCGGGCAACGTGCACGGGATGCCGGTGGCGTGCCTGTGCGGGCTCGGTCCGGATGCCCTGACCAACCTCGGCGGCGAAGCGCCGGCGATGCGGCCCGACCAGATCCGCCAGATCGGCATCCGTTCGGTCGACGAAGGCGAAAAACGCCTCGTGCAGGAATACGGCCTGGACGTGTACGACATGCGCTACATCGACGAGATCGGGATGAAGCGCGTGATGGAGGAAGCGCTGGAAGGCGTGGACGAGAACACGCACCTGCATGTCAGTTTCGACGTGGATTTCCTCGATCCCAGCATCGCGCCGGGCGTGGGCACCACGGTGCCGGGCGGCCCGAACTATCGCGAGGCGCAGCTGGTGATGGAGATGATCGCCGACATCGGGCAAATGGCGTCGCTGGACATCGTCGAACTCAATCCGATCATCGACAAGCGCAACCGCACCGCGCGACTCGTGGTGGACCTGGTGGAAAGCCTGTTCGGCAAGTCCACGCTGATGCGCGACTGAACCGACCGCGCCCGCCTGCCCCGGACGGCAGGTGCGGCGCCCGCGCGGCCGTGCGATGCTTCGGCCACTTACCGATCACGTCTCCCGGAGAGACCATGAAGCGCTCCATCGCCACGCTGCTGCTCGTCGCCCTGTCGCTCGTCCTGCTCAACGGCTGCAACACCATGGAGGGCCTGGGCAAGGACGTGGAAAAGCTCGGCCAGAAGATCGACCAGAAGGCGAGCAGCTGATCGGCTGCTCCAGTCCGGCGACAACGCTTGAAGCATGAAGGCCGGCCATCGCCGGCCTTCGTCTTTTCCGGCATCCCGAAGGGCGGGCGTTGCCGGGGCCGCATGCACCCGGCGTTCACGCCCGGTCGCGTCAGATGCACCCGCACGCTGAAAGCGTGACCACGCGTCCCACGAATAGAGGTGAACCCATGAAGCGTTTGATGGCCCTGTTGCTGCTGGCCCTGTTCTCCGTTGGCACGCTGAGCGCGTGCAACACCGTCGCCGGCGCCGGCAAGGATGTGCAGAAGGCGGGCGAGAAGGTCGAAGACGCGGCGAAGTAAGCGCCGCGCGACACGCAATGCATGGAAGGCCGGGCATCGCCCGGCCTTTCTTCATGGCGTTTTCAGAAGCCGTCCAACAGGCTGGCCGAGCGCTGAATGCACGCAGTCCACATCCACTTCGCTTTCACGGGGCCTCGCGTCAGATGCAATCACCGCACGCAACCGCGTGCCCTGATCAAGAAGTCGAGGAGACTTTTCATGAAGCGTTTGATGTCACTGCTGCTGCTGGCGATGTTCTCGATGAGCTTCCTCAGCGCCTGTAACACCGTCGCCGGCGCCGGCAAGGACATGCAGGGCGCAGGCGAGAAGGTCGAAGACAAGGCGCAGGACTGCAAGGACGGCAAGTGCTGATGCATTGCGCGTGAGAACGATGGGTGGTGCGAGGGGCCGGAGCGATCCGGCCCCTTGTTTTTGCGGGTTGCGCGCTGCGGTTTGCGTGCATTCACCGACATCAAACGTCGACTAACACAATCGCGACTTCGTTCGAATGGCATCGTTGCGATGCTGTCCTCGCGGAACACATAACGGGCCGCATCCCTCGACAAGAGGAATGCAACGGATGAACAAAGACATCATCGCCGGCAAGTGGACCCAGTTGAAGGGCAAGGCGCAGGCACGTTGGGGCGACCTGACCGATGACGACTTCGACGTCGCCGAAGGCAACGCCGAATACCTCGCCGGCAAGCTTCAGGAACGCTATGGCTGGGAGCGCGATCGCGCCCAGGAAGAAGTCCGCGACTTCGAGAAATCACTGAATTGATCGTGGCTCAACTGATGCATTGAATGCGGCGCGCGCGCCGGCATGGAGGCGAACCCATCGCCACCGGCGCGCGCAATCGATCGAACCAGGCATCAAAGGGAGGAGGACGGACGCGCGAGCGGGCCGTCCTTTCGTTTGCCGGGCCCTCGACGTGCCGATGCGGGCCTCTACGCGCCCTGGTCCCGCTCCGGCCCAGCGCCCCGCGGCCCCGCCCGCGCGGCGGGTACACTGTGGGGCCGTTTCCCGCAGTCAGCGTTCCATGAGCCTCACGCGCGTCCTCACCGGCATTACCACCTCGGGCACCCCGCACCTGGGCAACTACGTCGGCGCGGTCCGCCCGGCCGTCGCCGCCAGTCGCACGCCGAACGTGGAAAGCTTCTACTTCCTCGCCGACTACCACGCCCTGATCAAGGTGCAGGACCCGGCGCGCGTGCAGCGCTCGACGCTGGAAATCGCCGCGACCTGGCTCGCCTGCGGGCTGGAGCCGGACAAGGTGTGGTTCTACCGCCAGAGCGACGTGCCGGAGGTGCAGGAACTGACCTGGTTCCTGACCTGCGTCGCCGGCAAGGGCCTGCTCAATCGCGCGCACGCCTACAAGGCCGCGGTCGACAAGAACCGCGAGTCGGGCGAGGACGACGACGCCGGCGTGAGCGCGGGCCTGTTCATGTACCCCGTGTTGATGGCCGCCGACATCCTGCTGTTCAACGCCAACCAGGTGCCGGTCGGTCGCGACCAGATCCAGCACATCGAGATGGCGCGCGACATCGGCCAGCGCTTCAACCACCTGTATGGCGAGCCCGTCGGGAAGCAGTTCTTCGCGATGCCCGAGGCGGTGATCGACGAGAACGTCGCGACGCTGCCCGGCCTCGACGGCCGCAAGATGAGCAAGAGCTACGACAACACGATTCCGTTGTTTGCACCGCGCGAAACGCTGAAGAAGCTGATCTATTCGATCGTCACCGATTCGCGCGCGCCGGGCGAGGCGAAGGACGCGGACACGTCCAACGTGTTCCAGCTCTACCAGGCATTCGCATCGAACGAGGAAACCGCCGCGATGCGCCGCGCGTTCGCCGACGGCATCGCGTGGGGCGAGGCGAAGCAGGCGTTGTTCGAGCGCATCGATCGCGAGATCTCGCCGCTGCGCGAGAAATACGATGCATTGATCGCGCAGCCCGCGCACATCGAAGCCATCCTGCGCGATGGCGCACAGCGTCTGCGCGAGCGTTACGCGCGGCCGACGCTGGATGCGCTGCGCGCCGCGGTCGGCCTGCGCGATCTGTCGCAGGTGAACACCGGCGGCAAGGCGAAGGTCTCGAAGGCTGCGGCGCCGACTTTCAAGCAGTACCGCGAAGCCGACGGTCGCTTCTACTTCAAGCTTTTCGATGGCGATCGCCTGCTGCTGCAAGGCGAAGGCTTCGAGTCGGCGCGCATCGCCGGCCAGCTCATTGGCCGGTTGAAGCAGGAAGGCGGTGCGGCGTTGCGGGATGCAGGACAGGGTGGAGTGCATCTGGGCGAGGAACTGGTCGGCCGCCTGCACGAAGGCGTTGAACTGGCGGAAGTCGTCGAAGCGCTCGCGCAGTTCGCCGCCGAGGACGCATGAATCCGCTCATCGAACTCAACCTCGCACTGATCCTGTTCCTGCCGTGGTTTGCGATCCTCGGCGTTCTGTTCTGGATGTTCCCGCGCCAGCCGCGCAACGCCCACCGCAAGCTGTTCGACGGCGTGGCGCTGTTGCTCGCGTTCACCGCATTCCTTCTGAGCCTTTACTGGTCGCATGCGACCGCGGACCCGGGATACGGAAAGATGTGGCAGCAGATCCTCGCCACCGCGGTCGGCTACGGCGTATTCCTGGCGGTGCTGACAGTGGCGTTCTTCCTACGCCGTCGATGGCTGCGTCGCCACCCTTGAACGCGTAGCCGCATCGCCATATCGCACCGCGGGAACTAGACTGCGCGGACGCCCCCATGAGGAGCCGAACGGCATGAACGACGCGCAAGGCATCGTGACCATCGACACCGGATTCCAGCGGCCCGATTTCGACGCCGCCTACCTCATCGTCGAACACGGTCGCGGAGCATACGTCGACTGCGGAACGCAGCATTCGGTGCCGGCGATGCTCGATGCACTCTCGTGGCAGGGGCTGCAACCGCAGGACGTCGACTGGCTCATCCTCACGCACGTGCACCTGGACCATGCCGGTGGCGCCGGTGCGTTGATGCGCGCGCTGCCGAACGCGACGCTTGCGGTGCATCCGCGTGGCGCGCCGCACATGATCGATCCCGAACGCCTCATCGCCGGCGCCACCGCCGTGTATGGCGAAGCCGAGATGGCGCGCAGTTACGGCGAGATCGCTCCCATCGACGCCGCGCGCGTGCGCGAGGTCGGCGATGGAGAAACGCTCGATCTCGCCGGCCGCCCGCTGTTGTGCATCGACACGCCCGGCCACGCACGCCATCACCTGTGCGTGTGGGACGAGCGCAGCCGCAGCTGGTTCACCGGCGATACGTTCGGCCTGTCGTACCGCGAGTTCGACAATGCGCACGGCGAGCCGTTCGTGATCCCGACGAGTTCGCCGGTGCAGTTCGAACCCGAACCGCTGAAGACTTCGATCCGCACGATGCTCGCGCGCAAGCCGGTCGCGATGCATCTCACGCACTACGGCCGCGTGGGCGACGTGGAGCGGCTGGCGGGCGACCTGATCGAACAGATCGACGCGATGGTTGCGCTCGCGCGCGATGCGCAGGGGCATGCCGACCGGCACGAGCGCCTCGTCGAATCGCTGGCGATGCTCTACATCGACCGCGCCCGCGCGCACGGCGCGCCGCTGTCGCCGCAAGAAGTCCGGTCCTTGCTGGCCATCGACATCGAACTCAACGCGCAGGGGCTGGAAGTCTGGCTGGCTCGCGAGGCCGCCGCCAGGCGCCCTGTTCAGGTTCGCTGAGAACAGCCAGTTCGCTGAACGGGGCGCGGCAGCCTTGCAGGTTGTGGGTTCCATCACGGGTCCGCAGACTGGCCGGGAGTAGCCTTAGCGACCTTTTGGCGTCGCCCATGTCCGCCCTGCGCTCCCTTCCTCCACCGCCATCCGACGAGGCACGCCGCCAGGCCGCGCTGGATGCGTACGCGGTCGTAGGTACGGTGCCGGAGCAGCCGTACGACGACATCGTGCGCCTGGCGATCACGCTGTGCGGCGTGCCTGCGGCGGCGATTTCGCTGATCGACCACGACCGGCAGTGGTTCAAGGCGCAGATCGGCCTGGACGTGCGCGAGACCGCGCGCAGCGAGGCGATCTGCGATCGCGCGATCCACCAGCCCGATCGCATGCTCGTGGTCGAGGACCTGCTGCAGCATCCCGAGTTGCCGCGTCCGACGATGCGCGTGAATGGCGATGCGCTGCGCTTCTATGCGGGCGTGCCGCTGCTCAGTCCGGACGGTGAACCGCTCGGCGTCGTGTGCGTGCTCGACAGCAAACCGCGCACGCTCACCGACGCACAGCGCGAAGGCCTTGAGGTGCTCGCACGGCAGACGCAGCACCTGCTCGAACTTCGTCGCTACGCGATGGAACAGCGGCGCCTGCTCACCGAACGTGAAGCCTTCGCGCAACGGCTCGAGGACGCGCGCGCCGACCTGCAGCGTCGACACGATCTGCTCGAACATCGCGCGACGCACGATGCCCTGACGGGCCTGCTCAATCGCTCCGCGCTGGCGCAGCTACGCGACAACGCCGAGGCGATGCGCCTGCTGCAGCAGGCGCATTACACGCTGATCCTGCTCGACGTCGATCACTTCAAGGACGTCAACGATCGCCACGGCCATCTGCTGGGCGACCGCGCGCTGCGTGCGGTCGCCGATGCGGTGGCGGCGTCCATTCGCGAAGGCGATATCGCCGTGCGTTACGGCGGCGAGGAATTCCTGATCCTGCTGCCCGACACGCGCCTCGCGCAGGCCACGCAGGTCGCCGAACGCATCCGCCAGCGCATCGCCGTGGCACCGCTGCCGTTCGCGCTCACGGTGTCAATGGGGCTGGCCGCGGGCGAGCCGACGCGCGACTGGTCGGAGCAGGTGTTCGATCGCGCGGACCAGGCGCTCTATCGCGCGAAGGCGACGGGGCGCAATCGTGTCGTGGTCGATGACACGCCGATGCACTCGCCGCACGAGTAACCGCGGCTCGACACGACGCGACCGACACTCACGGCCATTCATTGGGCGTCGAGCGCCGCTCCGGCTCCTTCATCCGCACCACGCAGAATCGCTGCCCGGTCGGGGCTTCCATCACCCACCAGCGCTTCACGAACGCGACCTTCTTCGCGCCCAGGTTCTCCAGGCGCTCGGCTTCCGCGTCGATGTCATCGGACTCGATGTCCAGGTGCACTCGCGAAGGGTGATCGACCTTCTGCACTTCGATGTACAGGTCGCCCGGCGTGTCGCCGAACTGCTGGTATTCGCACGTGTCATCGCCCGCGTTGCGGTCGGCGATCGTGACGCCCAGCGCCTGTGCCCAGAAATCGGCGGCGGCGTCGAGGTCGTCGGTCTTGCAGTCGATGATGAAACCGGCAAGACGGCTGCGGTGGGCCATGGCGGGACTCCCGTGGTGACGGAGAGTTCGAGTTTGTACCGCAACTGCTGCCAACCTTCTGTCAGCAGCGTTGCCGCCAGTGCAAGCGGGAGCCCGCGTAAGGTAACGCCGCACCCGGATGTTCCGCGCGTAGCGTGCGCGAGACCCGGGTGCGCTGTGCTGACCCGGGCTACGCGATCCGTCAGCGGTGATGGATCCCCGCCTTCGCGGGGATGGCAGCTCAATGCGTTACTGCGGTGCGGCCATATCGTCCAGCAGCGCTTTCAGGAAGCGCGCCGCCTCGCCGCCCGTGCAGGCACGGTGGTCGAACGTCAGCGAGATCGGCATGCGGCGATGCACTTCGATACCGCCCATCACGGCGACGACGTCGTGGCTGAGCTTGCCCGCGCCGATGATCGCCACGCACGGCGGCACGACGACCGGCGTCGCGTAGCGGCCGGCGAACATGCCGAAGTTCGACAGCGAGATCGTGTAGCCGCTCAGTTCCGTTGCCGGAATCGTGCGGTCTTCGACCTGCGCACGCAGGCGCTGGATCGCGCCGCGCACGCCGTTGCCGTCGAGCATGTCGGCGTTGCGCAGTGCCGGCACGAAGAGGCCGTCCTCGGTGTCCACCGCGATGCCGATGTCGACGTGCGGATGCAGCGTGCGCGTCAGCGTGTCGCCATCGAACCATGCGTTGAGCGCGGGCACTGTCTTGCACGCCGCGACGATCGCGCGAACCAGGCGCGCGGTGATGTCCTGTTTGCCGAGCCACGCATGCAGATCGGCGTCGTCGCACAGCGTGGTCGGTACGACCTTGGCGTGCGCGTCGGCCATCACGCGCGCCATGTTGCGCCGCACGCCCTTGAGCTGTTCGGGCTGGCCGCTCGCAGCGGCGCCCGGCGGCTGCGTGCGCATCGGCTTGCCGCCCTGCGAGAGCGTGCTGCGCTGCACCGGAGCGGGCGCCGCGGCCGGTGCCGGTGCAGCACGATCGGCCGCACGCGCGACCGGCGCCGCGCCGGGCTTGGCCGAGCCGTCGGCCGAAGCGCGCTTCACGTCGTCCATCGTGACCACGGCATCGGCGCCCGATGCACGCACGCGGGCGATGTCGACGCCGAGCTTGCGCGCCATCGCGCGCACCGCCGGCATGGCCTTCACGCCGCCGACCGCGACAGCCTGTTCGCTGCGCACCGCATCGGAGCTCTGCATTGCGCCGACGACCGTGCCGGAATCCGCGCGGGCTTCGCCCTTGGGTGCGGCTTCACCGGCATCGCTGATCACGCCGCCTTCGTCGGACGCGACGACTTTGTCGCCGTTCTCCGGCGCGTGGCTGCCGGCACCGTGATGATGGCCGGTGTCCTGGCCTTCGGCGCGCTGCGGCATCGACGGGTCGATCTCGAACTCGGCCAGCATCTTGCCGGTGACGATGATGTCGCCCGCGGCGCCGGCCAGCTTGACCACCTTGCCGGAGACGGGCGAGGGCACGTCGACGACCGCCTTCGCGGTTTCCATCGACACCAGGTTGTCGTCGAGGCGGATCGTGTCGCCTTCCTTCACGTACCACTCGACGATCGTCGCGTCGGGCAGGCCCTCG
>Ga0209257_1004167_pt1 | contig 11484 bp, 11 predicted proteins | sample AraplaCvi_mCL_r2_FD_184277 | JGI IMG/M metagenome (GOLD analysis project Ga0209257, IMG submission 184277) | Arabidopsis root microbial communities from North Carolina, USA - plate scrape MF_Cvi_mCL_r2 (SPAdes) (version 2) | ecosystem: Host-associated > Plants > Roots > Endosphere | place: USA...
GGGGGGGGGGGGGGGGGGCGCCGATGCCTTGTCCGAGAAACCTGTGCAAGGTCAGATTGTTGCATCGCATTTCGCGGCGTGCGACGGACCGCGCCGGGGGCGCGACGAGTGGCTAATGCGACTGCTGTCGGGGCGATCCGGCGATCAATTTATTGAGCGTGGCGAGGCGCTGGCGCACCTCTGTCCAGTCGCGTTCGGGGTGCGCCTGGATCTGACCCAGGAGAACGCGAACCTCCTTGCGGCGGTCGCCTTCGGTTACGGCCTGCATCGGCTTTCTCCTTTCGCGCCGGAGTATAGCAAGAAAGCGGCGCGGCTGGCGGCGATCCGTCGCGCTGACGGGGCGGTTAGTCCGGCCCGGACGCCGCGTCGTTGCGTTCGTCGAGAAACACCTGTTCGCGCTCGCGCTGGCGGGCGATTTTGCGGTCGTGGCTGTTGTGGCGCAGGAAGGCGATAGCGGTGATCGCCGCCGCGAACAGCAACAGGATCAGGCCGTATGCAATGAGGGTTCTGGTCTCGATGATCTCGACTCCGTGGGCGCAGCCGTGTTGCACCGCAACAAAAACCGATGCCTCGCCATAAGGTTCCATCATGATGTCGCCGTGCCCGATTAAAGATTGCAAAGGCCCGTCCACGAAGCGCGCGGACGAAAGGGGCGCGCGATTCTATTTTTGCACCGAAGCAAAAGCGTGCGCGCTGGCGCGGGGTAGCGCGGCGGGATGGCGATGCCTATCTAGGCCGCGATGACTGACGGGGACCGGAAAATGGTGGTGGTGGCGCGGCTGCGCGCGGCGCCCTTGGTGGGGTGGCAATTCGCGTGCGCGGTGCTGCTCGGCGTGCTGCTGGTGCGGCTCGACTGGGGCGGCGATCCGGTCGATGCGCTGCGGGCGATGGTCTTCGGGCAGCCGTTGCTGCTGCTCGGGATCGCGGCGGTGCTGACGGTCTGGGCCTATATGATCGGCATGTGGCGGCGGCGCGGCGATTATCTGCGCCACGACGGGAAAACGCTCTATCGCGGCGCGAGTGCCCGGTGGCCGCTCGCGCTGGTCCGCGATGTCGTGGTGGCGCGCGGCAATCTGGGGCTGGAATCGCTCCGGCTGGTCGTCGACGACGACAGCGAGGTCACGCGCGAGCTGGTGAAACTCTATATGCTCGAAGGCCCGCCCGAGGTGGTGCGCGACGGCGTGATGTTCGCGGTGGCGCGGGTGAGTGGGGCGATGCGGCCGGTTACGGTGCATTGAGCCACACCAAAGTTCAGCGAAGTTCAGCCTTATCACCATCGTGCATCGGTATCTGAGGGGATGCCGGGACCGCTTCGCCCGGGTCGTCGCGATACCAGGGTGGCAGGTCGCCGTCGCACAGGTCGGCAATTTCCAGCGCCGCCGCGAGATCGTCGGGGGCCATCAGCGCGGCGGGCGCGGCGGGCGGTTCGGGGTGCAGATGGACCAGTGCCTCGGCCACCGGCGTGACGACATGGGCGGCGTCGGTGCGGCGCGCGGCGGTGTCGCGGAAACAATCGGGGCCATAGGCGCGCAGCAGGAACATCAGCAAGCGGTCGCTCTGGCGCAGGCGGCGGCCGACGCGGTTGCCGTCGCGGTCGAACACCGGCTCGTCGGTGCCGACTAGCGCGCGTTCGAAGGCGGCGTCGAGCAATTTCTTCGACGCCGCGTCGATCGCCGCGCCCCAAGCGCGGTCGAACGCCTCCGCGCCCGGCGCGCGGCGCAGGCGATAGGCGGAGGATTCGGACATGCCGACGCATTGCGCGGCGGGGGCGACCGAGCCGCTGTCGGCCAGCGCCTCGATAAAGGCGCGCTGCTTGTCGGGCGACCAGCCGTCCTTGCGGCGCTTTTTCAGCACCGGCACCCAGTTATAAGCGGCGGGGTCGTGGCCGTGCGCGTCGATCTCGGTGGTGGGGGTCGGGTCGGGCGAGGGGATGGGGGCGATGTGGCTCATCTGCCAGTTTGGAGCATAAACGAATAATGTAGGACAGCGGTTTTTGGGGTGGGGTGTGCGAAATAGGATTTGGCTCGCGCGAGGAGGCGCATAGATTCGGTTTCACGTGACGACGGGAAGGTCGAAGCGCCACCCCTCTTTCGTCACCCCGGACTTGATCCGGGGTCCATGACGCCGGCGCCGGAATGGATGCCGGATCAAGTCCGGCATGACGAATGAGGGGGAGGTGCGGAGGGTAGGCGTCACCCACCCAGCGGCAGCAACCCCAACTCCTCAGCCAGATCGCGCCACTCCGGATTCGCCGCCTCGATCAACTCGATCTTCCATTTCCGCTGCCAGTTCTTGATCTGCTTCTCACGCGTGATCGCGGCGTGCATCGTCCCGGCGAGTTCGAACCAGACGAGCGCCTTCACGCCATAGCGGTCGGTGAAGCCGCCGAAGCTGCCGTCGCGGTGCTGGCAGATGCGCTGGATCAGGTGCGAGGTGACGCCGGTGTAGAGCGTACCGTGGCGCGCGCTGGCCATGATATAGGCGCAGGGCTGGAAGTCGGCGTGCATGGGGTGGAGGCTAGGGCGGCGATGGAACCCGGATCAAGTCCGGGGTGACGAAGATAGGATAGAACCGGATGCTTCTCTTCGGATCGCCATGCCGGACTTGATCCGGCATCAATCGCGGCGTGAGACTGATTGGCTTTAAAGTGTCGCGGTAATCTACGCTATCCCTCGGAAATATGAATTGAGAAAACTATGAGCGGTTTCGCCGCTCAAATTAAGTTCATCTAAACATTTATTGTGGCCCTGAAAATCCGGCCTACCTGTTAGAGGTTTATTAAATATCCTCTTTATCTCTGTTTCTACAGTTCTTTGCGCAGGAGTCGCAAGTTTAAGGGTGGTTGCAAATACTTTTCTTATGAAATTATCCTCATCAATGGTAAGTATCTCCATATTTAGCGGATGAAAAGCAAATCCCAAGAATATAACCTGATGGGATAGTTTCAAGATTTTCTTTATTTTGTCTCCATGTGTCTCGTGCATCAATCCTTCGCTAAAAGTACGGATATTGGAGGACTGATTTCTATATCGTTTTTGATCTGTGCCAAAAGGGATATGTTCCGGATTCCGTGGATTTACTGTATCTCCAACGCTTCCATAAGGATGGATTATCACGGCTTTCTCGGCGATACGGTGGGCTTCATTTATCTCAATGCCATAGTAATTTCTCAAGGCATGGGGAAGGAACGTCTCTAGGCATCGATCATAATTAAAAACTATAAAACTCACGTTTTGGAATAGGTCTTCAATTTCACCTAGTTTGACATTTTCGGTCAGAATTTGAAAAAATGGAATAAGCCAACTCGAAGATATGGCGCTTATCTCGAACCGCTCACTATCTTTGATAATTGGGAATAGAGCAGATTCTCTTTCGGCCTCCCATATCGATTTTACGATTGCCATCTTTCCAACAAGCTCGACATATTTGTTTCCTTGATGGGCATCCATAAGATTATCGATTGAGATTGCTGCTGGGAGGGCATCTCTAAGAAGCCAGCAAGCTTCTATATAGTTGTCCCAAGATCGCTCGGAATTTTCTTGGGAGGCGGCTTTGCATTCCTGAGCAATTTGATAGTCTCCAGAAATCTGCCTAGAGTAATCGTATCTTATGTTCAAGATGTCCGCTATGCTTCCTTTTAAGCCTTCACCTAATGGCAAGCCGAGTTCGTAACTGGCTCCTGCCCCAATTATAAAGGTCGTGGGTTGCCGAAACAATCTTGTTACTCTGCTGTGCTGCCCGCTCTCGCGAACCCCTTCTTGCTTTTGGCGGAAAGGTTGGAAGCGTTTGCGAGCATCAAACCGAAAACCCGCCCGCATTGCGCCGGTTCGAGCTTGCCGCCAGCACCTTCTTGCCCTGCGGGGTCAGTGCCCATTTGGCGCCCTGCTTGACGACCAGACCCAGCGTGACGAGTTCGTCGCGGATCGGGTCGGTGGGGAGTTGGGGGCGGCGGTTCGACAGGCCTTCGAGCGTCGAACGCTGCGGTTGGCTGAGGATGAGGAGTTTCTGTTTTTCGGTCATTTGGGTTGCCTCTGACTTCTTGTTGGCCTGCGGTTGGTCGCGGGCGTTGCTTTTCGGGTCGGTGGGCCCCGGCTTTCGCCGGGGTTCACAAATAGGGCCCCTCCCGCGGGCGGGAGGGGTTTAGGCTCGCTTACTCGGCGGCGATGCCGGCTTGTTTGAACATGTCGTCGCCGTCGGTTTCGGCGGTGATGACGGGGGCGCCGTCGTCGTTCGCCTTGGCTTTCTTGCGGTTGTCGAAGCTCGACCAGACATTGTTCCACTCGCCGCGCGTCGCGCCCTTGCTGTATTCGGTGGCGCGCGTTTCGAAGAAGTTGGCGTGCTCGACGCCGTTGAGCAGCGGGGCGAGCCAGGGGAGCGGGTGCTCCTCGATCATGTAGATCGGCGCGAAGCCGAGCTGTCCGAGGCGCCAGTCGGCGATGTAGCGGATGTAGCGCTTGATTTCCTTGGGCGTCATGCCGGGGACGGGGCCCTGCTCGAACGCGAGGTCGATGAACGCATCCTCGAGCCGCACCGTCTTCTGGCAGGTGTCGATGATGTCCTCCTTCACCGCCTTGGTCAGGCAGTCGCGTTCCTTGGTGAAGGTGTGGAACAGCTTGATGATGCCTTCGCAGTGGAGGCTTTCGTCGCGGATCGACCAGCTGACGATCTGGCCCATGCCCTTCATCTTGTTGAAGCGCGGGAAGTTCATCAGCATCGCGAAGCTGGCGAAGAGCTGGAGTCCCTCGGTAAAGCCGCCGAACATCGCGAGGGTGCGCGCGATATCCTCGTCATTGTCGACGCCGAACTGCTGCATATAATCGTGCTTGGCGCGCATCTCGTCATATTCGAGGAACATGCCGTACTCGCTTTCGGGCATGCCGATCGTGTCGAGCAGGTGGCTGTAAGCCGCGATGTGCACGGTTTCCATGTTGCTGAACGCGGTCAGCATCATCTTGATTTCGGTCGGCTTGAACACGCGGCCATATTTGTCGTGGTAGCAATCCTGCACCTCGATATCGGCCTGCGTGAAGAAGCGGAAAATCTGCGTGAGCAGATTGCGTTCATGGTCGCTGATTTTCTGCGCCCAGTCGCGGCAATCCTCGCCCAGCGGCACTTCCTCGGGAACCCAGTGGATCTGCTGCTGGCGTTTCCAGAAATCGAACGCCCAGGGATATTCGAAGGGCTTGTAGGTGTTGCGGGCTTCTAGAAGGGGCATCTACTTACTCCACTACGTCGTTCGAGCGCGCTTGCGCTGAAAGTGATTGATCCAGGACCATGCCACCGCGACGATACCGATCGTCGGAAGCGACCAAAGCCAGACAAACAAACCTATTTCGACTGCGCCCCCGGAAAGCAGGTCGGGACTGCAGTTGAACTGTTTCACAAACCCCGTGAGCCGGCGACCCGCATGGTCGCAATTGCCGGGCCAGACCGCCATTATGCTCAGCATAGAACCAATGGCGATATAGGCCAGCGTGGCACCCATCAGGGTCCAGAACTTTCTTCCGCCGAGCGCTTTGTGGCTTTCACGCCGCTGCGTGGTCCCAGAAGCGTCGGCGAGAAAGCTCTTTACTGACAAGCCAGACACTCGTCGTAATCGGTGGTCTGCAGCTCGTAGACCGGGGCTTCCGCGGTGTTGTCGGCCTCGACCCCGCCCGCGAAGCCGGCGCGCTGCACCGATTTCGAGCGGAGATAATAGAGCGATTTGATGCCGAGTTCCCACGCGCGATAGTGGAGCATGAGCAGATCCCACTTTTCGACGTCCGCCGGGATGAAGAGGTTCAGCGAGGCCGCCTGATCGATGTACGGCGTGCGGTCGGCGGCGAGTTCGAGCAGCCAGCGCTGGTCGATCTCGAAGCTGGTCTTGTAGCAGTCCTTCTCGTCCTGCGTCAGGAAGTCGAGGTGCTGGACGCTGCCGCCCTTCTCGAGGATCGAGTTCCACACATTGTCGCTGTTCTTCGCCTTGTCGACGAGCAGCGCCTCGAGGTGCGGGTTGCGGATCGAGAAGCTGCCCGAGAGCGTCTTGTGCGTGTAGATGTTCGCCGGGATCGGCTCGATGCACGCGCTGGTGCCGCCGCAGATGATCGAGATCGACGCGGTCGGCGCGATCGCCATCTTGCAGCTGAAGCGCTCCATCACGCCCTGATCGGCGGCGTCGGGGCAGGGGCCGCGTTCCTTGGCGAGCAGCATCGACGCCTGATCGACCTGCGCGCGGATATGCTTGAAGACGCGGAGGTTCGACGATTTCGCCATCGCACCCTCGAAGGGCAGGCCGCGCGCCTGAAGGAAGCTGTGGAAGCCCATGACGCCGAGGCCGACCGAGCGTTCGCGGCTGGCGCTATATTTGGCGCGCGCCATTTCGGGCGGGGCGCGGTCGATATAGTCCTGCAGGACGTTGTCGAGCATGCGCATGACATCCTCGATGAAGCCCTTGTCGCCGTTCCACTCGTCCCAGGTTTCGAGGTTGAGCGACGAGAGGCAGCAGACCGCGGTGCGATCGTTGCCGAGATGGTCGCGGCCGGTCGGCAGCGTGATTTCGCTGCAGAGGTTCGAGGTGGTGACCTTGAGGCCCAAGTCGCGGTGATGCTTCGGCATCATGCGGTTCACCTGATCGATGAAGATGATGTAGGGCTCGCCGGTCGCGAGGCGCGTTTCGACGAGCTTCTGGAACAGCGAGCGCGCGTCGACGGTGCCGCGGACGCTCTGGTCCTTGGGGCTGCGCAGGTTGAATTCGGTGCCGTCGCGGACGGCTTCCATGAACTCGTCGGTGATCAGCACGCCGTGGTGCAGGTTCAGCGCCTTGCGGTTGAAGTCGCCCGACGGTTTGCGGACCTCGAGGAACTCCTCGATCTCGGGGTGCGAGACGTCGAGGTAGCAGGCGGCCGAACCGCGGCGGAGGCTGCCCTGCGAAATCGCGAGGGTCAGGCTGTCCATCACGCGGACGAAGGGGATGATGCCGCTGGTCTTGCCGTTGAGGCCGACGGGTTCGCCGATGCCGCGCACCGCGCCCCAATAGGTGCCGATGCCGCCGCCGCGCGAGGCGAGCCAGACATTCTCGTTCCAAGTGCCGACGATGCCCTCAAGGCTGTCGTCGACCGAGTTCAGGTAGCAGCTGATCGGCAGGCCGCGGCCGGTGCCGCCGTTCGACAGAACGGGGGTCGCGGGCATGAACCACAGCTTCGAGATATAGTCGTAGAGGCGCTGGGCATGGTCCTGATCGTCGGCATAGGCCGACGCGACGCGCGCGAAGAGATCCTGGTACGATTCGCCGGGAAGCAGGTAACGATCCTCGAGCGTTTCCTTGCCGAAGTCGGTGAGCAGCGCATCGCGGCTCTTGTCGGTGACGATGTCGAACCGGCGCGCGTGGACCTTCGCCTCGCTGCTGTCGTTCAGCTTTGCCGCGGGCGCGGCATCGGCAGCCGATTCGCCCTTCGATTCGGGAGCCGCCGGAGCGTCATTCTTTGCCAGTTCCATCGTCGCCACGTCGCTCGTCTCCACCCGTTCCGTTTCCCGAAAATCCATCTAATTCGCCCCCGATTTGAACGCGCACCCGGTGCGCTTTGTTCCTGTCTTGTTCGACTCAGGGCGAAGCCCCGATCCTAGCATCTAAACCTGTCCGCGTGGGCACTTATTTTGGGCGCAAGGAGGGTTTTCCCGTGTCCATATGCGATGGACGACGGAAATCCGCCACTTACAGCCGAATACTATTTCTTGGGGTGCCCCCGTGTTTGACCCACCACCTATAGTGCCACGTCGGCGCCGCGATGCAAGACGGTAAATGACAATATGGGGACTCAACTCGTCGATAAAATGATTCGTCTCGTCGCCGCTGATGGACGCTTCAGGGAGGAGGAGCAAGGCATTCTGCGGCTTTGCGCGAGATGCGGCGCAAGAGGGCGCGCGCGCCTGATTTTTTCGGGCGCGGAGAGGCGTCCGGCGGTGACACCGGTGACGCTTTGGGAATGACGCTGTCGGAGCGCGGGAGATCGCCCCGGACGGGCGAATGATCGGAGCAGTGGACAAAAAGAAAGGGCCCCGGCGATGCCGGAGCCCCATCCTCAAATTCGTTTCAGGTTAAGCCTGACCGCCACCGCTATCGGTACCGCCGCCACCCATGAATCGCCAAAACCAACCCATGATAGATCTCCTGTTCACACTGCCCACGAGGAACAGTTAACGGAGCGTATACCTTAATTAGTAAGGTAAATCGAGTCTTAACTATAAGCATTGCTGCCAATTTGGTGGTTATGCGGTGCGGTTCTGCGAGGCGGTGCTGAGAGTGGCGGTCAGTTCGGAAAACAGTTGAGGTTTTCCAAGATGATAGCCTTGGCCAACGTCACAGCCGAGGCTGGCAAGAAGCCGCATTGTTTCAGCGTCTTCAATGCCTTCGGCGACCGCGACGGCACCAAGACGGTGCGCGAGATCGATCGTCGATTTGACGACTTCGAGGTTCCGCTGCGAATCGCGCATCGTCATCACGAATCGCTTGTCGATCTTGATTTCGTCGGCTTCGATCTCGGTTAGATATTCGAGGTTTGACTGGCCGGTGCCATAATCGTCGATCGACAGGCGAATGCCGGTGCGGCGAAGCTGGGCGAGCGTCTGGCGCGCCTGGCGGCTGTTTTCGATCTGCGCGGTTTCGGTGATCTCGATCGTCAGCGTTTCGGGCGGCAGATGGTGCGCGGTGAGCATGACGCGGATCGTGCCGACGAGGTCGTTGTGGTCGAGCAGGCTCGCCGACAAATTAACCGACATGTTGATATGCAAGCCGCGTTCGCGCAGCTGCGCTGCCGAACGGATCGCCTGATCCATCACGAACAGCGTCAGGCGATAGATGTCCTGGCTCTTTTCGGCCTGGACGATGAACTCGTCGGGCGGGATCGGGCCGCGTGTCGGGTGCGTCCAGCGCGCGAGCGCCTCGACCCCGACGAGCTTGTTCGTCGCGATCTCATATTGCGGCTGGAAGGCGACCCAGATGTCGCCGCCGGTGAGTGCGTCCTCGAGCTGCGAGTGGAAGGAGAGCTGCCAGCCGGCGTCTTCTTTCTGGCGCGACGTATATTTGGTCCAGAGCGAGCGCGTGCGGATCGCGCGTTCGGCGGCGACGAGCGCGGCGGCGAGACGCTGCGCGTTCGACCCCTCGAACTCGTCGTTGACCCCGAAGGCGATCGCGACGTCGACGCGCAGTTCGCCGATCGTCAGCGGCGCGTTGAACAGCGCGGCGAGGCCGGCGAGCTGCCCCTCGATCTGGCTGTGCTGATAATAAGGGACGAGCCAGGCGAAGGTGCCATCGAGATCGTGGTGGAGCGTCGTGCCCTGCGACGCGAGCTGGAGGCGGCGCGTAACCTGTTCGACGAGCTTGCCGATGCCGTCGCCCGGAATGAAGGCGGCGAGATCCTCGAAGTTGACGACCTTGGCGGCAACAACAGTCGCGCTGCCAAACGCAGGCAACGAACGCAATGCCTCGAAATTCGGCAAGCCCGAAACGGGATTTTCGCGCTGAGCCGAGTCGCGACGACGGGCCCTCGACACGTTGGAACCGACAGCGATAAGAAAGAATAATGCGGCACCGGTGGAAATGGTGACAAGCTGCGTTGCGAGAAGCAGCTGCGAGGCGACGACCATTATGGACGCCGCCAGCGCGTAGAGGCTGAACCACCGGCTGCTGCGGCGCATGAGCAAGGGCAGCGTCAAAATCAACGCAAGTCCCAATGGCGGCATCCATCCAAGATTTACAGGATTTCCCCGCCGGAGTGTTTCGGCGGCGATCAAATGAATATAGGCACCCGGAACCATGTCGTGCCCCGGCAAATAATGGCGATCCTCGAGCCGCGACGCCGTGGGAGCAAATATGACATCTTTGCCCGACAATTGCTCCGCATCGACCGTGCCATTGATGACGTCGATCGCGCTATATTGGCGGATGCTGTTGGTTCGGTATGAAAAATCGATACGGAACTGCGCGGGAACATCTTTCGACTTGCCCGCGATGATGGCGGCGAAACTGGGCAGCAATTTCCCGTCGGCGCGGTACATCAGGGGGACGTCCCATACCTGCCAGAACTGATATTCCCATGCGATGCTGGCGCGCTGGGCGCGATCGCCGAAAATGGAGTCGGGAAAAATCGTGACGAGTTCATCGGTGCCCGGCACCGATCGCGTCGGAACAGCCAGCACGACCCTTTCGCCCATGTTGCGCACTGCCGCGCTCACATTTTCCAAGCCGCCGTTATTGTCCGGGCGCTCATAGTCGAAGTCGATGAAAAGGCGCTTCGCGCGCGCGCGGTCGACGGCGCGTATCAAGCGGGCGTGATCGTGCCGGGTGAATTCGCCATTGCGCGATTCGGCCAAAGTTCGGTCGTCGATGCCGATCACAACGATATCGCCCGATACATCGCGATATGCGACCCGGCTCGTCGCCATCGCGATAAGACGGTCGGGCAATTCGCCAAATCCGCTGATGCCCACGACAAAGCTGAGCAACAGCGAAAGCGCAAGCGCTCGCCAGCTGATGATCAGACTCTTAACCGGGATGGGCACGCACGTCTCCAGCAATTGCCGGCCCGTGCCTAGTCCCAGATGGTTATCATCGCGTTAATTATGAATGGAATCCTGCGCCGCGCGCGCAAGCGTCAGGCGCAGGATTCCATATGTTTCAGGCGATCGCCGGGAGCGGTTCCAGCGCCGCGTCGCCGGCGAGCGCGGAGGCGGCAAGACCGGTCGCCGCGGGGACGATCTGTTCGAGGTAAAAGCGCGTCGAGGCGATCTTCGCTTCGAGGAAGGCACGGTCGCCATTGCCCTCGTCGAGCGCGGTACGTGCCGCCTTGTTCTGGATTGCCATCAGCCAGCCGCAGGTCGCGGTAGCGAGCATGGTGAGATAGGGATAGCTGCCCGCGAGACGGTCGCCGGTGTTCGCCCCGACCATCCAGTCGGTGACCGCGCGGCACGCGTCGACGAGCTGCTGCAATTCGGGGAAATCGGCGGCGCCGCGCGCGATATCGTCGATCAGCCCGCGGACGAGGTCGCCGCCCGCCATGCCGAGCTTGCGCCCGACGAGGTCGGCGGCCTGGATGCCGTTGGTGCCTTCGTAGATCGGGGCGATGCGCGCGTCGCGATAATGCTGTGCGGCGCCGGTTTCCTCGATGAAGCCCATGCCGCCATGCACCTGCACGCCGAGGCTCGCGACCTCGCAGCCGATGTCGGTCGCATGCGCCTTGACCAGCGGGATCAGGATTTCGGCGCGCATCGCGGCGGCTTCGTCACCCAGCTTGCCAAAGTCGATCTGCGCCGTGGCATAATAGGTCAGCGCACGCGCGGCCTCGGTCTGCGCGCGCATCCGCCACAGCATGCGGCGGACGTCGGGGTGCTGGTCGATCGTCACGGGGGTGCGGTCGGGCGAGCCCGCGAGCGACGACTGGACGCGCTCGGCGGCGAAGCGCTGCGCCTGCTGCGTCGCGCGCTCGCCGATCTGGATGCCCTGACAGCCGA
>Ga0209257_1004169_pt1 | contig 11482 bp, 9 predicted proteins | sample AraplaCvi_mCL_r2_FD_184277 | JGI IMG/M metagenome (GOLD analysis project Ga0209257, IMG submission 184277) | Arabidopsis root microbial communities from North Carolina, USA - plate scrape MF_Cvi_mCL_r2 (SPAdes) (version 2) | ecosystem: Host-associated > Plants > Roots > Endosphere | place: USA...
CGCCGAGCCGCAATACCGCGCCGCCGCCAGCGCCACGCCGCCGGAAGTCCTGGCCGCCGTCGACCGCACCCTGGCGGGCGAAGCCTTCGACGCAGCTCGGGAAAAGGCGGCCCGCGACGCGGGGTGGCGCTAAGCCCGCAGCGCCCTTCCCACCCGCGCGTACGCGTCGCTCACGACGTCACTGGGCGCGCGGCCGGCGGTGCGGGCCAAGGCGCGCAGCACGGCCTTGGCCGCGGCAAGGCGCAGCGGACGGGTCTTCAGGCCGAGCTTCCGCTGGAGGTCCGCCGGCAGCAGATCGATGGCCGCCTGCACCGCCAGCGGCTGCAGCGCCCGCCCCGCCAGGCCCAGCGGCGAAGTGGTCGAGACGATCGCCAGGAACTCGCCCAGGATCGGATGCGGAACCAGCTTCGGCCGCATCCGGTCGAACCACGCCTCGACGCCCGCCACGCTGTCCGGCGGCTGGGGCGCGCCGAACATCCGGCCCAGGCGTCCGCCTTCGGCGAAATAGCGGTCGCGCTCGGCCAGGCTCAGCGGCGCCACGTAGCGGTCGAAGGCCGTGAGGAAGCCCCAGCTCGCCGTCACGTGCACCCAGGTCATCAGCTCGGGTTCGAGGGCGACGTAGGCCTGGCCCTCGGGCGTCGTCCCGCCCACCCGCTCGTGCATCCGCGTGACCATGGCTACGCGGGCCTCGGCGGCCTTGGTCGGCCCGTAGGTGGTGATCAACGTCGCCTCGCCGGTGCGCTGCATGCGGGCCAGCGGGTCGGTGCGGAAGGTCGAATGCTCCCAGACCCCCGTGCGCACCCGCGGCTCGGCCAGTTCCAGGATCACCGCCGCCACGCCGCCGATGGCCAGCGCCACCGGGTTGGCGTGCACCCGCCAGGCCATGGAGTCCGGGCCGAACAGCCCCGGGTCGCCGGCGGGATGGCGATAGTCGAGCTTGCCGCCGCCGATGAGGTTCAACCGCGGCCGCAGCGCGTAGTCTTCGAGCGCGCTCAAGAACCCAGTTCGCCCTTCAGCTGCGGGTACTTGGCCTCGAGGTGGGCGGCGGCCTTCTTCAGCTCATCGATGGCCTCGTCCACATGCTGGCGCTGCTGCTCCAGCTGCTCCACCCGGCGGTGATGGATGCGCAGGGCCTCGGCGTCCTGGGCGGCGGTGCCCTCCTCGTCATAGGTGTCGAGGATATCGCGGATCTCGGCGATGGAGAGGCCGACGCGCCGGCCCTGCATGATCAGCTGCAGGCGCGCCCGGTCCTTGTAGGAATAGACGCGGGCGGTGTCCCGCCGGGTCGGCGAGAGCAGGCCCTGCTCCTCGTAGAAGCGCAGCGCCCGCGGCGTGGCCCCGAACTCGCGACAGAGCTGGGTGATGGAATAGGTGCGGTAGGGCGGACGGCGCAGGTTCAGGAACGTCGACATTGGTCTTCCTCCCTCAAAGCCCGAGGACGAGCCGGGCGATGATATCTCTCTGGATCTCGTTGGAACCGCCGTAGATCGAAGCGGCCCGGTTGTTCAGGTAGCGCGGCATGGCGACCAGGCCCTCTTCGGGCCCGACCGCCGCAACGTTCGATCCCGGCTCGCGCGCCGCCGGCTGGTCGACCCCGGCATAGGATCCCAGGGCGGTGATCGAGATCTCGTCGATCCGCTGCATGGCTTCCGTGCCGTTGATCTTCAGCATCGACGAGGCCGGGCCCGGGTTCTTGCCCCCCGCCAGCGCCGACAGGACCATCCGCTCGGACATGTCGATGGCGGTCACGGCGATCTCGGCCTCGGCCAGCCGCCGGCGATGGGCGGGATCGTCCCCGCCGGCCGCCGCCGCGATCCGCTGCGCCCGCTCCAGGCCCACCTTCAGCCCCGGCGCCGAGCCCCCACCCCGCTCGAACTCGAGCAGGTACTTGGCCACCGTCCAGCCCTGGTTCTCCGGCCCGACGCGACCGGACTTCGGCACGCGGACGCCGTCGAAGAACACCTGGTTCACCTCATGCTCGCCGGCCAGGGTGATGATCGGCTTCACCGAGATGCCCGGCGTGGCCATGTCCAGCAGCAGGAAGGTGATCCCCTGCTGCGGCTTGCCCTCGGTCGAGGTGCGCACCAGGCAGAACATCCGGTTCGCGAACTGGGCGTGCGTCGTCCAGATTTTCGAACCGTCTAGAACGTAATAATCTCCGTCGCTTATGGCGCGAAGCTGAAGCGATGCGAGATCCGAGCCGGACCCCGGCTCGGAGTAGCCCTGGCACCAGTAGTCCTCGCCCGAGAGGATGCGCGGCAGATAGTGCGCCTTCTGCTCCGGCGTGCCGTAGCCCATGATCACCGGCCCCACCATCTTCAGGCCCATGGGCGACAGGCTGGGCGCCCCGGCCCGGGCGCATTCGGCCGCGAAGATGGCCCGCTGCACGTCGTTCCAGCCCGGCCCGCCATACTCCCGGGGCCAGGCCGGCGCGGCCCAGCCTCGGGCGTGCAGGATCCGCTGCCACGGCAGGCTGTGGCGCGGTTCGCAGAACACGCTGGTCAGGCGCTCGCCCGCCGCGCGCAGCTCCGAGGTCAGGTTGGCGTCGATGAAGGCGCGCACCTCGTCGCGGAAGGCCAGGTCGGCGGCGGTGAGCTCCAGGTCCACGTGCGGACGCTCCCCTAGAACTTGGACCGGAGCGTGACGCCCCAGGTGCGCGGCGCGCCCAGGAAGGCGGCGAAGGTCCCCGACTGGAGGGGCTGGTCCACCACGACCTGGTAGTAGTCCTCGTTGGTCAGGTTCTGCGCGAACAGTTCCACCGTCCAGCGCTCATCCTCCGAGCCCACGCCGATGCGGCCGTTCCAGAGCGTCAGCTCCTTCTGGTTCTTCAGCGGGTCGAGGTTGGAGCCGGTGTTGTAGGCCGAGGTGTAGCGGCCCGAGAGGCTGGCCCGCAGGCGCAGGCCGGAGCCGAGGTCGTTCTCGTAGGCCGCCGACCAGGACGCCGACCACAGGGGCGCGTACGAGAGCCGCGAGCCGGGCAGCCGCGGACCGACGCCGGCGGTCGGGGCGAAATTGCCGAACTGGGTGACCGCATAGGTCACGCCGCCGGTGGCCGTGAGGCCGGGGACGGGCGTGCGCCAGACCACGTCCAGGTCCACGCCCTTCGACGTCACCTCCGGGATCGAGGCCACCACGAAGCTGATGCCGGTGAAGGTGTTGAGCTGGAAGTTCTCGAACGTCTGGTCGAAGGCCGCGGCGTTCAGGATCAGCCGGTTCTCGAACAGGTTGCTCTTGAAGCCCGCCTCATAGCTCTCGACGGTCTCGGCCGCGAAGCTGGTGTCGGGATTGATCACCCCGGCGCCCAGCCGCGCGCGGTCCAGGTTGAAGCCGCCGCTCTTGTGGCTGTTGGCGTACGACACATAGGTCATCAGCTGGGGCGAGAAGCGGTAGCTGGCCTTGGCCGTGCCGCCCAGCCGGTCCTCGCTGCGCTTCTGGCGGGTGTCGACGTTGTTGAACGCCGGGTCGGCGCCGGGGGCGCAGATCGCCGCCCGAGCCGCCGCCGGGATCGGCCGGGCGATCGCCGCCGCGCAAGCCAGGCCCGGCGCGGTGTTGCGGTATTGGGCGAAGACCTTCTTGGTGTCGTCGCTGTAGCGCAGGCCGAAGGTCAGCTCGAGCGCGTCGGTCACGCGCCAGGTGTTGTTGGTGAACAGCGCCCAGCCGGTGTTCGAGTGGTCGAACCGGTCATAGGAGCCCTGCCCCGGGATGAAGTTCTGGCCCGGCGCGATCCCGGTCAGGGCCGAGACGGTATTGGGGTTGGCCCCGCCCGACAGCAGCAGCCCGAAATAGGTCTCGTACGCCGTGCCGAACGGCGTGAAGGCGCTGGTGTCGAGCTGTTCGTCCGAATAGTAGCCGCCGACCATCCAGTCGAAGGGTCCCGAGCGGCCGGCCAGGCGGACCTCCTGCGAGAAGGTCTCGAACTTGCTGAACGTCCGGCCGTCCGACGGCCGGTACCAGATGTCGGCCGACGAGAAGTCGATGTCGGCGCCCTGCAGGTTCTTCCAGTCCCGCCACGCGGTGATCGAGGTCAGGGTGACGTCCGGATTGATCTCCCAGTCCGCCTGCAGCGAGACGCCCTTGTCCGTCAGCTCCTGGTTCGACTCGCGGTTGGCGTAGGCCAGGCGGCGGAACGGGTCGGCCGGACGCAGGGTGCCTTCGTCGGCCGCCACCGCATCGATCAGCGCCCCCGTCGGCCCGACCAGGGTGGTCACGGTCAGGCAGCAGTGCTCGTCGCGCTTGGTGTAGTCGGCCATGGCGCGAATGGTCAGGGTGTCGGTGGGCAGCCACAGCAGCTGGCCGCGGACCGTCACCACGTCCTGGTCGTCGTTGCTGTGCTGCGCGCTGGGCCCGGCCCCGTTGCGCACGTCGTTGAAGCCGTCGCGCTTGCGGATGGCGGCGAAGATCCGGCCGGCCACGGTCTCGCCGATCGGGCCGGTGACGCTGGCGGCCGCGCCGCGGGCGTCGTGATTGCCATAGGTCAGCTCGGCGTTGGCCCCGAAGTCGAACTCCGGCGCCTTGGTGATCACATTGATCACGCCGGCCGAGGTGTTCTTGCCGAAGACCGTGCCCTGCGGCCCCTTCAGCACCTCGATCCGCTCCAGCTCGCCCAGGTCGCCGAAGGCCACGCCGCTCCGGGCCCGGTAGACGCCGTCGATCACCGTGCCGACCGACGACTCCAGGCCGGGGTTGTCGCCGATCGTGCCGACGCCGCGGATGCGGATCGAGGTCTGGGCGCTGCCCGTGGACGAGGTGACGCTGAGGCCGGGGGTGAGCACCTGCAGGTCCTTAACGTCGCGGACGCCCGCGTCCTGCAGCTGCTGGCCCGAGACCACGTTCACGACGATCGGGACGTCCTGGAGGTTCTGTTCCCGCTTCTGGGCGGTGACGATCACCGCCTCGACCTCGGACGCCTCGGTCTCCGCGGCCTGAACCTGGCCCGCGGCGCACACCATCGACAGGACAGCCGCCGACGGCGCCCACTTACGCAACTTCATGGTCACTCCCCTTCGCCCCGCGGGCGTTCGTTATTGTCGCTTCACCTGAGCGAGCGAGCCACGGACCTTGCGGGCGCGGACCGTACCGAACAAGCTATCGGAAGTGATAGGGGGCGGCCGTTTGCTTACCGACGCCGAGGCGCTGGCCCGCGAGATCGTGGAGACCGGGACGACGATCGGCCTGCCGTTCGTGGCCGCGGCCACGGACATCTCATCGACCGCGCCGCCGATCGGGTCCGACGGCCGGCCGCTGGCCGAGACGCTGTTCCGCTGGGTCGATCCGCACCTGCGCTACTGGGAGGACCACGGCTTCGCCCTGCGCGCCGCCTTCATCCACGCCTCGCGCGCCTGTTCCGAGCCGTTCTACTTCGCCGGCGGGCGTTTCGCCTCCTGGCGTCCGAACCGGGCGCTGGACGCCATCACCGCCGAGGGGCCGATCGACACCTACGGCGTGGGCGCGGCGATCGTGGCGCCCACCTACCTGGCCGGGGGCGTGATCGGGGCGGTCATCTGGGCCAGCGCGGACGAGGGCTTCGACGTGGCGGCCGCCTTTGCCGAGCATGCGGCGGCGCTGCACATCCTGGCGTTGAAGTTCGTCGCCACCTACGAGGAGGCCAGGGCGGGCTCGGACGAAACGCCGCCGCGCCTGACCCGCCGCGAGATCCAGTGCCTGAAATGGGCCGCCGCCGGCAAAACCGACGCAGAAATCGGCGAGCTTGTGGCCATCTCGCTGCCCACGGTCCGGTTCCATGTCACCAACGCCGCCCGCAAACTCCGCGTCGCCGGCCGGTCGCAGGCGATCCAGCGCGCCTCAACGCTGGGCTATATCGGCGCAGGCGGCCCCGGTGCGGCGTCAGGTCCCGTGCGGACTCGCCTGGCGAGCGAGTAAGGTTAACGCGTGGGAGATTCGTGAGAGGACGGGAATATGCGTCCCCGGATGTGGCGTGCGGCCGTAACGGCCGCGGCGCTGCTTTGCATCGCGTGTCCAGGGACGCCGGCTTTTACCGCTGGCGCGCCCCCGATCTCGCGCGCGCTGACTCCGAAGGAAACCACCCAGTGGCAGGCGCTGGTCGTCCAGGCGGAGGCCGCACGCACGGCCGGCAAGTGGCGGACGCTGGAGCAGGTCACGCGCAAGCGGGTCGCCATCGAGCAGCGCGCCTACGGCCCTGACGCCGCGGTCACCGCCGTCTCGTGGTCCTGGATCGGCCAGGCGCTGGTGCGCCAGGGCCGCGACGCCGAGGCCGAACCGTTCTATCGCCGCGCGCTGGAGATCGACCGCAAGGCGCTGGGCGAGCGCGACCCGCAGACCCTGCTGGCGATCTCCAACCTGGCCGGGGTGCTGGAGCGCCGGGGCCGGTTCGCCGAGGCCGAGCCCCTGCGTCGCGACCTGCTGGCCGCCAGCCGCGCCATGTTCGGCGAGAAGAGCGCCGAGGGAGCCGCGGCCGCCGTCGCCCTCGCCGACGTGCTGCGCGCCCAGGCCAAGCCGCGCGAGGCCGAGCCGCTGTACCGCCTCGCGGTCGAGACCGACACCGGCCGGCTGGGCGAGAAGGCCCCCGGCCTCGCCGCCGATCTGGGCTCTCTGGCCGCCACGCTCGACGAGCTGGGCCGTCATGTGGAGGCCGAGCCCCTGCACCGGCGCTCCCTGGCCCTGCGCCGGGAAGCCTTCGGCGAGCGCGACGCGGCCACCGCCCAGGCCTATGCCCGCATGGGGGTCAACCTCGACGCCCAGGGCCGGCACGTCGAGGCCGAGCCGCTGTTGCGGCTGGCGCTCGCCACCGACCGGGACGTTCGCGGGAACCAGCACGCCGCCACCGCCGCCGACGCCGCGGCCCTGGGCGCCAACCTCAACGCCCAGAACCGCCCGACCGAGGCCGAACCCCTGCTGCGGGAGGCGCTGGAGGTCCGCCGCAAGCTGCTGGGCGAGAAGCACGCCGACACGGGGGCGAGCTATGGCGCCCTGGGCGACAGCCTGGCCGCACGCGGCCGGCGGCCCGAGGCCGAGCGCCTGCACCGCCGGGCCCTGGAGATCATCCGCGCGGCCAGGGGCGAGAACGACCCGGCCACGGCGGAGGCCTATGCGGCGCTGGCGGGCGACCTGAACGTCCGCGGCCGCTACCGTGAGGCCGAGCCCATGCTGCGCCGGGCGCTGGACGTGCGCCGCGCCACGCTGGGCGACCGTCACCCCGCAACCGCCGAGACCTATGACGCCCTGGCCGAGAACCAGCACCGGCTGGCCGCCAACAGCGGCGCCGAGCAGCTGTCGTCGAAGGCCGTGGCCATCGTCCGCGCCCGCCGCTCGGCCGACTTGAGCGCCGTGGGTTCGGATCCCGACGCCGCCATCCGCCGCGCCCGCGCCGACGCCGAGACCGGCCGGGCGGCCGAGCCGGTGTTCCGGCGCTATCTGCACCTGGCCTGGCTGGCCTCGCGCGAGCAGCCCAATCAGTTCGGCCGCCTGCAGGACCAGGCGTTCACCGCCGCCCAGGACCTGGAGGTCTCGCCCGCCGCCCGCGCCCTGGCCCAGACGGCCGCCCGCGCCGCCTTCACCCGCAAGGCCGCCGCCGGCGACGCCCGCGTCCGCCAGGCCCTGGCCGGCCAGGTCCACGAGATCGAGGGCCAGCTCGCCCAGGCCCTGCCGCAGGACGACCCGGCCAAGGCCGCCCGCGTCGGCGCCGCCCTCGACGCCGTGGGACGAGAGCTGGCCGACCTCGACGCACGCCTGCGGCGGGACAATCCGCGATACGCCGAGACCATCTCGCCGCCCGCCCTCTCCATCGCCCAGGCCCAGAAGCGCCTGAAGCCCGGCGAGGGCATGCTGTTCATCGTGCCCACCGGCGACGACGTCCACGTCTTCGCGCTCTCCCGCACCCGCGTGGCCTGGAACCGCATCGAAGGCGGCCAGGCCGAGCTGGAGGGCCGCATCCGCGCCCTGCGCTGCCAGGTCGACGACGGCGCCTGCGGCGGCAAGGCCCAGGCGCTCACCGAAGGCCACGTGGCGCCGTTTGATCTGCAGGTCGCCTACAGCCTGTACCGCGACCTGATCCAGCCGGTCGAAGGCGCGCTGGGCGGGGTCGACCGCCTGTTCGTCACCACCTCCGGCGCGTTCGGCGGCCTGCCGCTGGGCCTCCTGCCGGTCGCCGCGCCGGAGACCGCACGCTCCAATTCGCAGGCCCTGACCGCCACCAACTGGCTGGCCGACCGCTATGCCCTGACCACCCTGCCGTCGGTGAACAGCCTGCGCACCACGGCGCCCTCCACGCGCCCGGCCTCCCAGCGCTGGGCGTTCGTCGGCTACGGCGACCCGATCATCGACGGCGTCGCGCCCGGGACGCGGCGACTGGCGGACGCCAAGGCGGTCAACGCCGTCTTCGCTCCCCTGCCCGGCACCGCCGACGAGCTGCGCGCCATGGCCCGCACCCTGGGCGCACCGCAGAGCAGCCTGCGCCTGGGCGGCAAGGCGACCGAGGCCTCGATCAAGAGCTCGCCCGACATCGCCAAGGCCGGCGTCGTGGCCATCGCCACGCACGGCCTGCTCGGACACGAGATCAAGGGCCTGGACGAGCCCGGCCTGGTGCTGACGCCGCCCGCCAAGCCCAGCGCCCAGGACGACGGGGTGCTGACCGCCACCGAGGCGGCCGCGCTGGAACTCACCGCCGACTGGGTGATCCTCTCGGCCTGCAACACCGCCGGCAGCGACGGCGAGCCGGGCGCCGACAACCTGTCAGGCCTGGCGCGCGCCTTCCTCTATGCCGGCGCGCGGGCCCTGCTGGTCAGCCATTGGCGGGTGTTCGACGACGCCACGGCGGCGCTGACGGTCCAGACCCTGGCCATCCAGAAGGCCAATCCGCGCCTCTCCAAGGCGCAGGCGCTGCAGAAGGCCATGCGCACCGTGCGCACCGGCCGCCGCCTCGATGGCACGGCCCTGCCCGGGTGGCGGCCGGAGTGGGCCCACCCCGCCTACTGGGCGCCCTTCGTGGTCATCGCCGCCGACGGCTAGGTCGGCAGGGGTCCTAGCCGTCGACAAAGTTTGACAATCGCCGCGCCCGTATGTTCTCGTTATGTTCATGTCCAGTGCGGATGACACGACCGAGCGCCACGCGGCGATCCTGGCCGAGCTGGCCGAGATCGGCATGGTGATGGCGCGCGGCCTGCGCGACGAGGTGGAGAGCGCCGAGACGCCCGAGGCCAAGGCCCGGGCCGTGGCCGCTTTCCCGAAGATCGCCCGCACCGTGCGCCAGACCCTGGCGCTGGAGGCCCGCTTCCGCCGTGACGCCGCCCGCGAGGCGGCCGAGAGCGAGGACCGCGTCAACCGCGAGCTGGTCAGCCACATCCGCCGCCGCAAAGCCCAGGTGCGCATGTGGATGCAGCGGGCCATCTGCGAAGAGACCCCCGACGACATCGAGACCGCCGAGATGCGGCTGCACGACCTCTACGAGCGCCTGGACGACCAGGTGCTGGACGAGGACTTCGCCCTGGCCCCGTTCCCCGAGGTGATCGCCACCCTGCACCGCCAGCTCGGCCTCGCCCCGCCGACCTTCGGCGAGGCGGATGAGGACGACGATCCCGACGATGATCCGGGCGACGAGGATCCGGACGACGACGATCCAGAGGACGACGCCGACGCCGAACCGGCCAAGATTCCCCCGCCCGATCGAGCCCGCGAGCCCTACTTCCGCTACAGCTCGGGCTAGGTCGAAACCGGGTTGTTGGTTCGAAACTTCAATCAGATGGAAAAATACCTGTCATCCCGGACGGCCTGAAAGGCCGATCCGGGACCCAGGAGCCGCGCCCACCGCCCTGGGTCCCGGCCCTCCGCTTCGCTGCGGCCGGGATGACAGCGGTAGGGAGTGTCTGACTGGGTCTTCAACCTAGGCCCCCTCAGCCCCCGTCATTCGAACCACACGAACCACACGCCCGCGGCCGCAAGGCCTCGCCGGCGCGCGCCCGTTCGTGTGGTTCGTGTGGTTGGTGGTCGATCTGATCGCGCTTACGGCGCGCGAGGCGCGACCTTGGCTAGCGCGGCTGCATCCGGATCGCGCCGTCCAGGCGAACATCCTCGCCGTTGAAGTAGCCGTTGGTGATCATGGTCTCGGCGAGCTGGGCGTACTCCTCGGCCATGCCCAAACGCTTCGGGAACGGCACCGAGGCCGAGAGCGCGGCCTTCACATGCTCGGCCGCCCGCGCCAGCAGCGGCGTGTCGAAGATGCCGGGCAGGATGGTGTTCACCCGGATCGACTCGCTGGAGAGGTCGCGGGCAATGGTCAGCGTCATGCCGACGATCCCGGCCTTGGAGGCCGTGTAGGCCACCTGCCCGATCTGGCCGTCCTCTGCCGCCACCGAGGCGGTGTTGACGATGGCGCCGCGGTCGCCGTCCTCCAGCACCGGCAGACTCAGCATGCCGGCCGCGCTCTTGGTGATGCAGCGGAAGGTGCCGATCAGGTTGATCTGGACGATCCGCTCGAAGTTCTCGAGCGGGTATTCCTTCACCGCCCCCGTCTCCTTGTCGCGTGAGACCGTCTTGGCGCCCCCGCCAACGCCGGCGCAGTTCACCAGGATCCGTTCCTGGCCGTGCGCGGCGCGGGCCTTGGCGAAGGCTGCGTCGATCTCTTCGGACGAGGTCACGTTGGCCTGGCAGAAGACGCCGCCGATCTCCTTGGCCAGGGCCTCGCCCAGGTCCGCGTTCAGGTCGAACAGGGCCACCTTTACGCCGTGGCCGGCCAGCCGCCGCGCGGTCGCCGCGCCCAGGCCGGACGCGCCGCCGGTGATGACGGCGGCAATGCTGTTGTCGAGTTTCATGGTCGCTCCAAGGCAGGCAGGCGCGAACCCTCTCACCCCGCACCCAACGTCAGGCAAGGCTCAGCGGTCGCCCTGGGGTCGCTTCAGCAGGCGCTCGCGCTCCTCCGGGGTGTTCGCGCCGCGCAGCCGCTCGGCGGCCGACGGCGGACAGGTCAGCCGTGCGAGGCCCGCGCGCTCGACCAGGCGCCCCATAGGCCACCCCTGCCCCGCGTCGTCCGGCAGGGCGTCCAGGTCCATCACCAGGGGCAGGTGCAGGCCTTCATAGGCGGCGCCCGGCGCGGGCGCGGCAAGCAAGGGCGCCAGATCCTCGGGCGTGATCGTGGGCGCATCCACCGCCAGGACGAGGGCGCGCTCGCAACCCCCGGTCCGCAACGCCGCCACGCCTGCGACGACGCCCGCGACGGGCCCGCCGCCCGGCGGATCCTCGGCCGCGTTCGGCAGCCCGTAGTCCCGCGCCCCCGATGTCACGACCGCCGCGGCGCCCAGCTCGCGCGCCAGGTCGGCCAGCCGGTCCACGGCGCGGCGGCCGCCCCACAGCAACGCCGCCTTGTCCGCGCCCATGCGGGACGACGCGCCGCCGGTCAGGATCACCACGCCCAGAGCCATGCCCCTGGCTACCGCGCCGAAGCCCGCCTCACCAGACGTCGACGAACGAGCGCGCCCTCGCGCCAGGTGAACGCGGCGGGCAGGACTTGATG
>Ga0209257_1004175_pt1 | contig 11464 bp, 5 predicted proteins | sample AraplaCvi_mCL_r2_FD_184277 | JGI IMG/M metagenome (GOLD analysis project Ga0209257, IMG submission 184277) | Arabidopsis root microbial communities from North Carolina, USA - plate scrape MF_Cvi_mCL_r2 (SPAdes) (version 2) | ecosystem: Host-associated > Plants > Roots > Endosphere | place: USA...
GAATCCTCAAGCCTTTGTGTCTGAAGCATGACGCCAAAGGCGTGGTTCGACAGGCTCACCACGAACGGGATTGAGGATTCGTCGTAGGGCGGGCATTGCCTGTCGCTTTTCAGGTTACGGCGAAGAGCCGGCGGGCAGTGCCCGCCCTACGTGTTGCTTTTTGCCTTTGCGAAGGCGGCCGCCAACGCGTTGTTGATCGGCGGTTGCGCCGTGCGCGCAGGCGTCGAGGGCTTGCCGTTGCGTTGCTCGGGCCGACGGTCGCGTGATGGTGTAGACGCATCGCGCCGTGTTTCGGTCTGGGCTTGCCTGACCACCGGCACGTCCTCCAACCGCCGCGTCAATGCGATGCGCTTGCGCGGGATATCCACTTCCAGCACCCTCACCTTGACGATGTCGCCGGCCTTGACCACCTCGCGCGGATCCTTCACGTAGGTGTCGGACAGCGCCGAGATATGCACCAGTCCATCCTGGTGCACGCCGATATCCACGAAGGCGCCGAACGCGGCCACATTGGTGACCACGCCTTCCAGGATCATGCCGACCTTCAGGTGCTTGATCTCTTCCACGCCTTCGGCGAAACGCGCGGCCTTGAACTCGGGGCGCGGATCGCGGCCCGGCTTCTCCAGCTCCTTGAGGATGTCGCGCACCGTGGGCACGCCGAACTTCTCGTCGGTGAACGATTCGGGCTTCAGGCCGCGCAGATAGCCGCTGTCGCCGATCAGTTGCTTCACCGCGCGACCGCTGTCCTTCACGATGCGCTCAACCACCGGATAGGCTTCCGGATGCACCGAGGAAGCATCGAGCGGTTCGTCGCCATCGGCGATGCGCAGGAAGCCGGCGCATTGTTCGAAAGTCTTTTCGCCCAGGCGTGGCACCTTCAGCAGTTCGCGGCGGCGCTTGAACGGCCCGTTCTGGTCGCGATGCAGGACGATGTTCTCGGCCACCGACGAAGACAGGCCCGACACACGCGCCAGCAACGCAGCCGAAGCGGTGTTCACGTGTACGCCCACCGCGTTCACGCAATCCTCCACCCGCGCGTCCAATGCGCGCGCCATGCGGTAGGGGTCCACGTCGTGCTGGTACTGGCCCACGCCGATGGCCTTGGGTTCGATCTTCACCAGCTCGGCCAGCGGGTCTTGCAAGCGTCGCGCAATGGAAACCGCACCGCGCAGGCTCACGTCCAGCTCCGGGAATTCCTTGGCCGCCAGTTCCGAAGCCGAATACACCGAAGCGCCGGCTTCGCTGACCACGATCTTCTGCAGTTTCAACTCGGGATGCTTACCGATCACCTCTCCGGCCAGCTTGTCGGTCTCGCGCGAAGCGGTGCCGTTGCCGATGGCAATCAGCTCCACGTTGTGCTGCGCGCACAGCTTGTGCAAGGCGTGCAGCGATTGGTCCCATTGCTTGCGCGGTTCGTGCGGGTAGATGGTGTCGGTGGCCACCAGCTTGCCGGTGCGGTCGACCACCGCGACCTTCACGCCGGTGCGGATGCCGGGGTCCAGGCCCATCACCGTGCGCGCGCCGGCCGGTGCAGCCAGGAGCAGGTCCTTCAGGTTGTCGCCGAAGATGGCGATGGCTTCGGCCTCGGCTTTTTCGCGCGCCTGGCTGAAGAGATCCAGCAAGAGGTGCAAGTGCAGTTTCGCGCGCCAGGTCATGCGGCAGCTGTCCAGCAACCAGCGGTCGGCAGCGCGGCCCTGGTCGCTGACGCCGGCATGCAGCGCCACGCGCCCGTCGCCGTAAAGATGGCCGGCTTCGGCCTCCTTGCCGGGATCCAGGTCCAGGTACAGGATCTCTTCCTTGCGCGCGCGGAACAGCGCCAGCAGGCGGTGCGAAGGAATCTTCGCCAACGTCTCGCTATGTTCGAAGTAGTCGCGATACTTGGCGCCCGCTTCCTCCTTGCCCTGGGCGACGCGGGCGCGGATCACGCCCACTTCGCCCAACCAGTGACGCAGTTCCCCGACCAGCGCGGGATCTTCGCCCCAGCGCTCCATCAGGATCGCGCGCGCGCCGTCGAGCGCGGCCTTGGCGTCGGCCACGCCCTTTTCCGCATCGACGAAGGTGGCGGCGTAGCTTTCCGGAGTTTGCGTCGGATCGGCCAGCAAACCGTCGGCCAGCGGCTCCAATCCGGCTTCGCGCGCGATCTGCGCGCGAGTGCGGCGTTTGGGTTTGAAAGGAAGGTAGAGATCTTCCAGGCGCGCCTTGCTGTCGGCCGCTTCGATGTCGGCGCGCAAGGCGTCGCTCAGTTTTCCCTGTTCGGCGATGCTGGCCAGCACGGTGGCGCGGCGGTCTTCCAGCTCGCGCAGGTAGGCCAGGCGCGTTTCGAGATTGCGCAGCTGGGTATCGTCCAGGCCGCCGGTGACTTCCTTGCGGTAGCGCGAAATGAAGGGAACGCTGGCGCCTTCGTCCAGCAGGGCGATGGCGGCGAGCGCCTGCGCGGTTTGCGCGCCGATTTCGGCGGCGATGGTACGGGCGATGTGTTGGGCGAGCTGCTTGGAGATTTCCTGCATTGAACTGTGCTGGTACTTCGAATTGGCGAATGCCGATTGTGGCGGTCCCGGGGCGCGGGGGGAACCCGTTGACAGGAACGCGAATGCGGGATTGGAGATTGCACAAATGCTTACCAGGACCGTGGGAGCGGCGTCCCGCCGCGAGCTCTTCGCACGATCCCACATTCACAGAAGAGCTCGCGGCGGGACGCCGCTCCCACGGTCGGGTTGGCGGGAGCGACGCGGTATGCTTTGTCCATGCGCCAATCCTTCTTCGTCCTTGTTCTCCTGTTGACCGCGTGCGGTCGCGATCCGGCGGCGTCCTTGTCGATGCCTTCCGACTCGACAGGCGCCTACTCTTTGTCCGCTTGGGAACTGCCGCCGACCATAGGCGGCGCCCAGCCAGACTTGGTCGCTACCACCGACGGACGTCTGCTGTTGTCGTGGATCGAATCGGGCAACCCTGGCACGCATACCCTGAAGTTGGCGACCTTCGACGGAAAAGCCTGGAGCGCGCCGCAGGAAATCGCGCACGGCGACAACTGGTTCGTGAACTGGGCCGACACGCCGCACGTGACGGCCACGGGCGACGGCGCGCTGTGGGCGCATTGGTTGCGCCAATCGGCGCAGGCGGCCTACGCCTACGACGTGGTGCTGTCGCGTTCCGCCGATGGCGGAAGTACGTGGTCGACGCCGATCAAGGTCAACGACGACGGCACGCCGACCGAACACGGATTCGTGTCGCTATGGCCGCAATCCGAAAACAGCATCGGCGTGGCCTGGCTGGATGGCCGCAATACGGCCGGCGGCGGACACGGCGAGCACGACGCGCACGCAGGGACCATGAGTTTACGCGCGGCCATCTTTGGCCCCGGCCTTGAACGGTCGGGCGAAAGCGAACTCGACCCGCGTACCTGCGATTGCTGCCAGACCGATGCGGCGACGACTGCGCGTGGGCCCCTGTTGGTCTACCGCGACCGCGATGGCAACGAAATCCGCGACATCGTGACCACGCGTTTCGATGACGGTGCCTGGACCTTGCCGCGCAAAGTGCACGACGACCGCTGGAAGATGCCGGCGTGCCCGGTCAATGGTCCGGCGGTAGCGGCGCAAGGAACGCAGGCGTGGGTCGCGTGGTACACCGCTGCCGGCGATACCCCCAGGCTGCGTCTGGCGCGCTCGCAGAATGCGGGCGACGACTTCCTGCCGCCGGTCGAGGTGGACAGCGGGGCGCAGGTGCAGGGCAGGGCAGGCGTTGCTGTTGCCGACGATGCGGTGTGGGTGAGTTGGTCGCGCGAAGATGGCGACGGACAGACTTTGTGGCTTGCGCGTTACGACTCCACGCTGGGCAAGCAGCTGCAACGCATCCAGGTGGCCAAGCTGCAGGGCCGCGGCCGTGCCACCGGGTTCGCGCAATTGGCGGTGAGGCCGGAAGGGGCGTACCTGGTGTGGACCGATGTGGTGGACGGCAAGCCGGCGTTGCATGGCGCGCGGGTTCTTGCGAAAACACGCTGAATCGGCCGCATCGTAGGGCGGGCACTGCCCGCCCTACTTGCCGATGAAATCGCGGTAGCGTTGGGCGGCCTTGTCCAGCGATTTCATTTCCCTCTTCAGCAGCGGCCGGAACGGATTCAATTCGACCGCCACTTCGGACTTGTCGCCGCCGCGCTTCCAGGTGCCGGCCACCAGCCCGCCGATCACCACGCTGGCATTGAACAAACCATTGATGCCGATCAGCTGCCGGCTGAAACGCGGTTCCACCGCCTCGCTTCGGTCCTTGTAGGCGACGATGTATTCATCGAACGCAGGCAGCAGCTGCGCAGGTTCGGACGCATCGTCCGATTCCAACTCCTGCCCGGAATGCAGATAGGTTTTTCCGCCGATGACCTCGGTGGTCAAGTCTGCCGAAGCCAGTTCGATGCCCAACTGCACGTCCTTGACCGTGAGCCCCGACCACCAGGTGAAATCCTGCACTGTCGCCGGACCGTGGCTGTGGAAATAACGTCGCGCCAGTTCCGCTAGCGCTTGGTCACGTTGCATCTCGCGGCCTTTGGGAATCCATTGCTCCATCAACACGAACGTCGGTTGCTTGTCCGCGCGCGGGCCCAGGCACAACAGCCCTTCTTGGGCCAAGCGCCCGGTGATGTGGATGCCGCGCTGGCGTTCGGTGCTGATCCCCGCTTTGTCCAGACGGGCATAGACCTCGCTGCGGGTCAGCGGTAGTCCATCGCCCAGGGCCTCGGTCAGCACCTTGCGACACCGTGCGAGCACGCTGTCGTCCAGCCCGAATTCGCGCAGCAAGCGCGCCTGGTTGTTGGCGATCACCCGCGGCGCCAACAACGCCGTCATCCAGCGCGCATCTTCGGCGGCCAGGAAGTGCAGGGTGCCGCGCATCGGCCAGGTGCGGACGATGCGGCGTTCGGCGATAGCCTGTTCCACCTGCAACGCCGTCGAATCGCGGGTGCGCAGGCCGATGGCCCACAACGCGGCCGCGTAATCCTGCGCCTGCACCGCGCCCAACCACGCCACTGTCTCAGCGGGTGTTCCGAACTTGTTGCCGACGATGCGCTGCCGCTGCAGACGCAGTTGCGCGATCCGGGAAAGCTTGCCCGCCATGGCGCCGGCGCGCTCCTACTTTTCCTTGCGCCAGTTCAGCGAGGCGCGTGTCTCCACCGTGCTCGATTCGATTTCCGCGTCGAAGCCCTTGCGCAGCAGGTATTTCAAGGTGATGGCCGAACCGCCGCCGACCATCGATACGCCATAGCTGACATAGAGCTTTGGCGAAAGATACTTGCCGACGCCGAACACCGAACCGCCCAGCGTGCGCGATTCCAGCACGCCCGCATCGTCCAGGCCGATCTTGGCGCCCAGCTGCGACGCCAGCAGGCCGGCGCCAGCGGTCAGTGCGGTCGAGGCTGCGTTGATCTTCTGTGTTTCGTCGCTACTGGCGGTGTTCAACGAACGGCCCAGCACCAGGTAGGCCAGCGCCGCCGATTCGTCCATCGCCGGGTTCGACCACACCGTGGCCTTGGGACTGCTGGCGCGGCCGGTGACGTCGATGCCGGCGGTCACGCCCGCGCTGACCACTTCGCGTTCGGCGCGGATGTTGATGCGCGGGTCGGACACGGCGTTGTTGCTCCACACCAGTTCGCCGCGGGTGATCAGCAGCTTCTGTCCATACGCGGTGTAGCGGCCATCCACGTCCAGGCGGCCGGTAGCCGCCATCTCGCGGCCCTGGCGCGAGCGCACGTTCATGGTGCCGGTGAGCGAACCATCCAAGCCGTAACCCTTCAACTTCACCGCATCGCCCAGGGTGATGGCCATGTCCAGGTCCAGCCGCGAACTGGGCGTGCGCTCGGGGTCGGCCGGATCCAGCACCACCACGTCTTCGGAAACCGATACGCCATCGTCCAGCTTTTCCACGTCGATGCTGGCCGAAGGCACGACCACTTTGCCGCGCACCTGGATGGTGTTGTTGGCGAAGCCCACCTGCAGGTCGGGTGAAGCGACCGCTTGCAGCTCGGTGGTGTCGGCGACCATGAAATTGTTGCCGCGGATGTTGAACTGCAACGGCGAGCCTTCCACCTTCCAGTCCAGGCTGCCGTCCACGCTCAAGGTGCCGCCATTGGCGGTGCCGCCGGTGGAAGACTGCGACTTCACCGTGCCATCGATGCGTGCGCTGCCGTCGGCCAGCGCGACCAGATTCATTTCGCCGTCGGTGAGGGTGATGCCCAGCGACGGCAGTTCGCCCTTGAACTGCTTCAATTGCGCTTCGCCGCTCAGCGCCGGGGTACCGCGCGTGCCGGCCAGGCCCACGTGGCCGTGCAGGTCGCCGGTCGGGCGCACCAGGTCGGGCGAGAACAGCTCCAGCCAGAACAGCCGCGAGTTGTTGAAGTAGATATCGCCCTTCAACGGCGCGAATTCGTCCCAGCCGGTGGCGATGGTCGCGTCGACATAACCGTCGCCCTTGAAGCCGGTACCCAGGCGTCCCTTGATGGTCTGCGGGTTGAACTCGGCATCCAGGGTGAAGTTGTCGTAGCGCACGATTTCGCCGCGCGCGTTGTTGCCCATCTTCAAACCGCCGTCCAGCGAAGACAGATGCAGCTCGCCCAGCCAGGCTTTGCCGGCCGGTTTGACGAAGGCGTCCAGCTTGATCTCGCCGCGCAGCGTCAGCGGCCTGCCGTTGGCAGGCGGCAACCACGGTTGCACCAGGGTCAACGGCAGCGCGTCGGCGTGCAGTTGTAGTCCCTGGCGCGGCCAGTTGGCTTCTGCGCAAAGCGCGCCGCCGCCGCTGGCGGCCAGGCAGGCGGACGACAAGGTGAAGGCTGTGCCGTTCTGCGCGTAGCGTGCCGGTTGTTGCAGGCGCCAGCTGCTGCCTTTTGAAGGCGTGAGCTGAAGCGCATCCAGGCTACCTTGCCAGTTGGCGCCGCGTTTGAGCGCGGTGCCGGCCAGGGTCACCGAACCCATCGAGTTGTTGGCGTCGCCATCGAAGCGCAGGTTCTCCACCGCGCCGCGCGCATCCACGCGCACGCTATCCAACACCATGCCCGCATTGACCGCGCTGCCGCGGATCGCCAGCTCGCCTTTGTCGCCGCGCCAGGGCAGGCGACCGCGCACGCTCAGCGACTCGGCGCTATAGCCTTCCCATTTCAATCCGGTGCCGGAAAGATCGGCGTCCACGTTCGGCGCATCTCGCGTGCCGGTGAGTTTGAGCGTGCCGGCGATATTGCCGTTGGCCTGCGGCAATAGGTCGTCCAGGTGCAACGGTTGCAGTCTGGCGTCGATGTCCAGCTTGTCGCCGACCTTGCCTTTCGCGTCGACACGGCTGTTGCCCATCGCCAGGGCCAGCTCGCCTTCGCCCTGATCGCCATGCAAGGCGAACTTGCCGCGTCCGTCCAGCTTGCGTCCCCGCAGGCTGCCGCCCAGTTTGGGCACGTCGAGGGTGGCGTCGAAGCCGCCGGTTTCGCGCGCCGAGCCTTTGCTGGCCAGATCGCCGGACACGTTGCCTTTCCAGTCGGCCAGGAAATAACCCGGATCGAATCCGGCAAGCTTCGCGCCCAGATCCCAGCGCAAAGCTGGCTCCCAACCCACGTTGCCGGTGGCGTCCAGGGTGCCGGTGGGCATAGCCGCATGCAGTTTGTTCAACGTCAGTTGTTGCGCATCGCCACGGCTGTCGAAGTCAACGGTGGCCTTCTGCTGCTCGCGCACCAGCGTGGCCTTGCCGATCGCGGCCCACGCTTTCATCTGTCCGGCAATGCCCAGGTCGGCGTCGGCGGTGATCGCGCCTTCGGCCGGCTCGCCCGCGCCACTCGGCTGTCCGCCCCAACGCAGACCGCGCGCGTTGGCGGAGAACTTGAACACCGGATTCTCGGGATCGTTGAAGTCAGCGCGCCCGCGCAACGTGGTCAGTCCGTCGAAGGCCCGCACCGCCAGCGGTTCCACGGTAAGCACTTCGTCGGCGATGCGGATCTTGGAAGGCTCGATCACTGCGACAAAATCGCCCTGCACGATGCGCCCCTGCAGGTCGGCCGCGCCTCCCGCACCGTTGGCCTTCAGGTCGAAAGCCAGCGGCATGCTGTCCTCCACCACGCCCAGCAGCGCCAGATCCAGCGCTTCGGTCTTGCCGCTGAAACTCCAGGTGGGATTCTCCTCGCCGCGCACACCCAGCGCGATGCGCACCGGAGCCGGCGCGTTGCCGGCGACTCCGATGTCCATGCGCTGGCGATTGCCGCGCGCCACCAGGCCCAGGCGCGCCGGCGTGCGTCCCAGCGAGGCCGGCGGCGCGACCAGGGTCGCGACCACATTGGTGGAATAGCGGTCGCGCGGCTCGTAGCCGCCGTGGATATCGATACGTCCGCGATCGCTGTCGACGGCCAGCTTCTGCGCCTTGAAATAGCCGTCGCCCACATCGATGCCGCCGCGCGCGCTGCGGATATCGATCAGCGGTTGCGTGCTCTGGGTGATGCGCAGGCCTTCGACGATCAAAGCGTCTGCCTGGATCGCCAGCGGCATTTCGATCTGCGGAAGAAGCTCGGGCCAGGTCGGTAGCTTGAACGGTTCGTCGCTCTTGGGGATGTCCAGAGTGGCGTGGGTCAACTGCAACGCATCCAGACGCAGGCGACGTCCAAGCAAGGGACGCAGATCGGGGTCCAGATAGACGCGTTCGGCGGTGAAGTGGATCTTTTCGTAGCGGAAATCCACGCCGTGCAAGGTCAGCGGGCCGGCCAACGGACCTTCGGCCTTTTTCCAGGTGAAGGAAGACCCTGCCGGCAGGCGCGCGATGATCTGGCTCAGCAGCACATCGCGGCCGGCCACCGTCTGCACCAGCCAGTACAACGCCACCAGCAACAGCACCAGCATCGCCGTGGAGGCGATGGCGCTGCGGATGGCCAGCTTGCGCATGCGCGCGCGGCGCTTGGCCCGCAGTTCGGCGATGCGCGCCTCGCGCTCTTCCGGCGACAGGTTGTCGGGTACGGGCTTGCGACGCCAGGCCATCAGAATTCAGCTCCTATGCCCAGGCCGATGGTGAACGAGGAATCGGGATCGTCGAGTCCGTGCGCCAGGTCCACGCGCACCGCGCCCACCGGTGATTTCCAACGTACGCCCACGCCCACGCCGGTGCGCCACTTGAAATCGTCCTTGCCATCGAACGCGCTGCCGCTGTCGACGAACACCGCACCGCCCCAGCTGCCATTGAAGTAATGCTCGTACTCGGCGCTGGTGGTGACCACGTTCTTGGCGCCTACCGAGAACTTGCCTTTGTCGGTCTCCACTTGCGGGCCGACTTCGCGGAACTGGTAGCCGCGGATGCTGCGGTCGCCGCCGGCGTAGTAACGCAGGCTGGGCGGCATGGCGTTGAGCGCATCGGTGAAGGTGTGCCCCAGTTCGCCGCGCAGGATGAAGCGGTCATTGGCGCCGATGCCCTTGAACCACCGCGCCTGGGTATAGACCTGGGCGAAGTTCGCGTCGGAACCTGCGCCTTCCAGGCCGCCGCGGACGGTCATGCTTGCGGCGATGCCTGCGCGCGGAAAGGCGCGGTTGTCTACGTCCACGAAATTGGCCGACAGCTCGGGATAAGTGAAGGTGGCGTAGCGATAGGTCACCGGCGCCAGCGCGCCGCCGCCATCGTCGGCGACCGTGTAGGCCCAACGCTCGCGCACGGTGTTGATCGAGGCGATGGCGGTAAGCTTCTCGTTGATCTCTCCGCTGCGGCTGGCGGTGAACTTGAGCAGGCGCGTGTCGATGTAGTCGGTCTGTTCGTCGTAGGCCTGCAAGGCGATGGTGTACCAGCCGTCGAGGTACTTGAAGGCGGGAATGCGGTACTGGGTGGTCAGGCTCTTGCGCTTCTGCGCATAGTCCAGCTGCGTGGACAATTTGTGGCCACGCGAATTCACATAGCGGCGGTCAAGGCCGAAGCGCACGCCGGCGCCGCTTTCGGTGCCGTAGCTGACGCCGGTGGTGTAGACGTCGCGCTTGGCCAGGGTCAGGTTGACGTCGATCGGCACGCGGCCGTCCACCGCGTCTTCGGGCTTGGCCTGGATATCGACATTGTTGAAATAGTCCAGGCCGACCAGCGATTCGCGCAGGCGGTCCAGTTTGCCCTGGTGGAAATAGCTGCCTTCTTCCCAATACACCAGCTTGTCCAGCAGGCCCGGCCGGAACTTTGTCTGGTGGAAAGTGGTGGGCCCCATGTCGTAGCGGATGCCGCTGGCCCAGGTGAGGTCGATGTCGGCGGCGTGTTCGGCACGGGTCACTTCCACCCGGCGATGGATGAAGTCGGCGTCGAAATAACCGCGGTCGGCCAGCCGGCGCACGATCTGGGTCTTGCTGGTCTCGTAATTGGTGTGGTCGAAGATGTCGCCCACCTGCGGGCGGAATGCGGCCAGGTCTTCTTTCAGGTAGCGGTCGTTGCCGCCGGCGCCTTCGATGCTGAGCTCCGAATGGCGCACCCGCACCGGCTCGCCCTTGGCCACGTTGACCACCACGGTGATGTGCTCGTCCTCACCGCCGGGGCGCGCGGCATCGACGGTGATTTCGGGCGAGTAGTAGCCGAAAGGCTCCAGCGCCTCGCTGGCTTCGGCCTTGGCTTCGGTCATCAGGTATTCCAGCCGCGACTCGCCCTGGCGGCGCCCGATCACATCGTTCAGCGACAAGGCCACGTGGATGTTCTCGATCATCAGCGCTTCGACTTCGTTGTCGGCGTTCAAGCCGCGCACTTCCACCTTGTCGATGGTGGAAGCTGCCTGCGCCTGGCCGGCGATGGTGAACAGAACGGCGGCGGCGAGCAGGGGAGATGAGCGCATAGGCCACAGGATACCGGGCGAGCGCGGAATGGGGTTAACCGAGGGTGAGGCGAATGGCACATTTGTATGCGCGGCAACGGGCGATTGTGTGAGGCGGTGATCGGGATGCTCGATTGCGCGACTTGTTTTCAGCCGTCATCCCCAGTGAAAGCTGGGACCCATGTTGATCTTGGCGCAGCCTTCAAGAGCAGTCGCTGCGCTCACACCCCGAGGGTGCCTGCTTCGCAGCGTCCGCCCTTCTGCCATTTTCCGCCCGCATGGGAGAAGGACGCTAGGTTCGTCATCCCAGCGAAAGCTGGGATCCATCTTGATCTTGGCGCAGAGCCAATAGCACTCGCTTCGCTCGCTCCCCTCACACCCCAAGGGTGCCTGCTTCGCGGCGTCCGGCCTTCGGGCATTTTCTGCCCGCATGGGAGTAGGACTCTAGGGTTCGTCATCCCAGCGAAAGCTGGGATCCATCTTGATCTTGGCGCAGAGCCAAGAGCACTCGCTTCGCTCGCTCCCCTCACACCCCAAGGGTGCCTGCTTCGCGGCGTCCGGCCTTCGGGCATTTTCTGCCCGCATGGGAGAAGGACGCTAGGTTCGTCATCCCAGCGAAAGCTGGGATCCATCTTGATCTTGGCGCAGAGCCAAGAGCACTCGCTTCGCTCGCTCCCCTCACACCCCAAGGGTGCC
>Ga0209257_1004177_pt1 | contig 11462 bp, 8 predicted proteins | sample AraplaCvi_mCL_r2_FD_184277 | JGI IMG/M metagenome (GOLD analysis project Ga0209257, IMG submission 184277) | Arabidopsis root microbial communities from North Carolina, USA - plate scrape MF_Cvi_mCL_r2 (SPAdes) (version 2) | ecosystem: Host-associated > Plants > Roots > Endosphere | place: USA...
CGCGGCCGCCGGTGGCGGTGGCGTGTGCGGTGTAGAGAACCTTTTCAATCGACATGGGAATGCTCCTGGCTGTGAATGGGGTGGACCGGTTGGTGAGGTGTACTGTGCGCCTCCACGGCGGACGTGTGGCAACATAAGGTCCAGAAAACTTGATCTGGAGTCCGGAATGGTCGACCGCCTGCAATCCCTGCTAGGCCGCTTTGCGGTCAATGCCGAAGTCTTCCATGCCGGCGCGTTGTGCGGCATCAACGACCTGGCCGCCGACGGCGAGCGCGGCCAACTGCACCTGATCCGCGACGGCCAGGTCCGGGTCGAGCATGCCGACGGCAGCGTCATCGAGATCACCGAGCCCAGCGTGCTGGTCTACCCACGCCCGCTCGCGCACCGCTTCGTCACCGACCCGGACACCGGCGCCGACTTTGCCTGCGCCCACCTGCAGTTCGAAGGCGGCGGCAACAACCCCGTCTCCGCCGCACTGCCGCCGGTGATCTGCCTGCCGCTGCAGGAACTCTACGGTGGCCAGCCGATCCTCTCGGTGCTGTTCGAAGAAGCCTTCGCCCAGCGCTGCGGCCGCCAGGCGCTGCTCGACCGGCTGTTCGAAGTGGTGATGATCCAGATCCTGCGCGCGCTGATGGAAAGCGGCCAGCTGCGCGTCGGCCTGCTCGCCGGCATGGCCCACCCGCGCCTGCGCCACGCGCTGGTGGCCATGCACGAAGAACCCGCCCAGGAATGGACCCTCGAATCGCTCGCCCAGCGCGCCGGCATGTCGCGCAGCGCGTTTGCCGACAGCTTCCGCGACACCATCGGCAGCACCCCAGGCCACTACCTGCAGGGCTGGCGCACGCGCCTGGTGCAACAGGCGCTGCGAAAGGGCCAACCGCTCAAGCGCATCGCGGTGGATGTCGGCTACGGCAGTGAAGCGGCGCTGTCGCGTGCGTTCAAGTCGCAGACCGGGCAATCGCCGCGGCAGTGGAAGCAGGGGCTGCAGGTTGCCTGACTAAGCATCTCGAAAAGCGAACTGTGTCGCGATAAACCTGTGAGAAGAACCAGTACGCGACCTACGGCGCTTCGGGCCTATTGCGACCCCGAAAATGAAGCTATGGTCCATCGCCAGGAAACGATGAGAGGCGCGCGGCGCGCACAGGTGTGTTGGCATCGAAGCAAGAAAAGACCATCAGCTCGGGCCTGTTCCAACGGGACCACTGCGCTGACAGTGTCCACGTCCGCGCAATATCGATGCGACATCGCGGGAAAACTGTGACACGGCCCAAGTGCATGGCAAGAACTTCTGCTAGTTTTCGCGCCCCGCCCGAGCCCGGATCCGCACTTGAAGAACCTAACGACCTTAGCCGTGAGTACCTTTGTTTTCGGCTCAGTGGCGTCGACATCGCACGCGATTGAGCCGCATCACGAATACAGGCGACTGGTTGAGTCGGCGCAGAACCTTACGTCGCTGAAGAGCGACATGTTCGGCGAGAGTGCCAGCCTGTACAACGGAAAAACCGAAGTGTCCACGGTGGACATCGAGTTGCCAGGTAACAGCGCGCTGCCTGTGAGACTAAGGCGAATCTTCAACGTCGAACTGAGGATTGAATCTCAGGGGACTGGCTATGACGAAACATTGGGAGGGATTGGCGGATGGAGTATTGAAGTCCCTCATATCACCGGGATGTTTGGGTCCGCGGAATCGTGGCCGGCCACCCGGTGTAGCGTGGAGATGGTTCCGTCTTATAACCCTGCCTTCAAGCTTACGGACATCTGGCAAGGCAACGTCATAACGACGCCCGATGGCGGCGGAAGAGTCATGCTGCGCGCCGAGTCCAACACTCCCATGCCGGAGGACGGGATTAGTCGCAAATGGTCGACTGCGCAGCGCGACGCAATTGACTGCATACCAATGAAGAGCGGTCTACCAGGAGAAGGGTACCGTGTGAAGACCACTTCAGGCGACACGTACTACTTCGATACAGCGGTTCAACGATATGCCGGTTTCATCAGCAAAGGGCGTGGGGCGGCGATGCAGCGTGCGCGTAGTAGCCGCGTGCGCATCTATGTATTGGCGAGCCGGGTCGAAGACAGGTTCGGGAACGTCGTCAACTACGAGTACAACGGAAACGGACATCCAACCAGGATATGGGCGAACGACGGGCGTCAGATCACCCTCCATTACAACGGAAACCAGCTGCTTTCGGCGTCTACCAACAGCCGAATCTGGACGTACGACTACGGTCAAGTCGAGGGTGAGCAGCGTCTGTCAGCGGTGAATCTGCCGGACGGAAGTCGGTGGGGACTAAGCTACTCAAACCTCATGAAAGTCAGCACTCCACTCTGGGACGGCAATTCCACTCCCGACTGCGCGGAGCAACCGCCGGCGATCGACGCGAACTTCACGCTCGGCATGTCGCACCCGAGCGGTGCCCAAGCTCGATTTGAGTTCAGCAACTCGCGTCACTACCGCAGTGGCGTTCATATGAGCGAGTGCATGCGGCGAATTACTGGCGGTGCGATTCACTACGAGCTGGGAGTGCCGAACTTCTTCGACGTGATGACGCTCTACAAGAAGGAGATTACTGGCCCAGGTCTTGCTCAACCGCTCGCGTGGACATACAGATACCTGGGCGGACGCCAAAAGCTTTGGGGCGGATCGGGAAGCCCGGCAATCTACCCGTGCACAAGTTGCGCGGAGGAAAAAACTGTCGAAGTTACGCATCCGGACGGTAGGTTGACTGAATACAGCTACGGGTTCCAGTACGCGAGAAACGAGGGAAGGTTGCTCGGCACTACGACGAGAAGTTCGGATGGTCGCGTCGCCCGGTCCGAAACGACCCGTTATATGACCAACGAAGAAGCGTCTCAGCAACCATTTGCAAGCCGATACGGCGTAATCAATAGCGGCGACGATCCGTCGACTGCCCAAGTCCGGCCCATCGTACAATCGACGGTGGTGCAGGATGGAGTGCTCTACCACAAGGAGACGGCCCGTGGATGTGCGGGAAATTACTGCTATGACTTGCTGGCTTTCCCCACTGGTACTCGCATCAGCAACTCTTCTGGCTACTACGCGACGAACAACCTCGGGTACCATCACGACAGGGCGGGATGGGTACTGGGGCAACTATCCTCGAATGTCAATGTGGAAACCGGCAGGGTAATCGAACGTACGAGCTACGACCAAATGTCACTGCCCTATGAGCATTGGTCGCACGGGCTGTACCGATGGCGTAGGACGTATCATCAGGATGGCGCCATTGCATCGATAACCGACGCGAACCAAAGCACAACTTTGCTCAATGCCTGGAAGCGAGGAGTGCCGCAGCAGATTGGGTTCCCTGATGGAACGCAGATGTCAGCTGCAGTGGATGACAACGGCTGGCTAACATCCACCAGCGATCAGAGGGGGGCGGTGACAGAGTACGCGCATGATCAACTGGGGCGCGTTACGCGACTGGACTACCCAACAGGAGACACCGTCGCGTGGAGTCCACGGCTTCAAACGTTCAGTCAGTCGCCATTCGAGCAGTTTGGGCTCGGCGCCGGGCACTGGGTCGTATCAACGACTCAGGGTAATGCGCACACGAGGACCTACCTCGACGCTCTGTGGCGCCCAGTACTGAGTCATGAGTTCGACGCGGCAGATCCTGTTTCGACATCGCGTTTCGCGCGGAAAAGCTACGATGCCGAAGGCCGCATCGAATTTGAGTCATATCCAGGGTCGTCTCCGGGTCTGATCCATGGGCAATGGAATGAGTATGACGCGATGGGAAGGGTGGTAGTAGCTGCACAAGACACCGAACATGGCCTGTCGACCACCTACAACGAATACCTCACTAGAGGTCGCGTTCGCTCCACAAACCCGAACGGGGCCCAGACGCTGACCACCTTCTGGCTGGCGGAGTCGCCAGATCATGAGCTGCCGCACTCAATTGATCATCCGGAAGGGCTGTACACGGAGTTCGTGCGCGACTTCTTCGGCAATCCGACCGCGATAACGCGGCGTAACGCCGACCGTACAGAATCGCTGACACGTCGATACGTCTATGATCAGCACAATCGTCTGTGTAAGAGAATTGAACCAGAGACAGGGACCTCGCTGATTGAGCGTGACGCCGTTGGGAACGTTACTGCGACGTCGACAGGTGTCATAGTGGGCGACCCTGGGCGCTGCGACGGGGACGGCAATGAGGCGAGGCGCGTGGTTCGAAGATACGACACCATGAACAGGGTGGTGGAGCTTGAGCACTTGGGAGAGCAGGTCGATCAGCGGTGGGTATACGAGAAGGACGGCAAGGTCTCTTCAATTCATTCGAGGAGCCAGGGCAAGGAGGTCATCAACCGTTACGGTTACAACAACCGCCGACTCCTGACCCTTGAACAGCTGCAGCACACCAACGGCGACACTTGGACAGTGGAGCATGGCTATGACGCCAATGGCGCATCTGCATTCCTGCGCTATCCATCAGGTGAGGTCGTCGACTACCGTCCGAACGCCTTCGGTCAGCCGACCCAGGCCGGCATGATGGCGCAAAGTGTCACTTACCATCCAGACGGATCGATGTTGAGCTTCGTGTACGGAAATGGCATCAACAGCAACCGGCACATCAATGCTCGGCGCCTCCCGCAGAGGCTCTTGGATGAGAACGGTCGCGAGGGCCTTGTCGACGACGCGATGACATACGACCGCTCCGGAAACCTGCTTTCAATCACCGACGGGCTTCCGAACGGAAGCAGCTCAAAGTCCATGCACTATGACGCTTTCGATCGACTCGTTGGCGCTGCGTCAGCGTCGTTCGGAGGGGATGGTCAGATCGCATATTCATACGACGCGTTCGACAACATGAAGAGTGCTCTCCATCCGGGCCAACGAATGCACTACTACTCCTATGACGCCTCAAACAGACTGACAAACGTACGAGACGAGTCTGGAGCCACTGTGGTCGGATTGACGTACGACGTTCAAGGCAATCTGGCCATCAAGAATGGCGAAAGGTACTTGTTTGACATCGGCAACCGGCTGCGAGAGGTTGAGCAGAAAGAGACCTACCACTACGACGGACATGGCCGCAGAACGGAGTCGGTGAGCACTCAACTGGGTGCCATACGGTCAATGTACAGCGTAGATGGAAAGCTCGTTCATCAGCAGAACGAGCGGGAGGCGAAGATACTCGACTACGTGCACCTCAACGGCAGGCTGCTTGCATCCCTCTCAGCGCCCGGTGTGGCGGCCGCTCCCGTCCTGACTGTACCGGGACACACCACGGACGGCGCCTACCCGGTAAGTTGGACGCCAATGAACGGTGCCACTGCGTATGAACTCCAAGAGCTGCCAACGTCCGGTGATTGGCTGTCTGCGTACAGCGGGCCGGCAGTGTCGCTGCAGGTGGATGGGAAAGAATCTGGTCACTACACGTACCGTGTCCGCAGCTGCAACATTTCCGGGTGCGGAGCCTGGAGCACAACTGCGGCGATCTTCGTGAGTCGATCGCCCACGCCACCGTTCGCCATAACCGTGCCAGCGCTGGGCCCCGCAGGCGCGTATCAGGTCACTTGGCTGCCGCCACGTCCACGAGTGCCAAGTGAGACGCAGTATGAACTGGAGGAATCCAAAGCCTCAGGTGAATGGGTGCGGGTGTTCAAGGGCGAGTCGCTTGCGTGGTCGGCGTCCCAGAAGCCAGCCGGTGTGTACTCGTACCGCGTGCGTGCATGCAATCCGGATGGCTGCAGCGGCTATCAGGTGGGCGGGGAAGTCGAGGTGTTCCATGCGCCTGAACCGACGACCCTCTCGGGTCCGGAGGAGAGCTTGAACGGCTCATTCGACCTGTACTGGGCAGCCAAGGACGGGGCGACCAGTTACCAGCTTGATGAGACGGTGAATGGGGGGCAGTGGGTTAGGGTGCTGGAAACGGCCTCCCACTCCACAACCCTTTCAGGCCGCAAAACCGCCACGTACGGGTATCGGGTGTCAGCCTGCGACCGGCAGCTGTGCAGCCCGCCATCCGCCACGCACTCGATTGCATCCACGATTCCGCCCGAGTACGCACCGGCCAGCACCTGGCTCGCGCACCACGCATACCAGTCCAGCGCGGTCGTACATTGGTCTGAGGTTTCCACCTCCACTCATTATCAAGTATGGATGCAGCATAACGGCGGCGCCTACGATCCGTGGCATGCTGATGGTCTTGAACTTGCTAGATCCGGACTGTTCGATGGAAGCTGGAGCTTCAGCGTAAAGGCCTGCAACCGGGCTGGCTGTGGACCAGCTGGAAGTGCGGTGAGCGCGTATGTCCTGAGTCCTCCGTCAGCACCGAGCATTACAGAAGCGCATCAAACGATGTACGACCGCCCGCCTACCAATCTCACCTGCCGCGTGCGGTGGACTGCATCGCATGGTGCTGATCGCTACGAGCTGTATTCATGGCCATCAACGCATCTACTGATGTACTCGGGGCCCGAAACCAGTGTGTTCAGCAGGAATACGGGGCAGTACTGCTCGGAGTGGCAAGTGGTAAGGGCTTGCAACGCCGCGGGCTGTTCCCACTTCTCTGAGCCGAGACAGCGATATCTGGAGATCATTCCTGGGGGGATTCAGCCGTGAGCGGAATCCGCACTCTCAGATCTTCGTGGGTCTCCATCACAGCAGTATCGATTCTCCTACACGTAGCGCCGGACGTCGCAGCCGGTCAGCCCGTTCGATCTGTGACCTACTATCATGTCGATGTTTTGGGATCTGTGGTGGCAGAAACTGATGCGGATGCCGTGGTCATCTCGCGCCGCGTCTACGGGCCGTACGGGGCAACTGCGGGCGAAAGTAAGGATGGACCAGGCTTCACGGGGCATATAGACGATGCGCAGACCGCGCTTGTATACATGCAGCAGAGATACTACGACCCGATACTGGGTGTGTTCCTGAGTACGGATCCGGTCCAGGCGCATGAGGAGCCGGTGGTGTACTTCAATCGCTATCGGTACGCGGCGTCGAGCCCTTACCGATTCGTCGATCCAGATGGCAGGGCAATTCAAGCTTTGTGGGGAGCACCCGCAGGTGCGGTTGTGGAGATAGCTGCTCAGAAGGCGACGAACCCGAACAAGCCCATCAACTGGACCTCCGTTGTGATATCGACCGCAGTTGGTGCCGTGACGGGCGGAGTTGGGTCCGTCGCCCGCGTGGCGGCAGTCAAAGGAACGGTCTCGGTTGGGCAGTCGGTTGCGGTTACAGCTGGAGCCAACGCGGCAGTCGGAGCTGCCGGGTCTGCGGCGAACAGCGTGGCCAATGGCGAGGCGCCGAGTGCAGCAGGTATGGCCATGGCTGCAGTGGCAAACGGAAGCCTTAGCGCCGCTGCAGCCAGCAGCGGCGCAAAGGGAGTGATGATGCAGAAAATGGCGAACGCAAATCCATCGAGTCCTCAGGGCATAGGGAACCACATCGCCAGTTCTACCCAATCCGTTTCTGGTAGTGGCGGCGCCGCAGCTCTGCATGGTGGCATTTCTGGTGGTGGACTGGCGGCAGAGGCGGCAATTTCATCCGCTCAGAAAACGATTGAAGAGAACTTGAAGTGAGGGCGTGCGCGTGAAAGTCCGCGACTCAATGTGGGGCGTTCAGCGACGCCAAATCACCCTGGCCGTATTGCAAGGCATTGCCGTGGGGGTCTATCACGGATGGATGTCCGGGGCGGCTTGGGCCACGATCCTCTTCTCTATAAAGCAGCCGTTCGTGCTTTGGTCCCACTATCGAGACTATAGAGTCGTAAATAGGAGTAGACGAGCAAAGCGATTGCGTAGCTTGTGGGATGACGAGAGCGCGCCATTCGAAATATCGCTGACGATCGCTGTTCTGTTTGGGCTACAAAGCGGCTGGGTCACAGGCGGGGGCGTTGGATTGGCGTTTTTCCTGGCTGCACAGCCCCCGATTCTCTGGAACTACTTCAGATTTTCCAAGTAGTCCGATTACAGCCATCGTCCACGAGGCCAAGCTGCGGGGGTTAGGCATCGCCAACTAAGGTAGGGTTGCCGGCGATTCTGGAGCAATCAGCTGCGGAGTACTGCGCTATCTGGACGCCAGGCTGCGCCGATTCTAGATCGTCCATTCTCGATCTGTAGTGAACATGATCGTGAGCCAGCGGTCTGTAGACTCCTCTCCCAGAGCCTCACCAATCTCATCGCGAAGCTGGTCCCATTCCACCAGCGGTCGCGGCAGGTCATTCGCCGGCACCACGAAGAACAGCTCTATCTGGTCGCCACGCCCTACCTTGGCCACGTAGCTGCGGTGCTCAATAAATCCGTACTTGGTGACAATCCCCCGAGCGACTTCATCCACATGCGCCTGCAGCTCGACCGGGGTGATCAGCAGGATGTCCGACAGTGCCTGCCGCACGGTGCCGAGTGGCGCGACCACGACGAACAGGCACACCACCAGCAGGATGGCCGGGTCGATGTAGGGCACCAGCCACGCCCACTCCGTGCCGCGCAGCAGCCAGCCGCCGACGAAGGCGACCAGGTAGGCGGCCGACATGCTCGCGGCGACGACCCAGTTCTTCGCGTCGAGCGCAATGAACTCCGAACCGATCGAGCGGTTGGCGCGGCGCACGAACAGCGCCAGCCCGCTTTCGATGATGATTGAAATCACCGCGAACACGATGGCAGGCCCCAGCGCGATCTCGCGGCCACCGGACATCAATGCGTCCACCGCATTGACCGCTGCATACAAGGCAGCGCCAATCATCAGCGTGCCGCTGACACCGAGCACGATGGGTTCCAAGTGCCAGAAGCCCATGGTGAAGCGCTGGTTCAAGCGGGACTGCAACGCATCGACGTTGGTGGACATGCTGATCAACCGGACTACCAACAGCGACAGCCAGGTCATCACCACATCGATCAGGCCATAGATGCCGTCAAAGATGATCAGCGAGGAATTGGCGAACAAGCCGAAGGCGACGGCGATTGCCGCGACACCGAACGAGGCCGCGATGGAAAGACGCAGCACCCCCTGTTCGGTGCTGCTGTCGAAGGTAGAGGTGGGCGGAGCACTCATGGCAATTCGGGAAATTCCTAATTCGATCCGTGACGGCCATCGGAGAGGCGAGGCAGCATTGGGCAGTAGATTGCGCTTCTTCTCCTGCACAATCCAAGGCGAACATCCATGTCTCTCCGTACTGCTGCCGTCGTCCTGTTGGTATCTCTGATGGCCACGTTCGGCAGCAGCGCTTCAACGCGACCCACGCAGGAGGTTGCTTCGGAGTTCCAGGCGTTGTCGTTCAAAGTCTGGGTCGACGGCAAACAAGTCATGGATCCCTCCGTGGGTATGCCGCTCGCGGGTCGCGCGGAAGTATCAGTGGGCGCCAGTGAAAACAGCGGATACACGCTTGGGGTCAGCGTGTTGAGGGCTGCCCAGCCGGCTCCGCAGATGCCGGTCAAGCTTCACCTTGAGCTCTGGCGGGGTTCATCGCGTGACGGCGTCCGGCTGCTCGACGAGGTCATGGAGGTTGGAGTGAACGGTCCCAGTGATGCGCCTCAGAGTGTGGAAGCGATCAGCACCAGGCGGGGGGCGAGGGAGCACGTTCGGGTTGAGCTGGTGTCATTCGAGATGCCTCGCGGTGACGACGAGAAGCGTCTCTGACAGCGAATCAGCGGGTACCGGCATGGGGCTGACACGCTGCTCCCGCGAAGGTGAGCGGGTTCCCTCCAGGATTTCATTGGCCTCGACCACATATGTCATGGAAGCAATCAAGTAGAGGTCCCGGTTCGGTTCAGGGCGGCGGTGTAAACTATTGATCGCGCTGGCAAACCCAGCGATCCCCGCCTGCCTAGATCCCCTCATGACCCAGCCTGCCGCCCCCGCAGACCGCTACGCCGCTTCCCTGCGCCTTTCCGTCGCCCCCATGATGGATTGGACGGACCGCCATTGCCGCGTGTTCCACCGGCTGCTGGCCCCGGGTGCGCGCCTGTACACGGAAATGGTGCACGCCAACGCCGTGATCCACGGCGACCGCGAGCGCCTGCTGGGCTTCGATGGCAGCGAGCAGCCGCTGGCCCTGCAGCTGGGCGGCAGCGATCCGGCCCTGCTCGCGCAGGCCGCGCAGATCGCCCAGGACTGGGGCTACGACGAGGTCAACCTCAACTGCGGCTGCCCTTCCGATCGGGTCCAGGCCGGCCGCTTCGGCGCCTGCCTGATGCGCGAACCCACCCTGGTGGCCGAGTGCGTGGCGGCCATGGTCGGCGCGGTGAACATCCCGGTCACGGTGAAGTGCCGGTTGGGCGTGGATGAAGATAACGACTACGAAAGCTTCGTGAACTTCGTCGATCAATCGGCCAACGCCGGCAGCGCGATGTTCATCGTGCACGCCCGCAATGCGTGGCTGAAGGGCCTGTCGCCGAAGGAAAACCGCGAAGTGCCGCCGCTGCGCTACGACTGGGCACACCGGCTCAAGGCCGACCGCCCGCAGCTGCAGATCGTGCTCAACGGCGGCCTGGCCACGGTGGAGGCTGCCCAGGCCCAGCTGCCCGCGCTGGACGGGGTGATGCTGGGCCGCGCGGCCTACCACGACCCCTACGTGCTGCATCAGCTGGAGGCTGCGCAGACCGGTGCTGCACTGCAGCCGCGCGAGGCGCTGCTGCGCGCCATGCGCCCCTATATCGAGGCCCAGTTGGCTGGTGGGCTGGCGCTGAAGCACATCACCCGCCACTTGCTGGGCCTGTTCCACGGGCAGCCCGGTGGCCGCGCCTTCCGGCAGGTGCTGAGCGAGGGCGCGCACCGCCCCGGCGCCGATTGGAGCCTGATCGAGCAGGCCCTGACCATCACCCGCGACCAGGCAGAACGCGTCGCAGCGTGAACCGCGTCTCAGACCGCGCTTGACATCGGGCGACAAGTAGCCGTCAATGTTCACCTAGATGAACAAAGCGATGCGGCGGTCAGAAAAGTTCAGACCGGATTCACTGCGTAAAACCAAGAATTTGCAAAAGATTCGTAAAGTGCCGGCCCAGGCTGGCGGCTGCCGATTCACAACTTTTGAACGTTTTGACGCGCTCCGCTAGGATCAGACCTGATGTCATCCGTAACCCGCCACCGCCGTCTTGCCGTTGCCGCCCTGCTGGCGAGCGGTGCCGTTGCTGCCATTGGCAGTGCCGGCGCCCAGGCCCCCCAGCCGGATCCGGCCCGGGCCGAGATGGTGCGGGCCTCGCGTGGTGCCCCGCCGGAACGCTCCCTGTCCGACGCCGTGCGTCGGGTCCAGCGGACCACCGGTGGACACATCCTCGGCGCCGAACGGGTGCCCTTCGATGGCCGGGACATCAACCGGGTGAAATACATGGATGACAGGGGGCGCGTCCGCTACATGGACGATCCGGCCCAGCCGCGTTCACAGCCCCGCACGCCGCGTTCGGATATGTCATCACTACGCGGCGATAACCCCTGAACGGGGATAGTTGTCCGCAGTCATCTGTTAGCCACTGGCCCCAGGCCACACCCAGGA
>Ga0209257_1004180_pt1 | contig 11455 bp, 6 predicted proteins | sample AraplaCvi_mCL_r2_FD_184277 | JGI IMG/M metagenome (GOLD analysis project Ga0209257, IMG submission 184277) | Arabidopsis root microbial communities from North Carolina, USA - plate scrape MF_Cvi_mCL_r2 (SPAdes) (version 2) | ecosystem: Host-associated > Plants > Roots > Endosphere | place: USA...
CCCGGATGAGCTCTCGCCACACCCTTTCCGTCGCCCTGATCCAGGAGCGCAACCACGGTGACGCGGCCGCCAACCTGGCCGTGATCGAAACGCGCGTGGCTGAAGCGGCTGCCCAGGGTGCCAAGCTCATCCTGCTGCAGGAACTGCACAACGGCGCGTACTTCTGCCAGCACGAGTCGGTGGATGAGTTCGACCTGGCCGAACCGATTCCCGGCCCGAGCACCGAACGCCTCGGCGCGCTCGCCAAAAAGCACGGCGTGGTCATCGTCGGCTCGCTGTTCGAGCGCCGCGCCGCCGGCCTGTACCACAACACCGCCGTGGTCTTCGAAAAGGACGGCACCCTGCTGGGCAAGTACCGCAAGATGCACATCCCGGACGACCCCGGCTTCTACGAGAAGTTCTACTTCACCCCCGGCGACATCGGCTTCAAGCCGATCGATACCTCGGTGGGTCGCCTTGGCGTGCTCGTCTGCTGGGACCAGTGGTATCCGGAAGCCGCGCGCCTGATGGCGCTGGCCGGTGCCGAACTGCTGCTCTACCCCACCGCCATCGGCTGGGACCCGGACGACCAGAAGGACGAACAGGGCCGCCAGCGCGATGCTTGGGTGCTCAGCCACCGCGGCCATGCCGTGGCCAACGGCGTGCCCGTGCTGAGCTGCAACCGCGTCGGCCATGAGCCGTCGCCGCTGGGCGCCTCCGGCATCCAGTTCTGGGGCAACAGCCACGTGCTGGGCCCGCAGGGCGAATTCATTGCCGAAGCCGGTGGCGAGCCGACCGTGCTGGTCTGCGACGTCGACCTGCAGCGCAGCGAACACGTCCGCCGGATCTGGCCGTTCCTGCGCGACCGCCGCATCGACGCCTACGGCGACCTGCTCAAGCGCTACATCGACTGATCACACACAGGAACCCCGCCCCGTGACCGTGCTGCTGCGCGACGCCACCGATGCCGATATTCCGGCCATCACCGCCATCTATGCCGTGGAAGTAACCGACTTCGTCAACACCTACGAGTACGACGTTCCGGATGCGGCCGAGATGCAGCGGCGCATGCACGACATCGTCGCGCGCGGGTTCCCCTACCTCGTGGCCGAGGTCGATGGCCAGGTCGCCGGCTACGCCTATGCCAACACCTACCGTGGCCGCATCGCCTACCAGTGGACGGTGGAAAACTCCGTCTATGTCGACGCCGCCTTCCAGGGCAAGGGCGTCGGCACCGCGCTGATGCAGGGCCTGATCGATGCCTGCGTCGCGCGCGGCTACCGCCAGATGGTGGCGGTGATCGGCGAGCCGTCCAACACCGCCTCGATCAAGCTGCACGAACGCTTCGGCTTCCACCTGGTCGGCATCTTCCGTGGCCTGGGCCGCAAGCATGGGCGCTGGCTGGACACGGTGCAGATGCAGCGCGCGCTCGGCGATGGTGTCGACAGCGCCCCTTCGAATGAATGATGAAATGACCGACAACCTGATGGACGACAACGGCGACACCCTGTTCGCCGGCCAACCCGTGCGCGTGGTCGAGCGCGATGGCGTGCGCTATACCCTGCTGGGCACCGCACACGTTTCGCAGGCCAGCGTGGAGGTGGTGGAACGCGCCATCAACAGCGGCCGCTTCGATGCCGTCGCGGTGGAGCTGGATCCGCAGCGCCTGCAGGCACTGACCAATCCCGATGCACTGGCCAAGCTCGACCTGGTCGAGGTGATCCGCAAGGGCCGCGTGGCACTGTTCGCCGCCAACCTCGCCCTGGCCGCCTACCAGCGCCGCCTGGCAGAACAACTGGGCATCGAGCCCGGTGCCGAGCTCAAGCGCGCCGTCGGCCTGGCCAACGAACGCAACCTTCCCGTGCACCTGATCGACCGCGAAGTGGGGCTGACCTTCAAGCGCGCCTCGCAGCGGCTGGGCTTCTTCGGCAAGATCAAGCTGGTCATGGGCCTGGGCACCGGCCTGTTCGCCTCCGAAGAGGTCGGCGAAGACGAGATCGAGAAGCTCAAGCAGGGCGACATGCTGGAAGCGAGCTTCGGCGAGTTCGCCAGCGAGAGCCCGGCGCTGTATGAAACCATCATCGGCGAGCGCGACCGCTACATGGCCACCCGCCTGCGCGAAGTGCACGACCCGGCCCAGCGCGAGGTCCTCGCCGTGGTCGGCGCCGGCCACCTCGCCGGGCTGGCCCGGTACCTGGAAACCGATACCGAGGCACCGGGCCCGCTGCGCGAATCGCTTGAAGCGGTGCCGAAGAAGCGCAACATCCCCTGGATCACCCTGGCCATCCTGGCGATCGTGCTGGCCGGGATCGCGGTGGGCTTCTACCGCGGTGGACTGGGCGTGGGCACCGAACTGCTGGCGGTATGGGCGATGTACACCGGCGGCCTGGCCGGCCTGGGTTGCCTGCTCGCCGGCAGCCATCCCCTCAGCATCCTCACCGCCATCGTAGTCGCCCCGTTCAAGCCGTTCCGGCTGAGCATCCCTACCGGCGCGTTCGCCGCCCTGGTGGAGGCGCGCCTGCGCAAACCGGCCTACGAGGACTTCCTCAAACTGCGCGACGACGCGCAGAGCGTGCGCGGCTGGTACCGCAACCGGGTCACCCGCGTGGTCCTGACCTTCATGCTGACCAACCTCGGCAGCATGCTCGGCCTGTGGCTGACCGGGTTCCAGGTGTGGGGAAAAGTGGCGGCATAACACGGCACCCCCACCTGGATCGGCAGTACACCGCGAATGCAAGGAGCAGCAATGGAATACCTGGACACTCTGGAACGCGATGGCTTCGTCGTGGTGCGCGGGGCCGTCGATGCCGCGCTGGTGGAGGAACTCAACGGGCGCATCGCGCGATTCAAGCAGCGCAATGCCAAGGCGGCGTCGCGCAACCTGGATGAGCACGGCCGCCTGTCGCGCGTGGTCAACCTGCACCTGGTCGTGGACGCGTTGACCCGACTGCTCACCGACAACGCCGCGATCGCCGTGTGCGACCGGTTCTTCGGCGAACCGACGTCGCTCTACACCACGCTGTATTACGAACGTGGCTCCGAGCAGGCGTTGCACCGCGACACACCCGTGTTCGCCACCACCCCAGCTGAGCGCTACATGGGCGTCTGGGTTGCCCTGGATGAGGTCGGCGACGACAACGGGCCACTGATGGTGGTGCCGGGCAGCCACAAACTACCGCCGGTGGATGTGCAGGCCATTCGCCGCGAGGTGTTCGGGGACGGACCGATCGATCCCCTGGCGCCTGCCGGCTGGTCTGCTTACCAGGCCGTGGTCGCGGCCCAGTGCGACGCGGCGGGACTGTCGCCCCGACCCGTGCACGTCGGCCCGGGTGACGTGATCATCTGGCACCCGCAACTGTTCCATGGCGGTGCACCGCACGCGGCCGCACGCATGCGGCGCAGCGTGGTCATGCACGTTACCCCCAAGGGCGTGCCCGTGGGACACCTGGATGCCTTCTACGATCCGTCGACCGCGCGCCAATCCGCCTCGTGGCGCTACTACCGGCGCGGCAACCGCGACATCGCACGGTTCGGCCATGTCGACTTCGGCCACGCGTACAAGGTGCGTACCTGGTTCCTGCGCAAGGCCTGAGGTCCGCCGGACCCTCCACGACAGGCGCCGGCCAGGGGCCGGCGCCGTGCCGGATCAGGCCGGCTCGATCACCGCGTCGCTGCCCTTTGGCGGCAGGCCCCTCGCCCGACGCACGATGCGGCCGGTGGCGATCGCCATGTCGTCCAGCATGGCGTAGATGGTCGGCAGGAACAGCAGGCTGACCACGGTCGAGAACGCCAGGCCGCCGGCGATGGCGCGCGCCATCGGGTAGTACGGCGGGCCGTCGCCCAGCAGCTGGGTGTCGGTCAACGAAATCGGGATCATCGCCAGGATCGCCGTGCCCATGGTCATCATGATCGGGCGCAGACGCTCGCGCGAGCCTTCCACCAGCGCCTGGGTGCGGGCCATGCCGCGCCGGCGCAGGTTGTTGATGTGCTCGATCATCACGATGCCGTTGTTCACCACTACGCCCATCAATACCAGGATGCCGATGAAGGACATGATCCCGAACGACGTCCCGGTCAACCAGAACAGCCAGAACACGCCGAAGATGGAGAACAGCACCCCGCTCATGATGGCGGCCGGGAACAGCAGCGATTCGAACACCGCCGCCATCACCACGTAGATCATCACCAGCGCGATCACCAGGTTGAACATCATCTGCTGCATCGCTTCGTTGTCGTCACCGAAGTCGCCGCCGTCGAAGGTGAAGGTGTAGCCGGCCGGGAAGCTCATCGGCTTGAGCGTGTCCTCCATCGCCTTGCGGCCCTCCGGCGCGGTCACCTTCTCGGCCAGGTTGGCCTTGATGGTCAGCGTGGTCTGGCGATTGGTACGCCCCACCCGCGTCGCCGACGGCTTGATGCTGACGTCGACCAGGCTCAGCAGCGGCACCGAACGCCCGTCGCCGGTGCGTACGGTGAAACTGGCCAGGTCTTCAGGGCTGCTCTGTTCGGCCCCGGCGAAACGCACCCACACCGGCACCTCGCTGTCGCCACGGCGGAACTCGCGCATCGGCGCACCGCGCAGGGCCAGCCCGACGAAACTGGCGACCTGTTCGGCATTGAACCCGAACGCGGCGGCGCGTTCGCGGTCGACATGGATCGATAGCTCGCTGCCCTTCTCGCCATTGTCGATGCGCACGTCGCGCAGCTCCTTGCGCTGGGCCAGCAGCGGCACCACGTCTTCGCCGATCTGCTGCAGCATCTGGGTCGAGTCGCCGATCAGCTGTACCTCCACGCCCTTGCTGCCACCGCCGCCACCGTCGCCGCCCTGGTTGCCGACGATGTAGTCGGCACGCGCCGAACGCGGCAGTCCCTTGCGCAGCGATTCCTGCACCGCCGCCAGGTTGTCGGCGTGCTTCTGGTCCAGGGTGACGATGGTGCTGCTGCCTTCCTGCTCGCTGTACCAGGAATAGACCTGGGTGATGTGCAGCTTCTCGCGGTTCTGGTCCAGGTACTTCTCCACCCGCGCGATTTCGTCGGACATCTGCTCGCGGGTGAACGCGCCCTTCCAGTTGTAGCCGATGAACACATCGGTGCCGCCTTCACCGCCGAACATGTCGACCTTGGTCAGCTTCATCGGCACCAGACTGACCAGCACGACCAGCAGGATGCCGAGCACGCTCCAGCCGCGGTGTTCCAGCGTCCACTGCAGCATCGTCGCGTAGCGGCGCTGCAGCCTGGCGATCACGCCGCGCTGCGAATGCACCAGCTTGGGCGTCTGCATGCGCGCCGACAGCATGGGGATCAGGCTCACTGCCACCAGCCACGAGGCCATCAGCGAGACCGAGATGGTGATCGCGATCTGCGCCATGAAGATGCTGATGTTGTTGGTCTCGCCGAACAGGTTCGGCACGAACACGATGCAGTGGCACAGGGTGCCGGCGCTCAGCGCGATGGCCACGTTGCGGGTGCCGATGATCGAGGCCTGCACCGGCTGGTCGGGCATGCGCTCGCGTTCCTGGTAGATGCTCTCGACCACCACCACCGCGTTGTCGACCAGCATGCCCACCGCCAGCAGCAGGCCCATCATGGTCAGGATGTTGAGCGTGACCCCGACGAAGTACATGAAGCCGAGGGTGATCACGAAACAGATCGGGATCGCCAGCGTCACCATCAGCGTGGACGGCCAGTGGCGCAGGAAGAAGAACAGGACCGTCACCGACAGCAGCAGGCCGACCGCACCGGCCTCGGCCAGTTCCAGCAGCGACGAGGTCACCGTCTTTCCCTGGTTGTCGATCACCCGGATGTTGACGTCGCGCATCGACGGCTGCTTGCGGATCGATTCGACTTCGGCCAGCGCCGCGCGCGACACCTCCACCAGGTTGGCGCTGCGCTCCTTGTAGATGTCCAGGCCCACCGCTGGATTGCCGTCCAGGCGACGGCCGTACGCCATGCGCGTGGGCTTGAGCCGGATCTCGGCGATGTCGCCAAGGCGCAGGCCCTTGGTGTCGATCACCAGCTCACGCAGCTCCTGCAGGTCGGTGATTTCGCCGACCGGCTGGATCCGCACGCGCTGGCCGTTGTCGTCGATCTGCCCGGCCGAGATCGAGAAGTTCAGCGTGCGCAGGCGCTCGCTCAGTTCGTTGATGCTCAGGTTGTGCGCGGTCAGCCGGTCGGGACTGATCGCGATTTCAACCTCGTTCGGTGGCGCGCCCGAGATCTCCACCCGCGCCACCCCGGGAATGCGTTCGATGCGCCGCTTGAACTCGCGGTCCAGCATGTCGTACGCGCCAGTGAGATCGGTGGCACTGGCCAGGCGCACCTTCAGCACCGGCTCGTCGCTGCTGGACCACTTGAACACGTTGTAGCGCTGCAGGTCGTCGGGCAGGTCGGAGCGGATCGCATCGATGCGCTCACGCGCGTCGGAGGCGGCGATGGCGATGTCGCGATCCCAGTCGCTGAATTCGATGAAGATGCTGGCACCTTCGGAGGTGGCCTGGGAGCGCATGCGCTTGATCCCGGTCATCGTCGCCAGCGCTTCTTCGGTCGGGCGGATGATGGTGCGTTCCACCTCTTCCGGGGTCGAACCGGTGTAGGGCACCTGTACGAACAGGAACGGCGCCGAGATGTCCGGCAGCGCCTCCAGTGGCAGCCGGAACGCGGCGATCAGCCCCACCACCACCAGCGAGACGAAGCACATGATGGTGGTGATGGGACGGCGGATGGAAAACTCGGCGATGCTCATGCCGGCTCCTGTGCCGCGTCGCCGGCCGGTCCGACCGCCGCGCCCCGGTGCGCATGCTGGCGGCCCCGCTCGCGATAGTAGGCATCGCCGCGGCGATCCAGCAGGTCGTACACCACCGGGATCACCAGCAGGGTGAGCAGGGTGGACACCAGCAGGCCACCGATGACGGTGATCGCCATCGGCGCGCGCACTTCCGCGCCCTCGCCCATTGCAACCGCCAGCGGCAGGAACCCGAACAGCGTGCACAGCGTGGTCATGATGATCGGCCGCAGGCGCGAGCGCGCGCCTTCCACCAGCGCTTCGTGCTTGGCCACCCCGGCCTCGCGCAGCTGGTTGACCTTGTCGATCAGGATGATCGCGTTCTTGGTCACCAGGCCGACCAGCAGGATCAGGCCGATGAACACCACCACCGAGATCGGCTTGCCGGTGAGCATCAGCGCCAGGATCGCGCCGACCAGCGCCAGCGGGATGGTGAACAGGATCACGAACGGATGCAGCAGCGATTCGAACTGCGAGGCCATCACCAGGTACACCAGGAAGATCGCCAGGCCGAAGGCGAAGATCAGCGAGCGCGCCGATTCGGCCAGCTCCTCGCCCTGCCCGCCGATATGCATGCCAACGCCGGCACCCAGCGGATCCTTGGCCACCATGTCCTGCACTTCGCGCACGGCGCCGCCCAGGTCGATGTCGCGCAGGTTGGCCGAGACCACCGCGACGCGGGTCTGGTCGGCGCGATGGATCTCGCTGGGACCGTTGGTGGCGACCACTTCGGCCACCGCGTCCAGCGTCACCGGGCGCGTGCTGCCCGGGTTGACGATCAGGCGGCGGATGCTTTCCACGCTGGCACGGTCGCCTTCCTGCGCACGGACCAGGACGTCGATCTTGCGGTCGCGGAAGCTGTAACGGGTGGCCACGTCACCGCGCACCTTCTTGACCACCACATCGGCGATCTGCCGCGTGGTCAGGCCGAGTGCGCCGGCACGTTCCTGGTCGAAGCGGATCTGGATTTCGGGGAAGCCCTCTTCCACGGTCGACTTCACGTCGGCGTAGTGCGGATTGCTGCGCAGGCGCGCAGCCAAGGCCTGACCGGCGCGTTCCAGCGTGGCCATGTCCTGGCCGCGCAGTTCCACTTCCAGCGGCGTGGAGAAGCTGAACAACGCCGGCCGCGCGAAGTCGACCTGCACGCCCGGGTGGCCGCGCATCGAGTCGCGAAGGCGCTCGGTGATCGCCGCCTCGGTGCGCGCACTGCCGCCGTCGGCCATGACCACGGTGAGCTTGCCGATGTTTTCGCCGCTCTCGGTCGGGCTGGCATCCAGCCGCGTGCCGCTGCCGCTCACGCCATACAACGAGGTGATGCTGTCGTCCTTGGCATGCGCCAGCTGCAGCTCGCGCACCAGCGCATCGGTCTGCTTCAGCGGCGTGCCGGCCGGCAGCTTGGCGGTCATCTCGAACCGATCCTGGGCCAGCTGCGGGATCAGGTCCGCGCCCAGCATCGGCACCACGGCCAGGGTGGCGACGAAGGCCAGCCCGGCCAGACCCAGCACCTTGCCCGGATGGGCCAGCGCGCTCGGCAGCAAACGCAGGTAGCCACGTTCGGCGCCCGAGTACGGCTTCATCGCCAGGTCGCTGGCCTTGCGCATAACCGGACCGATCACCGCGGTGAGTCCGCGCCACAGCTTCACCACCATCCAGGCGATGCCGAACACGGTCCAGCGCATCAGTGCGCCCAGCCCGCGGCGGCTTCCGGCCACCGGCTTCAGCCAGCGCTGTTGCGGCTGCCAGGCGGCCTGCGCCTGCTCTTCCGGGAACGCCAGCGGCGGCCGACCCTTCAGCGAGCTCAGCATCGGGATCAGGGTCATCGCCACCAGCAGCGAGATCGCGATGGCGATGGCCACGGTCAAGGCCTGGTCGCGGAACAGCTGCCCGGCGATGCCATCGACGAACACCAGCGGCAGGAACACCGCAATGGTGGTCAGGGTCGAGGCGACCACGGCCATGCTGACCTCGCGGGTGCCGACGATGGCGGCCTGCAGCACCCCGAGGCCACGCTCGCGCGCCTTGGCGATGCTTTCCAGCACCACGATCGAATCGTCCACCACCAGGCCGGTGGCCAGTGCCAGCCCGCCCAGCGACATCACGTTCAAGCTCAGCCCCAGCTGGCCCATGAAGAAGAACGTGGTGATGATCGAGACCGGCAGCGACAGGCTGATCACGAAGGTGCTCCAGCCATCGCGCAGGAACAGGAAGATGATCAGGATCGCCAGCAGGCCGCCGATCACCGCATCCTTCTTGACGTCGCTGATCGCGTGTTCGATGAAGCGCGACTGGTCTTCGATGGTGGTCAGCTCGGCGTCGCCGGGGATCTGCGCCTTGATCTGCTCGAGTTTCGCGCGCAGCGCTTCGGCGGTGGCGACGGTGTTGGCATCGCCTTCCTTGTAGATCGCCAGCTCCACCGCTTCGCGGCCGCCCAGGCGGATGATCGCTTCGCGTTCCTTGTAGCCCTGGCGCACCGTGGCCACGTCCTTCAGGCGCACCGGCACGCCGTTGGCGATGTTGGTCGAGCTGCTGCTGGATGCACTCTGCGCTGCCGAGGCGGCAGCGACGGCGGCATCCGAACCGGTCGACGCGGCAATGGCGAACATCTGCTGCATGGCCGCGTCCGCAGCGCTGCCGGTGCTGCTCTGGGTGGTCACCAGCAGGTTGCGGATGTCTTCCAGGTCGGCGAACTGGTTGACGGTGCGCACCAGGAAGCGCTGCGAGCCTTCCTCCAGACGCCCGCCGGAAATGTTGATGTTCTCTTCCTTGAGCCGCTTGATGACGTTGTCGATCGGCAGGTTGAGCTGGGCCAGTTTCTGCTGGTCGATGTCGACCTGGATCTCGTCTTCAAGGCCGCCGCCCACCTTCACCGCGGCCACGCCGGCCACCGGTTCGAGTTTCTTCTTCAGGTCCTCGTCGGCATAGCGGCGGAGCGCGGTGAGCTGGCGCACGGCGTCGGCATCGCTGGCCGGATCGCCCTTGGCCGCGATCACCAGCCGCATGATCGGCGCCGTGGACGGATTGAAGCGCAGCAGCACCGGGGCCTTGGCCTCCAGTGGCAGGTTCAGCGCTTCCATCTTGTCGCGCACCTCCAGGCTGGCCTGGTCCATGTTGGTGCCCCAGGCGAACTCCAGCACCACGTCGCTCTGTCCGGTGCGCGAAATCGACTTGAGCTTGCGCAGGTTCTTGACCACGCCCACCGCTTCCTCGACCGGCTCGGTGATCAGGGTTTCGATTTCGCTGGGCGCCGCACCGGTGTATTCGGTGCGCACGGTCAGGGTCGGATAGCTCAGGTCGGGCAGCAGGTTGACCTTGAGGTTGCCGAGTGCGATCAGCCCGAACAGCACGAGCGTGATCATGAACATGAAAATGGTGACGCGGCGGCGGGTGGCGAACTCCACCAGTCCGCCGCCGGTTGCGCCCGGGTGGTCGCCCGGGTGCGGTTCGCTGCCGTGATCGTGGCCGGCGGAACTCATTGACGGGTCTCCGCCTTGGCCGGTGCGGCCTTGCTGGCCACGGCCGGTGCCGGCTTGTCGCCGATCACCTGCACCGCCGTGCCGTCGCGCAGGGCGACCTTGCCGGCGGTGACCACCCTGTCGCCGACCGCCAGCCCGTCGCGGATTTCCACCCACGGGCCTTCGGCGTAGCCGAGCTTGACCGGCACCCGCGCCACCTTGCCGTCGCGCACGCGGAACACCGCCGGATCGCCATCATCGAGCAGGGCCAGGCGCGGCACCACCAGGGCATCGGCGCGCTGGTCGTAGTCGATGCGGATGCGCCCGAACATGCCCGGCTGCAGGCCGGCGGCGTCTTCGCCGAAGCCGCTGACCACGCGGAAGGTGCCGCTGCCGGCGTCGACCACGGGGGAAATGCGGTCGACCGTGCCCGGGAAGGACTTGCCCGGCAGCGCATCGGCCACCAGCGTCACCGGCTGGCCGGGCCGCAGCGTGGCCAGCTCGCGCTCGGGCACGTTGAGGGTGGCTTCCAGCCGCGAGTTGTCGACGATGCGGAAGATCGGCGTGTTGATCTGCACGAAGTTGCCGGTCTTGATCGACCGCGAAGCGATCACGCCGGAGATCGGCGCCACCACCGTGGTGTAGGACAGCTCCAGCGTCGCCAGGCGGTACTGCGCGCGCGCATTTTCCAGGTCGTAGCGCAGCTGGTCGACGTCGGCGGCGCTGACCATCTGCTGGTCGACCAGCCGGTTGGCGCGCTGATAGCTGTTTTCCAGCTTGCGCATCTGCGCTTCGCTCTGCGCCACCGCCAGGCGTGCGCGGTCCGGGTCCAGCCGCACCAGCGGCTGCCCGGCTCGGACCTGTTGGCCTTCCTCGACCAGCACCGCGAGCGCCACGCCGGAGGTCTTGGCCACCACCTGCGATTCGGCGCGCGCTTCCAGCGCGGCGGTGCCGGTGTAGCTGGCCGCGACCGCGCGGCGGCTGGCCGCCACCGCTTCGACCGGCACCGCTTCGGGCGCTTTCTCGGCCTTGGCGTCCTTTTCAGCCGCGGACGCCTCCCCGGCCGGGCCGCCGGCCCCGCAGCCGCCAAGCAGCAGCGTCGTGGTGATGAGCAGCGCGGCGGCGCAGGTTCCGGTGCGGCCGGGCAGAAGAGAGATTCGCAACATCGTCGTGTCCCTGAAGGATGCGTGGGCAGGTGTGGTAGCAAAGTAATGCACCACGTCACGACAACACCATATCCCAAAGG
>Ga0209257_1004182_pt1 | contig 11450 bp, 13 predicted proteins | sample AraplaCvi_mCL_r2_FD_184277 | JGI IMG/M metagenome (GOLD analysis project Ga0209257, IMG submission 184277) | Arabidopsis root microbial communities from North Carolina, USA - plate scrape MF_Cvi_mCL_r2 (SPAdes) (version 2) | ecosystem: Host-associated > Plants > Roots > Endosphere | place: USA...
GAAGCCGGGGGTGCCGCGGGCGATGATCTTCACGTCCACGTCGGCGGCCAGGGGCACGTTCTTCATGTGGACGCGCAGGATGCGCTCGCGGCCGTTGATGTCGGGGTTCGGCACCACGACCTGGCGATCGAAGCGGCCGGGACGCAGCAGGGCCGGGTCCAGCACGTCGGGACGGTTGGTGGCGGCGATCAGGATGATGCCTTCGTTCGCCTCGAAGCCGTCCATCTCGACCAGCAGCTGGTTCAGCGTCTGCTCGCGCTCGTCGTTGCCGCCGCCGAGGCCCGCGCCGCGGTGACGACCGACGGCGTCGATTTCGTCGATGAAGATGATGCAGGGGGCGTTCTTCTTCGCCTGTTCGAACATGTCGCGCACGCGGCTGGCGCCGACGCCCACGAACATCTCGACGAAGTCGGAGCCCGAGATGGTGAAGAACGGCACGCCCGCTTCGCCCGCGACCGCACGCGCGATCAGGGTCTTACCGGTGCCGGGGGGGCCGATGAGCAGGGCGCCCTTCGGGATCTTGCCGCCCAGGCGCTGGAACTTCTGCGGGTCCTTCAGGAAGTCGACGATTTCCGTCAGCTCTTCCTTGGCCTCGTCCACGCCGGCCACGTCCTCGAAGGTGACGCGGTTCTTGTTCTCGGTCAGCAGCCGCGCCTTGGACTTGCCGAAGCCCATGGCCCCGCGCGCGCCGCCCTGCATCTGGCGCATGAAGAAGATCCACACGCCGATCAGCAGCAGGATGGGCAGCGAGTTCAGCAGCAGGCCGGCCAGGCTGAACCCGCCGTTCAGCTTCACCGAGATGTCGGCGCCCTGTTGCTCGAGCCGCTTCACGAGGTCGTCCTGGTTGGCGGGCGTCGCCGCCGTGAAGGTGCGGTTCGACTGGTCGGTGACCTCGACGGTTGCGCCGCGGATCGAGGCCTTCTTGACCTCGCCGGCGTTCACCTTGGAGAGCAGCTGCGAGTAGGTGACCTCATGGGTCCCGGCGGCGCCGCGGCCGCCCCCCGTCATCATGCTGTAGAGCCCGATCAGGACGACGACGATGACGCCCCAGATGACGAGATTGCGGAGGTTCATGAGATGACCGTTCCCAGGAAAGCGGCGTGACTTGAGATAACTAGATAGGACGCCGACCGGTGATAGACCATTTAACGCCGCCCCATTGCGACGGAAGACCGCGCCTTCAGCATGACTACGGTCATGCTCAAAACCCAGTCCCGGTCGGGGGCCTTTCGATTGCAGGACAACGCGCCTGCAATCGAAAGGCCCCTGGGAGCATATACGCAAAAAGGGCCGCGCCGGTGGCGCAGCCCTTCAAATAAGCATCATTCGTGCCAGGTTTTAGACCTAGCGGGTCGGCTTCTTCGGCGCGGCGATCAGGCCTTCGCGCTGAGCGCGCTTGCGGGCCAGCTTGCGGGCGCGGCGCACGGCTTCCGCCTTCTGGCGGGCGCGCTTTTCCGACGGCTTTTCATAATGGACGTGCCGCTTCATTTCGCGGAACGAGCCTTCGCGCTGCATCTTTTTCTTCAGCGCCTTAAGGGCCTGATCGACGTTGTTGTCGCGGACGAAAATCTGAACCAGAGGAACCTCTCCTGCGTAACGCTAGCCGCCCGCCTCGACCGGCAAAAGGCGGCGAGCGTGCAAAAAACGGATCGCCCGAAGGTGTGACCCTTCGGGTTTGAGCGCGGGCAATTAGCAGAAGGCGGGTGCGATGTCCACGCGTTCGGCCTAGAAAGCAACCATGACCACGCGCGCGCAAGAATGGGCCGAAAGCACCGAGCAAAGCCTGCTGGATGAGGCGCTGAAGCTGGCCCCGATCCACGGCTGGACGCGGCGCACCGCCATGCTGGCCGGCAGGGCCGTGGGCATGTCCCAGGGCGAGACCGAGCTGCTGATTCCGCACGGGTCGACCGATCTGGCCGCGCTGCTGTCGCGCCGCCATGACGCCCGGGCCCTGGCGATCCTGGCCGAGGTCCACGCCTCGAACCTGAAGATCCGCGAGCGCATCCGCCGCGCAGTAGAGGCGCGCCTGGACGCCGCCGCCCCGGACGAGCCGGCGCTCCGGCGCTGGATGGGCTTCCTGGCCCTGCCGGGCAACCTGGGCCTGGGTTCGCGGCTGGCCTGGGAGAGCGCGGACGTCCTCTGGCGCTGGGCCGGCGACGTCGCCACCGACGAGAACCACTATTCCAAGCGCGCCATCCTGGCCGGGATCCTCACCAGCGCCATGGCGATCCGCATGACCCAGGGCCGCAAGGCCGCCCTCGACTTCGTCGACCGCCGCATCGAGGACGTGATGCGCTTCGAGAAATGGAAGGCCACGACCAAGTTCCGCCCCGGCCAGTGGCTCAACGAGGCGGCGGAACGCCTGGGCCGGGCGCGGTACCGGAGCGATCCGGCGAACTAGCGGAGAGAAGATCAGGCGTGGGGGTTGGTGAAGATCGCCTCCACGGGCTCGCCGAACAGCGCGGCGGCCCGGTAGGCGAGGTCCAGGGAGGGGTCGTGCTTGTCGCTCTCGATGGCGATGATCGCCTGGCGCGACACCCCCAGCCGCTCGCCGAGGTCCGCCTGGGTCCAGCCGCGGGCGGCGCGCAGCTCTTTCAGCCGGTTCCTCACCGCGTGGTCCGCACAAACGGCGAGACGACGCCGTAGCAGGCCCAGAACAGCATGTAGACGACGTAGCCCGGCACGTGCGGGGCGCGGGCGAACTCCTCACAGAAGCCCCACGCCGTGAAGATCGCGATCGCGCTGCCGGCCGCCAGGATGAACCGCTTGGCTGTCAGCGCGCGGACGTACTCGTCGGCGTCGTGCATCAGCGCCAGCGTGGCCCAGATCTGGCCCGCCACCGGCGCGGCGACCGCCAGCCCCAGCGCCCACGACGCCGCCGTCGGCCGAGGATCCAGAGCGCCGGACATCGCGGCGATGTTGATCGCGACGTACGGGACCATGAAGGCGAAGGTCCGGATGACGTAGCGACGGTGGGCGATGTCCATGGCGAAGCTCCGAATGTCAGGTCAACCTGACACGGAGGAAATGTAAGGTCAACTTTACATTTCTTCCTTTCCCACGAAGTGGGAGAGGGGGATCGCCCGCCGAAGAGCGGGGGGTGGAGAGGGCAGGCCCCATCCACTGAGTCATGAGTGGCCGGTCAATCCGCCCGGCCTGAGGCCTGCCCGCTCCACCACGCCCTCTGCGGGGCGCGGTCCCCCTCTCCCGCTGCGCGGGAAAGGAAGGTGGCCTACAGCCCCTTGAGCTTGTTCACGTGGCCCATCTTGCGGCCGGGCTTGGCTTCGCGCTTGCCGTAGAGGTGGACGCGGGTCTCGGGCTCGTGGGCCAGCTTGCTCCAGGCGTGAGCCTCGTCGCCCAGCAGGTTCAGCATCTCGACCCGCGCGTGCGGGGTGGTCGGCCCCAGCGGCCAGCCGGCGACGGCGCGGATGTGCTGCTCGAACTGGTCCACGGCGCAGCCGTCCTGCGTCCAGTGGCCGGTGTTGTGGACGCGGGGCGCGATCTCGTTGACCAGCAGCTGGCCGTCCTTGAGCTCGAACAACTCGATGCCCACCACGCCCACATAGCCCAGGCCCTTCAGCACCCGGGCGGCGATCTTCTCGGCCTGGAACGCCAAGTCCTCGCTCACCTGGGCGGGCGCCACGCTGCGGCGCAGGATGCCGCCCTCATGGTGGTTCTCGGCCAGGGGATAGATGGCCGTCGCGCCGTCGCGGCCGCGGACCGCGATGATCGACAGCTCGCGCACGAAGTCGGCCGGCGCCTCCAGGATCACCGGCACCGAGCCCAGCTCGGCGAAGGCGGCCGCGGCGTCGGCGGCGTGCTCGACCCAGCGCTGGCCCTTGCCGTCGTAGCCCTCGCGGCGGGTCTTCATCAGCACCGGGGCGCCCATCTCGGCGGTGGCGGCGACGGCCTCCTCCGGCGTGTCGGCGGCGGCGAAGGCCACGGTCGGCGCGCCGCTGGCGTTCAGGAACTGCTTCTCGGCGATGCGGTCCTGGGCCACGGCCAGCGCCTTGGGACCGGGCGCCACCTCGACGCCGAGGGCCTGCAGCTTCAGCACCGAGTCCGACGGCACGTTCTCGAACTCGAAGGTGACCACCTTGGCCACCGCCGCCAGGGCCTCCAGCGCCGCCGGGTCGTCATAGGCGCCGACGATGGTGTGGGCGGCCGCGCGGCCGGCGGGGCTGTCGGCGTCGCGCTCCAGCACGGCCACGTCGAAGCCCAGCCGCGCGGCGGCCAGCGCCAGCATGCGGCCCAGTTGCCCGCCCCCCAGGATGCCGAGGGTGGAGCCGGGCGGAAGCGGAAGCGTGGGCATCGGTTCTGGTCTCTACTCGACCGCCTCGGAGACGCTGGCGGTCTGTTTCGCGGCGAAGTCGGCGACGCGCTGGGCCAGCCCGTCGTCGGACAGGGCCAGGATCCGCGCCGCCAGCAGGCCGGCGTTCTTGGCGCCCGCCTCCCCGATGGCCAGCGTGCCCACCGGGATGCCGCCGGGCATCTGGACGATGGAGAGCAGGCTGTCCATGCCCTTGAGCGCCTTGGACTCCACCGGCACGCCCAACACCGGCAGGTCGGTGAGCGACGCGGTCATACCGGGCAGGTGGGCCGCCCCGCCGGCGCCGGCGATGATCACCTTGAAGCCCTCGGCCTTGGCGCCCTTGGCGAAGTCGTACATTCGCTCCGGCGTGCGGTGCGCCGAGACCACGCGCGCCTCATAGGCCACGCCCAGGCCCTCCAGCATCTCGGCCGCATGGCGCAACACGGGCCAGTCGGACCGGCTGCCCATGATGATGGCGACAGGCGCACTCATGATGTCACGGAATTCCCACGGTCCCCGAAAGGCGGCGGAGTATAGGCGCCGGCTTTGCCTGCACAACTCGCGACGGTTAGAATCCCTTAACTGGGGTGGCGTCGAATGGCGTTAACCATTCAGGGATGGCGATGAAAGTCGGCGGCGCACGTAGCGAACCCCTAGCGGCGGACCGCCGTCGCGTCGCTGCGCCCGGCGCGCCGACCGGGGCGGCTGCGCCCCAGCGGGTGGACGCCGCCACCTTCCTGGGCATCACCCGGGCCGAGATGACCCCGGCGGTTCAGGCCGCCATCCAGACCCTGTTGGGCGAGCTGGACGAGCTGAAGGCCGAGGTGAACCGGCTGAAGGCGCGCCTCGACGACGCCGAAGGACTGGCCGACCGCGACACGCTGACGCCGCTGCTCAATCGCCGCGCCTTCGTCCGCGAGCTGGGCCGGGCCCGCGCCTTCGCCGAGCGCCACGGCTTCCCGCTCAGCCTGGTCTATTTCGATCTCGACGGCTTCAAGGGCCTGAACGACCGGCTGGGCCACGCGGCGGGAGATGCGGCGCTCAAGGCGGTGGCCGACCAGCTGATCGCCAATGTGCGCGAGAGCGACGTGGTGGGCCGGATGGGGGGCGACGAGTTCGCCGTGGTCCTGATGCCCGCCGATCAGGCCGCGGCCGAGGGCCGGGCGGCGACGCTCGCCCAGGCCATCGAGCAGGATCTGGGGGTTCCGGGGGACGGCGGCGCGCGGCTGCGCGTCAGCTACGGCGTCCGCGAGATCGGCGGCGACCAGGACCCCGAGGCGGTCATCGCCCAGGCCGACGCCGCCATGTTCGACGCCAAGCGGCGGCGCCAGGCGGGGTAGGGCGGACCGTTTCCTCTCCCACGACGCGGGAAAGGAAGATCATCAGGCGATGATGTCGGGGTTGAGGAAGTCCTCGATCCTGGCCATCTCGTCCTTCAGCGCCAGCTTCTTGCGCTTCAGGCGGCCAATGACGATCAGGTCGGGCACGGTCGTGTTGGACAGGGCCTGGATCGCGGCGTCGAGATCCGCGTGGTCCTGGCGCACCTCTGCCAGCCGGGCCTCGAGGGCCTCGTCGGTGAAGTTGGAATAGTCGATCATCGGCCCCGACACTCTACCCCAGGGCGACGGCGAGTTCAGCCAGCGCCCCTGCAGGCGCGGGCTTGTCCCACGCCTTCGACGCCGCTTCCAGGGCCTCCAGCGCATGCGCCCCGCCGCGGCCCTGCGACATCCCGTCCAGGGTTTCCAGCAACAGGCGCTCGGCGGCCAGCTCCAGCGCCTTCACCTCCTCGCGCAGGGCCAGGCGCGCAGGGTCGGCCACGGGCGGCTGCGGCGGCTTCAGCGCCCGGCGCACCTCGCGCAGCGGGACCAGGGCCGTGCGGTCCCAGGCCCGGGTCGCCGCGGCGGCGCGGGCCAGCAGCTCGGCGTCCTTCACCTCGGCATGGACGGCCCACAGCAGGAACGAGGTGTTCTGGCCGTGCTCGTCCTGCAGCCTGAGACAGGCCTCGGGCACGCCCGGCCGCGCATAGGCCTCCAGCGCCCATTCCCAGATCGCCACGCTCAGCCCTCGTCCCTGCCGCGGATCGGAGCGATGTCCTCGCCCCAGCGCTTCACCGAGGCCCAGTCCAGGCCGAACAGGTCCAGCGCGCGACCCACCGACTGGTCGACCATCTCCTCCAGGCTCGCGGGTTTGGCGTAGAACGCCGGCAGGGGCGGGGCGATCACGGCGCCCATCTCCGCCAGGCGCACCATGGTGCGCAGGTGGCCCAGGTGCAGGGGCGTCTCGCGCACCATCAGCACCAGCGGCCGCCGCTCCTTCAAGGTCACGTCGGCGGCCCGCGTCAGCAGCGACGAGGTCACGCCGGTGGCGACTTCGCTCATGGTCCGCACGGAGCACGGGGCGACGATCATGCCGAGCGTCTGGAACGAGCCCGAGGCGATGGCGGCGCCCACGTCGCCCACCTTGTGGACCACGTCGGCGCGGGCCTGGGCGTCCGCCGGCGACAGGTCGGTCTCCTGCGCCAGGGTGAGGGCCGAGGATCGGCTCATGACCAGGTGCGTTTCGACGCCCAGCTCGCGGCAGGCGTCCAGGGCGCGCAGGCCGTAGGCGATGCCGGACGCGCCCGAGATCCCCACGATGAGCCGCGGCCTGTCGCCTGTCATTTGAGAGATCCTCAACAACCGCCGGGTGTTCGCGGTTCGTCCGCGCATTGCAAACATATGTGATCTGACAGCCACGGGAAGCGGGTGTTCACTCCGGTGCCGTCGAACTGAAGGAGGCTCTTCGCCATGGCGCTAGATGCCCGGATCCGTGAACTCGGATCCCGCCACCAGTCCCTGGAACAAGCGATCCAGGACGAGATGCGCAGGCCCTACGCCGACGACCTCAAGCTCAAGGAACTCAAGCGACAGAAGCTAAGGCTGAAGGAAGAGATCGAAACCCTTCGCGGCCAGCTGCACTGATCCTCACGCTCATCCCTCCTCTTTAGGGGAGGGACGCCGAAGGCGAGCTGGGTGGGGTTCAAACGTCCAGGCTCAGAGCCTGAACCCGACTCCCCACCCGTCTCGGGCTTCGCCCGATCCACCCTCCCCCGAAGGGGAGGGATGGGTCCGCATACTCAATCCTCGTCGTCTTCGTCGTGGTCGTGACCCGTGTCCGGCCCGTTGGCGAACACGGCGTCGAGATCCGTCTCGCGCTCGTGCTCGGGCTCGTCCTCGACGACGCCGGCTTCCGACGCCGGGCGCAGCGTGGCGCCTTCCGGCTCGACGATGCCGCGGCGGGCGTCGTCCTTGGCCTTCTTGTCGGCCGCCTTGCGCACGACCGAGTCCAGTTCGAGCTGGCTGGCGAGGCCCAGGGTCACCGGGTCGACCGGCTTGATGTTGGCCGAGTTCCAGTGCTGGCGGTTGCGCACCTGGTCGATGGTGGCCTTGGTGGTGCCCAGCAGGCGCGCGACCTGGCTGTCGGGCACTTCCGGGTGGTTGCGGATGAACCAGGCGATGGCGTCCGGGCGGTCCTGGCGGCGCGACACCGGCGTGTAGCGCGGCGCCTTCTTCACCGGCTTCAGCAGCTCGGCGTGCCGGCTCTTCTGGGCCTTCATCCGGTACTTTTCGTTCTTCTCGGCCGCGTCGAGCTCGTCGCGGCTGAGCTGGCCGTTGGCGATCGGGTCGGCGCCGCGGATGTCGCGCGCCACTTCGCCGTCGGCGATGCCCTTCACCTCCAGCGGATGCAGTTCGCAGAAGTCGGCGATCTGGTCGAAGGTCAGCGAGGTGTTGTCGACGAGCCAGACGGCGGTCGCCTTGGGCATCAAAATCTGGGTCATTTGCCGAGTCCCGGAAACGAAGGCGCCCGGCCTTTCGGCCGGGCGGTGAGGGTGTTCATATAGGCCGGTTACGCCGGTCTGAAAACGGGATTCTGGATCAGGCGCCGAAGATCCAGCCCGGCGTCAGCGAACTCATCTGCACACCGACCAGGATCATCTGGTCGCTGGACGAGGCCAGGGTGATCACGGTGTCGCTGCCGACCTGGGCCACGCTGAAGGTCGCGCCGGGGTCCAGGTGGACCCGGTCGCCCTCGGCCAGGCTGAAGTCCAGCACCCGGTCGCTGCCCGCGTCGGACGAGATGTGGAAGATGTCGGCGCCCGCGCCGCCCGCGACCGTGTCGGAGCCCTTGTCGCCCGACATGAAGTCGTCGCCGGCGCCGCCGGTGATGGAGTCGTTGTCCTGGCCGCCGCGCACGATGTCATTGCCCGCGCCGCCGTCGGCCGTGTCGGAGCCGATGTTGCCATAGACCAGGTCCGCGCCGTCGTCGCCGAACAGGCTGTCGCTGTCCTTGCCGCCCACGACATAGTCGTCGCCCGCGCCGCCGCGTTCGGTGTCGTTGCCGGTGTTGCCCTGGATGTCGTCGAAGACCGTTCCGCCGGTGATGGAGTCGTTGCCCTCCTCGCCGCGCAGGTAGCTGGTTCCTGCACCGCCATCGATGGTGTCGGCGCCCGCGCCGGCGAAGATGCTGTCGAAGCCCGCCCCGCCGTCCAGGTCGTTGTCCAGGGCGTTGCCGTTGATGGTGTCGTTCCCGAAGCCGCCGACCGCGTTCTCGATCTTGGCGCCCTGGGCCACGGCCACGTTGCCGGTCAGGCCGCCGACGTTGGAGAAGAAGCCCTCGCGCAGCTCGATGGTCTGGTTTTGCGAATAGCCGGAGAAGTCGAAGGTGTCGCGGCCGCCCGCGTCCCACACCGCGAAGATCACCCGGCTGGAGCTGTTCGTGGCCACGAACCAGTCGCGCCCGGCGTTGGAATTGAAGCCGTAGACCGTGTCGCCGGTCCGCGTGCTCATGTTGGCGCCGTACTCGATCTGGGCGGCGCGGATGTCGTCGAGCTGCGGCGCGGCGGCGTAACGGCCGCCGTAGCTGGCGCCCGTGTTGCTCTCCGAGAAGTAGCTCATCACCGTGTACTGACGGCTGTCCTCGTAATACTCGGCGTTGGCCGAGTAGCTGATCGGCCCGTCCGTATCCCCGGCGTTGTAGTCGCCCGGGTGGGCCAGGCCGATGGCGTGGCCGATCTCGTGCACCAGCACCTGGCCGCCGTAGTTGCCCATGGAAGGCAGGCTGTTGGTCCCGGCGTTGATATTGACCCAGACGTCGCCGGCTGAGCTGGTCGAGCTGGTGCTGCCAGGGAAGTTGGCGAACGCCGCCGAGCCGCTCTCGCCCGAGCTGTAGTTGCCGAACAGGATCGAGGCGTCGTTGGAATAGGCGCCCTCGCCCTCGCTGCCGATGCCCACGCGCAGGAACCGGATGTTGGCCACGTCGGCCCAGGCCTGCATGGCCTGCTCGGCCTGGTAGATCTGCTGGGCGTTGAAGCGCTGGAAGCCCACGGTGTCGCTGGGCATGTCAAACGGCTCGGAGGCGCGGAAGGCGTAGGTCACCGTGAACGCGCGGCCCGCGATGCCACCCCAGCCGGGGGCCGGAGCCATGGTCACGGGGTCGAAACCGGTGAGCTGCAGGCCCGCCCGGTCGATGGTGTAGCTCTCCTTGCCGTTCACCGAGGCGCCCGCGCGGGCGTCGGCGTTCAGATAGGACTGGCCGGTGGCGACATCGGTGTCGAACGCCGTGATCGCGCCGGCGCACTGCGGGCAGCTGCAGAGGCCGCTGGCCGACGCGAAGGGGCCAACATCAAGCGACGGAGCGTCAGCGGAGACGGGGGAGGCGTCGGGCATACTCGCACTCTATCAAGACCCGTCCCGTTCAAATGTTTAAGGGAATGGGTGAATTCGCGCAATGCGGGAGCCGCGCGGCGCTTGCGCGCATCGTTGTTACGCGGAGGGCCGCCTTCCGGTTGCGAGCGTGTGGCCGCGGTCTACTTCAGGCACATCCAGCGCGTCCGGTGGAAGTTGGGCGCGTTGTCGGCCCAGCCCGTGACGCGGCGGCTCACCAGGTTGCGGTTCACCACGAAGAAGATCGGGGCCGTGGCCTCGTCGTCGAGGATCAGCTTCTCGGCCCGCGCCAGGATCCGCGCGCGGACGGCCGCGTCCGGCTCCTGGTCGGCCTGGGCCAGCAGGGCGTCGTAGGCGGGGTTCTTATAGTCGCCGTAGTTCTGCGCCCCGGTGTCCGACTTGAAGAGGCCCAGGAAGGTCACGGGGTCGTTGAAGTCGCCGTACCAGCTCATGTTGCCGATCTGGAAGGCGCGGTTGCGGTAGGCGGCGAAGGCCACGCCCGTCTCGTTCTGCTCCAGCTTCACGTTGACGCCGATCGCGCGCCAGTCGGCCTGGACCGCCTCCATCAGCAGCATGGTGTCGGTGTTGTTGGGCGTGGTGATGGTGATCTTCAGCGGCCGCCGGGCGGTATAGCCCGCCTGGGCCAGCAGCCGCCTGGCCTCGGCCTGGCGGGCGGCGAACGGCATGGCGGCCCAAGCGACCTTCGGGCCGTCCTGGACGTAGTTGGCGGTGATCGGCGGCACGAAGGAATAGGCCGGCTGCTGGCCGGCGCGGAGCAGCTTCCGGGTGATGAACTCGCGGTCGATGGTCATCGACAGCGCCCGGCGCACGCGGATGTCGCGGAAGGCCGCCACCTCGCGGGTGTTGAACGACATGTAGGCGGTGGCCAGCGAGACCCCGGTGTGGGCGACGCCCGGCATGGTCTTCTGCAGCCGCTCGTAGCGGTTGGACTGGAAGCGGGTGTTGAGGTCCAGCTCTCCGCGGGCCACGCGCCGCTCGGCGCTCACCACGTCGGGCGTCGGATAGTAGTTCACCTGGTCCAGGCAGACGTTCTTGGCGTCCCAGAAGTAGGGGTTCTTCACCGTCGTGATCCGGTCGCCCAGGCGCCAGGCGACCAGTTTGAACGGCCCGTTGGACACATAGCGGCCGGGCTGCACCCAGCCGTCGCCGTACCTCTCCACCACGTGCTTGGGGACCGGGTAGAAGCTCTGGTGCTTGAGCAGTTCCGGCAGGTAGGGCGCCGGGTGCTCCAGCGTCATCTCCAGGGTGCGAGGCCCGAGCGCCCGGACGCCGAGGCTGGCGAGCGCAGCCTTGCCCTCGTTCACCGCCTGGCCGCCTCTGATCACATAGAGCAGGTAGCTGTAGATTGACGCCGTCTTGGGATCGAGGGTGCGGCGCAGGCCGTAGACGAAGTCGTCCTCCGTGACCGGGACCCC